>Ga0209075_1003133_pt1 | contig 13993 bp, 11 predicted proteins | sample Stecom2011_FD_187523 | JGI IMG/M metagenome (GOLD analysis project Ga0209075, IMG submission 187523) | Agricultural soil microbial communities from Utah to study Nitrogen management - Steer compost 2011 (SPAdes) (version 2) | ecosystem: Environmental > Terrestrial > Soil > Agricultural land... | reverse complement strand
TGCTCAATCTTATTTGATTTTTCATAAGGAATAATATTATCTTCTAAGACTTTTCCTTTATACTCAATCTTTTTAATACCATTTTTAATAATTTCAATATGATAAGTATTTTCTCTAAACTTTCTTATAATTTCAACATTATCTAAATGATCAGGTAAAACCGGTTCAACTCTTAATCCATCAAAATCAGGTTTAACACCTAAAATATATTGACTGATTGCTACAAAATTCCAAGCAGATGTTCCCGTTAACCATGAGTTTTTAGCCTCACCATGGCGTCCTGCTTCTTTACCTGCAATCATTTGTGAGTAGACATATGGTTCTGTACGATGAAGATGTGATCTTTCTTCAATATATGCTGGAGCAATCTTTTTATAAACTTCAAATGCACGATTACCATTACCCATAACCGCTTCCGCACAAGCTATCCAAGGGTTATTGTGGCAAAATATTCCCCCATTTTCTTTATATCCCTCAGGATAACTAGAAATTTCTCCTAATTCCAAATGATATTTGGAATATGCTGGGTAATTAAGAACCATACCATAATCAGTATCAAGTAATTCTTTAGCGCTCTTTAAAGCTTTTTTAGCATATCCATTTTCAAGTCCAATTTGCGCCATTACAACCATACCTTGGGGTTCAATAAATATTTTACCTTCTTTATTTTCATTTGAACCAACTTTATTACCAAAGGCATCATATGCTCTTAAAAACCACTTGCCATCAAAGCCATGTTTTAAGACACTTTCAGTCATTTGATTGATATGTTTATCAACATCTCTTTTCAAGTCATTATTGTTAATCTTTTCTAATAACTTACTAAACTTTTTGCCTGCATAAACAAATAATCCTGCAATAAAGATACTTTCAGCTACTTTACCATCACCTTTATTTTGAACGGTTTGGAAAGATTCACCTGGTTCTTCTGAGAAACAATTTAAATTTAAACAATCATTCCAATCAGCTCTACCAATTAGAGGTAAACCGTGTGGTCCTAAATTATTAGCAATATTGAAAAAGGCTTTTTCTAAATGTTCTAGCATTGTTCCTTTTAAATTAGGATTTGACTCATACATAATAACTTCATCTAAAATTGTATAATCACCTGATTCTTTAATATATTGAACCGCTGCTAAAATTAACCAATTAGGATCATCGTTAAAACCCGTACCTAAATCCGTATTTCCTTTTTTAGTTAAAGGTGAATATTGATGATATGCTCCTCCATCTATTAATAAAGTTGATGCTAAATCGAGAAGTCTTTGTCTTGTTTTAGCTAAATCCATATGCATGAAGCCTAACAAGTCTTGGTTTGAGTCTCTAAAGCCCATACCTCTACCTATACCTGATTCAAAATATGAAGCACTTCTACTTAAGTTAAAGGTTGTTACTGTTTGATACTGATTCCAAATATTAACCATTCGGTTTAATTTTTCATCATTTGATTTAATTTGATAATGCGAAAGGGTTTGATCCCAAAATTCATTTAATTTTAAAAATGCTTGGTTTACTTTTTCTACCGTATTAAATTGATTAATCATTTCTAAAGCTTTTTCTTTATTAATTACTTTATGGCTATAAAACTTCTTATCTTTTTCATTTTCTACATAACCCAAAATAAAAATATATGTTTTTTCTTCATTTGGTTCAAGCTTTAAATTTAAATAGTGTGATCCAATTGGTGCCCATCCATCTGCTTTACTATTAGATGCTTTTCCATCTATTACTACTTTAGGGTTTGAAATGTCATTATATAAACCGATAAAGCTTTCACGGTCAGTATCATATCCAGTAATTTTTTCATTAACATGGAAAAATGCATAATGATTTCTTCTTTCACGATACTCTGTTTTATGATATATTGTTGAACCTTCTATTTCAACTTCACCAATATTATAATTTCTTTGGAAATTAGTTTGATCATCTAATGCATTCCATAAAGCCCATTCAACATATGAAAATAATTTAATATCTTTAGTTTGGTCTGTTTCATTAGTTAAAGTTATTTCATGAATTTCACCGTTAAAATGTTTTGGAACAAATGATAATTGGATTGCTCTTAGACCGTCTTTTAAAGTATTAAACTTGGTATATCCCATCCCGTGTCTAACTTCATAACTATCTACATCAGTTTTAGTAGGTTTAACACCAATATTCCATATACAGTCATTTTCTTTTATGAAAAAATATCTACCTTCATTGTCAATTGGAACATTATTGTACCTATATCTAGTAATTCTTCTTTCTCTTGCATCTTTATAAAAACTATATCCACCTGATGTATTAGACATTAATAAAAAATAATCATCACTACCCAAATAGTTAATCCATGGATATGGTGTATATGGGGTCTTAATTACATACTCTTTCTTATTGTCATCAAAATATCCGTATTTCATTTATTATCTCCTATCCTTTCACACTACCTGCAGTAGTTCCGCCAATAATGAATTTTGAAAATATTAAATATATTATAATTGTTGGAATTATTGCTAAAAACATTAACATAAATCTTGCACCTTGGTCAAAGTTTTTAGGATCTGACACTCCTAACTGAGCAATAATTATTGGTAATGTTCGCTTTTTACCATCTTGAATAATTAAAGATGGAATAAATAAGTTGTTCCAACTTGCAACAAATGCAAAAATAAATTGAACTGATAAAGCCGGCTTTATAATCGGCAAGACAATTTGATTAAATGTTCTAAACTCACTTGATCCATCAACTCTTGCAGCTTCAATCATTTCATGCGACAAAATACTTTTCATATACTGTAACATAAAGAAAAATGTTGCTGGTGATGCTATTGCCGGAATAATAATTACCCAATAATTATTAACCCAACCAATACTATATAAAATTGTAACTAAACCAATTCCTGCAATTTGTGATGGAATCATCATAACAGCTAATATTGCCATATGAATAAATCTTCTGCCTTTAAAACGATATTGATGAATTGCATAAGCAGTTAGTGCACTAAAATATGTTGTTAAAGCTGCTGATGTAAAAGCAATAAATAAACTATTTCTAATTCCTTCAAGAACAAATAAATTTTCCTGGGTAATAATCTTTTGGAAGTTTCTTCCAAAAAATGAGCCAGGAATAATTGAGAATCCTTTTGAAATATCAATATGTGCTCTTGATGCATTTACAAACAATGTATAGAAAATAAATAAGATTATAAATGCAAAAATTGAAAGAATTAAATATATAAATAATTTCATTATATATAATGGCAACTTATCTAAAAAGGTTAGTTTTTTTAATTGTGCCTTTGATTTTGTATTCATATATTCAACTCCTTCTTCCGTCTTTTTTCTTCCCTGTAATCTGCTATTTCTTCACGATTAAAAATAAAGAAGAATCCAACGCTTACAACTGATGTTATTAAGAACAATACAACTGAAGCAGTACCTGCCATATCATATTGTTTACTTGTTCTTAAAAGACCACTTATATACATCATAACTGTTTGTGATCCGCCTTGTGGACCTCCAGTTCCTCTTGTAAAGACAAACGGAATATCATACATTTGAATTCCTCCTACAAGTGATGTAACTAAGACAAATAGTAAAATTGGTTTTAAAAGTGGTAAAATAATTTTTGAAAATACTTGAAAACTATTAGCACCATCAACACTTGCTGATTCAATTAATGAATCATCTATTCCCATAATACCTGCCATTAATAGTATTGTTGTATTACCAAACCACATTAAAAAGTTCATTGCAGCAATTAATGCTCTTGTTGGCCATACTTTATCAACAAAACTAAATGTCTCTGGTATTATTCCTTGATCCATAAGAAGGGTTGTAATACCACCAGTATTAGAAAATAGTTGTAAAAACAACATTGAAAATGCTGCTGCCATAACTAAGTTAGGCATATACATTATTGTTTTGAAAAATGTAGTTCCTTTAAGTTTAAGTCGAAATGATGTAAACCATAATGCCATTAATAAAGATATGATAAGTTGCGGGGCAAATCCCATTATCCATATAATAACGGTATTTCCTAAATATTTCATAAAGAGGCCTTGACTAAAAAGCTTAACATAATTAGCAAAACCATTAAAATTAGGACCTACTTTAACAAATCCACCTTGGGCATAATAGTATTCAAAAAAACTATAATAAAAAGTAGAAAGTAGTGGTATTAATGAAAAAACGACATAAACAATAATAAAAGGTGCAACAAAATAATATCCCCATTTATTGTAATTAATTTTTGTTTTTTGTTTTTTAGACATAATTTTTACCTTTCATAAGGTTAAATATTTAGATTTTAACCTTTTATTTATTTCTTAATAAAAGTATGATGAGGGAAGTTATCCCTCATCAACTTTAAAAGTTTATTTAGGTTCTTGAATTGTTGATGGTAGAGTTAATTCTGGATATTTTTCAGTAACAATAGCTTTGAATCTGTCCCATGCTTGACTAAAGGTTGATTCACCTGAGAAATAATCACTCATAGCTGTTTGAATACCTTCATTTAAACCTTGATCATAAGGTGATGCATTACTCATATCGATATTTTTTGCTGCTTCAGTGAAAAGCGCGATATGATTTTGTCCCCCTAAGAATGCTGAACCATATTCAGGATCATTTGCAATCTTTGTCATTGCTGTTTGATTATTAGTATAGTCTTCAGTTTCTAAAGTAATAGCTTCTGCGATATGAGGGTTTGCTGTCATTTTAATCATAACATCTCTAACAAGTGATGGGTTATCAGTACCTTTTGCACCAACAATCCATGTTCCACCCCAATAGTAACTTGCTGGACCTTCAACTACACGATATTGTCCAAATAAACCATTACCTGGTTCTTTAGGAGCATCTGCATCATCTAATGAATTTCCAAGTAAAGTAAAGTTAATACCCCATGTTGAATAGAAGAAACCAAATACATCTCCATCTGAACCTTGATCACTTTGCCAGCCATCACTCCATAAAGCATTACCATTGTTATAACCTTTATCTGAATATTCTTTAGTTTGTTTAATCCAGTTTAAAATTTGTTGGTCAACAACTACTTCATTTTTATCATTAACCCATTTATTTGCTGTATTATTAGAAAACGCTCTAAAGGCATCATCATAACCTGATAACATCTTATAATCAGCATCATGCATTTGTTTTGCTACATCATTAAACTTAGCCCAAGTATCAATTTTTGCTTGAACTTGTTTGGGATCTGAAGTTCCAAATACTTCTTCAGCAATATCAGCACGATATGCAAATAAACCTGGAGTTGCTTGCCATGAAACAGCTCTTAAAGCACCAGTTTCATCTGTAACAATATCTTTAGTATATTGATATTGATCAGCAAAAACAGACTCTTTAATCTTTAGATCTTTATGAACATCTAATGCATAACGATCATTTGCATACTTAGTTGCATAATCAGCTTCAATTAAGAAAATATCTACTTTATCATTTGCAGCTGCTGATTCTTGATTAGCAAGTGCTGTATCTAATGCAATTTGATAAGCATTATCATCATTAGCAACTTGAATCCACTTAACGATTGTTCCATCATCTAATAAATCTGTTCCATCACTATTTGTTTTAACATACCCTGGATAGAAATCTCTAAATCGTCCAATAAACTCATCATTCCATACTCTAATAACTAAAGTATCGCCTTCTTCTGTTGCTTCTATTCCACTTGAACCTCCGTTACATGCAACTAATAAAAAGCCTGCAAGTAACACAAAAACACTTAGAAAAAACTTTTTAAACATTTTTATACCTCTTTCCTTTATTTTTTTTATTTTAAAAAGTATTTAATTAATATCTCTGACCGTATAACCTTTTTGTAATTTACCACTTATAGTAATTACTTCCGGTTTAAAGTCTTCACCACTTTCTATTTGATCAACAAGCTTAAAAGCAGCTTGCCTTCCAATCTCTTCACTATTTTGAATATATGTTGTAAGTGATGGTCTTAGTATTCTAGATAAATATATTCCATCATAACCTACAACTGAAATATCATCTGGTATTTTTAAACCATGTTTTTCTATCTCAGTCATCCCTCCCATAAAAGAATAATCATCAGGATAAATTATACAAGTTGGTCGATTTTCTAACCCCAATATCTTTCTAGTGGCTTTCCCACTTTCTTTAGGCAAATGATAATCTGCCTGCATTATATATTCTTTTGGAACTTCTATTCCTAATTTTTGACAAGTCCTATAAAAAGAATTAAGCCTATCTTTAGTTACTTGTGTTATCTCACCATGAATAAAAGCTATTTTTCGGTGACCCATTTCATAAACATACTCAACAATTGCACCAAGTCCAACATCATTATCAGACATAATAGCCGTTTGATTTGGATAAATATGATCGATAGTTACAACTTTCATATCTGATTTTATTAATTCTAAAACTTCGGGATCATCAAAATCAGCTGTTACGATAATAACACCATCACACCTACGATATCTTGCATGACTTAATAATGTATGTTTAGAGGGACCAATAACATTAGAAATGAAGGTTAAATCATAACCTTTAACTCTAAGACTTTCTTGGATACTACTTAACATTGTTGAAAAGTACTCATGTTTTAAACCGGCTTTTGATTTGTCAATATAAACAACACCAATATTGTAAGATCTATTAGTTTTTAAGCCTCTTGCATTTGAATTGGCAATATAACCCATCTCTTTTGCAATTGTTTTAATTCTTTCAGTTGTTTCAATGCTTATTTCATGGCTATTATTTAATGCTTTACTAACAGTACCAATACTTACGCCAACTACTTCAGCAATGTCTTTTAATTTAACCAAACATATCTCCCCCTAAACTTAAACGTTTTCGCAACTATAGTTTATCATGTATTTTATCAAATTCAAGCGCTTTCATGATTTTCGTAAAATGCGTTTCTTTTAGATTCTTTATAATTTGTTTTAGTAAAGGCATTTTCTATAAAATAATTACGATAACGTTTTCGCATTTTCGTAATATTATCGTAAACTAAAGTTTTATTTCAACCAAAAATAACAAAAGAACACCTTTGTTAGATGTTCATTTGTTATTACTTATAGTTATTAAACTTTTTAATTTTCAAATCTTTTCATAATCGTTTGCATTTTTACATCTTTATTAAATACAGCAAACTCATTAATTAACTGATTTTTTATATGCTTTAATGAGCTTTTATTTTCATTATAAAAGCTACCATCAAGCTTATTCATAAATTAAACTTCACTAACTTTATAATTTTTGTTCTTATCAAATTTAATTACATGATCTATTGAAGTTTCAATTGCTTGCCACATTTTATCTAAATCGTTATTTTCTTTATCTTTCATATGATCCCTCCTGCATATATATTAGTTTACACTAAGTACAGGTTTTTGGTATCAGTTCAAAATTTTAAATAACAAAATATTACCAAACTATACATATAAAATTTTAGTAAATAAACTCAATGAGTTTGAAATTGTATAAATAGACATTTAATTAAAAAAGCATTATATCAAAATGATATAATGCTTTTATTTTATCTTTTACCTTGATCATAAACCTCACCAATCGCTTTTGGAGCTCTACTACTCTTTGAAAAGAAAGCTAAAACTATTAAAGTGATTATATAAGGTAACATTTGATAAACTTCTCTAGGTAATTTTAAATTTGATAAAAATGGAATCGATGAGTATGCACTACTTATTGTTCTAAAAAATCCAAAGAACACAGCTGCAAATAATATTCTACCTGGTTGCCAATTACCAAATATTAAAACTGCTAAAGATAAAAATCCAAAACCAGCAACTGTAGCATCAAATCTTGAAGATGTTGTTGCTACAAATATTACTCCACCCATACCAGCTAAAAATCCGGATGATAGGACTGAAAAATATCTAATTTTATATATATTTACCCCTAAAGAATCAGCTGCACTTGGATTTTCACCAGTTGCTCTAATTCTAAGTCCTGTTTTTGTTTTGTATAAAAATATCCAAACAATAATTAATAATAATATTCCTATATAAAAACTAATATATGTTTTACTAAAAAAGATTTCCCCAATTATAGGTATATCACCTAATAATGGTATTTTATTTATTCTAAATACAGAATTAAATTGGACTTGCTGTCCACCGATAATTGATCTAGCTGTAAATATGGCAAATGCAGGTGCAAACAAGTTAAGTGCTGTTGCGCTTATAATTTGATCAGCTTTCATATTAATTGATGCAAAAGCATGGAAGAAAGAAAATATTATACCTACTACACCACCAATTAAAATACCCAATAAATATACTAATTGAACATTCATACCAGTTTTTTCCAAAATTTGTATTGCCCAAATACCAATAAATGCCCCCATTAACATAATACCTTCTAAAGCAATGTTAGTTACACCACTTTTTTCTGACATTAAGCCACCTAATGCAACTATTAATAAAGGAATGATACTAACAAATGATAGTTGAATTATATTAATCATTTTCTTCCTCCTTTAGTTTAAGTTTGTTTTCTCTAGCCATTTTTCTTTTCCTTAAAGCGAAAGTAATGCCGGCAGAAATAGATGTTACATAAACAATTATAGAAATTATAATATCAATTATTTGTGGTGGGAATCCATTTATTTGCATATAAAACCCACCTTGTCTAACGTTACTTAAAAATAATCCAGCAAATATAGTTCCAATAGGTTCTCCAAGTCCTAATAGAGCCACTGATATTCCATCAAAACCTGCTCCTAGTAAGTCTATAGTTGTTCCTAGGTTATTTCCTACAATAGAATATTGAATTGCCCCGGCAAGTCCTGCCATTGCTCCTGAAATAACCATTGCAGTAATTATATTTTTTTTAGAATTCATACCTGCATACTTACTTGCTTCCTTATTAAAACCAGACGCTTGTAATTCATATCCCAAAGTGGTTTTTTTAAAAATATAATGAATAATAATAGCCATAACTATTGCTATTAGTATTCCTATAGTAACTGCGGATGATCCGAAAATGTTTCCTATTCTAGGAAGTGCAGCTGTTGCTTTTATATTTAAGGACTTAGCGTATGCAAAATTATATACATTCTTTTTAATTAACATCACCACTAATAAAGTACCTATATAATTCGTTAAGATACTTACTATAACTTCATTTGTATTAGATATGGCTTTTAATATTCCAGGGATAGCACCCCATATTGCCCCTGCTAATGTTCCTAAAATTAAAGACACAATCCAATGAAGTGGTGCTGGTAAAGTCCATAATACTCCAATATGAATTGCTGTATAAGCTCCAACAATCATTTGCCCTGGTGCACCAATGTTAAATAAACCTGTTTTAAAAGCTATAACAACAGCAAGACCTGTTAGTATTATTGGAGTTGCTTGATATAAAACGTCTCCAATTCCTTTCATTCCTTGTTGTAGACCACCAAGTATAATTTTAATTAAACCTGGAAAGGCTCCACTTGGATTGAATATTAGCATTACAAAAAAACCTAATGTAATACCAATACCTATCGCTAATAAGCTAGGTTTTATTACAAAAAACACTTTTTTTATGTACTTCCATATAACTAAAGATGCTTTAGTTATAAATGTTTTTATTTTATCGAGAACTTGTTTCAATTTTAGCACCTCGCTTGCTTCCAGACATATATAAACCTAATTCGCTTGCATTAGTTTTTCTAGCATCAAATTCACCTATGATTTCTCCTCCATAAATGACTAGTATTCTATCAGATAAGTTTAATATTTCATCCAACTCAAAAGAGACTAATAATATTGCTTTTCTATCATCTCTTTCTTTGATAAGTTGATTATGTATATATTCAATTGCACCAACATCTAATCCTCTTGTAGGTTGAACCGCAATTAATAAATTATGATCTCTACTTGCTTCTCTAGCAATAATTGCCTTTTGTTGATTACCACCACTCATACTTCTAACTAATGAATGCACTCCAGCAGCTGATCTAATGTCATAATCACTTACTAACTTATTTGCATGTTCATAAATATGATCAAATTTTAAAAAACCGTGTCTTTGAAAATCTTTTGTGTAATATGATTGTAAAAATAAATTATATGCTAAATTAAAATCTAATATCAGACCGTGCTTTTGACGATCTTCTGGTATATGTGACATTCCAGTTTCATATCTTTTCCTAATACTTTCCTTTGTTATATCATAATCATTTAAGTATATATTTCCACTTTGTAATGGTGCTAATCCAGTAATCGCTTCTACCAACTCAGTTTGCCCATTACCATCTATTCCACATATTCCTAATATTTCACCTTCTCTAACTTCAAATGACACATTATTTACAAAAGGTTTTTCTTTTTTACCAACGATTAAATTTTTAATTGATAGTATATTTTTCCCTGGATTGAAATCATTTCTTTTATAATCATGTTCAATTGGTCTACCTACCATCATTTCAGCCATTTTATCAACTGAAGTATTTTTCACATCAACAACACCAATCATTTTTCCACGTCTTAAAATACTACATCTATCTGCTGCTTCCTTAATCTCATTCAATTTATGAGTGATCAATATTATTGTTTTACCTTCTTTAGCAAAATCTTTCATAATATCAATTAGTTCCGTAATTTCTTGAGGTGTTAATACAGCCGTGGGTTCATCAAATATTAATATGTCACTTTTACGATATAACATTTTTATAATTTCAACTTTTTGTTGTTGACCTACTGTCAAATCTTTAATATAGTCATCTAAATTTATATTAAAATTATACCTATCAATTAAACTTTTAATCTCTTTACGAGCTTTATCATACTTCATAAATCCTCTCTTAGTATCTTCTAATCCCAGTACAATATTATCAATTACTGTAAATGTTTCCACTAGTTTAAAGTGCTGGTGAACCATTCCAATACCTAGTCTTGTAGCATCATTAGGATTATTAATTTCAACTAATTTCCCGTCAATATATATTTCGCCCATATCAGCTTGGTACAAACCAAATAAAATTGACATTATTGTGCTTTTACCTGCTCCATTTTCGCCTAAAATAGCGTGTATCTCGCCCTTTTTTATGTTTAATGTAACATTATCATTTGCTTTTAAAGTTCCGAACATTTTAGTAATATTTTGCATCTTAATCATCGGATATACCTCCTGTTATTACTAAGAAATAGAGAGCAATTATCTTGCTCTCTATTAATTTATAATTATTTTTATTATTTCTTATTCTTCTTCAGCGCCTAAAACTTCATCGATAATATCTAAATCCCATTTTCCTTCAGCAATACTATTTAAATATGTTTTTAATTCATTTGCTGTTGTTGGAACTTCAATTGTACCATCAACAAGTTTGGCAAATATTGCATCATAATCTTCTTGACCAAATGTTTTAAATCTAGATGTTTCCATTGGTAATCCAACTGCTTTTTCTTTTGCACCTAAATTCCATGTTTCACCACCTGGGAAATTATCATTATAATATGCTTCTAAGGCATCAAATGCAGCTTGTCCTACACCTTTAACAGCAGATGTTAACACTGTTGAAGATTGATCTGCCTGGTCACTATCTACTCCTACTACCCATTTGTTTGTTGCCTCAGCAGCAGCTGCCATTACTGATGATCCTGCTCCACCAGCTGCAGCATGAATTACTTCAACACCAGAATTATACCAACTAGCCGCTTGGTTTTTATACTCATCACTTGGACCAAATGTTCCTAAATATGTATAGTGATTAGCAGAGAATGTAATATCAATATTCATATCTTTTGCTGCTTGATAAGCACCTGCAACATATCCAATACCAAATCTTTGAACAGCTGGAACAGCGATACCGCCCATATAACCTAAGTTTTTAAATCCTTCTTTTACTGAAGCATAACCAGCTAAAAATCCTGATTCTTCTTCTTTAAAGAATATTGATAATGTGTTATCACCAACAACTATATTATAATCACCACTGTGTGGTTCTCCATCTAACAATACAAACTTGACATCTGGATATTTAGTTTGTGCTCTAAATATAGGTGTTTCAAAGTAAAAACCTGGAGTAATAATAATTTTTGCTCCACCTGCAACAGCTAAATCAATTGCTGAAATATAATCTGCAGTTGTTTCACCGTTTGGTTTGTAATATTTATGCGTTTTATCATTTTTTGTAGCATATTCTTTAATACCTTCCCATGTACCTTGGTTGAAAGAACCATCATCAATATCCCCGGTATCAGTGATCATTGCAATTTCATATGTTTTTTCACCACATGAAACTAATACTAATCCTAAAAACAAAATTGCGAACAATGCAAATATTTTTTTCATAATATCCTCCTTTGAATTTTAAATTCTTTGTTCATATCTATATTAAACCAATTTAATTGAAAATGCAATAGTTAAATTAAGCGCTTACAAGTTTTTTTGTATATTTTATTTATTATATTATTAAAAATAAAGAACCAATAAAATTTTGGTTCTTTATTTAAGCACTTATTAATCCTCAACATTAAAACTTTCTAAAATCCCTCTTTTGACTACTTTGACATCTCCATGATTCACAAAAAACATTGTAATAAATGAAAATATAACAAATTAAGTTGCATGTCGCTATTTTTATGTCTAGGGTGGTACCTACGTGTCCTAGAAAGTCATAGCAGTGCAATTTGAGGACTAACCTTTAAAATCTCGATGATATATTGACGATAGTTGTCTAATACAAACTCATGATTTTTTTGAAAGGCATTGAAGAATGATTGGTCTTTGTCCCACCAATTACAAATCGTTTTATACGATAAGTTTAACCTTTCTGATACTTTTACTTTTGATAATCCTAGTTTCTATATTCTTGAAGCTTCTTGTATTCTTGTATACTTAACATCTTTTTTCACCTCCTATTTTTTCATTAGTACACAAACTTTTCTTCACTCCCTCATTAAGCATCACCTCATTTAAGTTTTACAAAATGGCTCAAATTTAGTCTTATTATAATAGAAAGCGGCAGCATTTATAGCTACCGCATTACATTTTCAAAATGTATTTTTCTTTATAATATTTCCCGAGTATACTTAGAGACATAATATCATCGGCTTGTTAGGAATTTATCTTTTTTACTTTTATTTGGCTTTAATTGGTCTTTCAATTAGTACAACCTCTAAAGCACCTGCAGCACTCCAAGGACGATCAATTTCTAAAGTTAACACTCTATCCGTATCCAAATACTTTTCACCTATATCAAAAACAACAAATATTTCTTCTGAAGTTCCTTTATCAGGTGTAAATGTTTCAAAGCTAGATTTTAATGCATCAATATGTTCATTTGCCTTAATAGTTTCTCCTAATGAACTATTCCATACAGTAAATCCTGCACCTATTTTTACCTTAAACCATGCTGGACTTATACTTTTATCATCTGTTTTTTCAAGATTAAGTCTTTTTACAATAATCTTTAAGGTAATAAAAACTCCATTTTCATATTTTGAATCATATTCAATTTCATCTCTAACATATTTTGATGATTCCATAATCTCAACTACAGTAAATATGTACTCATTATCAATTTTAGAAGTTTCCTCTTTAAGATAAATATTTGAATCTATTCTATCTAAATCATTTTTACAGCCACCTAATGATATCAAGGATAAGATTACCATTAAACTTATAAATATTTTTTTAAAATTCATTACTTTCACTCCCTATATAAATTTGAATTTTTCTTTGCTACTCAATTCCCAGTGATTTTATTACTGCATCTTCTGGACTACTATAAAATGTGTTGGGTAACCTATTTTAATACACTAGCGCACCCCTAAAATTGATGACTTTGTTAAACGTAAATTACCCATTAAATTGTTAGGGTAATCGTTGAATCATAGTTATGTTTTGGCAAAAATCCTCTAAACTGTAAACATTCATTTTTTTCTTATACTTCTACATCCTCTATTAATTGGTGGCATATGGAATATAGGGATTTTCGCCCTTTGTTCCAAATAAAAAAGGTCTGATAACATTGTATCAAACCTATGCTTTCAATATG
>Ga0209075_1003132_pt1 | contig 13994 bp, 15 predicted proteins | sample Stecom2011_FD_187523 | JGI IMG/M metagenome (GOLD analysis project Ga0209075, IMG submission 187523) | Agricultural soil microbial communities from Utah to study Nitrogen management - Steer compost 2011 (SPAdes) (version 2) | ecosystem: Environmental > Terrestrial > Soil > Agricultural land... | reverse complement strand
GGGCCAAGAGATTGTTTAGGGCCAAAACTCCCGAGGCTTTGGTCACTAAATTCTCCAACATCACATGAGCTTGAAGGTTGACGTCGGTATCATGGGCCCGCTTGACGCAGCCCACCAACTGTTCCTGAAAATAAATCCCCTGGGCGCCAAAATCTTGTATGCGTCGCTGGATTTCCTCCAAATCTTCTCCGGAACCCAGAACCTTGTCAGAAAAAAGAGGATGCTTAGCTATTTTTTCCTGAACTGCCAAAGCAAAGTCTCTTTCCAGTAAGACCAGATCAAAGGCATCGCTGAGCTTGAGCAAGGCATAAAACAGATCTTCTTCCATGATTTCTCCAAACTTACCCTGGACCTGGCCCGAGGGAGAGTTTTGATACCATGGTTTTTCGATATCCCTCAATTTGTCGGGGTAAATATTGCCAATATAGGCTTGGTTGGGCCCATAGTTCACAGCCTCAGCAAAGGAGCGCAAAGCCCCGGGCAGCTGCTGCAGATATTCTGAGTCCGGGTTTTTTGCCCGCTCTTGTGTCTGGGTGGACCCTTGGTAAAGCAAAAGGTTAGGGGCATGGACCAGAGCATAAGCCGCCCCACGAATTACTGGAAAATTCACACGGAGCACCTCCCGATGGGGGCGGCACACCCGCCCCCTTAAATTATCTGTCAAATACCGTCTGACTGTCGACTTCTGTGCCCAGGGCCGTCAGAGCCCTATCCACCAGCTGGCGCCGGAGGTCCTTTTCTTTTTCCTGGGACAATTCAGGATTGCCCAAGGGATAAGGAATGGCTACTGTGGGCACTATGCGGTTGGCGCCCACAGTTTTGGAAATGGGCACAATGGTGCACATATGCACAACTGGGAGACCAGCCCGTTCAATTTCTTTAACCATCGTTGCACCGCAACGAGTACAGGTGCCTCACGTAGAGGTGAGGATTACAGCGTCTACGCCATCGGCAATCAATTCGGCACTGATTTCGGTGGCATACTTTTTCGCGCTGGCCACGGCAGTGCCGTTGCCCACGGTGGTATAGAAATAACGATGGAGGGAGCCAATTTTGCCCTCTTTCTCCGCATCCCGCAAAACATCCACCGGCAGCACCCGGTCGGCATTCTCATTGGCATAGACGGGGTCATAGCCCCCATGGGCGGTGCCGTGGCTCTCCTCGGTCAGATCCTCTATCCCCTGAATATCATATTTGCCATATTTGGAGGCACTGGAGGATTCTATGTGGTCAGGGTTGCCCCGAGGCACGATGCCCCCGGAGGTGACCAAGGCAATCTTGGCTTTGCTGACATCCTTGACAGCGGGATTGGGGTCTACGCGGTCAAAACTGGGCATGGGATATTCGGTCTCGAATTCTTGGCCCTGTAACTTGGCCACCAGCATATCCACTGCCCGTTGGGAACCGCGCTGTTGGGTAAAGATGTTCTTCCTAAGCCCCTGGGGAATATACCCCTCTTGCTGGGGAGAACCCAATTCCTGGCCTTGCAAGACTTTCAAGGCCAATTGTCCCATGGCCGGTGCCGCCTTGCGCATGGCTGCTGCTGAATTACCGGTTTCGATGATATAAGCATGACGACGGTACATCTCGGCCCCGGGGTTCTCGGGATACATGCCAGTGATGACGGGAATTCCCAACTCGTTGTGGACAACTTCGGCCACCCCTCCGCAGGCCATTCCATATCTGCCGGCGTTGAAGGCAGGACCGGCCAAAACCAGGTCAGGTTTGTGTTGTGCAATTAACTCAAGCACCTGAGTCTGGGCGTCAGCGATATTCTCGTTAAACCAAGTGTCGCCTGCCACCACTGTGGCCACAATTTCTGCCTGGTCACCCAGCACGCCCTGCAGGGCCATGCCAGGGCCCAAGGGCCCCTCCTTGACAAAGGGGGGAATGTCGGCCTTATCCTCGCCGCCCACCTGACCAAAAAACTGATTGAGGTAATGAACTACGCGGAATTTGCTCATGTCTTCACCCCCTATTTGCTGTACTGCTCCCGATAGGTACTTACTTCCTTGATTATTTCATCCACTTCCAGCACCATTTCCATCATGCTGATCTGATCGTCATACACCTGTTCGTCCACCAAGCTCTTGATGGGTTCTTCAAAAATGTGGTATGCAGGGAGTCCCAACTGGACTCCGGCCAATGGACCGGCAAAGGTAGGATCGCCATTGCTAACGGTTTCAGCTGCCAAGCCAGAAGCTTCCGCTTCGGCACCGCCTAGGACAACAACCAAGTTGTCGGCGCCATGTTTTTCAGCCAATTCCTTGATGCGAGCCTGATTTTCCAGGTCCATTGCTCCTGCAGCAGTTCAGACAAAACACTCGGTGGTGGCGAAAATGGTTTCGCCACCAAAGGACTTGATGCATTCCTCGATGGCGGGACCGGGTACGCCGTCACGATCACCGAGGACGATGAATTTTTTATCCTTCATGTCATGACCTCCTTATTAGTTTACTGTTTATACACCCCGAGCTGAGGACTTGTTAAAGCCCAGCTCATTGGTAGCTCCGATGATAGCCTGCAATTCAACTGTGATACTGCCATCTTGGGCCAGGCTGCCATCAAAGCCGCCGGCCACCACATTGGCGCTGTCAGCAAAACCGATGACCTTGTTCATGGCAGGCAGAGTAATCAGTTCGTTGGCGTTGCCGGCGGTCACCACGGCATCAGCCAAGGGATCGGCATCGGCCAAGGACTGGGAAGCCCCGTCCCGACCGGCGTATTCATCGGTGACAATCACTGTCTTGATTCCCTGTTTCTCCAATTTGGTGCAGTTCATAATCAAATCTGTATCTGGGTTGCCAAAGCCTTCTTGGGATACAAGGGCCCCATCCAGGCCCAACATTCCCGCCAGCTTTGCGGTAAAGTTGGAAGACCGCTCTTTATCGGCCAAAGTGACATTTTCGTTGGTGATGATGACGCCGACAAAGTTAATATCCTTGCCATGGCGCCGATAGAGATCGTGAATGATGGGATTGTTGAGGTGGTGGTATGTGGTGTTTTTGTCACAGGCAGAGACACAGTTACCGCTGACAATTGCTCCGTCCATTACTTCGGTGGGCGAGAGCAAAGTGGGCAGGATGCGCTTTGCATCTACTCCGTAGACATAGGTGTCATGAAGCAGGCCCTGAGTCTGCAACATGTAGACATAAGCCACCCGGGGAAGATCCCCGTATCTGTCTACACTGTCCTTGAGATTCAGATGCTCATATTCCTCCCAGCTGTCCACCTGGGCATCCCGGGCTGCCTCGGCCAAGGCGGCGGCGGCTTTGAATCCCACAGTGCGCACAGCAGCTTCGTGTTCGTGTTGGTTTAGACCCTGCGCTGGCTTACAATTTACTACCAGGTTACAGGTATGGGCAAAGGGTGTATGGTTGGCCCCGGGTCCCGACATGTCGATTATCCCCTCCTGGAAACCGACGATCTTTCCCGTGGTGACAACGGCAGCACCGCTGAGGACTAGGGTGGTGCCACTGCCCACCATATCCACCTTGTTGACAAACCCGGGGAAGACTCCGCCTTGCCCCTCAGTCTTTAAACGCGGCTGAATGACATCCTTCACCGGCATGATCCGCACGGATTCACCAGGTCGGGCTAAGTCCAAGTCGATGCTATCCAGGCGCGGGTCAGTCAACTGGGCCAAAATTTGCTCCTTGCTGATATAAAGAACATTTTTGTCCACCCGGGTGCTCTCTCCAAACTGAATGTCGGAAATGTTAATGCGCCCCAGTTTTAATTTCATCTCGTCACCTCCCAAACTATGCGCCCAGCTCCCTGAGCTTTTGCTCTACATCCTCGATGCTAAAATCCTTGCTCAGCTCACCTTTCTTTTCGCCATCCAAGTAAATCAGAATAGTGGGCAGGCCCATGACCTTTTGGCCGATGGCCAAACGGCGATTTTTGAGGATGTCCAGTTTGCAAAACTTCACCGATTCAAACTTTGCTTCCAGTTCCTCCATGGAGGGCAATAACTCCATGCAGGGTTCGCATTTGGGACTCCAATAGTCCACCAGCACCAAGCCTTTCTGGTTCAAAACCTCTTGCTCAAAATTCTCCTTATTTACCTCCAGCATCATTTTCACCTCCTTAGAAATGAGATTGTAGTTTTTCCCGGGTCAAGGGACCGGTTTCCCTGCCCGTCTCAGCCCCATCCTCTAGGAAGAGCAGGGTGGGCAATTGCTCAATATTGTAGCGACGGGCTATGCGTTGATTGCGATAAGTATCTATTTTTACCAGGTCTAGTTTGCCGGCAGCGGCCATTTCTTCCACCAGGGGAACCTGGTCCAAACAAGCCTGCTCCATGGGTGTCCAGAACATTACAGCAACCTTCTCCTTCTGCAACACCTCGGTCTGGAAATTCTCTTCTTCGTGGATGAATTTTTCCGCTGCCACCGCAGCTATGGCACCGTCACTGGCGGCGGTGACCACCTGACGCAAGTATTTCTGGCGCACATCGCCAACAGCATAGACACCATCCTGGGAAGTTTCCATAAGCTGGCTGGTGGGAATATATCCCCTTTCATCCAAGTCCACCTTGCCCTGGAGAAATTGCGTCCGAGGGACAGTGCCCACAAAGATGAAAACACCGTTTGCCTCCAGGTCTGTAACTTCGCCTGTTTTGAGATTTTTGACCAACACCGACTCCACCAAGCCATCGCCCTTTATCTCCTCCAGCACAGAGTTCCAGACAAATTCAATTTTGTCATTGGCCAAGGCCCGCTCCTGGATTACCTTGGTGGCATCTAAAATGCCCTCATCGTGGATGACAATTATGCTTACCTTGGCTGCAAAACGAGTGAGATAGATGGCTTCTTCGATGGCGGCATCACCGTTGCCCACCACCACTACGTCCAAGTCCTCAAAGAAATCGGCGTCGCAGGTGGCACAGTAGGATACACCCTTGCCCTTAAGTTCTTGTTCGCCCATGACACCCAAGGGTCGAGGCTGGGCACCGCTACCAATAATCACAGCCTTGGCATGGTAACGCCCCTTCTTGGTAATTACGGTCTTCTGGAATTCACCCAGTTCTAGGTCAACCACTTCATCTTTGACGAACTGGCAACCAAAATGTTGGGCATGCTGATGCATTTTTTCCATGAGCTCAGGTCCAGTGGTGCCAGAAAAGTAACCGGGGTAATTCTCCATTTCTTCGGTGGTGGCAGCCTGGCCCCCCACCCGGCCCTTTTCAATTACCAGGGTCTTTAGCTTGGACCGGGAGGCATAGATTCCTGCGGCTAAGCCGCCGGGACCCGCCCCAATGATGATGATGTCATAAACTTCTGCCATGCTTTACACTCCTTCCCAGATATTGATGTCTTTGCACATCTCCAGATCCAACAGTTCCAAGTCCGCCAGGACATTGGCATCGGCGCCGGGGAAAGTCCCCAGTTTAGCCACAGCCTCCAAGGCTGCCTCCACCGCCTGCAATGATGGGAGGTCCAGCTGCTGTCCAGGGACCAACACCAAGGTCTTATAGGGTGTTTGATTGGGCTTGATGCTGGACGATAGGGGGTGGTTGAGCAACCGCCAGCCCTGATGCACCAAATCCCGGGCCGCCGTTAGCACGGAGATAAATCCACCGGACTGCCAGAGTATGTGCACGTGAAAACTTTCACTTTCTGCCCACCAGGCCTTGGCCCGGGGGTTGTTGGTAACCAATTTGACCACAATTCCACCCCCTGAAATATAAAAAACAGCGACACTAATGCCGCTGTCTCTGTCCTCTTAACCTGAGAGATTGACCCCAATCGGGAGTTGCTCCTTCGGTGTCCATTGGACTTTCCAGAGATGCGTCGGGAAACGGTCCTTTTACCTGAGAGTTTATCCTGGCAGCAAGGCCTACTGCCAGATTTGCTCCTTCGGCGGCCCCATGGGGCACTCTCCCGCATCCGTCAACCGCAATATATATTGTGAAACATATCACTTATCCTTACTATGATTATACTACATTTTCCCGGAAATGTGCATCACTTTTTCTTATACTCTCAATAAATATTGTTGATACCTTCTCCGGGGCTTCCACCAACAGAGCTGCGGGAACGACCTGAACTAGTCCCCCGGCTCCTTGCCCCATAGCTATTATCTCGACAATAACGTGGCAGATACAGTTACCCACTGGTTTTCCGGAAAGGGTAACAAATTCTCTAGAGGAAAACAAATTCACCACCGCCTTACCGGCTAGTATAACCCGAACCAGTACCAGTATTTGAGAGCATAATTTTTTCTGCTCTTTTCCCAAATTGTTCATATACATACAAAGACGTGTTATAATTTAGTAGAACAGAAGGAGGCGGCTTATGAGGTACTTAAAACTTTTGGGCTGGTTGGCGTTGTATGCCCTGATCTTCTTGTTAGCAAATATTATAACCGGCGTTTTTTTGGCCATTGTATTTTTTCTCCGGCTTTTTTCTTCCGGCAGCGAAATGGATCTATTCCCTTTTATTTTGCAAAACATGACTTCCATGCTGGTCATCTCTGGAATCTTAACCCTGGGTTTTAGCCTGCTCATCCCCCTGATAAAGGGCAAAAGTCCCTTTAAATACTTAAAGTTCCGGGCCATGTCAGCCTGGGACACAACTTTGACCATCATAATGGGGGTCAGCTTCTCCATCTTTCTTAACTGCTTGCTGACCTTTATCCGCATCGATCAAGTTCTTCCCGACCACATCACCGAAGAACTGATGCAAATGGTAACGGCTAACTCCTTCATGGCCTTTCTGGCGGTGGGGATTGTTGCCCCGATTTATGAAGAAGTCTTGGTGCGGGGGTTGGTGTTTACTGAGCTAAAAAATACCCTTCGCATCTGGCCAGCGCTTATTATACAAGGACTAATTTTCGGCCTGATGCACGGCAATATGCTCCAGTTCGTCTATACCTTTCCCGCTGGCATCCTGCTGGGCTATTTGTTCTTGAAGTATCGTTCTATTTGGGCGCCCATCATCCTTCACGTGGCCTGGAATTGCACCAGCCTATTGATGGGAATGTTGGTCCAGGCCGAGAGTGAGGTTACCTTTGTCAGCCTCATGGTGCTAAGTGGCGCTCTCTTTGCCGGCTGCTTTTTCTACACCTTAAAATTCGGGCCGCGTTTACCCCATCCCGGGGAATCTTAGTTAATTTTGGGGGCTGGCGCCCCCTTTTACTTTTGCGCCCCAGGGGAATACTAGCGGAGGAAGGGACAATGATTGATGCAAACAAAAATTTTATCTCCTCATCAAGTTGATATAGCAGCCAATCTAATTCGCCAGGGTCAATGTGTTGCCTTTCCCACCGAAACAGTTTACGGTTTAGGGGCCAATGCCCTGGACAAACAGGCGGTGGCCAGGATATTTGCCGCCAAGGGTAGGCCGGCGGATAACCCCTTAATCATCCACTGCCACAGCATCGCCCAGGTAGAACAGTTTGTGCAACCATGGCCCCAGCGGGTGCAGGATCTGATGAATAGGTTTTGGCCAGGTCCTCTGACCCTGGTATTGCCCAAAAGACCCATCGTTCCCAGCATTATCACCGGCGGGTTGGATACGGTGGCGGTGCGAATTCCTAACCACCCAGTGGCTTTAGGCCTAATCCGGAGGGCACAGCTGCCCATCGCCGCTCCCAGCGCCAATATTTCGGGTAAACCCAGTCCCACCCGGGCAGAACATGTCTTGCAGGATATGGAGGGCAGAATCTCAGCCATAGTTGATGGCGGTGCCACCGGCTGGGGCGTGGAATCCACCGTTCTGGATTGCACAATCCTTCCCTTTCGCTTGCTTCGTCCCGGAGGAATTACTCTAGAGCAGCTCCATGCTGTGGCCGAGGTGGAAGTGGATCCCGGCAGCCAGGGCGAGACGGAAAGGCCCCGGTCACCGGGCATGAAGTACCGACACTATTCCCCGACTGCCCGGGTAATTCTTGTGGTAGGTGAAAAACCCCAAGTAACAATGCGGGACCAAATTCAACGCCATGGAGACCAGGGTCCCGTGGCAGTTATGACTTTTAGTGAGTATCGGCAAGAGTTTCCTGACGCTTACATATTAGACATGGGTAGCCAAGAAGATTTAAACCAGGCAGCGGCCAGGATTTTTCACCTGCTGCGCCAAGCCGACCAAAGGGGTTTCACCACCATTATTGTCCAAGGCTTGCCCGATGCCCACCTGGGATTGGCCATAATGAATAGATTGCGTCGGGCTGCAGATCAAATAATAGAGATATAAAGATGCGCGGCTGAGGCCGCGCATTGTTTTTATACAATTTGAGGGGCAGATTTTTTTTCTACTTCCTGGGCAAAATCGTCAATCCAATGGACAGCATCGGCTAGATTTTGCAAGTCTGGAGAAATACCCCATCTGAAGACACATAGTTCTATACGTTTACCACAGCTTTCCCGGGCATGGGCCAAGGCGTCCCGCAGATCTCCGTCCCCAGAGGAAAGAATTAGATTATCATACCCATTCTGATCGGCACCTCGAACAATTAAAGTGGCGAGTCCTACATCCACACCCTTTTGCATCTGCAGACTATACCGGCGTTGGCAATGGGGACATTCAAAGTCCCGCTGCTTTAGCTGGTAAAGTTTGACCTGTAGCTGCGGCCCGGTGGGAAGCGGTGTCTGTAGCCAAGCATGAAAGCCGCTCTGATTATCGGTGGGCGGATTCTGGGTGCTGTTTAGATACCAAGCACTGTCGATGGGCCCTTCCTGTTCCAATCGCTGGCGTAATTTAAGATAATCAAAATTATAGTCCAGGCCAACTGACTCCTGGGCATTGAATAAATAGGCCGCATCGATCAACCACATCGTCGTCCCCCTGCGCATTAACATTCCCCCTGCTAAATCCGAATAACCCTTTACCTTTTTAAATCTCTAGTAATTGTATTGGCTAGTCATTGTCTAAATCCTTCTTTTTACTGTAATTTTTCTATGTTTCCACTGGTGTCCAGCACAAAAAAACCTCCCAAACATGGGGAGGTATAGCCCTTGGTCAAGGAATTACAGGGTTAGGTGGCTCCCGGCCGTCCAAAACAGCAGCGACATTTTCGGCGGCCATGGCCGCCATCTTAAGCCTGGTTTGCCAGGAAGCGCTACCGATGTGGGGCAGGAGGACAACATTGTCCAAATCCAACAAATCGGGGTGGATTTTGGGCTCCTGGGCATATACATCAAGACCAGCGCTGGCCAATTTACCCTGACGCAACATGGTAGCCAAATGGGCCTCATCCAGCACTGGGCCCCGGGCAGTGTTGACAACGACTGCAGTGGGCTTTAACATCTCCAAACGCCGGGCATCCAGCAAGTTCTGGGTCTCCGGTGTCAGGGGCACGTGGATGGAGACAAAGTCGCTTTGTTGGAGCAGGGTATCCAGCTCCACTCGGGTGGCGTTACACTCCCTCTCAAATCCCAGCTTGGCAGAGCGGTTGTAATAAAGGATCTTCATACCAAAGCCTGTAGCCCGGCGGGCGGTGGCCTGCCCAATTCTGCCGGCCCCGATGATTCCAAAATTTGCCCCATGGAATTCCTGGCCCAGGAACTCTGTGGGATGCCAGCCCTGGAACTTTCCCTCCAGGGTAAATTTGTGTGCGGCTACGATATGACGACCGGCGGCCAGCAACAGGGCCCAGGCAATGTCTGCGGTGGCCTCGGTGAGGACACCGGGGGTGTTGCTGACCTTTATACCCGCCCCATGGGCAGCGGCTACATCGATATTATCGTAGCCCACTGCGTAGTTGGCAAATATTTTTACCTTTCCTTGGGCGGCGGCAATTACCTCACTGTCAATACCATCATTGAGGAGACAGATAACAGCATCATATTCCCGGACAATGTCCAAGAGCTCTTCCTTACTCAGAGGGCGATCCTCCTCATTGACATCCACTTGGTGCTGGGAGAGGCTATCCAATCCGCCTTCGGGTAACTGCCGGGTGACATAGATTTTTGCCAAATTAATCGCTCCTTAGTATGTAGGTAACCCTAGTCTAGAACAGGCCAGGGGAAGAAGTCAAATGACAAAAAAAGGGGGGAAACTCCCCCTTACAGAACCTTGCGCACTCGCTCCAAGGCCCAATCCAACTCTTCCTTGCTGATCACCAATGGTGGTGCAAAGCGAATTACATTTTCGTGGGTTTCCTTACAGAGAATGCCCTCTTGTTTAAGCTGTTCGCAATAGGGACGTGCCGGACTCTTTAGCACCACACCGATGAAGAGCCCACGCCCCCGGACCTCAACAATATCAGGGTTATTTAATTTACGTAATTCTGACATCAGGTACTGGCCCAATTCCTGCGAGCGCTGAACCAACTTCTCCTGCTGAATTACATCCATGGCGGCCATGGCACAGGCGCATCCCAAGGGATTTCCGCCAAAGGTGGAACCATGGGAGCCGGGATTAAACAGGTTCATAAGTTCTTTGCTGGCAGCCACGGCGGAAACGGGAATTACGCCACCACCCAGGGCCTTGCCCATGATGTACATATCCGGATCCACATCATCCCATTCACAGCAGAACATCTTACCAGTGCGCCCGAATCCGGTCTGAATCTCGTCGGCCAGGAGCAGAACGTTGTTTTGTTGACAGAGGGCTGCTGCTTGCTTCAAAAATCCTTCGGGAGGAACCACAACTCCCGCCTCGCCCTGGATGGGCTCCACCAAAAAAGCAGCGGTGTTGGGCGTAATGGCAGCCCTTAGGGCTTCGATATCCCCATAGGGAATTATTTTAAAGCCAGGGGTCAGGGGCCCAAATCCTTTGGAATAACTGGGGGTGGAAGAAAAGGAAATCACTGTGGTGGTGCGACCGTGGAAGTTTCCAGCACAGACGATAATCTCCGCCTGGTTGTCAGGAACTCCCTTTACGTCATAGGCCCAGCGCCGGGCACCCTTGATTGCCGTCTCCACCGCTTCGGCGCCGGTGTTCATGATCAGCGCCTTTTCCTTGCCGGTGAGCTCAGCGATCTTTTGGCAAAAGGGACCCATTTGATCGTTGTGAAATGCCCGGGAAGTCAGGGTGACCTTGTCCAACTGATCCTTTACAGCCTGAATGATGCGGGGATGACGATGCCCCTGGTTTAAGGCGGAATAAGAACTGAGCATATCCATGTAACGGTTTCCCTCGGGGTCCTCCACCCAAACCCCCTCTGCTTTGGTGATGACGATGGGCAAGGGCAGGTAGTTGGGGGCCGAGTACTGATCTGTCAGGGCAATGAGTTCCTGGGTGTTCAATTTATCAGCTCCTATCTTTGTATTAATTGGGCAACCAAAAGACTGCCTAATTTCTCCAATAATTATCTAAGGATTCCCAAAGGGTTTTGATATTTTTATCATCCCGGGCAATGTAGTGCATTCTTACAACAATTTATTCCAAAGGTATGTAAGCGCTTCTCCCAGAGAAGCGTTTTGTTAGTAATCACGTGCTAATCATTGTCTGTCAAGTCATCTCTAGCTCGTAGCTTAATGAATCCGTTTTATGCCGCGAAAGCCTCTTTAAAAGGCAAGCAGTATATTCCGAAGCTATTTCTTATGCTGACGAATTATTTTTTGGGCATAAGCCAAGCTGCGGTTGCGCTGTCTCCGCAGCAACTCGGTCCTGATGATGGACTCCACTTCCTGCAGCGCCTTTTCTTTGTGACGATTAAGGATGACAAAGGAGTACTCCCCGGCATGCTCCAATTGTTCCATGGCGTTGGCAATGCGAGAATCTAGATTGCTGACAGCGGAACGTTTGAGGATTCGCTTTTTGATTTCTTCAAAGGACGGGGGAACCAAGAAGATGGATACGATTCGGATATTCTTATAAAACTGGCGGTAAGTGCGGTGCCCCTGCCAGTCCATTTCCATTACCTTTATGTCACCGTCGGTAAAGATATCCGCCGGTGAACCATAGTAATAATCGTTGTAAACCTGCTCGTATTCCATAATATCACCGCTGTCCACCTTGGCAAAAAACTCTTCGTCCGTTACAAAGCGGTAATCAATCCCGTCCACTTCGTTGGGACGAGGAGCGCGAGTTGTATAAGTAACGGCTTTGGTTACGGTGGGAAAAGTGCGGCGGATATGGTTCATGACTGTGTTTTTTCCGGCGCCGGATGGCCCCGTGGTAATGAAAAGCAGCTTATACATTATCTATCCCTCCCAACCAGACGTTTCTTATTATTATAAACAAAATCTACTCTGTACTCCATACCATTACTTAATAATATAAACAAAACAAAATCCCCCTGCCCCTTCGTGCCAATTTATGGTATAGTAGATGTTGGCGCAATCCCCCCGACATAAAGTAATTTTGGGTTGGGATACTAATAACATCTAGGTAATGGAGGGATAGACATTGTACGTGACCTCTGAGATTGGCCCATTGAAAAAAGTTTTGTTACATCGCCCCGGCATGGAACTAGAACACCTGGTGCCGGCCTATATGGACGATTTGCTTTTTGACGAAATACCCTGGCTGGCCAGGGCCCGGGACGAACATGATAAATTTGCCCAGGCGCTGACCGGGGCCGGGGCGGAAGTTTACTATATCGAGAAACTGGTGGCGGACATAATGGAGGACCCCCAGGTCAAAAGTCAGCTTATCAAGGAACATCTGGATTTGAGCAATATTGCCGACCCGGACACTCGTGGGGCGGTGGACGAATACCTAATGAAAATTCCCCATGGGGAAACAGTCAGCCTTTTATCCGGTGGTCTGGCCAAGAGAAAGGTCCGAGATCTCAAAGATAATCTCTCCCTAAGTGACTTGACCCCTGTGGGCTTCCCCTTTTATCTACCGCCGCTGCCCAATATGTACTTTATGCGCGACCACGGCATTACCCTGCAGGATGGCATCATCATCAGCTCTATGTTCAGCGAAGCCCGCCAGCGAGAGCCTCTGTTTTTGAAGGCTGTGATCCAACATCATCGGGAATTCGAAAATGTAAAGATCCAGCCCACCGAGCCCATGCCTCGGGGCATCGAGGGTGGAGACGTTATGGTGCTAACCAAGGATACCGTTCTGGTGGGGTTGAGCCAACGTACCACAGAGCAGGCTATAGAGACCCTGGCCCAACGCCTGTTGGTGGAACATCCCATTCTCAAGCAAGTGCTAGTGTTGCAGATCCCCATTAGACGGGCCTATATGCACCTGGATACCGTCTTTACCATGGTGGACCACGATAAATTCCTGTTCTTCCCCGGTATTCGAGATGTGGTTTATATGTACCGCCTGACCCGAGGTAAGGGCAATAGGGTGCATGCAGAACAATTGGGCAACCTCAAGGAGGGCCTGGAACAGGCCTTGGGCCACAGCGTTCAGCTCATCCACTCCGGCGGCGCCACCTCTTATGAGGCCTCCAGGGAGCAGTGGAATGATAGCGCAAACACAGTGGCGGTTGCGCCAGGCAAGATTGTGGTCTATAACCGCAACCAACTGACCAATACGGCGTTGCGCAAGGCGGGTATTGAGATAATAGAGGTTGAAGGTTCTGAGTTGGTCCGGGGCCGAGGCGGTCCCCATTGTATGACCATGCCGCTGGAAAGAGAAGAAATTTAACAGGCTCTTGGGAGCCTGTTTTTTTGTGAAATATAAAAACCCAGGTATCTCCCTGGGAATAGATAACGGCAGACAAAGGATTTCCGCCCAGCTGTGACTATGGTATCTAGTCTTTTTCAGCCTGCCCTTAACCAGGGCCCTATGTCTGCCGCACTAGTATTATGGACCATTAAGCTTACTGATATGCCTCCAAATTTTGGAATCTATATTTTTCCATAGGGGGGCATTTCCTCGCCGGCCAGTTCCGCCTCGGCTTGGCGCCAAAAATCTTCCATAATCTTTAACCTTTGAGCAACCATCCTTCTGCCAGTGGCGGTAAAAAAGGGGACATTTCGCATATGCTTCAGCTGTTTTAGACCCTGCATATGACTTTCCCGATAGTCCATACTCCTTTCTCCAGCTTGCATGCCAGCCTGGAGAATGTCCAGGGCTCCCACCTCGTCCAGACGATCGGCATCCTTTAGCACCAAGGTTTCCAAAGCTAGCCCATCCCGA
>Ga0209075_1003131_pt1 | contig 13997 bp, 11 predicted proteins | sample Stecom2011_FD_187523 | JGI IMG/M metagenome (GOLD analysis project Ga0209075, IMG submission 187523) | Agricultural soil microbial communities from Utah to study Nitrogen management - Steer compost 2011 (SPAdes) (version 2) | ecosystem: Environmental > Terrestrial > Soil > Agricultural land... | reverse complement strand
GCGCACCAACCAGATCACCAACGATGACCAGGCCGAGCAGCGCTTGCGCAATCTGCGTGATCGCATCGTTGCAGGCGAATCGTTCGAAGAACTGGCCCGTCGGCATTCCGACGATGCCACCGCGCCTCAGGGCGGTGACCTGGGCTGGCTCTCGCCCGGCGAGACGGTGCCGGCGTTCGAAAGCGCCATGAACGCCCTGCAGCCGGGCCAGATCAGCGAACCGATCAAATCGCCGTTCGGTTGGCACCTCATCGAGGTGCTGGAGCGTCGCAATCAAGACATGGGCGAGGAATACCAGCGTATGCAGGCCCGTGAGATCCTCTTCCAGCGGCGTATCGAACCGGCGGTGGAACAGTGGCTGAACGGCCTGTACGGGCAGGCCTATATCGAAAACCGACTCGATCCCGACTTCAGCCGCGCAACCGGGCCGCGTTGAGCATGGTGCATCAGGCGCGCAAGCGGTTCGGGCAGCACTTTCTGGTCGATGACGCCATCGTCGAGCAGATCATTCGTGCCATCCATCCACAACCCGACGATCTGATGATCGAGATCGGACCCGGTCTTTCGGCACTTACCGCCCCGTTGCTCGAGTCCCTCAGGCAACTTACCGTCATTGAGATCGATCGCGATCTTGCGGCACGCCTGCGATCGGAATGGCCTGCCGAGCGCCTTACCGTCATCGAGGCCGATGCGCTCAAGGTCGATTACAGTGCGCTGGGCCGCTCGCTGCGCATTGTCGGCAACCTGCCCTACAACATTTCCAGCCCGCTGCTGTTTCATCTGGCCGAGCACGCCGATGCCGTGCGCGATCAGCATTTCATGTTGCAGCGGGAAGTCATTGATCGCATGGTGGCCGCGCCCGGGTCGTCCGACTACGGGCGGCTGTCGGTCATGCTGCAGGTGCGCTACGACATGGCGAAGCTTTTCGATGTGCCGCCGGAATCGTTCGATCCTCCGCCACGGGTCATGTCTTCGGTGGTGCGCATGACGCCTCTGCGGGCGGGTCGCCCACGCCCCGTGAGCGATGCCGCGTTTGCCGCGCTTGTCACGCGGGCGTTTGCACAACGGCGCAAGATGCTGCGCCGGGTGTTGTCAGATTGGGCCGGCGACATCGACTGGGCGGCGCTGGGCGTGGCGCCAACCGATCGTGCCGAGGCAGTGAGCCCCGGCCAGTTCATGGCGATGTCCGATCAGCTGGTGGCAGCAGGCCGGCTTCCTAAGTGAAGAACCAGTAGCACACCCCTATGGCGGCCAGCACGCCGGCAAGATCCGCGATCAGGGCGCAGCCGATGGTGTGACGTACGCGCTGGATACCAACCGCCCCGAAATAGACGGCGACAACATAAAAGGTGGTTTCCGTGCTGCCCTGCACCGTGGCGGCCAGCAGGGCTGGGAAGCTGTCGACCCCGAAATGCTGCATGGTTTCAATCAGCATTGCTCGGGCAGCGCTGCCGGAGAAGGGTTTGACCAACGCGGTGGGCAGGGCGTCGACGAATCGGGCATCCAGCCCGAGCCACAGCGTGGCGTGCCGAATGCCCGTCAGGATCATGTCCAGCACGCCGGAAGCGCGCAGCGCACCGACTGCGCATAGCATGGCCACCAGGTACGGCAGCAGATTTTTCGACACGTCAAAGCCGTCTTTGGCGCCTTCCACGAAGGCTTCGTATACCGGTACCCTCTTGATGGCACCGCAGGCCAGAAATAGCGTGATGATGCCGACCAGTACGAGATTGCCCAGCAGGCTCGAGGTCGCGCTGATGGCAGCGGCCCCCATCCCGGAAAGCAGGGCCATCAGCCCGCCGATCCCGAGCGCCGTGGCGGCCAGCCACACCAGCACCACCGGATCATGCAGCCGAAGGCGCTGCATGACGGCCACCGAGATCAACGCGGCCAGTGTCGAGGCGCTGGTGGCCAGCAGAATGGGCAGGAACACCAGCGCGGGTTCGGCTGCACCCTGCTGGGCCCGGTACATGAAGATCGTCACAGGCAGCAGCGTGAGCGAGGAGGCATTGAGCACCAGGAACAGGATCTGGGCGTTCGTGGCGCTGCGGGGGTCGGGGTTCAGTGTCTGCAGTGCGTGCATCGCGCGCAGACCGATGGGTGTGGCGGCGTTGTCGAGCCCCAGACCGTTCGCCGCAAAGTTCATGGTGATGAGGCCCAGGGCCGGGTGACCGGGCGGCACTTCAGGCATCAGCCGGTGAAACAGGGGGGCCAGAAGGCGGGCCAGGCTTTGTACGAGCCCTGCGGCCTCGGCAATGCGCAGAAAGCCGAGCCACAATGTGAGCGTGCCGAAAAGCAGCACCATGATCTCGACCGAAAGCGCAGCCATGTCGAACAGCGCGGCCACGACCCGCGAGAAAACGTCGGGATCGTGCAACACCAGCCACTGGAAGAGCGCAGCGGCAGCCGAGACGACGAAGAACGCAAGCCAGAGCGTATTGAGCATACGCCATAATACCGGCAGCGCCGGCTTTTTTCCGGCCTCTTCGCGTTACCCCGACACGGGGCGTGGCATACATGCAGTTCTTTGGAGGTTGAAGGCATGGATTGGAGAGCCTGGCGCCGTCGCTGGCTCACGGAGCCCCTGTACCGGCGCGCACGCAACAGCGTCACGCCGTTCAGTTCCTTGCAGCGGCAGGTTCTCGCGTCGGGCGATATCTGGTGGGAAGCCCACCTCCTGTCGGGCAGGCCCGACTGGAATGCGCTGACTTACGTGCGCCCGGCCGCCCTTACGGCAGGCGAGACGTCATTTCTCGACGGGCCCGTGGCAGCGCTGTGCGCCGCACTCGAGCAGGCCCGCAACCATGATGCACGACCCGAGCCCGCCACCTGCTGGCCGCTGCTGGTCGAACACCGTTTTGAAGCCATGGCAGTCCCAGCGGCGCACGGCGGCTACGGCCTGAGTGCCTGGGCCCAGTCCGAGGTGCTCAAACGTGTTGCCCTGCGTTCGATCTCAACCGCCTACCTGCTTGCGGCACGGTTCGTATTCGGCCCGGCACGCCTGCTGTCGCTGGCAGGCAGTGAAGAACAGTGTGCTGCGTGGCTGCCGCAACTCGCAAGCGGGCACACGCACGCTGCAATCGCCTCGTTTGCCGTTGAAAACGACATCGCGCCCATCCAGGCCACAGGCGTCGTGTTGTCCGAGCCGGGTTCGGGTGAGGCCACGCTGCGGCTGAACTGGAGTGGCGCGCGTCATGCACCGGGGCCGCGACCCGATCTGCTCGTGCTGCCGTTTCGTCTGCATGATCCCGAGGGCGTGCTCGGCCCCGCAGGCGAGCGTGGGGTGTGCGTGGCATTGGTCGATACCTCCACGACCGGCGTTGTGTACCATTCGCCGAACGATGACCGCAAGGGGGATGCATCCGGTGGTGTACCGGCGGGCGAACCCTGGCGCGGCGGCATTTTCGACGGCCGCGACGTCGTGCTGCCCGTGTCGGCACTATTGGGAGGCTCCGAAGCCATCGACGCCGCCCTGCCCGCTCTGCTTGCCGCGCAGTCCATGGCCAAGGCCATTGCAGTGCCGGCTCTGGCGTCGGCCGCCGTGTCACTTGCCGCACATGCGTCCAGTGCCGTGGTGCGTCTGCGCGGCGAAGGGTCGGGCTGCGAAATGCTGGGTGCCCGCAGCCGGCTCGGCAGGCTGGCGGCCAACGCGTACCGGGTCGAGGCGGGGCGCCGTTTTCTCTGTGCTGCGATCGACCTGGGATACAAGCCCGTGATTGCCGCGGCCGTGCTCGATGTCGGTATCTTCGAGGCCGTGCGTCATGCCATGGGCGACAGCATGGATCTTCTGGGCAGTGCGGGCACCACGCCCGCGCTGAGTGAGTGGCAGTCGTGTCTTCACGAGCTGCTGCCCGCATTGTTCGGCCTCGAAGCGCTGGCGCCCCAGGCGCGCAACACGGCGGCGTTGGCCTTGGGGGTGGGGCGTGTGCACCCGTTTCTGTACCGCGAGGTCGATGCACTCGAGCTGTCGGATACCGAAGCGGGTTGCAAGGCGTTTGATCGGCTGGTCTGGCGTCATGCGGGCGTGGCGGCAGCGCGTCTGTTGTGGGCGGGGTTCCATGCATGGACGCTCGGCCGTAGCAGCGGTACACCACGGCTCGTAGGCGCGGTGGCCCCGTATTACCGGCGTGTCAACCGTTACGCCGCCGCACTGGCATGGATGGTGGAAGTGCTGATGCCGGGTGTACGGCCCGTGCATGCCCATTCCGAACCGGGGCTCGAGCGACTGCTGCGTGCACTGGCCGAGCTCACATCGCTGTGTGCGGTGCTCAAGCGCTGGAACGATGAAGGCCGTCATGAGGCCGACCTTCCTCTGGTGCGCTGGTGCGCTGCAGAGTCATTCCAGTCGGTAGAGCGTCTTCTGCAGGGCATGCTCGAAAACCTGCACCCGGCCCTCGCAGGGGCCGTGCAGAAGGGCCTGCTCCTGCCGCCGGGCTTGCGGGCGGCTGCGCCTGACGACGCGGTAACGACCGCCTGCGCCGATCTGCTGCTGTGCCCCTCTGATACCCGCGAACGTTTGGTGGGCACGGTATGGGCCAGTCATGGTCTGCAGCACCTTGGCGCCCTTGAAAAGGCATACGAGTGTGTGGTGAACGTGCACGATCTGCGCGAACAGATTCGCCAGGCCGGTTTGCAGGACTGGCGCGATGCGCATGTGCGGGGCGGATTGACCGACGCCCAGGCCGAGGCGCTGGAAGCGGCCGAGAACGCCGTAATCGTGGCGTTGAGGGGGTGAGGCCGAAGCCGGCCTCGCACGCGGATCAGTCGACGCGCGACTTGCGCTGAATGAGCTCGATCTTGTAGCCGTCGGGGTCTTCGACGAATGCGATCACGGTCTGGCCATGCTTCATGGGGCCGGCCTCGCGGGTGACGTTGCCACCGCGCGCCTTGATCTGCTCACAGGCCTCGTAGGCGTCTTCCACTTCCAGGGCAATGTGGCCATAGCCGTTGCCCAGATCGTACGAAGAGGTGTCCCAGTTGTGGGTGAGTTCAATTACCGCCCCTTCGTCCTCAGGCTGATAGCCGACGAAGGCCAGCGTGAACTTGCCCTCGGGGTAGTCATTGCGGCGCAGAAGGTGCATGCCCAGAACATTGATATAAAAATCGAGCGACTTTTCCAGGTCACCGACACGCAGCATGGTATGCAGGATACGCATAAAGTACTCCTAAAGTTTCCCGGTGGCCTTCACAACAGGGGCAGGCTGCCGGGGTGATGCGATTTGAGGGCCAGGCGGGCTTGCAGGAAGTCGGGGTAGAGGCGTTCGACTTCCTTCCAGAAGGCCGGCCCGTGATTCATGTGCCGCAGATGGGCCACCTCGTGGGCCACCACGTAATCCACGACATGAGGGGGAAAGTGTATCAGCCGCCAGTTCAGCATGATGCGACGGTCGCTGCTGCACGAACCCCAGCGTGCGGAGGGTGAGGCGAGGCGCCAGCTCTTGAGCTCGACGCCCGCAGTCTGGCAGAAGTGCTGCAGGCGGGCATCGAACAGAGCCCGCGCCTGCTGTTGCAGCCATGTGTGCACGCGCTCGCGAATGCGCTCGGTGCTGCTGTCGGACTGCAGCGGCAGTGTCAGGGTATCATGCTCGGCCGGCCGCACGGGGTCTCCGCTGTAGAGGGCCGTGCCGGCGTCCGGGCGAATCGCCAGGGTGACGTAAATACCCAGATACGGGAAGCGGCCGCCATCATGCCAGCGCGCATCGGCGGTGGCCAGATGCTGCTGGCGGACATGCAGGGCGCGCAATTTGCGCACGATCCAGGGAGCTTTCGCGCGAACGGCGTCGGCAACCTGGCCATAGCGCACCCACGACGGCGCGGTCACCACAAGCCCGTCGTCATTGACGGTGAGCCCGATGGTCTTGCGCCGCGACGTTCGCAGCAGAAAACCGATACGTTGATACGGTGTATCTACCTCGTGCCAGCGGCAGCCGGGCGGAAGAGTCGCCGGGCGTGCCACGGGCACCGTGCCGTCGTCGAACAGTGAGAGCTGTTCAGCTTTCGCCATAGCGCTCAGGATTGAGCCGGCGCATTTCCCCTTCGATCCATTCCTGCACCTTGGCGTTGATCTCGGTGGCCGTCAGGCCGTCGGTGGCAATGAGTGGCCCGATCGAAACCGTGATGAGCCCCGGTTTCTTGATGAACGCCTTGCGCGGCCAGAGTTCGCCCGCGTTGTGGGCGATGGGGATCACCGGTGCCCGCGTGGCCTGCGCAAGCAGCGCACCGCCCATCTTGTAGCGGCCGGTCTTGCCGGGTGCCATGCGGGTGCCTTCGGGAAACAGCAGTGGCCAGCGTCCTTCGGCCAGGCGCTCGCGCCCCACGCGGATCACCTGCTCGAACGCGTCGCGGCCACGCGAACGGTCGATGGGAATCATGCGCAGCAGCGCCAGCCCCCACCCGAAAAAGGGGATGCGATGCAGTTCCCGCTTGTATACGAAGCAGACGTTGCGCGGCAGATAGGCGGCAAAGAACATCGTTTCCCAGGCAGACTGGTGCTTGGACAGCACGATGGCGGGTCCGTCGGGCAGGTTTTCCCAACCTTTGACCTGCCAGCGCAGCCCCAGAATCACCTTCGCGCCCCAGATCGCAAGCCGCGGCCATCCTACGGTGAGCCGATAGCGTAATGAGAGCGGCAGCGGCATCCAGATCAGGCACGCGATTGCGTACGGGATGACGGTGACGACCAGGAAAATCTGGTAAATGAGTGCGCGGATCCACGCCATGTCAGTCTCCGGCCAGCAGTTCGTCGACGACGGCCGACAGGCTGTCGCACACCCGTGTGCCGGCGGGAAGCCCGCCCGCCTGCAGCGTGCGTGGCCCCTTGCCCGTGCGCACCAGCCAGGGTGTGCATCCGAGTGCCGTGGCCGCCTGAAGGTCGCGCAGCGAGTCGCCCACTGCGGGTACGCCTTGCAGGCTTGTGTCGTAACGGGAAGCAATGTCTTCGAAAAGCCCCGGTGCCGGTTTGCGGCAGCGGCAGCCGTCATCGGGGCCGTGGGGGCAAATGAAGATGGCGTCGACGAAGCCGCCGGCGTCGGCCAGTTCACGCCGCATGCGGGCATGGATGGCGTTGAGCGTATCCATGGAAAACAGGCCGCGCGCCAGCCCCGACTGGTTGGTGGCCACGACCACGCGCCAGCCGGCGCGCGACAACCGCGCAATGGCGTCGAGGCTGCCCGGTATGGCCTGCCATTCCTCCGGCGACTTGATGAAGGCGTCGCTGTCTTCGTTGATGACGCCGTCGCGATCGAGTATGGCCAGCTTCACTGCGCCAGCCTCGCGATGTCCGCGACCTCGTTCATGCTGCGATGCAGTGTCTGGAGCAGGGCCAGACGGTTGCGCCGTACGTCGGGATCTTCGGCCATGACCATGACGTCGTTGAAAAAGGCATCGACGGCCTCGCGTGTGCCTGCCAGCGTGGCGAGCGATGCGTTGAAGTCGCCCTTGCGGAACTGCTCGCGCGCGACGGGGGCGAGTTCCTGAATGCGGGCGGCAAGCGCCTGTTCGGCCGGCTCGCCAAGCTTGCCGGCATCGATTTCGCCGATTTCGGAATCGGCCTTCTTGAGCAGGTTGGTGATGCGCTTGTTGGCGGCGGCCAGGCTTGCGGCTTCGGGCCGCTCGGCGAACGCCGCGCAGGCATTGATGCGCGCAAGCACCTGATGCAGCGGTGGCGCCAGCGCCAGAACGGCTTCGACCACGTTGCGATCGTAGCTGCCCAGCTGATTGCGATAGCGCTCGTAAATGAAGCTGGCCACCTCGGCGGTGGTGTTCTGTGCGAGCGTGCCGGGCTCAAAGGTGGCGGCGGCGAACTCGAGCAGATCGTGCAGGCGCAACGTGTCGTGATCGGTGATGGCCAGTTGCCCGCCGGCGGCCAGTTGTTCGTAGGCGCTGATCAGCCCCAGCGCAGCACGGCGCAGGGCATAGGGGTCGCGTTCGCCTGTAGGAACCAGGCCGATGCCCCAGATGCCCACCAGCACTTCCAGGCGCTCTGCCATGAACAGTACCGTGGCGGCCAGTGTGGCCGGTGTCACCGGCGCATCGAGCCTGATGCGGTACTGGCCGCGAATGGCCTCGACCACTTCCGGCGCTTCGCCATCGGCCTCGGCATAATAGGCGCCCATGATGCCTTGCAGTTCCGGAAATTCGCCCACCATGTTGGAGTTGAGGTCGGCCTTGGCCAGCAGTGCGGCCCGGTCGGCCACGGCCGCATCAAGACCCAGCTGGCCGGCAATATGCGTGGCGATGCGCCGGATGCGCTCGACCCGCTGCAACACCGAACCCAGCTTGTTGTGATACACGCTGGTGGCCAGTTGCGGTACGCGCTCGGCCAGGGGAATCCGCCGGTCGGTTTCGAAGAAGAACTGTGCATCGGCCAGGCGGGGGCGCACCACGCGCTGGTTGCCTTCGATGATGTTCGAGGGATCGGCCACGCGCATGTTGCTGACGATGAGGAAGCGGTGCGTGAGCCGGCCGGTATTCGGTTCGAACAACGGGAAGTACTTCTGGTTGAGCCGCATGGTCAGAATCAGACACTCGGGCGGCACGCGCAGAAAGGCTTCGTCGAACTCGCCCACGTAGACGGTGGGGTGTTCGACCAGCGCCGTAACTTCATCGAGCAGCGCCTCGACTTCCGGATCGTTGCCGATGGTGGCATTGAGTACGGCGGCCTGCTGCTGCAACTGCTGCAGGATATCGGCACGGCGCGCCTCGAAGCTTGCCACCACGCTGCCCTGTTCGAGCAGTTGCGACTCGTAGGTTTCGGCCGAGGTGATCTCGATCGTGCCTTGCGACATGAAGCGATGGCCTTCGGTGAGGCGGCCGGCCGCAAGGCCCAGCGCCTCGACCGGAACGACGTCGTTACCCCACAGGGCGGCCAGGCGGTGGGCGGGGCGCACGAACCGCACGCTGGTGACGCCGTCGGCCAGCTGGTAGCGCATGACCTTGGGAATGGGCAGTTGTGCAATGGCCTGATCGAGCGCCTTTTGCAGCCCCGCCTGCAGCGTTTCGCCTGCGGCGACTCCGCGGGCGTACAGGTAGTCTTGCTTGCCGTCGGATTCGATGACGAGGTCATCGACGCCAAGGTGCGCGAGCCCCTTGGCCTGCAGCTTCTTCTGCAGGGCAGGGGTCATTTCGCGTTCGGGGGTCAGGCCGATTTTCGCCGGCATGAGCTTTTCGGTGTAGTGTTGTTCGGGTGCCTGACCCAGAACGGCGTCGAACAGCGCTGCAAGGCGGCGCGGCGTGGCCAGCGGGCGCGTGGTGCATTCTTCGGCGAGCAGATGATGCTGCGCGAGCGCACTGCGCAGGCCTTCGGCGAACGCCTGCCCCAGGCGCTGCAGTGCCTTGGGTGGAAGTTCTTCGGTGAACAGCTCGACCAGCAGGGGGCGGGATTGGGGCTGGACGGTCATTGCGCGGCCTCCAGGGCCGAGGGGTTGGCCAGCATGGGAAATCCTAGTTTTTCTCGGGAGTCGTAGTAGGCCTGGGCAACGGCCCGGGACAGATTGCGGATACGGCCGATGTAGGCGGCGCGTTCGGTGACGCTGATGGCGCCACGGGCATCGAGCAGGTTGAAGGTGTGGGCCGCCTTGAGGGTGGCCTCGTAGGCCGGCAGCGCGAGCGGCACCTCGATGAGGCGGCGTGCCTCGGCCTCGTAGTCGCTGAAATGGCTGAATAGCATTTCGGTGGACGCGTGCTCGAAGTTATAGGCCGATTGTTCCACTTCGTTCTGGTGGAAGACGTCGCCGTAGCGAATCACCGAGTCGTCGGCGCTGCGGGTCCAGACCAGGTCGTAGACACTTTCCACCCCCTGCAGGTACATGGCCAGGCGCTCGAGGCCGTAGGTAATTTCGCCGGTGGCGGGGTAGCAGTCGAGGCCGCCAACCTGCTGGAAGTATGTGAACTGCGTGATCTCCATGCCATTCAGCCAGACTTCCCAGCCCAGGCCCCAGGCCCCCAGCGTGGGGTTTTCCCAGTCGTCTTCCACGAAACGGATATCGTGCTGCGCCGGGTCGATGCCCAGGGCAATGAGCGAGCCGATGTAGAGTTCGAGGATATCGGGCGGGGCGGGCTTGAGAACCACCTGATACTGGTAATAGTGCTGCAGCCGGTTGGGGTTTTCGCCGTAGCGGCCGTCTTTCGGGCGGCGCGACGGCTGGACGTAGGCGGCACGCCAGGGTTCCGGGCCGATGGAGCGCAGGAATGTGGCGGTGTGCGACGTGCCGGCACCCACTTCCATGTCGTAGGGCTGAAGCAGCGCGCAACCCTGGGTGTCCCAGTATTGCTGCAAGTTGAGGATGATCTGCTGAAAGGTGAGCATGTACGTATGGCTGAGGTAGGCGCGGCGGGCCGCAAAATTCCTTGATTTTAGCGGGTTCCGCTGCGCAGGTGAGGCGGCCACGTGGCTGGCAGGGCCGGGATGCCGGCTGCCGGACGGGGTGGCACCGTGCAGCGCCCACGGGGTGATGCGCCGTGGGAATGGTCGTATGATATACGGTTGTCTGCGAACCGATCACGCGGCGAGCGCCGCCCCAACAAGGAAGTCCCCATGTCAGAACTGGTGAAAGTCGAACCCGTGGAGCGGGTGCTGGTCATCACGATCGACCGCCCTCAGGCCCGCAATGCCGTCAATCTCGAGGTGGCCCAGGCGCTTGCCGCGGCGCTCGATCAGCTCGACAGCAGCCCTGATCTCGCCATCGGCGTACTCACGGGTGCGGGCAACACGTTCTGTTCGGGCATGGATCTCAAGGCGTTTGCCGCCACGGGCGAGAGGCCCTACGTGGGCGATCGTGGCTTTGCAGGCATCTGCGAGCGCCCGCCGCGCAAGCCGCTCATCGCCGCCGTCGAAGGCTACGCGCTGGCCGGCGGTTGCGAAGTGGCCCTTGCATGCGACCTGATCGTGGCGGCCCGCAATGCCACGTTCGGCCTGCCCGAAGTCAAGCGCGGCCTGGTTCCCGGCTCGGGCGGCATGGTTCGCCTGCCTGCACGCATTCCCTACCATATCGCCATGGAGGCCGTTCTCACGGGCGATATGATGACCGCCGAGCGGCTGCATCATTACGGCCTGGTGAACCGGCTCGTCGAGCCCGGCACGGCGCTCGACGCCGCGCTCGAAATGGCCCGGGGCATTGCCGAGAACGGCCCCCTTGCCGTGCAGACCGCCAAGCGCATCATTGCGGAATCGCGCAACTGGCGGCCGAACGACATGTTTGATCTGCAGCGCCCCATGATCGCGCACATCTTCACGTCTGACGACGCCAGAGAAGGCGCGAGGGCGTTCGCCGAGAAGCGCAAGCCGGTCTGGACCGGCAAGTAGCACGCTGCACCCAATACGCTGCGGGCGGCTCCGCCCGCCCAATTTCGTTCCCGGGCGGATTCCGTCCTTACTCCATTTCCGGCAAGAGCATCATGACCACCCTGATCAAAGAAGACGACTTCATCCAATCCATTGCTGATGCGGTGCAGTTCATCAGCTACTACCACCCGGCCGACTACATCCAGCACCTGGCGCGCGCCTACGAGCGCGAGCAGAATCCGGCCGCGAAAGACGCGATCGCCCAGATTCTGACCAACTCGCGCATGTGTGCCGAAGGCAAGCGGCCCATCTGCCAGGACACCGGCATCGTCAACGTCTTCCTCAAGATCGGCATGAACGTGCGCTTCGACACCCAGCGCAGCATCCAGGAACTATGCGATGAAGGCGTGCGTCGCGGCTACCTGAATCCCGACAACCCACTGCGTGCCTCGGTGCTCGCCGACCCCCTCTTCACGCGCAAGAATACGCGCGACAACACGCCCTGTATCGTCAGCGTCGAGCTGGTCCAGGGCGACCGCGTCGACGTGCAGGTTGCCGCCAAGGGTGGCGGTTCCGAAAACAAGACCAAGTTCGTCATGCTCAATCCCAGCGATTCGCTGGTCGACTGGGTGCTGAAAACGGTGCCCACCATGGGCGCGGGCTGGTGCCCGCCGGGCATGCTGGGCATCGGTGTCGGCGGTACGGCCGAAAAGGCCATGCTGATGGCCAAGCAGGCCCTCATGGAAGACATCGACATGTTCGAGCTGCTGCAGCGCGGCCCGCAGAACAAGCTCGAAGAGCTGCGTATCGAGCTGTACGAAAAGGTCAACGCCCTGGGTATTGGCGCGCAGGGCCTCGGCGGGCTCACCACCGTGCTCGACGTGAAGATCAACACGTTTCCAACTCACGCGGCTTCCAAGCCCGTTGCCATGATTCCGAACTGCGCCGCCACCCGTCATGTGCACTTCGAGCTTGACGGCAGTGGTCCGGCCGTGCTGACGCCGCCGGCCATGTCCAACTGGCCCGACGTGCAGTGGGCACCCGACTACAACAAATCCACGCAGGTCAATCTCGATACGCTCACACCAGAGGAGGTGGCCAGCTGGAAGCCGGGCCAGACCCTGCTGCTGTCGGGCAAGATGCTCACGGGCCGCGACGCCGCGCACAAGCGTATTCAAGACATGCTGGAAGCGGGCGAGCCTCTGCCGGTCGACTTCACCAACCGCATCATTTACTACGTGGGCCCCGTCGATCCCGTGCGTGACGAAGTGGTCGGCCCCGCCGGCCCCACCACCGCCACCCGCATGGACAAGTTCACGGGCATGATGCTCGAGAAAACCGGCCTGATCGCCATGGTCGGCAAGGCCGAGCGCGGCCCGGTCGCCATCGACGCCATTCGTCAGCACAAGTCGGCCTACCTCATGGCGGTGGGGGGGGCCGCCTACCTGGTGTCCAAGGCCATTCGCAACGCGCGGGTCGTGGCGTTCGAAGACCTCGGCATGGAGGCCATTTACGAATTCGAGGTGAAGGACATGCCCGTTACCGTGGCCGTCGACGCCTCGGGCGAGTCGGTGCACGAGACCGGCCCGGCCAAATGGAAGGCCCGGATCACCGAGATGATCCCTCTGGTTCCGGTGAACTGAAAGGTCTTCCCGTGCTAAAGGCTGCAGACACCTACCCCGAGCTGCGCGAGCGCTTTGCCTGGCAGATTCCCGAGCGCTACAACATGGGGGTGGATGTCTGCGACAAATGGGCCGCGCGCGAGCCGGATCGCCTCGCGCTCATCCATGCTGCCGCAGACGGCAGTGTCGATGAATACACCTTCGGCCGCCTGCGCGACTGCTCGAACCGCCTTGCGAACGTGCTGCGCGCGCAGGGTGTCGAGCGGGGCGATCGTGTCGCGATTCTGCTGCCACAGTGCCCCGAGACGGCCTATGGCCACATCGCGGTTCACAAACTTGGCGCCATTTCGATTCCGCTTTTCACCCTGTTTGGAGCCGACGCTCTGGCGTATCGCCTGAGCGATTCGGGTGCACGCTGCGTCATCACCGATACGCGGGGCGCGGCGCGGCTGGCAGCGTTGCGCAGCGACCTGCCGGCCCTGACGTCGGTGCTGTGCATCGACGGGCCCTGCGACACGGGCGTTGACCTGCGCGCCGAAATGGCCGCGGCCTCGCCGCAATTCGATCCGGTCGACACCTCTGCCGACGATCCAGCACTCATCATCTATACGTCGGGAACCACCGGGCAACCCAAAGGTGCGCTGCATGCGCACCGGGTGCTGCTCGGGCATCTGCCGGGTGTCGAAATGAGTCACGACTTCTTTCCGCAACCCGGCGACCGTATCTGGACGCCTGCCGACTGGGCATGGATCGGTGGCCTGCTCGACGTGCTGATGCCGGCCCTGCACCATGGTGTACCGGTCGTGGCGCGGCGGTTCGAGAAGTTTCAGCCCGAAGCCGCCTACCAGCTGCTGCAGGATTTCGGCGTGCGCAACGCCTTCATTCCTCCCACTGCGCTCAAGATGCTGCGCGGCGTGGAGCAACCCCGCGAGCGCTGGTCATTCCAGCTTCGCAGCGTGGCAAGCGGTGGGGAATCGCTGGGTGCGGAGCTGCTCGACTGGGGCCGCAAGAACCTGGGCGTCACGATCAACGAGTTCTACGGCCAGACCGAGTGCAACATGATCGTTTCCAGCTGCGCCGCACTGGAAGAGCCG
>Ga0209075_1003130_pt1 | contig 14005 bp, 14 predicted proteins | sample Stecom2011_FD_187523 | JGI IMG/M metagenome (GOLD analysis project Ga0209075, IMG submission 187523) | Agricultural soil microbial communities from Utah to study Nitrogen management - Steer compost 2011 (SPAdes) (version 2) | ecosystem: Environmental > Terrestrial > Soil > Agricultural land... | reverse complement strand
TGTTTTACTTTTTCTTCATTTATAACTTTTTCTCGGTACTCATTATGACTTAAAAGGGCTTCAAAAGCTCTTTCACTTTTACCTAAATCTGCTAAGGCCAAGGCATACTCTTTATAAATAATAGAAATTAAAAGATTTTTTCGATTATTTTTCTCATCTAATCGACTTAAGATACTAATGGCGCTATCGAAATTTATTATAGAATTATACAACGCATCTTTTTGAGCATAGTATCTACCAAACATAAATGCCAGTTTGCTTTTAATAAATGGTGAATCCTTAATAGACTCTTGTTCTTTTTGAGCTCTTAAAATATAGGTAAAAGCCTCATCTGCTTGCTCAAAATCAAGATATATTGAACTAACACTAAGCAAGATATCCGATAGAATGTGTGTTTTTTCATTTAGAGCTTCTTTGGAGTTGTCCTTTATTTGTTGTGCCGTATTAAGAGCATTCAAGTAGTAGGACATGGCCCCATTTTTCTCATTATATCCATACGCAAAAATATCGCCTATATTATAGTATGCACTTGCTATTAAGTAATTTTCGTTTATAATTTTGGCCGCTTTTAACGCCTTTAAGAAGACCTTTTCAGCATCACTACTTTCATTCATCTTATTGTAAATATTACCTAAAGTAATATTGGCAATAGCTTTACCATAATTATCATCAATAGAGTCCGATAATTTAATTGCTAAGTTAAAATGATCAATAGATTTTTTTATTTGGCCATTATCATAAAGCGCAGTTGCAACAGTATTCAAACTATCTATGGTACTAATAATAGCACGGTCATTCTGACTAAACAGAGGGTTAACTATAAGTAGAATGAAAAAAATTTGTAGAAATTTTTTTCATTTTATTTCGATTTGGGGTAATCTAATATAGAAAAATAATTTTAATATATGTGTTATTCGATGTGAAATCAATAAAGGTAGTTAATTAGCATTAACTATAGCTTACGTCTAACAGACCCAGTGAAGTCCTCCAGCTCGTCTTTTACTTTATTGAGTTCGTCTTGAACATCTTTAGTGATGCTAGTATCAATGCCGTTTTTCTCGGCACTTTTGGTGATTTCTGTTTTAATATCGTTTGAGGCATCTTTAAGCATGCGCATGCCCTTTCCTAAACCTCTGGCGATTTCAGGAATTTTATCGGCACCAAAAACCATTACTACTATAAATAGTATGAACATGACTTCGGTTGTTCCTATAAATAAAAAAATGCTTGCTTGTATCACAATGCAAATATAGTGAGTTGATTGATGAGAATAAAAAAAGCCGACTCATTTTTCTGGTCGGCTTTCAAAAATTTAACTTTTATCTTAATCTTTAACCTCTTCTTTAAACTTATCGAAGTCGCTTTGTTGCACTTCTCTAGGCCAAGAATTGTTAGATGTGTCCACATCTGCCGTTTCTAAATTAGGATCGACCGTGATTTTTACAATTTCTTTATCTGAAGCTACCGACTTACTAACCTCTTTATCGTTTAGTCTCCAAATTTGTGCTGGATAGTGTTCTGTTTTAGAAGTACCGTCTGCATAGGTATATTCTACAATAATTGGCATAACCAAACCTCCTGGTTTATCAAAAGTTATGTTGTAGAAGTATTTAGGAGCTTTTATGTTTTTTCGTTCAGCTTCTGTGAAATTATCCATAACATACTCTTTTAAAGGTGTAGAGTTATCTAATAAAGTACCGTTTTTTAATTCTTCGTTAAACTCTTCGCTTCCTTCCTCAACCATAAATACTAAAGGAGGTAAATCGGATAATTCCATACCATAACGTTTCGCCATATTTTTAGCGTATTCATTAGGTTCTGAGGATACGTAGTATTTTTTAACATCTTTTACTCCTATATCCACATAATCTGTGGTATAAAACCAACCTCTCCAAAACCAATCCAAATCGAAGGCAGAAGCATCTTCCATTGTTCTAAAGAAATCTTCAGGAGTTGGGTGCTTAAACATCCAACGATGTGAATATTCTCTAAAAGCATAGTCAAATAACTCACGTCCCATAACTGTTTCACGTAAAATATTTAGAGCTGTTGCTGGCTTTCCGTAGGCATTATTTCCAAATTGATAGGTGTTTAATCCTTTGGTCATAATGGGCGCAATAAAGTCTTGATCGCCTCCCATATAAGGAACAATATTTGCAGCTGGCCCACGACTTGAAGGATAATTATCATGTCCAGGAGATAAAGCTGTTGGATGCCATTGTCCAAAATCTTGTTCGGCTACATACTGTAAAAAAGTATTTAAACCTTCGTCCATCCAAGTCCATTGACGCTCATCGCTATTTACAATCATCGGAAAATAATTGTGTCCAACTTCATGGATAATCACGCTAATCATTCCGTATTTTGTTCTGTCGCTATACTTTCCATTTTCGTCTGGACGTCCATAATTCCAGCAAATCATTGGATATTCCATTCCTTGTTGCTTGGCATGAACCGAAATAGCTTTATGATATGGATAATCAAAAGTCATCCTTGAATAAGATTTTAAAGTAGCAGCAACAGCATAGGTTGACCATTCTTCCCAAAGTGGATTTCCTTCCTTTGGATACATGGAAACAGCCATAACATCTCTATCACCAATTTTAACGGCCATCATATCCCATATAAATTTTCTTGAAGTTGCGAAACCAAAATCACGTACATTTTCGGCATATAATTTCCAGGTTTTTGTTTTTTCTGAAAACCCTTTTTCTGCAGCTTCCGCCTCGGCTTGGGTGACGATTATCACAGGCTTATCATACGATTTTTGAGCTTGTTCATAACGTTTCATCATGTCTTTGGTAAAGACTTCCTTTCTATTCGTTAGCTTTCCTGTGGCATCTAAAATATGATCTGCAGGAACGGTAATATTAACTTCAAAGTTTCCAAAAGGAAGTGCGAATTCATCACGTCCCCAAAACTGGGAATTTTGCCATCCTTCCACATCGTTATAAACCGCCATTCTTGGATAAAACTGCGCTATAACATAAGCTCTATTTCCATCTTCTGGAAAAAACTCATAGCCAGAACGTCCCCTATCTTTTAAGTGATCGTTAATATTATACCACCACTTTATAGTGAAAGAGAATTTTTCGCCTGGGTTTAAAACCTTAGGCAACTCCACTCGCATCATGGTTTGATTAATCATATATGGTAAATCCTTCCCACTAGTTTCTTTAACCTCTTGAATTTTAAAACCACCATCAAAACCTTCTGTCATATAAGTTGAAGCAAAAGTTGAAGCTTGTTGCGCCGGAGCAAATCCATCCCCTTCAATTAAAGGTGATAGAGAATTTTGTGCTCTCATGTTTTGATCTAATTGTACCCAAAGATATTTTAATTGATCTGGCGAGTTGTTGGAGTAAGTAATCGTTTCAAATCCTGATATTTTAGCATTTTTATCGTCTAAAACAATGTCCATTTTATAATCTGCCTGTTGCTGATAATAAGATGGACCCGGCGCGCCAGAAGCTGTACGAAACATGTTTGGAGTAGAAAACTCGTCGTAAAGTTGTTTAAATTTGTTGTTGTTTGTGTGTCCTGGCTTACGGGCTGGCTTGTCTTGTTCTTGCGAAAATGCACTAACAGAAACAAATAAAACCGAAAGAAAAAGATATTTTATTGTTTTCATTGGAATATTGGTTAGGAAAAATAGATGTGAAAATTAACGAATTTTTAAGATTTTGAATCGGTTTTATTTAAAGTTTAACAAAGCTTTATCATTTTCTTTTATAAGAATAAAACTCTTGTTTTTGGAATTGATTTTGGTTCTTACAATATTCTGTTGCTCCGGAAACAAGTCGAAAAGAACTCCGTTTTCAATTTCGAAGGTATCAATATTTTTTACACCCTCTACTTCGAGATAACAGATAACTATATCCTTGTCGTATTCTTTTCCAATATATTTAAGAACTTTTTCTTGGCCATTAATGCGAATAACCATTTTGGACTTTAAGTACCTTTCAACATAAAAATTGGCTTCATTGGTTTCAGATTGAGGTCCTAGAAATAACTCCTCATCATAACGAAGTTGAAGAATATCTTCAAAATCGTCCAGAAAAATCCTAGTTATTATTTGAACCGATTGCTTGTTCTTTACATATTCTATTTGGGTAACGCTAACATAGTATTTATGCATAGCCGTAAAAGCCAAAAAGGGCAAAATAAGTATAAATAGCAGTTGTTTAAGACGTAGCATATAAATGAATTGAATAGACAAATTTAAGAATTTGCCTATTCAATTAAGAGATGACCAACAATTAATTAGTTTCCGTTTCCAAATTACTCTTGTACTGAACCAGTTTTTCACTTAAAAACTCCAATATTTCAAGATCACTTTTATTTTTACAGCGGTTTACAAAATAGATGTCTTCCGAACAAAAATAGAAAAAATCGTTTCTTGAGGTTTCTGAAAGTGTTTCCATTGAAAACAAGATGGTTTCTGTTCTTTTTCTAACATCGTATAGTAAATTGTCTTTCCGCTCTAATTTTATGTGGTTTTTTAATTCCTTTGTTCTTCCAGAAATGGCATTTATTAGCGGAAAAATTAAACCTCCGGAGGTAGCTTCATTTAATTTTCTTTCGCTTTGTGTTTTTAATGGCCCTTGATAACTGGGTATCCCCAATTGCATAGCAGTAACAGGTTTTCCTTCTATATTCTGAACATCTTTAAACAAATCGCCAGTCAACATTCGTCCTACCACAACTTCATCTAGCGCATAGGTAAATTCTTCCAAGTGCACATCTAATTGTTTTTCAATAAGAATGGTGGCGTCCACAACAACTTCTTTTAGTTTGTGCTGAATGGAAGAAAACTGTAACGTATCGTTTAGTTTTGCCGAAATTCGAAAACTCCCAAAAGCATTGGTTGTTGTAAACACTTGAGCTGTTTTATTGATAACATGAATATTTTCAGCATCCAGAGCTGTTGTAACTCTTCCGGTGATTTCAACTGTTTGTGAATATACAAGGTGAAGACCAAAGACTAAAAACAAGAAGAAAAACAGCTTAGTTTTTTTCATATTCTTGTTTCAAAAATTCGACACTTTGTTTTTGAAAAAACTCCAAAAGAAAAAATTCTTCTTTTTCCTGTAGCTGGCTTTCGGTTAGTCCGTTTGAAACAACAAAACGAATAAAGTCATCTACATGCGGACTAGGTATTTTATAGTTTTGAATAAAAAATATAGGATTATATTTTGCTGCTAAAATTTGTTCTAAGCTAACTTTCTCTTTAGGTAAAACGCGTTTTTTTCTTGGTTTATTTATTAGCTTGTTAAGTCCTGAAATTGAAGCTATATTCAAACCATCAGTCAGTTGGTCCTTCTTAATAATTTTGTTATCAACTTTTGTAAATGCATCTTCCGAAAATTCCATTTCACTTAGATTCCCGAAATTCATCTCCATTTTTTTTGCAACTTTGGCATTTTTCATGTCTACCAATAAATTTCCTGAAAGTTGAGATGGTAATAAGAGAACTTCGTTTAAAGCATTCACTTTATCGACTAAAAAAAGGCGAATCTGTTTAGTAGTAATCACATCCTGATTAACACGAACCATATTGGCTTCATATTGCAACGCTGAGATTTCCAACACATCGTTTAGAGCTACTTCTATAATAAAACTCCCTTCAAAATCTGCAATAGTTCCTTTCTTTGAAGACGTGTTAAAAATGGTTACACCTTCCAAATCATTCGCTGCAAACAACTTTCCGGAAACCTCAATTCGTACAAAATCTTGTGCATACAAACTGCTAGCAAAAAAAAACAAAGAAATAGACAGGATGGAATGGTTCAATTAGTTAGCTTTAGTTTGATAAAGAAAGCCTTTCAAATCTTAAAATATATACAACAACAAACTAAATTTGTGTTAAAACCTAAAATCTCCTTAATAAAACAAAAGCTTCGAGGCCTATATAAGTTCTAATTCTTTACAGCTTCGGTTTGTAAAAACAATTTGCTTTGATTTACTAAGTATTCTATCAATTCAATGTCCTTCCCTTTTTCGAATAAGGATGGATCTGTATTATTTCTTACAGCAAAAGCAATAAATTCGGTTACTTGATCTTCTGGAATATTAAAACTTGAACTAATAAAATCTTTGGTATATGTGTTTCTTAATACATCATAGCTGGAAAATTCAAGATTTGCATTCTTGCCCGATGCCTTATTTGATGCAAACAATGGTTTTATTAACCAATTGGTAAGTTTTACAAAGTCCACGCCATTGTAAAATTTGTCTTGATTTAAGATGGTATTTTCAACCTTTTGATAATAAATATCAGCTAGTGGATTGTGTTCAAAATCAATATCTCCAAAATAAATAGATTCAAATTTTGGGTTGTAGGTTCTCACATTAGCTAAATCCATTTCTAAGTCACCCGTTAAGCTAAATGGCAAAATTACCACCTCATCCAAAGGCGTTAAATGTTCTTCCAAAAAAACAGTCAATTCTTTTGAATCCAAAATTTGTTGGGTAACAATTACAAGAACCGAATTGAGCTGCAAAGCAGATATTCTAACTTTATCGTTTAATTTAACATGAATTTTAAATTTACCTTCCATATCTGTAACCGCAACTCTATTTGAAGTTAGGTTATTTACAGTAAGACCTTCCACATCATTGGCATCCACGATAACTTTTCCAGAAATTTCTATTCTCGTAGTATTTTGGGCCATACTATAAGATAAGAACATAAAAAAGGTAATTAAAGGTAAAAAATTTTTCATAAGTAGTTTTTTTTTGAAAGTTAGTGATTTAAAATACAGAACCATTTAACTTTTGTTACAAGCTGTATTTACTTAAATTTACGACAAATTAATGTAAATGAAAAACTTAATTATAGCAAGTACCTCAACACTTCATGGAAGTGGTTATTTGGAGTATGTATTAGATGAATTAGTCGTGTTTTTTAAAGATGTGAAAATCATTGTTTTTATTCCTTATGCAAGACCAGGTGGCATATCTCATGACGAATACACAGAAAAAGTAAAAGAAGCTTTCAAAAAAATAAATAAAAACGTAAAAGGAATTCATGAATTTGAAAACCCCGTTGAAGCTATAAATCAGGCTGAAGCTATTTTTACAGGTGGAGGAAACACCTTTGTGTTGTTAAACCAATTATATGCAACCAAATTGATTGAACCCTTACAAAAAGTTATAAAAAAGGGCATTCCTTATTTAGGTACAAGTGCTGGCAGTAATATTTGTGGTTTAACTATAAATACCACGAACGATATGCCAATAATCTATCCGTCAAGCTTTAAAGCTTTGGGCTTGGTTCCGTTTAACATCAATCCGCATTATCTAGATCCCATTCCAGACAATAAACATATGGGCGAAACCAGGGAAACACGAATTAAAGAGTTTCACGCTTTCAACACGCAACCTGTTATAGGGCTTAGGGAAGGTAGTTGGTTAAGAGTTCAAGGAAATTCCATTATTTTAAAAGGCGAATTACCTGCAAGAGTTTTTGAGTATAACCAAGTTCCATTTGAAGTTGAAACAGGTACAGAACTAAACCACCTAAAATAAAAAAACCTCGTCATTTAGACAAGGTTTTTGAGCGAGAGACCGGGTTCGAACCGGCGACATTCAGCTTGGAAGGCTGACGCTCTACCAACTGAGCTACTCTCGCATTTCCGGTGCAAATATATATAAGTATTTCATCTAATAAAAGAAAAAAATTATAAGTTTATATTTTAGATGACATATTTAAAACTAACAACCTCAAATTGAGCAAACATCATTAATATAAAAGCTATAGTTTTCAATAAAAATTAAACCCATTTAAGTACAAATGTACCTTATAAAACAAATTTATGCCGAAGAAACATATCCTATACGACAAGTTGTTTTGCGTAAAGGTGGGCCTATTGAAACTTGTGTTTTTGATGGAGATTTAGATGAAAACACCTTTCATTTAGGTATCTTATCTAATACTGATCTAATTGGAGTGGCTTCTTTTATGAAAAATAAATTTCCATTATTTTCTGAAGATGAACAATACCAACTTCGTGGAATGGCTATTTTAAAAGAGTTTCAACATCAAGGTTTGGGAAAACGCTTAATAGAAGAAGGTGAAAACATATTAAATAAAAGAAAAGTAGATTTACTTTGGTTTAATGCGCGTGAAATTGCTGTGGAATTCTATAAAAATAAAGGTTATATAATAGCTGGAGATGCTTTTACAATTCCAAATATTGGAATCCATTATGTCATGCTTAAAAAATTATCTTCATAAAAAGGAATCAATTTCCAAAATATATTTAAAGATCACTTTATTTTTTTATTCATTTTCAAACCTAAAGCATTTTAAACTTTTATCTTTGACTTATAAAGTTATTTACCATGAATAAGAAAGTTATTTTAATGATTCTTGATGGTTGGGGAAAATCTCCCGACCCAAAAGTTTCAGCCATAGATCATGCCCATACACCCTTTATAGATTCCTTATATAGCAAGTATCCAAATGCCCAATTACGAACCGATGGTTTACATGTTGGACTACCAGAAGGACAAATGGGAAATAGCGAAGTTGGACACATGAATTTAGGTGCTGGACGTATAGTGTATCAGGATTTGGTTAAAATAAATCTAGCTGTAAAAAACAATACGTTAATTCAAGAACCTGCTTTAATCGCTGCATTTAATCATGCAAAAACCAACAAAAAACCCATTCATTTTTTAGGTTTGGTAAGCGATGGCGGCGTACATTCTCACATCAATCATTTAAAAGGTTTAATTACTGCTGCCGAAACTTCAGGAGTTACAGAATCTTACATTCATGCCTTTACAGATGGCCGCGATGTAGACCCAAAATCGGGTTACGGCTTTATAACACATCTTGAAGAATTTATACAAAATTCCCCAACGAAATTAGCTACAATTACCGGTCGATATTACGCTATGGATAGAGATAAACGCTGGGAACGAGTTAAATTAGCTTATAATGCTTTAGTAAAAGGCATGGGCGAATTTTCTAAAAACGCCTTAAATTCTATTGAAAAAAGTTACGAAAACGACATCACGGACGAATTCATCAAACCCATAATTATGGTAGATGAAAACAACCAACCCATAGCTAAAATAAAAAATGGTGATGTGGTAATATTTTTTAATTTCCGTACAGATCGTGGCAGACAACTTACACAAGCATTGACACAAATAGATTTTCATGAGCAAAACATGCACAAATTGGATTTGTATTATGTAACGATGACCAATTACGATGAAACCTATAAAAACATTCACGTTGTTTACAACAAAGACAATTTAACAGATACCTTAGGAGAAGTTTTAGAAAAACACCATAAAACACAAATCAGAATTGCCGAAACTGAAAAATATCCACATGTTACTTTTTTCTTTTCTGGAGGACGGGAAACGATTTTTAATGGTGAAACTCGAATTCTTCGCCATTCTCCAAAAGTAGCTACCTACGATTTAAAACCGGAAATGAGTGCTTTTGAATTAACGGAAGCTTTACTCCCTGAGCTAAAAAAAGGAGAAGTAGATTTTGTCTGTCTAAACTTCGCAAATGGGGATATGGTTGGACATACCGGCGTTATGGGAGCTGCCATAAAAGCGTGTGAAGCTGTTGATATTTGTGTGAAAAATGTGATAACGACGGCTTTAGAAAACAATTACACTACCATCTTAATTGCTGATCACGGCAATTGCGAAACCATGATAAATCCAGATGGCTCACCAAATACAGCACATACCACCAATCCTGTTCCTATAATTTTAATTGATAAAGATTTAAAAGCCATACAAGATGGCGTTTTAGGAGATATAGCTCCAACCATTCTAAAACTTATGGGAATTGAACAACCAGCAAAAATGACGCAACATGCGTTAATCTAAACTTAAAGGTTGAAACAATTACATTTTAAATTACGTATTTTTGAAGTCAATAATTAAGTATGAATTTTAACGATAAACTTATTATAGCTGTAGATTTCGATGGCACGATAGTAGACGATAACTATCCGAAAATTGGTAAACCCAAAATTTTTGCTTTCGAAACTTTAAAAAGATTGCAAAAAGATGGACATAGACTAATTTTATGGACCTACCGAAGCGACGTGAGACTAGAAGAAGCTGTTGTTTTTTGCAAAGAAAACGGCATCACCTTTTACGCTGTAAACAAAAGTTTTCCTGAAGAGCAATTTGATTATTCAAAAAGCCGGAAAATCCATGCCGATTTATTTATAGACGACCGAAATATCGGTGGTTTTTGGGGCTGGGGAGAAGTGTATCAAAAACTATCCAACCCCAATTACAATCCACTTCAACCAGAAAAAAAGAAAGGTTTCTTTTCGTTTTTTAGAAAATAAAAAACTGCGCAATCATCTATCAAAAGATTTCTGAATTCCCAGCGTGTTTTTTTAATTAACTAATAACCTATCAGTTCGTAATATTGTTTATCTATGGCTTCCCTATGTTCTGGATGTGCAATATCCACTAAGGCTTTTACGCGTTGTTTAATAGTTTTTCCATATAAGTTGGCAATTCCGTATTCAGTAACCACATAATGCACATGTGCCCGAGTAGTTACAACTCCAGCGCCAGGTTTTAAAGCAGGTACAATTCTACTAATTCCAGACTTGGTTGTAGATGGCAAGGCAATAATTGCTTTTCCTCCTTCACTTAACGATGCACCTCTAATAAAGTCCATCTGGCCTCCTACTCCTGAATACATATGAGATCCAATAGAATCTGCACAAACTTGTCCAGTAACATCTACTTCAATAGCCGAGTTTATTGCAACCATTCTTGGATTTAATTTAATGATGGACACATCGTTGGTGTAGTTTGATGCTCTCATTTCAATAAACGGATTGTCGTCCACATAGTCATATAAACGTTTGGAACCCATTAAAAAAGTAGCTAAAGCACGCCCTCTATTGATCCCTTTGAAATTCCCATTAATCACATCATTTAATATTAAATCAATCACGCCATCAGAAAACATTTCGGTGTGCAACCCTAAATCTTTGTGGTTTGTAAGTCTTGACAATACAGCATTTGGAATACTTCCAATCCCCATTTGTAAAGTACTTTTATCCTCAATTAAACCGGCAACATGATTTCCAATTTTACTTTCAAGTTCTGTTGGTTCAGGATTTAAATGAACAGGCAAAGGCACATCGCATTCCACAAAAGCATCTATTTCAGAAATATGAATAATTCCAGCACCATGAGTTCTTGGCATTTGCTTGTTGACTTGAGCTATTACATAATCTGCATTGTCAATAGCCGCTAAAGTAGCTTCTACAGACACACCCAACGAGCAATATCCATGTCTATCTGGAACAGAAACGTGTATTAATACTGTTTGCAAATCGACAATATTTCTTTTAAACAACAAAGGCACTTCACTTAAAAAAACAGGCGTATAAGAACCATTTCCTGCTTTTAGAGTATGTCGCACGTTATTTCCTATAAAAAAGGAGTTGACATGGAAACTGCCTCTCAATTCCGGATTGGCATAAGGCGCATCTCCTTCAGTGTGTAACTGACAAATTTCAACATTCCGTAACTCCTCATGTCTTGCAGTCATGGCATTAATAAGCACTTGTGGCGCTGCCGCCGCTGCTTGAATATAGATTTTACTATTTGACTTTATAGCTTTTACAGCGTCTTCTGCGCTTATTGCTTTGTACATAGTATTTTAATTTAAACACAAAAATATCCAATAATTATCATCTAAAGCCTGTCAAAAGTCATGTTTTAGACAAAAGAATTCCATTTAAATTTAAGTATCTTTGCCCATATTTTTTTTAAGATGATAATAGTAAAAACAAAAGAAGAAATCGAATTGATGCGTGAAAGCGCTTTGGTTGTTTCTAAAACCTTAGGCATGCTTGCCAAAGAAGTAAAACCTGGAGTAACCACCTTACAATTAGATAAGTTAGCTGAAGATTTTATTAGGGAACAAGGAGCTATTCCTGGCTTTTTAGGTTTATACGACTTCCCAAATACACTTTGTATGAGTCCGAACTCCCAAGTGGTACACGGATTTCCAACCAACGAACCTTTAAAGGAAGGCGATATTATTTCTATTGATTGCGGTGCCATTAAAAATGAATTTTATGGAGATCATGCCTACACTTTTTCTGTAGGTGAAATTACGCCTGAAACTCAAAAATTACTCGATGTAACCAAAGAATCTTTATATATAGGAATTCGTGAATTTAAGCTCGGAAACCGTGTGGGGGATGTGGGTTATGCCATCCAAAAATACTGCGAAGATCATGGTTACGGTGTAGTTAGAGAACTGGTTGGTCATGGATTGGGACGAAAAATGCACGAGGATCCAGAAATGCCAAACTACGGGAAACGTGGACGAGGCAAGAAGTTTATTGAAGGTATGGTAGTAGCCATAGAACCTATGATAAACATGGGAACGCATAGAATTAAACAACATCGTGATGGCTGGACCATAACCACTTTAGATAATAAACCTAGTGCGCATTTTGAACACAATGTAGCTATTGTAAATAGCAAACCGGAATTACTATCAACGTTTGCATACATATATGAAGCTTTAGGGATTGTTTCTAATGAGGAGGATGAGTTTAGACAGAAGGCTTTAGTATTATAATTATTTTGGCTTTTAGACACTAATTTCACTAATTATCACTAATAGACTAGAAACGTTAAACGTACCTAAATTAAAATTAATTTATGTCGGATCTTATTTATAAAGAAGAAGCTTATAAAATAATTGGTATTTGTATGGAAGTACATAATCAATTAGGAAAAGGATTTAATGAAGTAGTTTATGCAGATGCTTTAGAGATACAATTATTAGATAATAATATTTCGTATTCTCGTGAAGAAAAATATGCCATTATTTACAAAGGAAATTTACTTAAGCACAAATATAAAGCAGACTTTATTATTGATGATAAAATAGTCTTTGAATTGAAAGCTATTGAATGTCTTAATTCAGCACATATAAAACAAACATTAAACTATTTAGCTGTATCCAAATTAAAGTTAGGATTACTAATTAATTTTGGTGAAGAAAGTTTAAAATACAAACGAATCGTTCGTTAAATTGTTCGTGATAATTCGTGAAATTCGTGTCAAAAAAAACCTTCAAATTCATCCTAAACACCATCCCAAGGCCCATACTTATTAGATTAAGTTATGTAGCTCGACCTATTTTTGCTTTATTTTTAAAAGGAGACACTTTTATAGATCCTATTGATGGAAAAGGATTTAAAGCCTTTTTACCCTATGGTTATGGCAAACAGAGAAACAATGTGCTTTCGCCTTCCACCTTAAGTTTAGAACGACACAGATTGTTGTGGTTGTATTTAAAAAATGACACTGTATTTTTTTCTAAAAATCTAAAAGTGCTTCATTTTGCGCCAGAGCAAGCTTTTTATAAACGTTTTAGAAAACTAAAAAACCTGAAGTATGTTACAACCGATTTAAATTCGCCTTTGGCCGATGTAAAAGCGGATATCTGCAATCTTCCATTTACGGATAATGAATTCGATGTGATACTTTGCAATCATGTTTTAGAACATATTCCAAACGATACCAAAGCGATGGAAGAATTATATCGGGTGCTGAAACCTGGAGGGTATGGTGTTTTTCAAATTCCACAAGATTTAACTAGAGAAAAGACGTTTGAAGACGATAGTATCACCGACAGAAAAGAACGCGATAGAATTTTTGGCCAATACGATCATGTCAGGATTTATGGTCGAGATTATTTTGATAAACTTCGGGAGATTGGGTTTCAGGTTGACGAAGTAGATTATACTGCAAAGCTATCAAAAGAAGAAATTACTAAATACTGTTTGGCTAAAGGGGAGATTATTCCAGTGGTTTTTAAACCACAAATTCCTTCGCAGGCAGGAATCTCAAGTTTAAAAATGTTCAAATAAACTTCTTGCTTCTTATTATATATTTCACAGAGCTTCGCGAAAATAACACCAAGATACAGGACGGGTTTTAGTACAATATTTACCTAAAAAACTTAATT
>Ga0209075_1003129_pt1 | contig 14006 bp, 13 predicted proteins | sample Stecom2011_FD_187523 | JGI IMG/M metagenome (GOLD analysis project Ga0209075, IMG submission 187523) | Agricultural soil microbial communities from Utah to study Nitrogen management - Steer compost 2011 (SPAdes) (version 2) | ecosystem: Environmental > Terrestrial > Soil > Agricultural land... | reverse complement strand
TAAAACAAAATCCAGACATGCGTCTGGTGGGCGTGTTCAGTCGTCGCGACCCAGCCAGTGTGGCGCTGCTTGATGCTAGCGTGCCGGTTTATGCCATGGCGGATGTTGAGCAGTACCAAGATGCTGTTGATGTCATGATTCTATGTGGCGGCTCGAAAACAGACCTGCCCGAGCAAGGTCCGTATCTGGCGCAGTTTTTCAATACCGTGGACAGCTTTGACACTCATGCCAAAGTTAACCAGCATCATGAAGCGCTAGATCAGTCTGCACAAAAATCAGGCCACGTTGCCATGCTATCGGGCGGCTGGGATCCAGGCTTGTTTTCACTCAATCGTTTGTTTGGCGAAACTATTTTGCCAGAAGGTGAGACTTACACATTTTGGGGTAAGGGGTTAAGTCAGGGCCATTCTGATGCGGTGCGTCGTGTACCGGGAGTAAAAAGAGGGGTGCAATACACACTGCCTTCTGAGGATGCGATTGCACGAGTACGTAGCGGTGAGCAGCCCACGTTAAGTACCCGCGAGAAGCATAAACGCGAGTGCTATGTGGTGCTAAACGACGATGCGAATGCAGACACCGTGCGCAACAGTATTGTCACCATGGCAGATTACTTCGCTGACTTTGATACCACGGTTAACTTCATTGATGAAGCCACCTTTGAGAAAGAGCACAGCAGCATGCCCCATGGCGGCTTTGTTATCCGTAGCGGCGTGACGGGAGAAAAAAGCAGCAGCGGAGAAGGCAACAAACAAGCGATTGAATATTCCCTCGCACTGGGCAGTAACCCCGAGTTCACGGCGAGCGTATTGGTGGCCTATGCCCGCGCGGTACATCGCTTGGCTAAAGCGGGCGCAGTCGGTGCTAAAACGGTATTCGATATTGCTCCTGGGCTGCTGTCACCAAAAGATCCAGCGCAGCTGCGTAAAGAGCTGCTGTAAATGCGGCATTTGCGGCCGCTTCAAAGGGAGCTTGCAGCGCTGCGATGATGGCGCTGCCTCCTTACGCTGCCTACCAACAGGCGCTCGCCTCTGGTTTTAAAGATGACCCTGCCCAGCATCAGGCGGCGCTGTGCTTGCAGCATTGCTATGAGCAGCTGCAAGCGGGCCAGCCGGATATCCGTGGGGTGTATTTGTGGGGGCCGGTAGGGCGCGGCAAAACTTGGTTGATGGATCGTTTTTATCAGGCCTTAACCCAGACGTTAGCCGTGCCGGCACGACGCCAGCATTTTCATCACTTTATCCGCTGGGTGCATCAGCGTTTGTTCCAGTTAAGCGGCCAGCCTGAGCCACTAAACCTGTTGGCACAGGAGCTAGCAGCTGAAATCACAGTGCTGTGCTTAGACGAACTCTTTATTAGCGATATTGGCGACGCCATGTTGTTAAGTGGTTTGTTGCAGCCACTCTTTGCGCAGGGCTTGGTGTTGGTTTGCACCTCTAATCAAACGCCCGACGATTTATATAAAGATGGTTTTAATCGTGCTCGTTTACTGCCAGCGCTTGCGGCACTCAAGCAACATACGCACGTTATCAGTGTGGATGGTGGTGAAGACCACCGACTTCATCCCGGGTTACCGCAGCCACGTTATTGGGTTAATCAGCCTCAGGCATTAGCGGCAGCGTTTGCGCAGCAGTTGGGTGATGAGGAACAGGCTCACAGTGAAGCCTTGTTACTTGGCCATCGTCATATCAAGGTTGTGCAACGCAGTCAGCAGCTGCTCTGGTGCCGCTATGAGGATCTGTGTGAGCAGCCGTTGGCGGCGCTCGATTTTATTGAATTATGTGATCGCTTTTCACAGGTGTTTTTAAGCGAGGTGCCACAGCTCACTGGCAGCGGCCAGCAAGCGGCCATTGCTCGTGGTACCGAGGATGGTGTGACACAGGTGGTGGCGGGTGATCGGCAGCTGCCGGCACTGTCTCATCAAGATGACGGCGTGCGCCGCTTTATTGCCTTGGTGGACGAGTGTTATGACCGTGGCATCCCGCTGTATCTTGATGCAGCAGTGTCGCTAAACCAGCTATACAGCCAAGGCACGCTGGCGTTTCCTTTCCGGCGTACCCTGAGCCGTTTGCAAGAAATGCAGTTGCAGCGTTTCGGCCAATAAGCGCGCAGCTACTCTGGCTCTATTCTGGCCGTACGGACTTACTTGCAACCACCGCAGCAAACGCCATTTTCGCCGTGTTTAGGCTGTCGTTTACCAGTGGTGACTTCTGTCGCCAGAGGCTTGGCGGCGCTGACCTGTGCCTGCTCTGCTTGTGTAGCCGCTGCGCCTTTGTCTTTTTGAAACAGCTTTTTAATTGAGAATGACATGAGGTTTTTCCTCTGTTGGCGTTAAAGGTGCTTAATAAATACATCTTATTGGCGAGGCGCACTTTGGTCAATGGATGGCGACATTATTTTATTCGAACTGCCTAGCGGTAATGCCACATAGAGAGGTTGGGGCAGGCGGGGTAGACTCACTTGCTAAGCATCGACGAGGGAAAGACATGACACGCAAGGTTAAGCTGGTAATTCTGGGCGCAGGTACAGCGGGGCTAACCGCCCTTAGCGAAGCAAAGCGTTATACCGATGACGTGCTACTTATTAACGACGGCCCCTACGGCACGACCTGTGCGCGGGTAGGCTGCATGCCCTCCAAGGCGCTGCTGGAAGTGGCCCATGCCTATGGCCGGCGTCACTGGCTGGGGACAGTGGGCATTAACCAGACTAACTCACTGAGCGCCGACCTGCCGACCATCATGAGCCATGTACGTGAGCTGCGTGATCGCTTTATCGCCGGCCCAATCAGAACCGCTGAAAAGCTTGGCGAGCGCAGCATCCAAGGCCGTGCACGTTTCATTGATGTCAATACGCTGGAAGTAAATGGTGAGCGTATTGCAGCGGAGACGGTGATTATCGCCACCGGCACACGGCCTATTTTGCCCGCGCCTTGGCGCGCTTTGGGTGAGCGAGTGGTCACCTCCGATAATGTTTTCGATTTGGTCGCACCGGGTAAGCGTGTCGGTGTGGTTGGCTTGGGTCCTATTGGGGTTGAGTTAGGCCAGGCGTTTGCCCAGCTGGGCTGTGAAGTACATGGCTTTACCCGCACTGAAGATGTGGCTGCGCTGAGCGATGCGGACATTAATGCCAGCTTGCTCGACGTACTGCGCGGGCAGATGACGATTAACACCGGCGTGGATGTGACGCTGCGCCAGCAAGGCGACAGTCTGTTCGTGGAAACAGCCAAAGGCAGCACCGAAGTGGATTGGGTGCTCGCTGCCTTGGGTCGGCAGGCCAATGTCGAGGGCATGGGTCTTGAGAACTTAGGTGTTGAGCTGGATCGCCGCGGTGTGCCGCTGTTTGATGCAGCTACTTTGCGGGTCGCCGATCTGTCCATCTACATCGCCGGTGACATTAGCGGCCTGCGACCCCTGATGCATGAGGCGGCGGATGAAGGCCGTATCGCCGCGTATCACGCGCTGCATCCAGAAGCAGAGTGCTTGGCACGCCGCACGCCGCTGGGCATCGTCTTTACCGAGCCCAATGCGGGCCATGCCGGCCTTACCCGAGCGCAGCTACCGGAGAGCGGCATCGTTACCGGCCACGCGGATTTTTCTCGCCAAGCGCGCGCACTGATGGCCGGACGCAACGCCGGTCGGGCGCAGCTGTATGCGGATGAGCGTGGCCGCCTGCTTGGCGTTGAGATGGTCGCGCCAGATGCAGAGCACATGCTGCACCTATTGGCGTGGGCAATTCAGCAGCAGCTGACCGTGGAGCAAATTTTGCAGATGCCGCTTTATCATCCGGTGGTGGAAGAAGGCCTGCGTGGCGCTTTGCAGGAAATACGTCGGCAGCTCGGTGAGCGCCGCAGCCAGCCGGATTTGCCTTTGTGTCACGAGGCGGCAGATTGGGCTCTAGGGTAGTGCTTATTTGCTGTTTGGCAGTAAAAAGTCCATTATAGATCCTTGTTTTTATTGATTTTTTTGTTTTTCTCAAGGAGTAGAACCTGTCTGCTAACTATTACATCGAGGAAGGCACGACCAAGTTCGAAAATGGCTTGGATGTGCCCTATGTGCCCACCGACGACTTGGTGGTGGAGGCCATGCTGGATATGGCGGACGTCCATGAAAAGGACGTGCTCTACGACTTAGGCTGTGGTGATGGCCGTATTGTGGTGGCGGCAGCAATGGAGCGTGAGGCGCGTGCTGTGGGTATCGATATGGACCCCATGCGTATCGAAGAAGCGCGTGACTTCGCCTATATGGTCGGCGTTGAGCACCTGGTTGAGTTTATTCAAGGCGACTTGCTCGAGGCTGACTTTAGCGAGGCCACAGTGCTGACCTTGTACCTGCTGCCGACCATTAACGCGCAGCTTAGACCGCGTATTTTGCGCGAGCTCAAGCCGGGTACACGGATCATCGCTAACTCGTTCAACATGGGCGAGTGGAAAGCAGATCAGCGTCGTGCTGTCGGTGGCGTTTATATTTATAAGTGGATCGTGCCCGCCCTGGTGGAAGGCACGTGGAAGTGGCGTACGGCAGATGGCAAGTTGTACTGCGTCGATCTACAGCAGAAATATCAAAAGCTAAGCGGCAATGCGTGGGTGGATAACCAGCCGGCGGAGTTAGTTAAAGCAACCTTAAGCGGCACCCAGTTAGTCCTTGAGATTTTAGAGCAGGGCGCTGAGGCCAGCGAAGTCTTTATTTCCCAACACAAGGGTAAAAAGCGCAAGACAGAAGCTGAGGATATCAATGACTTAGCTTTTGTGAAGCGTTAATAAAGTAGCCTGATTAGTGGTTTAGAAAGGGCTTATATTTACAACAATAGTGCGGCTGGATTGTCGTTATTTTTGCACTGTCCCTATAGGATGGTAGGGTAATCAGCATTAATTGCTGTCCACCTAACCGTGCAATAGATTCTGCAAAAATAGGTAATCAACATGAGCGCAACCCTGAACTTTAAAGACTACCCACAGCAGCCCCACGGCGGCGTACTGGTTGATCAGGTGGTGCCGGCCGAGCAACGTGCCGCAGCCATTGCCCACGCCAAAACGCTGCCATCAATTCGTGTCGACCTTGAAGCGGTGATCACCATTGAGATGATCGCTACTGGCGTGCTGTCACCCAACGTTGGCTTTATGAACCAGGCCGATTATAAGTCGGTATTGAGCAACGGCAGATTGAGTAATGGCGTTGTGTGGCCGGTGCCACTGAGCTTTGCACCAGTGGGTGAGCGTAATGCAGAGATCATAAAAGGGTTGTCAGTCGGTGACGAGGTAGCGCTGACCGACTCTAACAACGAGCCCGTTGCCACGCTGATCATCGAAGACATTTTTGATTACGACAAGAATGGCCGTGCACAACAGTTGTTCGGCACTACCGATCGTAGTCACCCTGGCGTTGACTCTATTTATCGGCGTATGGGTGACACCTCTTTAGGTGGGCCGTTAAAGCTGTTGCAGCGTGCCGACTGGGGGCCGTTCGAGAAGCTGCGCCGTGAACCGAAAGACACTTGGCGCTTGTTTTACGAAGAGAAGAAATTCCGCTCGGTAGCGGGCTTTATTACCGGTGCGAATCCGTTGCATCGCGGCCACGAGTACATCCACAAAAATGCGCTAGAAGAAGTCGATGGCCTATTCCTACAGCCATTAGTGGAAATGGCTAAGCGCGAATACGTGCGTCATGAGTATCGCGTGTTGTCCTATCGCAGTGTATTGGAAACTTACTACCCGAAAGAGCGTTCTATTTTGTCGCCGCTGCGGGTCACTTATATTTTTGCCGGCCCAAGAGAAACCATCCTGCATGCGCTGATCATGAAGAACTACGGCTGCACCCATGCGCTGGTGGGCCGTGATCATGCTGGAATTGGTAGTTTCTACGATAAGTATGCCAGCCACTCAATTTTCGACGAGTTCCCGCCGGAGGAGCTGGGCATTGATGTGCGCTTATTCCATGAGGTGTTTTTCTGCACCCGCTGCGCCAGTCATGCCAGTGTGCAAACCTGCTCCCATGATGAGCGCTATCGTTTGAACATTTCTGGCACCGGGGTGCGTGAAATGTTGCGTCACGGCATTTTGCCGCCGAAAGAACTGGTGCGCCCAGAGTCTGCCCGTATTGCTATTCAAGGCGTACAGCCGAAAGGGGTGGATGAGCATGGTGAAGCTATCTCGCCGGTGAGCAAGGTGATCCAGAGTATCTTTCCCTACTACTGCAAATACACTCGCCTAGGCGGGCCGCTGCGTCCGCAGCCACTGAAAGCTGAAGAGTTAACGGTGCGAGACCTAGAGATTGCTGCTTTAGACGCACGAGCCAATGCTAGCCGCATTTACGCAGATGTTTATAGCGAGTACAGCGCCTTAGCAGATCACAACTCGAGCATGCAGGAATCGTGGATCACGGAAGCGCGCACTGCCTTGAAGGCGCATCAAGAGATGGTCATTGCAGACCTAGAAGAGAAGGTGACGCTAGCACCAGAAGAAGCGTCTGACGAGTTTATGTATCAGGATAAGGAAGAGGCCAAGCGTGAGCTGGCTGCGGCGCAAAATCTGTTAGAGAGCACGCCGCCAGTTAAAGACGAGAAGGCTTTAGCGGAACGTGTCTGGAACCCATTGCCATATACGCGCTATCGCGGTGGTGATGACGACTGCGGAAAAAAATAAGCCAAGCGATTTAGCTGGCCGTTACTTGCTCAATAAACGTTGGTTGTGACAAATGGTTTATCACGTTGCATCGGTATTGCTCGGGCCGTTTTTTTACCTACAAGGGAAGTATGTAAAACGTGTCACGCCTAAGCTGCCCGAGCCCGGCGGCCCGCGCAGTGGCCAGTCAGGCAGCGGCTCCCCGCTATCTTTACTGATAGTGGGGGACTCCGCCGCCGCAGGGGTGGGTGTTGAGCATCAGCAGCAAGCACTGTCTGGCAGTGTGGTAGCAGCGCTGAGTGCGCACTACCAAGTCTCATGGAAACTGTTGGCCGAAACCGGTGACACTTCGGCACAGCTGCTCGCGAAAATCGAGGCGGCGTCACAGGGCGAACAGTTTGATTTTGTACTGGTATCCATTGGCGTTAATGACGTCACTGGACTGACCTCTTCACAACGCTGGCTTAGCAACTTAGATGCGATCAGTGTGGCGCTAAGGCACAAGTTTGGCGCCCGGCAGATACTCTTCTCTAGTCTGCCACCGATGCATTTATTTCCTGCGCTGCCGCAGCCATTGCGCTGGTGGCTGGGAACAAGAGCAAAGCAGCTAAACCTGCTGATGGCGCAGTTTTCTGCTAACAGCAGCCACTGTTCTTTTTTAAATATTCCTTACTCCACAAACACGCAACTGGTGGCGGCGGATGGTTTCCACCCAGGCGCGCTGGCTTATAAGTTGTGGGGTGAGTTTGTCGCGGAGGTAATTCATGCTGAGTGATATCGCTAGATAACTCCTGCCCATCACGATTTTTTATATTGAGGTACTATCTTACTAAGTCATGTTTAGGAGTGAACTGTGAAGCTTAAAGTGTATTTATCCGGTGAAATTCATACAGACTGGCGCGAGCAGATTATTCAAGGCTGTCGCGACAATAATTTAGATATCGAATTTTATTCAGCAGTGACTAATCACGAGGCCAGTGATGCTGCTGGTGATGTACTTGGCGCTGAGGAAAACTCTTTTTGGCGCGACCATAAGTCTGCCAAGGTAAACGCCATCAGAACCAAGACACTGATTGAAAGCAGTGATATTGCGGTTGTGCGCTTTGGTGATAAGTACAAGCAATGGAATGCTGCCTTTGAGGCCGGCTACTGTGCCGCCTTGGGTAAGCCCTATATCACCTTACATGATGAGGCGTTAATCCACCCGCTAAAGGAAGTGGATGCTGCAGCCCAAGCTTGGGCGACTACGCCAGCACAGGTGGTAGAGATACTTAAGTATGCGGTTAGAAAAAACTAAAGCTGAAGGCTGAGCTTGCCAGAAGGGGGTTAACCATGACTGGTTTTGGTTAACGTGTGGAGCTCCAGGCGAGCAAAGTAATGCCTGCCATAATTAGCCCGACAGAGCTGAGTTGTAGCAGGCTAAGCTGCTCGCGTAGCAACCAGACCCCTACTGCTGTGGTCACCATCAGTGAGCCACCGACAATCAGTGGATTGCCTACCGCGACAGCCATGCCGCGGCCATAAATAAGAAAGCTGACAATCTCTACTACGCCAATGGCCACGCCGGCCAACACTGACAACCACAGGCCGCGAGCGGTGACATTGAAGGTGGTGACGTTACCTAGGTAAAGATAAGAGAGCATGGCCAAGCCAATCAGCGCGGCAACCAGCTGCAACACTACGGCGCCGAGCACAGCTTGAATATGATCCGCAGAAAGTTTGATGAAGACGTTATAAATGCCAAACATCAAGGCTGCTAAAGCCACTAGCCAGTAGGTCATAACGCCTTCACTCTTCTGGTGGAAGCCACTTGTTGGGCTAAGTGTAGGCCATCTGAGTGAGCGGTAGAATTAAACCAAAGATGTATCGGTACGCTTTGCTTCCTTAATATCTATTACCAAGCAGGTGCATAAAGTGAGCAGCACCCCGCTGGCAATGATCGGCCATACCAAAACGTAGGCAGTCAGTAACATGGGTGACATAGTCATTCTCCTTATTGATCTTCTGTATGAAATTCAACAACGCGTCTATCGATAGCAGCAAAGTTAAAGCTTGGCTGTTTGCTGCGTAACGTGACCGCAGTGCAGACGATGGCGCTGGCGCCATAAGCGGTCAGCGAGCTTAGTAGCACGATGTAATCGCGCAAAAAGTCGATAGAAAAATACAGCATGACGCAGGCAACGATAGCTCCCGCCACCAGCCCCGCCCGGTAACCGAAGAAGCCAAAAACCATTAAGCCAATGACAACGGCGCCGCCTAGGGCTGCGATCACTTCAAAAAACAGTGCCACTGATCCTTGTATCGCTATCAATTCAAAGCGAGCGACGACAAACAATAAGAAGGCAATGGCGACAGCGCTGGTAAAGGCACTGTTGGTCACTCGGTTCCAGTACAGGCTGGCGATCACTGGAAAGACAATGGCGCCCCATAGCGCACCAACAAAAATGAGCATCGATAAAATGTCGAGCTTCAAGCTGGCAAAAATCACACCCAGCGTGGTGGCCACCACCATGGTCATGCGACCGACCCACAACATGATTTTGGGGTTGGGTTTGTTTTTACTGATGTGCTTGCCGTAAACATCAGTCATGACAATCGCTGATAAAGCAGACAGGTCTGAATCAGCGGTGGAAGAGAGCGAGCCGATAATCATGATAAACAGCAGCACTACCATGACGGGCGAGAGGTAAGTGGCAGCCATCTGTGGGATCAGGTTATTCATGTCGCCATCGATGGGTTGAACGCCCGCCAACAAGGCCAGTAGGCCAAGCATACCCAAGCCAATAACAATGGAGCCGTAACCAATAGTGGCAGTAATAAAGCTCGGTTTGATCAGGTCTTCGCGTACCGCAAACAGTCGCTGTGCAATAGTTTGGTTACCAATGGCGTAAGCCAGCACGGCGACAAAAAAGGGCGCGCCTTGCTCTAAAATTGCCGTGGGCGAATAGAAGCTAGCCTGCTCAGGGGTTAAGTTGCCCATACCTTGGACGAACAGCTCAGGCCCGCCGAGTTTGAAAAAGATCAGCGGAATAATAATCACCGCAGCAAGCACCATGGCGACCAGCTGACCAAAGTCGGTGAACACGGACGACCTGAAGCCAGACCAGAAGGTATAGGACAGCACGCCGACCCCAGCGATCATTACCCCTTGAGCAAAACTCAGCGGCGAAAGGATATCTACCAGTGCACCGGCGGCGGTGAAGTTAACCATCAAGCTGATGACACTGCCGATGACATTGGAGCCGGCCAAGATCATCTGGCTGGAGTTGCCGTGGCGGGCATGCATGATTTCCGCCAAGGTGTGAGCATTGGGGGCCAGCTTGCGAAAGCGACGGCCAAAAGGGTAGATAAACAAGATCATCAGCGCCCCCCAGAAACCATAATGGATGGCACCGGATAAACCGTATTTGTAGCCTGAGCTAGCAGCGGCATAAAAAGAGGCAGCCCAGATCCAAGTGGCGGTCATGCTGGCCGCAGACATGCTAAAGCCCACCGAGCTATTGGAGACCATATAGCCGTCGGCGTTCTCCTGCTTCTTGCCGATACGCAGAGTGAGGAAAAAAGTAATACCGTAAAAGCCCAATAAAATTAACAGGGCACCGGTGGTTGAGAACTGAAACATATTTACTCCTGAGCGCCCGCTTAATATCTCACTAAAGTTCTAGCAGGATGAGAGCTACTGCTTTCCTGTAGAGAGAGGCGGGCTTTTACACCAGTATCAGATAACCGGCACTTGGCCAGTATTTTGAAAGGTGCTGCATAAACGTTGCCGCTTATGCAGACGGATTGTTGTTGCAGTTAATCCGCTGTCGCTTCCACAAAGTCCAAAGACATAAAGCTTTCTAGTGAATCACCTTTAATTTCTAACCAAGGCTCGGGTAATTCGGTTGCCATGGTATTGGTCATGGTCGAGGGATAGGTTTTCTCTCGGTAACCCATGATGTCGTCCTGCTTATCTCGCAGCCACTGCTTGAACAGCTCTGCTTGTTCTTTCACAGGAAAGTCGGGGTAGTCGATCTCAGCCAGCAGGTCGAGGATGTAGTCAGCCTGGAAGTCGATGTTTTGATCATCCGAGCCATCTAGCTTGTCATGGCGATCCAGCCAGATTTTCATATGCGCCAGTCGCGCTGCTGCATCAGGCAGTACTTTATCGCCAAGCATCACGTCACGGGCATACCATGCCTGCGCATCAAGCTTGTTAAAGGTGTAGTACTGATCGTGCATGCCCAAATAGATCAAGCGTGGGTTGGGCTGAAAAAATATCCCTTTATAGAGATTGTTTGGGTACATGCAGTTTTGCGTGATCAGGCGCAAGTCATCCGGCAGAAACGGGAAGTGAAACAAATAGCCGGTACACATGATGACGGCGTCGAATGCTTTGCTGCTGCCGTCACTGAAGTGGCCGACATCGCCGCTAAAGTGAGTAAGCAGTGGCCGCTCTTCCATATTATCCGGCCATTCAAAGCCGATAGGCTGGCTACGATAGCTGATGGTGATGGACTTAGCGCCGTACTTATAACACTGCGATGCGATGTCTTCGGCGGAATAGCTAGCACCCACTACCAGCACGTCCTTGCCCTCAAATTCTAACGCGTCACGAAAGTCATGGGCGTGCATAACGCGACCTGGAAATGCCTCAATGCCTTTAAAGTGGGGCATGTTTGGGGTCGAGAAGTGGCCAGTGGCGACGACAACATAGTCAAACTGCTCGGTTTCCTGAGCGCCGGTCTTGTGGTTCATGACGGTAACGGAAAACTGTTCACTGCTTTCGTCATACTCGACCCAGCGCACAGGGCACTCGAAACGAATGTGTTTCTTGATAGCGTCTTGGTCGATGCGACCCATGATGTAGTCTTTAAGCACTGCCCGTGGCGGGTAGGAGGGAATCGCGCGACCAAAATGCTCATCAAATGAGTAGTCGGCAAATTCTAAACACTCTTTCGGGCCGTTCGACCAGAGGTAGCGATACATGCTGCCGTGTACCGGCTCGCCATTTTTATCCAGACCGGTGCGCCATGTGTAATTCCACATGCCACCAATATCACTTTGTTTTTCGTAGCAGATAATCTCTGGGAGATTTTTGACACCTGCTTGACGGGCGGCTTCAAAAGCGCGCAGTTGGGCTAAACCGCTGGGCCCAGCCCCCAGAATAGCTATTCGTTTACTAAGCAAAACAAGCCCCTTTGTTGCCAAAGAAGTTCGGAATCATACACTGTTAGCTATTGATTTTCAAGGAAATTTCTTTTTTACGATCAAGGCTTAGAGTCATATAGTTGGCTTATTATGCTTAGAGCACTAATGAGTTATGGCCGAGAACTGGTCCTCTCAGATCGATTGAGGCTAGTCTGTAGGAAGGTGCAGCTGAGGGCGTAGCTGTTGATACAGCTGTGACAGAGCCACGGTTGTAGGGTGTGGCTCTCGCTAACTAAAACGGTGCAATCAAGTCTGGAGAAAAGCAATGGATCTTAAGAGCCTGACAGAGCTACTGGGCTGGGCAGCAGTAATTAATATGGGCCTGCTGATTTTTTCTACAGTGATGTTGGTAATGTTGAAGGGTTGTATATCTTCCTTGTATAGCAAGTTATTCAAGCTTCCTGCTGCTGAGTTGCCATTTACGTACTTTAATTATTTGGCCAACTATAAAGTCCTCACCTTGGTGTTTTTTGTCGCACCTTACCTCGCCCTTAAAGTTATGGGCCACTGATCATGGCTGGCGGTTGGACGCGAGACGGTGCAGTGCAGGATCAAATTGATGCCAGCATTGAGGATGCGGTGGAGCAGGCCAGAAGCCGGCTGGCAGGCGGTGGAGAAAGTGCTCTACACTGCGAAGAGTGCGAGGCGGCTATTCCTGAGCTTCGCCGTAAGGCTATTGTTGGTGTGCGATTGTGTGTGAGCTGCCAAAGTGAGCAGGAAGAAAAGCAGGTTTCTTCGACTGGTATTAATCGTCGTGCCAGTAAAGATAGCCAGCTCAGGTAGAATTTCGATGCGTTACCTTGGCGCGTTACTGTTTATTTCATAATGGAAAATTAAGGCTGATGAACCTACATATACTTTTTGCATCAGCCTTATTGATATGCCTCTCCATTTTTACTGTGGGCTGTGGCGTCTCTTTGCCCAGAAATGCGGGGCAGCCGTCGATTGCGCTGCCACCAGCACAAACAGGGGTGCTGGCAGAATCAGTCAGCGAAATGATGGCGCAGCACCCGCAGCTATCTGGTGTTACCCCGTTAGCCAGTGGCACGGATGCGTTTGCTGCCCGTATGTTGTTGGCCGACAGCGCTACCACCTCGATTGATACCCAGTACTACATCTGGCGTGCAGATTTAACCGGCTATTTATTACTGGCTCGCCTGCACCGTGCGGCCGAGCGCGGTGTACGGGTCCGGTTGTTGTTAGATGACCATGGCACTGGCGGCTTAGATGCTGAAATCGCCGCGCTGCAGGCTCACCCTAATGCGGAGGTGCGGCTGTGGAACCCCTTTACCGTGCGCCGTTTCAAAATGCTTTCCTATGGTGTTGATTTTTTTCGCTTGAATCGACGCATGCATAACAAGAGCTTTACTGTCGATGGGCAGGTCAGCGTATTGGGTGGGCGCAACATCGGTGACGAGTATTTCAATACCGGTTTTATGCCACTGTCGGTTGATTTAGATGTGCTGGTGGTCGGTGAAGTGGTACCACAAATTTCTCAGGACTTTGATCGTTACTGGAATAGCGTATCTGCCTATCCCTCGGCTCAAATTATAACTAAAACAGCACACGTTGATCCGATCCTTGCTCAGTTGGAGCGCTTCAAAAATAGCGAACAAATGGTCAAGTACCGCAGCATGCTAGAGCAGTCCAAGTTTCTGGCTAGGCTGGGTTCCGGTGCACTTGATTTTGAATGGACTCAAGTCACCTTGGTGAGTGACGACCCAGCCAAAGGGCAAGGTGCGCTGCCTAGGGAGAAGTTGCTAACCGGGCTGATGGCTAAGGCAGTAGGGGAAATTGAATACAAGATTGATGGCGTGACCCCTTACTTCGTTCCTGGTAAAGAGGGCGTTACAGCCTTTAATGGCCTTGTAAAAAATGGCGTTGAGGTGCGTATTTTAACTAACTCGCTGGAGGCAACAGATGTGCTTCCTGTTCATGCCGGTTATGCCAAGCGCCGCAAGAAGCTCCTTGAGGGTGGCGTTGAGCTGTTTGAGATGCGCAGCCGAGTGGAGGCCAATGAAGAAACGAAGAAGCTCGGTCCATTTGGCTCATCAGCGAGCAGCTTGCATGCAAAAACGTTTGCGGTAGACGGAAAGCGGATTTTTGTAGGCTCGTTCAACTTTGACCCGCGCTCAGCTAGGCTTAACACCGAAATGGGTGTGCTCATTGAGAGCGAGCGTTTAGCACAAGGTTTGCACTC
>Ga0209075_1003128_pt1 | contig 14016 bp, 7 predicted proteins | sample Stecom2011_FD_187523 | JGI IMG/M metagenome (GOLD analysis project Ga0209075, IMG submission 187523) | Agricultural soil microbial communities from Utah to study Nitrogen management - Steer compost 2011 (SPAdes) (version 2) | ecosystem: Environmental > Terrestrial > Soil > Agricultural land... | reverse complement strand
GCTCTTTTATCTTGATATTCTGAAACCAGACTTCGTCTCCGTGATCTTGCAGGAGGATAAGCCCCTCTTCCGCGTTACCGAAGTTGGGCCAATCTTTGTACTTGCTTGCCTGTACGATCTCGTTCCACTCATCGGTGTTGCGTTCGTACTCTACAATTTTAACACCGTTCAACCAATGCTCCACGTGGTTTCCTTGCACCACTACCATGGCCGTGTTGAAAAATCCATTCCGGAAAGGTTTATCTTCCGGGGCAGGGATCAGGTCATAAAGTGATCCAAGGGTTCTGTTTCCATCCCTACCCATTTTGGCATCGGGGTGCCTTCTATCGTCCAGTATCTGGAATTCACAACCGATGGCAGATCCTTGACCGTCTTTATTCAAGTCGGTATCGACGAAATACTTGATGCCGCTGTTGGCTCCCTCCGTGATCCGGAAATCAACCTTTAGCATGAAATTCTTGTAGGGACGGGTAGTCACGATATCTCCTCCGTTAGTAGATTCACCGCCGTCGCTCTTATGTACCTTAAGGATACCCTCGTTAATGGACCATCCTTTTTCCGGGAACCCGTCTAAACGAGCACCACGCCATCCTTCGGTGGTTTTACCATCCCACAGAAGCTTCCACCCTTCGGCTGCTTCACGCTCCGAAATAGTATTGGCGATCGCATTCAGTTGCTTTACATCGGGATTCTCGGGAGTGCGGTAATTATCAAGATCCTCCGTGAGGATACGGATATTACGCCAAGAAACGGTTTTTCCAGCCAACTCTTCACGTCCGATCGAATGCACCTGCAAAGCGATAAAACCCGATGGAGTGGCGTCGTCCAATAGTTCGGTACATTGTACGCCATTAACCCAAGTACGAATGGAGTTGCCAATTGCCTCGATACGTGCACTGTTCCACTCCTCGTTTTTGAACGCTTGCTGCCCTTCAGGATTGTAGTTCAAGGGATAAATCCACCCCCGGCGAGCCTCGTCGTAAATACCCCCGGTCCATGCACGATCAGAGGGGTCTATCTCAAATTGGTACCCGTGTACTCTACCGTCCCTGTACTCAGGGAGGCTTAAGCTACGAAATTGTACTCCCGAGTTCAGTCCATCGTCCACTTTAAAATCAAACTCTAAAATAAAGTCACCGTAATCTTCGGTGGTAGCTAAAAAAGTGTTTGGCGTGTTCATCTCGGATATCCCGATGATGGTATTATCTTCCACTTTAAATTCTGCTGTTCCGTTCAGTTTCTCCCAACCTGTTAAATCTGTTCCATTAAACAGATCCTGCCATTTGGGCCCTTGCGAACAGGAAGAGAAAGCAAGTATCATTGCACACAGGATTAAAATATTCTTTTTCATTGTTATCACGATTATATTCCTTCCGGAATAGTTCATTCTTAATTATCAATTATCAATTAAATCACGTAAAAATCTTCCCAGCCTTTCCTTGGTGGTTCCCCAGCAAGGTACGCGTCCGCGAAGGCATCGTTAGTCACCCGTTTTGTATCCCGGTCGAACACGATCTTCCGGTTAAGTCGCTGCGCGGCCACTCCCAAGTTGAACACTTGGCTTAATGGAACGGCGACCTCGAACGGCGAGCGTGTTTTCTCTTTTCCTTGGCAAGCCAGTAGGAAGTTCGCGAAATGATTGGAGGTGCTCTTGGGCACTTCAGGTAGGTGCTTTTCCATCTCCTTCGCTTTCTCGTCGGGTATAATGCTCAGCGTGCTCCCGTGCGAACCGCCCTTAAAAGTAAGTTCTTTGCTATAGATCTCCTTCCCCGGGTTCAGTTTCGCCGGTTGAATTTGCCCTCCGGCTACCGTCGGGATATTGGGATCGAGCTCAGACACTCCATACCCCTCGGGAACGGATGGGATATTATCTACCCCATCATACCAAGTGATGACCAACGGGGGCATATCACCGCGGGCGGGGAATTTGAATTCAATGGTACTCGACATGGGGAAGAAGTAATCGTTATGATCTTTCAGCCACAGAGGAGTAATTTCTTCAGGTAACCCTAAGTCTAAAAACTCATGTACGGTGTCGATAATATGCGCACCCCAGTCACCCAAGGCTCCCATACCAAAATCGTACCAGCAGCGCCATTGGCCGTAGTGAAAATCTTTGTTATAGTCGTGGTAACGCTGCGACATCAGCCATATATCCCAATCCAATGTCTCTGGAATAGGTTCTGCCGCGGGGAATTTAGTGATGGAGGGGTCCCACCCGTGCCAGCGTCGCGCGTTGTTCATATGCGCGGTAACAGCCGTCACATCCTTTATAATGCCTGCCTCTTTCCAGGCTTTGAACTGGAAGTAGTTAGCTTCCGAGTGCCCTTGGTTACCCATCTGGGTGACCACGTTAGGGTACTTGGCAGCAGCTTTCAGTAGTAATTCCGACTCGTGGAAGGTGCGGGTGAGTGGTTTTTCCACGAACACGTGCTTCCCTTCGGCCATCGCCATCACGACGGGGTGATAATGGGCAAAGTCGGGCGTAGAGATAGCCACCGCTTCGATCTCGTTCCCCATCTTATCGAACATCTCTCTGAAATCCTTGAACCGTTTGGCTTTAGGGTACATGGCCAATGCCTTCTGGGTGTGCTCGGCTCCCAAGTCCACGTCGCAAAGGGCCACCACGTTGGCCAACCCGGTATTTTCAAACGAGTTGATATTCTCCCATCCCCTATTACCGATTCCTATATGGGCCAAATTTACTTTTTTATTAGCGCCCACTACCCGGTTGTAGCTCGCTGCGCTCATCCGGGTGGAAACACCACCCATCGCCAGCCCGGCAGATGCCAAGGCCGCGTTTTTGATAAATTCTCTTCTCGTTGTCATGCTTATATTAGTTAGTGTTCATTTTTTCAATGATTCTCGTGTGAAGAGCCTTCGTGTTTTATAACGCCGGCGTTCCTTCTCACGGGGTTTACTCGAACCGATCTTTATGTGCCCAAAGTCCAAGTGCCGGGCTCGAAATATAATAGATCTCTTCCCCATCAGGAAGGATGTTAAACCCCTCTTTCAGAGTTGAGAGGTTATAACGTTCCATTACCTCATCGAAATCTCCCCACCGGAATCCTACGCTCTCGATCTCTTCGCGGGTGAGATTTTCTTCCTCCTTCCCTGGACAATATGTAACGGTAAAGCGGTCTTCTGATGAGCCGTGTATCAAGTGAGCAGCGGCACCCAAGTTATCCCTGAGGTCTTGATTTTCCGCCACGGCCTTCAAAGTGGCGGGGGTGCCGTGATAACCATATTTTCGAATAAGCCGATCGATGGCTTTGTCCTCGCCGAACTCTTTCAGCGCGGGGGCCAGAACGATCAACTCACCCCCGTCGGCAATAGCCATGCGGGTACGGTAGATCGACTTATTGCCCAGCCATGTACTTTTAAATTCGGAGGGGTCAAGCCACACCACTGTCTTTTTCAGCGGGCGCTCTACCATCACGAAATTGACCTCCAGTGAGAGTTTCGACGCCCTATCGAACACTTCGATATCATCCCCCACGAACAGCCCATAGGTTTGTTGCTCTCCTTTTTCGTTCACACCCACCACGGTAAGCACGTACAGGATAGGCATCCCTTTTAAAAACTTTTCGGTGGCATAATTAAACACCCGGCGTACCGGCGTGTCGGATCGTCCCATCATCCGCTCCATACCATACACCGCACCGATGTAATGGCTCTTGTTGATCCCTTCGCTCCCCCCGGTTCCCACGAGGATATTTTTGTTGTAGTTGGCCATCCCCACCACTTCGTGGGGCACTACCTGGCCAATGGAGAGGATAAGGTCGAACCCTCCCTCCACCAGCAGCTTGTTCACCTGTGCCGGCCAAGGAAAATTGACGCCCCCGTTGGTCTCCTCGCTCACGTATTGGGATGGCACCTCCCCCAGCGTGATCACGTCGTTCCGCCAGTCGTGTTCGCGGATAAGCGTTTTCGGCATCTGCCCAAACATATGATTAACTTGCTCATCTGTCATGGGAGTATGCGTACCTAGAGCAGGGAGAACATCGGTGAGAGCCTCGTTGTAATACTCCCATGACATCTCCGTGAGCTCACCCGCTCTGCTGGGCAAACGGGTATAATCGGGCGGAACGGCAAGCACTTTGCGCCGTTTCCCCAATTTATCCAATGCTTCATATAATCCCCGTTGCAGATCATCCCGTGATAAATCTGACGTTGGGGATCCATTTTCGTAGTAGATCATTTTATTAATGTACTAATTTGTTAATGTGCCAATGTGCCAATGTGCCAATGTGCTAATTGATTCAAGACAAAAGAGCCAAGATATCGAATCATCGAATCAATTTAGACATCGTACGTGGTCGACGCTGTACTGCCACCTCGTCCCGTCCAGTCGGTATGGAAGAACTCCCCGCGTGGGGCATCCACACGTTCATACTGGTGTGCACCGAAATAGTCCCGCTGAGCCTGAAGAAGGTTGGCAGGTAGACGTGCACTTCGGAAACCATCGAAATAGGCAAGTGCCGAAGTAAGCGCGGGCACAGGGATGCCGTGCACCAAAGCAGCGGCACAGACCCTACGCCAGCTCTCTTGAGCGGAGAGTACCGCTTCTTTGAAGAAAGGCGCCAACAATAAGTTCTCCAGTGTTGGGTTAGCATCAAAAGCGTCTTTGATATCTCCCAAGAAACGAGAACGAATGATACATCCACCCCGCCACATCAAAGCGATGCCCCCGTAGTTCAGGTTCCACTTGTACTCCTTGGCCGCCTCCATCATCAGGTCGTATCCCTGTGCATAGGAGATAATCTTGGCCCCGTACAACGCCATTTCCAAGTCGTTGATAAATTGCTGCTTATCTCCACCAAACGTGGTTTTTTCAACCTTGATCGTCTCAGAAGCCTTCACCCTCAAATCCTTTTGAGCCGATAAGCAGCGCGAAAAGACCGACTCGCCGATAAGCGTGAGAGGTATCCCCAGATCAAGTGCAGTGATAGCTGTCCATTTTCCGGTTCCTTTCTGTCCCGCGGTATCCAGTATCTTTTCCACGAGCGGGCTTCCATCCTCATCTTTGTACGCCAAGATATCAGTGGTAATTTCGATCAAATATGAGTCCAGCACCCCTTGATTCCATTTTTTAAAGACCTCATGTTGCTCAAAAGCATCCATTCCCAGTAAGTCTTTCATAAGGTGGTAGGCTTCGTTGATAATCTGCATATCACCATACTCGATGCCGTTATGGACCATTTTCACGAAGTGCCCGGCCCCGTTTTCACCTACCCAGTCGCAGCATGGAACGCCATCGTCCACCTTGGCGGCTACCGCTTGAAAGATCTCCTTCACATGGGGCCATGCTTCCGGGGAGCCACCCGGCATCAGTGAGGGCCCTAACAGCGCACCCTCTTCGCCACCCGACACCCCGGTTCCCACGTAGAGTAATCCTTTGCTCTCCACGTATTCGGTTCGGCGCACCGTGTCCGGAAAATGGCTGTTCCCACCATCGATAATAATGTCCCCTGGTTCTAACAAGGGAATAAGTTGCTCAATAAAGTCGTCCACCGGTTTACCTGCTTTTACCAAGAGCATCACTTTGCGGGGCCTTTCGATGGCTTCGACGAATGCTTCCAGTGAGTCAGCACCGATAAACTTCTTTCCTTTGCCCCTGCCTTCCACGAAGTTGTGCACTTTCGACACGGTACGGTTATACACGGCAACGGTATACCCTTTACTCTCCATGTTCAACACCAGGTTTTCGCCCATAACGGCCAGCCCGATCAATCCTATATCTGCTTTTTGTTTCATTTATATTTTTGTTTTAGTCTCATTGACACATTAGTCGCATTAGTCCCATTGGCACATTAGTCCCATTGACACATTAGTCACATTAGTCCTAGCGTTTTACTCGAGCATTCCCTTCCCAAATGCTCCAAATCACCGACTCGTCCGCGGGTTGAGCATAATCGGTGAGGAAGGTGGTCGCCAACGCGCCACTTGCCCAAGCAAACTGGATCCATTTCTCGGGTTCCATGCCGGTGAGAATACTATAAAGCAACCCTCCCACGAACCCGTCGCCACCACCAATACGATCCATCACGTTAATTCTTCGAAGTGGTGCTTCGTGCCAGTTGTTATTCTCGTAAACAATAGCTCCCCAAAGGTGCTCGTTAGCACTGATCACTTCCCGAAGAGTGTTGGCAAATACAGTGGTGTTCGGGAATGCTTTTTTCGCGTTCGCGATCATCCCTTTAAAAGCATCCAACGTCTCCTCGATGTTTTCACCTCCCGCTTCGGGGCCCTTTATGCCCAAGCAGAGCTGGTAATCCTCTTCATTACCGATCAAAATATCCGATAACGAAGCAATTTCGGTAAACGCCTCTTTCAGTTCCGTTTCTCTCCCTTTCCAAAAGGTGGCCCTATGATTCAGGTCAAATGAAATTAAAGTACCGTGCTTTTTGGCAAACCGGGCTATCTCCAAACAAAACTCACTTGTTTCGGGCGATAACGCGGCAATCAGCCCTGAAAGATGCACGACCTGAACCCCCTCTTCCCCGAAAATTCTCTCAAGGTCGAAGTCCTTCACGTTTAATGTTCGGCCGACTTCACCTGCGCGATCGTTTTGAACGCGAGGGCCTCTCAATCCAAAACCGCTATCGGCAATATTAAACTGGTGACGATAACCCCATGGATCTCCCTGAGCCACTTCAGGCCCTTCGTACTCCATATTACGGGCACGCAGGTCGGCTTTTATAAAAGCCGCGATGGGACTCTCTTTCACGAAAGTGGTGAGCACTTTCACCGGCAGCCCTAAGTATGAGGAGATGCTGGCAACATTCGTTTCGGCACTTGTCGCGTGCATCCGGAATAAATTGGTACTATGCACCGGCTGAGCATCTGCCGGTGTAATACGTACCCCTATGCTGGTAGGTACTACCAACGAATATTTGAATTTTTTTCTTAACTGTAGTGACATGTTTTTGTTGTAATGATTTCAAATTCAAGATTTAGAATCTGGGAACTCGAAATTGTTCATTATTAATCATTCATTGCTAATTGCTTATCAGATACTAAAGGCATCAAAACCTCCGTCTACGATGGCTACCGTTCCCGTAACGAATTTGGATGCATCACTCACCAGATAGTGAAGGGTGCCTAGCAAGTCTTCCGGGTTACCAAATCGGCGGAACGGTGTGTGGGCTATAATGGTGTTCCCACGATCGGAATATGATCCGTCGGGATTGGTCAGCAATGCCCTATTTTGTTCAGTGATAAAGAAACCGGGACAAAGCGCGTTCACCCGGAAATCTTCTCCAAACTTAATAGCCAATTCTCCGGCCATGTATTTGGTGAAATTAGTTACCGCGGCCTTTGCAGCCCCATAACCCGCGACACGGGTGAGTGGGCGAAGTGCTGATGCGGAAGAGATATTCACGATATTTCCTTTCTTGCTCTTTACCATGTATTCCGCGAAAGCTAGGGTCGGCATCACCGTTCCCATCAAGTTAAGATCCACCACCTTCCGGAAGTCGTCCGCGTTCAAATCGAAAATAGTGTTATTCGGGCCGATAGTTGCCCCGGGCATATTACCGCCCGCGCCGTTAACAAGCACGTCGATACCGCCGTACTGCGTCGCAATGGTCTCGGCATTTTTCTTCAACACCGCTTCATCGGTTACATCGGTTTGAAGAAACATCGCTTCACCACCGTTCGCCTTTACTTGCTCGATCAGTCGGTCCCCTTTTTCAATGTTTCTGGCAAGTACAGCCACTTTAGCACCATGGGCAGCCAGGTATTCAACCATAGACGTCCCCAATACACCGGTTCCACCGGTGATGACAATTACCTTGTCTTTAATGTCAAATAATTTATACATACTATTTTTTTATAATGTTATACCGGACAAAAGTAGATTAATCCCCTCTTACAAGGGTGTATAATCAAGAAAAAGTATCCCTTAAAAGCGTTACTTTTAAAAGCCGAAATAATCGCGGGCGTTGTTGTAACAAATATTTTCAACCATCTCACCCAGGAAGTCAATCTCCGACTCCGGCAACAAACCATTTTCCACGTCATTTCCGATTAGGTTGCATAGAATCCTACGGAAGTATTCGTGACGGATGTAAGAGACAAAACTGCGGGAGTCGGTGAGCATTCCCACGAACCGGCTCAACATCCCTTGCGATGAAAGCACGTTCATCTGATCCTCCATGCCGTCTTTCTGATCAAGGAACCACCACCCCGATCCGAACTGTATCTTGCCGGGAACCGACCCATCTTGGAAGTTCCCAATCATCGTTGCCACCAGGTAATTATCGTTGGGATTCAGGTTGTATATAATCGATTTAGCCAGCTTATCTTCTTTTTCCAGGCTGTCGAAAAAGCGTGCCATCGTGGCAGCTACATCCGCGCCATCATTGATGGAGTCGTAACCGGTATCGGGCCCGAGTTCGTTAAACATGCGGCTGTTATTATTCCTGATCGCCCCGTAATGATACTGTTGTACCCATCCTTTTTCGTGATTTAACAACGCGTTCTCATGTAACATACGCGACTTAAATTTCAACACCTCTTCGGGAGAGAGCTCTTTTTCCTCAATTACCACTTTATTAAATATGGCTGTTATCTCATCTTCCGTCGAAGGGGTCGCGAAAAAGTTATTAATCCCATGATCGGCCAATTTGCAGCCGTGCGACTGAAAATAGTCGTGTCGCTGCCGGATCGCTTTCAGGTAGTCGCTCACATTGCCGATTTTCACGCCACATGCCTCCTCAAGCTGACGCAGGTAGTCACGGAAAACGTTACCGCTTTCAACGGCCATCGACTTATCGGGCCGCCAGGTGGGCAGCACCTTTATCTCAAATCCACTCTCCTTGATCTGCTCATGATACTGCAACGAATCGATCGGATCGTCGGTTGTGCACACGACTTCTACTCCAAAACGCCGCATCAATCCGCGAGCAGAAAACTCCGGTTGACGAAGCATTTCATTGGCCTTATCGTATATCTCTCGCGCGGTTTCTGGCTTTAGTAATGTGTCAATTCCAAATACACGCTTCAACTCGAGGTGTACCCAGTGATACATCGGGTTACGCATAGTGTATGGAACCGTCTCGGCCCATTTTTCGAACTTTTCCCAGTCCGAAGCATCCCCGGTAATATACTTTTCATCAACGCCGTTCGTGCGAAGCAAGCGCCATTTGTAGTGATCGCCGCCGAGCCAAAGCTCGGTGATACTTCGGAAACGATGGTCTTCTGCTATCTGTTTCGGATCTAAATGACAATGATAGTCGATGATCGGTTGCTTGTTAGCGTGCTCGTGATACAGCCTCTCTGCAGTGGCAGTTTGAAGCATGAAATTTTCATGTATAAAATCACTCATAGGAATATATATTTTTCAATTAAAAATCTCGTTAAAACCCAACCCGTGTGTATCGACCGAATAGCTCCATCTTTTCGCGTAAACCACGTGGAAATCTATCCTATTCTTTTTTAATAACGAAAATAATCGTAATTTTGTGCACGTACACAAAAGTACAAAAATAATGTGTCTTGCAAAAAAAATCCACAACAATTTTACACTTCTTTTTTTAATCGAGCGATCAACATTACATGTCGTATCCTCCCCAGATTCAAACAATAAGAAGAAAAAGTTTCTTTTAACACGATGAAAAAGGGACAAACTGATGAAAAAAAGGTAGCAAAGAACAACAACCATAGTAACAACGAAATGCAAAAAAAAATCCGTATCAAGGATATCGCTAAAATGGCGGGGGTTTCAACCGGCACGGTCGACCGTGTTTTACATAATCGTGGAAACGTGTCGGAAAAAGCAAGAGCATCGGTGGAAAAGGTGCTTGAGAAAGTGAATTACAAACCCAACATTCATATATCGGCACTCTCTTTAAAGCGAAAGTACAAGGTGGTAATCACCACGCCCGCGATATCTCCCGGCGAATACTGGGAGAGCGTACACAACGGCATTCGTCATGCAAAAGAGGAATACGAGAACGTTAAACTACAGCTGGAGGTCTTCACCTATAACCAGTATGATATCTTTTCCTGTAAAGAGGTTTTCCACCATATCGCTGAAATGGAGATGGATGCCCTGATTATTGGCCCTACTTTTTACGACGAAACCGTGGAGTTGTGTAGGAGAATGGACGATCGGGATATCCCCTATATCTTCGTCGACTCAACCATCGAAACCACCCACCCGATCGCTTTTTTCTCTTCCAACCATTACGTGTGCGGCAACCTGATGGCAAAACTCATAACCTCGCTGATTCCCGAAAATTCTAAAATAGGCATGTTACAGGCAGTGCGAACGGGCAATTATAGCGCAAATACTACGATACTTCGCAAGAAAGGGTTCATGGATTATTTAACCGACCACAAGCTCAATCATCAGGTGTTGAAAATCCCATTCTCGGTGGATACTCCCGAAAACAATAAAAAATATTTATCCCGTTTTTTCAAAAGTCACGACGATATACCGGGAATCGTGATCATGAACTCTCGAGGCAATTACATTGCTAATTACCTTTATAATAATAAAATTAAAGGGGTAAAAATGGTCTGCTTAGACCTCACTAGGCCTAACGTGGAAGCACTGAAAGGGGGTAAAATTGATTTTCTGATCGGCCAAGAACCGGAATACCAGGGGTTTTACGCGATGAAGACATTACTGGAGTACTTGATTTTCAAGAAGCCGGTCAAGAAAGAAAATTATGTGCAGCTTGATATCCTGACCAGAGAGACCATCGATTATTACAAGAAGTTCAATAATATCGTGTATTAGGCGATTCGCCCTGTGCAGGTTCAACGGCCCGCTTCCCCTGTTTCTTTTTAAACTCGCTCGGCGTCATGTTGTACTTCTTCTTGAAGCATTTAGTAAAATAGCGAGTGTCGCTGATGCCAACTCGGTAGGATACTTCTTTGATGGTATCGTCGGAAGTGGACAAAAATTCTGCCGCGTGCTGCATCAAGATATCACGCACGTATTCCACGGGTGCCAGCCCCGTTAGTCCCTTCAGCTTCTTGAAAAATACACTTCTGCTCATGCCTGTCTCTACCGCCATATCTTCGATAACAAAATCTCTACTACCTAAATGACTCTCTATAAACCGATTAACCGTGCAAATAAACTCTATATCCTTCTCGTTCACCGATTTTTCGCTCAATCCCTGCCCTCGTGAGGATTGGGACGATGCCGCGTTATTCCGATCGCGGTAAAATTTTTGAAGTTCGCTCCTGCGATGCAGTAAATTTCTCACCCTTGCTTTGAAATAGGAAACACTGAACGGCTTGGTAATATACTCGTCAGCACCGCCCTCAAAGCCCTCCAGCTTGCTATCCAGGGTAGTTTTCGCGGTCAGTAACAGGAAAAGGACGTGACTCGTGTGAGGGTTCTCGCGCACCTTCTCAAGCAGCTCCATACCATCGACTTCCGGCATCATAATATCGCTGATGATGAAATCGGGAATTAGTTCCACCGCTTTTTGATATCCTTCTCTCCCGTCGGCCGCTTCATGTATTTCATACTCCTCTTCGAGAATCGAACGGATAAACTTCCGGAGGTCCTCATCGTCCTCCACGACTAAAACCGTGGGGTAACCGCTAGGATCTTCCTCTTCTTGAACGGGAACAACCAAGTGCTCACCGTCTTCTGCCTGCTCCACAGGCGCAATCACTTGCAACGAATCGTTGACCGCTACGTCAGGGCCAAAATGAGAAGTCCCTTTTTTAAATAAAACGGTAAAGCTACTTCCCCTGTTTTCCTCGCTTTCGACCCGGATGCGGGCTTGATGCTTTTCCGCCATCTCTTTCACAATAGAGAGGCCGATACCCGTGCTTGGTTTACCTTTGTCTTCATTGAACGATTCAAACCTCCGGAAAAGTCGCCCCTGTTTATCTTTAGAGATACCAATACCGGTATCTCTCACCTCTATTCCCACGTAACCGTTCTCTCCGAACAAGGAAACACGTATGGATTGCTCCATGGGTGTGTACTTGAAGGCATTAGAAAGCAAGTTGATAACAATTTTCTCTACCGCTTCCGGATCGGCCCATATATATTGCTCCTCCGCGTTGTTTTCGAACCGGTAATCGATTTTGCTTGTCCGCGCGTTTTCGAGGTAGCTATTATAAATGTTTTCAACAAAAGGGGCCACTTCTATTTTACTCACGGACAATGGGCTATGCCCGATTTTCTGGAAGTCGAGTATCTGATTCACCATAGTAAGCAGCCTGTTCGTGTTTTTCGACACCAAAAGAAGTTGCTTTCGAACCACCTCAGGCGTATTATCGCTCTGAAGGAGATTGTCGATCGGCGATACAATCATCGTTAAAGGCGTGCGTATCTCGTGCGAAATATTGGTGAAGAACCGGGTCTTAATTTCCGATTCCTGTTTTTCCAAGATAATCTTGTTTCGCATCCGGTAAAACGCGTAAAGAACACGGAAGGAAAAATAGAGCACCAACATGGTTATTAACGCGTAAATAAAGTAAGCCCAGCCGGTGGCCCAAAAAGGCGGAAGTACCTCGATGGTCATCGCCCGTTCGTTGTTTACCCAAACCCCATCGCTGTTCGTGGATTTCACCCGGAAAAGATACTTGCCCCGCGAGAGATTCGTGTAATTAGCCACTCGCTGATTCCCCGGGTATATCCACTCTTTATCGAATCCATCCAGCTTGTAAGCATACAGGATATTATCGGGATCAATATAATCGAGCGCGGCAAATTCAATGCTTATAAAATTTTGATCGTGCTTCAGCACCAAGTGATCCAACAAGTTAATATTCTTGGTGAGGGGACCGTCCGACGAGATCGGCACATCGCGATTGAAAAGTTTAAACTGAACCAACGCGAGATAGGGAGTGTAGGTGTTATTTTCGACTCTTTCGGGATCGAAAACAAACATACCGTGCGAATAGCCGAGCAAGAGCCTCCCGTCTCTCAGGCAACATCGTGAGTTTTCAGAAAAATTATAACGCTTCATGAGTCGCTTTATTTCGCTGAAGTTCTCGAAGGTCTCCCTCTCGGGGCTAAATTTCGTGAGCCCCCCTTCACTCCCAATCCACAAGTCGCCTCGATCATCTTCTTGAATGGAAAGGATAATATTCGAAGGCAGGCCTTGAACGGTACTATATGTCTTAAATGTGAGCGGAAAACCTTGCGTGTCCACTTCCTCGATTTTACTGATTCCCCCACCGAAAGTACCCATGAATGTCTCACCGGACGAGGCGGTAAATATATCCATGATATCGTTCGCCCCAATTGAGACGAGGTTGCTATCGTCTCGCGTGTAAACCTGAAATACAATTGCTTCCGGATTTTTAAAATCGGCCGCGAACACGATGCAGCCCAAGGTGGTACCCACTAAAATATTGCCAAATCGATCGCTCGAGATAACCCTCACTCGGTGCCCTTGTTCAAAGGGGTAATTCACAAGTTCGTTCCGATGATTAATTATCCTCGACTCCCCTTCGCCTCCCGGTATGAGATTAATACCGCCCCCGAAGGTGCCGACCCAAACATTTTTATTCTTATCCTCGTAGATGGAGTAAACCTGATCGTCACTTAACGAGTAACGATCGTCGGGATCGTGCTTGAAATGCTGGATTTTAAACGTGTTCCACTCCTTTTGCCGAATCAGTTTATACACTCCTTCGCCCTTGGTACCAATCCAGATATTGCGGTCGGAATCTTCCGTTATGCAGTACGCGATACCCTCCAGAGGTGCTCCTCTTCCAATCTCTCCCGAACGAGTTACTATTCCCTTCAATTCGAGATGGGAGTCAATCACGTGGATCCTGCCATCCTTTGTTGCTGCCCAGATGTTCCCCAGTGAATCCTCGAAAATAGGACGCACATCGTTGCTGATCGTGGAGTTAATATTGCTGTTCAACTGTATAGATCTGAATTTTGATTCGTCGTAAAAAATCACTTTTTCAAGCCCGTGCGAACGAGTACACATCCACAGGTTTCCCTGCCTATCGGAATACGCGGCGTGCATCATGTTCGAGAACATCCACCCGGGTGAAAATGGCTCGTTATAAAAGGGA
>Ga0209075_1003127_pt1 | contig 14020 bp, 11 predicted proteins | sample Stecom2011_FD_187523 | JGI IMG/M metagenome (GOLD analysis project Ga0209075, IMG submission 187523) | Agricultural soil microbial communities from Utah to study Nitrogen management - Steer compost 2011 (SPAdes) (version 2) | ecosystem: Environmental > Terrestrial > Soil > Agricultural land... | reverse complement strand
ATGGGATTCACCCTCGCCGCGGCTTTGTCGTCGTTGGGCGACACCGCGCAGGTCACTGTAGCGGAGCTGGTTCCGGAGGTGGAGGAGTGGAATCGCGGGCCATTGGGTGCTGCGTCCGGTTATCCGTTAAACGATGCGCGAGCCCGGGTACACATTGGTGATGTGGCGGAGTTGCTCAGACAAGGCAATGGAAACTGGGACGCCATTCTGCTGGATGTGGATAACGGCCCGGAAGGCCTTACCCGCAAGGAAAACAACTGGATTTACTCGCCTGAAGGCATAGCCGCTGCGCAGAAATCCCTGAGTTCCGACGGTATCCTCGCCTATTGGTCTGCTGGCCCTGAACACGCGTTTACCGAGAGGCTCCGCCGCGCCGGGTTTTCAGTAGAGCCCGTCGTCGTCCGTGCCCTGCGCCCCGGCAAGGGTGCAAGGCACACCATATGGCTCGCCTGGTAGTATTCGATTCAGCGACGAGCCGGAACGAACCACAAGCCTATCCGCAGCAGCCATCGCACCACCAGTATCAGCGGTAAAAGCACCAGGAACCAGCCCGACACCTGTACCATCCAGGGTGGCACTCCCAGTACCTTGGCGGCGCCAGCAAACAAGTCATTCAAGAGGACTGGGTGAGTTACCGCCACATAGGCCAGCGCGGCAAATGCCGGCCAACGAGCGTTACTGACCATCACCGAGGCCATTCGACCGGCCCTGGCCACACGGGTGGTGAAGGTGGTTGACCGGGCAGTCACTGTGGTTGCCCGCGCAGTGGTTGCGGCCGCCCTGCCCGCTTTCAGGAATTTCACGGCACTGCCAATGATGACAGCATCCACGGCGGCCCAGCCCAGATCGCTTACGCGAATTTCCTGGTCGGTGCGATAACGGGACTCCAGGGTGCGAATACCGCTGGTGAAGAATTGCGTCACGCCTTCCGTTATGCGTTCGGTCCATATCCACTCAATGCTGCCGTTCGGTGCCACCAGAAACTGACCGGTAAAATCATGGCCTTCCTGGTTCGCAAAATTAATCGCGTACCACGCTCTTTGTTCAGGGCTCAGCTTTACTCCGTTGCCGGTGATGCGATTCAGAAGTTCGATGGTTTGTACCGGGTTCTGATAGAAATGAATCGCCGGTGGAATCAGGTTCTCGCCGTGGGTTCTAAGGGCCTGCCTGAACTCCGGCTCTTCGCCGAACAACCCGAATAACAGTCGGGTGTGCACCGGGTAAACCTGCAGTGCTGCCTGGGCCTTCAGCCAAAGCAGTTTGTCTTCCCGGTAATCCAGCAGCAAGGCCTGAACCGACAAGGGTTGTTCCAGCAAACTCGAATGACGTCCAAACTCGTCTTCGGCCTGCAGAATAACCAGCCGCTCTTCAACCTCCATCGGCTTTGAAACGGCCACGATCAGCGCGGCAGCCAACAGGGCAACAGCCACAATCCATAGCCCCTTTCGACGGCGTTTGTGTCTGAGCGGAAGCAACTCTGTTGTCATGCACGGACCTTCTTGGTGATGATACTCAACTCTGTCGTACCCTATGGCTAATCCGAACCGCTGACAAACCTGGCGATAGACAAAAAGTGTTACTAAAAGCTACCACAGACTGGTTCAACAAATACTGAAAGCAGCTACTATGGGTCTGTAGATCAACCATACAGAATGGCAACAATGGATATCCTTCAGCAAAAACGCCGCATCATTACCACGGCCATCATAGCGGTCGTTCTCACGGGCATTCTTATTGCGGCGTTAGTGTCTGCACCACTGATCAAACAGATTCACACCAAAGCTTCGCAAGCGGCCGGTAGCATTGCCGATGCCAAAACAGAGAGCATCGGAGCCATTTTCTCCCTGCACCAGGACATTGCCCGGCAAACGTCCAGCCGTTCAGAGCTGGCACGGGTTCTCGCGGAACATTCCGACGGCACGGTTCCGGCCAGGGAGGTGAAAGCCTACTCCGAACCTCGCCTGCAGGATGCCGCCGAAGGCATCGATAACCTCGCCGTCCTTGTCCGCTATAACGCCCGTGGTGAAGAAGTAGCTCGAATTGGCCCGATGGCGGATGCATTGCCCGCCGAACTGCCAGCACCAGACAGCACAGATATTCGCACGTTCCAGCTGGCAACGGGTGCCATTAGCCCGCCGCTGTTGAGTGCGTCGAACCCGGTGCGTTTTAAAGGCGAAGTGGTTGGAATGGACCAACTGCTATTCACCGTGGAAGCGTTAGAAACCGTGTTCCAGGCGGATGACGACAGCCGAGTCTGCCTGATTGATTCCGCCAGAACCAAGCGCCTGTTGTTGAACCGGACAACAGCGCGCCTTGAACTGGCTTCCCCAGATGGCTGCCTGGTTTCAAAAGAAAACCTAACCAGCGACGAACAGACCGATTTCTTCCGTTCAACTACCGACGATGGCACCCGGGTGCTGGCCTTTGTGCGACAGGTTGAGGGCACGAACTGGGAACTGCACATGCACTCGAAAATTTCCCGGGTGTTTGGCGATGTCGTCCGGGATATCACCCTGAGTGTGCTGGCGATTCTTTTGTTGTCGGGGCTCGCTGGCCTGGTCGTTTGGCGCTCTCTCCGGCCAGTCCTGCACGCACTGGTGTCACAGGCTTCCCAGATTGCCAAATCTACCGAAGAGTTACGCCTGGCCTATCAGGTGTTTGAGCACACCCATGAGGCCATTGTCATTTCGGATACATCCCTGAACATTATCCGCGCAAATCCCGCTTTTTCCGAAGTGACAGGCCAAAGCGTCAAAGCCTTCAAGGGTAAGTGTGTCCTTGAGTTCCTGGACACAAGCCAAAGCGCTGACCTGTTCTCGCAAGACATCCACCGCCAGCTGGTCGCTGAAAATGCCTGGCAGGGCGAAGTATGGCTGAAAGCACAGGGGGGTAACCCGGTCCCGAACCTGCTGACCATCTCCCCGGTAAGAAACGAGCGCGGCCAGATCCATCAGCTCATCCAGACTTTCAGCAACATCTCCGAACGGGTAAAGGCTGAGAAGCAAATGATCCGGCTGGCACATTTTGACAGGCTGACGGGCCTGCCAAACCGAACCGCGCTGGACAACCACCTGGACCAATCGATACAGCGGGCGCGCCGTGACGACAGCCACTTCGCCCTGATGTTTCTCGACCTGGACAAGTTCAAGCCGGTCAACGATACCTACGGCCATCAGGCGGGTGACGAGCTGCTCCGGATTGTGGCGCAACGACTAAAACACTGTATCCGCAGCGGGGATGTGGTCGGGCGCCGCGGAGGGGACGAGTTTGTCATCATCACCGGCCCGCTTCAGGGCGAGGACAATGCCCGGCATATCGCGGAGAAAGTGGTCCAGGTGTTGAACGAGACGTTCCACGTCCAGAATGTCAACCTTCAGATTGGCGCATCGGTCGGGGTGGCCCTCTATCCGGACAACGGCGTAACGGCGGAAGACCTCCTGAAAAAGGCCGATGCCGCCATGTACAAGGTGAAATCCAGCGGTCGCAACAACGTAGCTTTTGCGTGAGCCTGCCGCCAGACGAAGCAAGCCAGACCCATAAACAATTCAATCAGGCCTGCTCGTATTCCCTGACCAGCTCCTCCAGGAAATACATGCCCGCAGAGCTCAGGAAATAACGGCTGGCACCGCTGCGGAACAGCAGGTTGCGCTTGTCCAGGTACTCCAGTGCTTCCGGCAGGCCTTTGTCGAACCGGGCCGCTCGCAGAATGTCCTGATACTCCTCGTCGGCCCCCATCGCGGCAAGGTCCTGCTCGCCGAGCCCCGCATCGGGGCGCCCCAGGTAGTCCAGATCACGACCACTGCGGGCAAAATAACGACCGATCAACAACAGAACCACCTGCACCCGGAAGGCATTTTCATCATGTTCTTCGGTTTCGTCGTCGCTGCTTTCCTTGAGGAAAAAGAAAGAGCCGTTTTCGTTGAACACCAGCTCACAGCCCAGGTGCTCGTAGAAGGTTCGGAAATGAGACAGATGGTTATACAGCACGTTGTACAAAGGGTTCGCCACCAGCTCGGAGCGATTGCTGTCCCAGAATTCCCGGACGACCACGCGGCCGGCCTGAAACTCCCGATACAGTGCGGCACTGTGGGCTGGCAGGATGTCATCGAAGCTGCTGGCTGGCGAATGCGACAGCGGGTTGATCGGGTCAGTCATGGTGGTTCTCGGCGGTTAACTCAAGGCGGCGTTTGCGGTACACAAACTGCTCGTTACTGATCTCTGCACTCTCGGCCGGTGCAAGCTCGGATTCCAGAGTCCGGAAGCGGTTGGTGGTGATCACCTGAAAGCCCTCTGGCGGTGTGTTCACCAGGCGGTTCAGGGCCGCCAGCAAATCCGGGAAACGATAGCCCGGAATAAACCCGTCCAGACGACCGTGCAGCTCCCGCACCAGGTCCGTCGTCGGTCGAAGCTCCAGGGCTTCCAGCCATTGATAGAGCTGATTGATACGCTGCACATCCACCCGGGCATGGCGGCCGCTGCCAGCCACCTCCTGCAACACCGGCACTTCCGCCTTGCGGCGCAGGTCGGCCAGGCGCAGGTCGAGCTCGCTAAACAAAAGCCGGTAATAGCTGGATGAGTTACCGAAGGCATGATGCTTCGGCCGCTGCTGCGCCCTGAGGCCAATCAGGAAACCGGTACTGCGGGCAAAGTTGCCCCCTTCCAGCCATTTCCGGCGCAGGCTGAGGGTTTCGGTTTCGCCCTTGAGCTCCCGCAGTTTGGTGTAGAAGTGTTCCATAGCGTTGTACTGCACCATGCCCCGGCGGGTTTTGCGCAGGAAGTGCTCCACCTCCTGGGCGACGGCCTGAATGGGTTTATACAGCGCATTCAGGCTGAGCGACGAACGGAACAGCTGATCGGCCAGGCTGTGGTCGCCGTGGTGTTCCAGCAGGCGCACCATGGCTTCCAGAGTCTCAAACAGGTTGCTGCCGTCCGGCAGGCGGGTATCCGGATTCAGAAACACCAGCGTGGGTTTGATGTGGCGCTCATACAGGGTGACGATCTGCTCCAGCAGGTTCTGCCGGAATTCGAGGTATTTGTCCGGTGCGCGGCTGGCATCGCCAGACAATTCCGCAAACTGGGCGCTGATGGTCTGCATGCGAAGAACGTTCTGGCGTAACAGACCGATCAGTTGGCTGACCCGTTCGTTCAGGTCATCCCGGAGCTCGGTAAAATTCGGGTCAGCCTCGCTGAAACTGCTGAGTTCAAGCCGGTTGCGCACATCCCGAAGGGTCACCAGATGCCCCCTCAACCTGGCATCGGTCAGCTCCTGGTAAAGCGAGGCATTGCAGGCCCGCATCAGGTTAATCAGTGCGTCCTGCAGGATCAGCCGGCGCTCGCCCTCGGCTTTGATGATGTCGATCACCAGGCCCGAGCGGAACAGGTTGTCGGTCGTCAGCGCCAGGCGCACCCGGTCCCGGTCTGCCTTTGACAGGGTGCGGGTGTAGTCCATCACCTCCGCCACCAGATCACTTTCCCGCACATAGCGGGCTTCGTTCCGGTCCATGCGCTCGATCAGCCGGAACAGGATTTTCGGGTGGTCGAACAGCAGGCGCGTGGTGTCCAGGGTACTGAAGCGCTTACTCATCTACCGGCTCCAGCAGGCTGTTCTGGGTGTGGTCGGCCCAGTGGCTCAAGGCTTCGCCGCCAGTGAAGCCCTCGGCACCGCCCCAGAACACCAGTGTGCGCTGAGGGCTGTAGGGCCGTGACGTGCGCATCTGCCCGACTTCCAGATGGCGACCAATCAGGTAGATGACTTCGGCACTGGCACTGTGGGTCGCCGCTGAGAACAGATTGAAGCCCTGCTGGCTCAGGCGCTGCAGCAACCCGGGCATCTGGCTGACATCCACGCTGGCGAGTTCATCCAGCACCATCGGGAACGACAGTTTGACGCCCGGGTACAGCACCCGCTTCAGCAAGCGGTAAACCAGCTCCAGATTGATCAGGGCGGTGGTGGAGGTGGACTGGCCCTTTTTGTCCAGACTGGTGGCGTGTTCCTTGCGGGTACGATAGGAAATACCAGTGATGACTTTGTCCATGGTCAGGCGCTTGCTGCCCTGCTCTCCAAAGAAGTCCGCCACGAAGACCCGCAATCGGTCATAGAAGGCATCCGACTGCAGGTGGTTACCGTAAGGGTCGATGTTGTTGGCTTCTTCCACCAGGTTGCGGAATTTCGGGTCGGTGTGGATGTCCACCCGGATTTCCACCAGATCGTTGATCTGCACCCCTTCCAGTTCCCGATTGAGCTGGGCCTCAAAACGGCTGATGAATTCGTGGTTGGAGGTCAGCGCCTGGCGATAGCTGGCCACGGTTTCGTTGTGAATGGAAATCTGCTCTTCCAGCACTCGCCAGCGTTCGGTCAGGGCGGCAAACAGATCCGCCAGTGCCTTGAAGGTGTCTCGAATCACCGCCGAAGCCGGGCTGTCTTTTTGCAGTTCACCGTCAGCATCGTCAAACACGCCCACGTATACAAACTGACGCAGGTGATCGAGAATTTTCCGGCGCAGGTCTTCCAGCTCATCCAGCCGGCTTTGCAACTCCTCAAAAGCCGCAGCCGAGACCTGTTCAATGGCTAACGGTTGCTCGGCTTGAAGGGCCTTCAGATGCTGGAAGCGATGCTCAGCGGTGCCGACGCTGCGGCTCAGTTGGGCCAGTTCCCGCTCACGCTCTTCAATGCGCTCTTTCTCAGCCCGGGCTTTGGCGGCCTTTTGCTGAACCGCCTCCAGCTTTTCCTGTTCCAGCCGGGCTTGTTCGTCCAGGCGAGCCTGGGTTTCTTCGGCGGCTTTGCGTTCTTCGGTGGCATCGCGCAGGATGGTTGCCGCGGCCGGGTAGCGGGCCAGGGTCTCCAGATCTTTATCGATGGCCCGAATTTCCTTTTCGGTTCGCTCAATCAGACGGGGACGATCCAGCTCTTTGTCGGCGGTGTCGGCAAGTTCCGAGCGCTCTTTCTCCAACCCATTGAGTTCGCCCTCCAGCCGACGGCGCTGTTCGGCATAGTCTTCACGCCGGGCGGTCTGGGCCGGGTACTCGATATCAAACCAGTCAAACCCTTGATCGTTGGGGGCAAACAATCGGGCAAATGCCTCAATGGTGGCTTTGCTATCGGCATCCAGTGTCTGCCCCGGGCTGGCCATCATCAATCTCGGGTCCACAGCGCGTAGGGGCGCGGCCACCGCCTCGTCCAACTGGTTCTGCAATTGCCACTGCTGTTTGCTTTCGCGCTCTGCCAGCGCGGCCAGCCGGCTTTCCATGCTGCGCTTCTGGGCCGCAAGTTGCTCGAGCCGAACTTCCGCCTGGGCGGCACTTTTCAGGGCGTTGAGATGGCCCTGCTTTCGCTCACGGTCTTCCCGCAGTACCTCGTCAATTTCCTGCAGTGTCATGGTGCCGTACTGGGCGGCCAGCAACTCACCGTTTTTCTGGTCCTGTTCGGCCCGGTTCAGGTTGCGCTCGGCTGCTCGCACCTCCCCTTTCAGGCTGCTGGCTTCCTGCTCCAGCCTTTTCAGGGTCTGCACCACGTGTTTGAGGATGTCGTTCTGATCGTTATAGGCCTCAACCGCGGCCCGCCGCTGAACGCCCACCTGTTGCAGTGCCGCAGCCAGGCCATCCCGGAAGGCGGCGAAATCGTGCTGGCTTCGCAGCAGGGTCTGATATTTCTGGTAGTCGTTGTTCAGCCTTTCAAACCGGGGGCGTTCTTTTTCAATCCGGTTGAGCTGGGTTTGCTGCTGTTTGAGATGCTCATGATGGTTCAGGAATTCATCGATATTGAAATCGAAGGCATCGTCGGAAAACTTCTTGTCGGCTTCAATAATGCTCGCCACGGCGTTGGCCATGGCCTGGTCATCCGCCTTCATTTCAAACAACAGCAGTATCAGGGTACGAAGCGACTGAACCTTGCGCTCATCAGATTCCCCCAAAGGCAGCACCGAGTAGCGCACTGCGTCTGCATTCATCAAATCGCTGCTGTAGAGCATGGTTTTCAGCCTGGCCGGATCGTTCACAAACCGGGTGTCTTTCGACAACTTTTTAAGGGCTTCCGAGAGCCGGCTGAAGGACAGCTCCGGCACCGCCTGGCCAATGCCCTCCGGGTCGTCGCCGTTCCAGAACAGCGGGCGCAGCTGGTCATACGGCACCGGTACAAACGCGCGGCCATAACTCAGCTGACTACTGTTGTCCCGGTACAGAATCTGGCAATGAGTTCCGGCCGGGTTTTCCGCCTCCACAATCAGGAAACTGAACTGGCTGGGAAAATAATGCTGATAGCTTTCTTCGTTGCTGTAGAAGCTGCCGGCGCTGGCGTTGCGGAAGGCAAACTTCTTCCGGCTGTTTTTGAAGTTGTTTTCCGGCAGCAGGAACAGGCGCAGGGAGTTCAGCAAACTGGATTTGCCCAGATTGCCCGGCCCCAGAATCAACCCGTGATGGGTGACCGGAATTTCCACGTAACAGAAGCCGGCAGAGTCCACCAAAACCAGGCGGCGAATGCCAAAAGTGAAAGCGCTTGGGCTCGCCTGTGAATCAGACATCCAGAATCATCTCCTGTTCCATGAATTTGCCGGTGGCGCGAAAGGCCCGGGCCAGATCAATAAACCCGAGATCTTCCGCCAGCGAAACCGCTTTTGTAAACCGTTCTGTGGATTTCGGCGCCATCCGGAACCGGTTCAGCCAGGGCTGCCAGTCCGCAGGCTGAACAAAGCAGGCTCTGTCGCCCAGATAACGGGCCATGGTAGCAAACATCTGCAGGCCTCCGGCATCGTAATCGAAGGCACAGAACACGCGGCGATAACCCTCCAGCCATTTCAGCGTCGCGGCCTGGGCGATCCGGTTGCCGCCACCCAGCAGCACATCACAACGGGTCAGGTCCAGCGGGCTGCCGGCCGTGTCGCTGGCAAAATCCAGCATTTGCCGGTAGTGATAGAAGTTCTGTTCATTCTCGATCACCAGTGCATCGGCAGCAGGCTGAAAACCGATAGTCACGTCGTCACCGGCAATCACCAGAGTATCGGGCCGCGGCCCCGGCGACGCCTCGTGATAGGCCAGGATAAAACTCACGCCGGTGGTGTGCCGGTGGGAGTCGCCCTGCCGGGCCGCTTCCACCCGGCTGGCCGGTATGGTGGCCATCGAGGCCAGCTCGACGAAGGCTGCTTCATCCTCAACCGTCACCCGCCAGCGATTGGCAGACACCTTCCGTGTGCTGAACATCTCTCGATGGGAACGGCGATACGGCTCAGGCAACGACTTCAGAAAAGCCGTGTAATTCACCGGCTCACCTTTGCGTATTTTTTCCAGATAATCGTTCAATCCATCACCCGTTCCAGTCAGCTTGAAAACTCGAGCCCGAAGCCAAATACCATTACCATAGCGCCAAAATACTACCCGAGGCTGATTATGTCCCTGAAATACCGAATTGTGCCGGTAACGCCTTTCGAACAAAACTGCTCGCTGATCTGGTGCGAAGAGACTCGCAAAGCGGCGGTGGTCGACCCGGGCGGAGACCTCAGCCGTATTAGCGCCGCCATTGAGGCGGAGGGCGTCACCGTTGAGAAGATCCTGCTGACCCACGCCCACATTGACCATGCCGGCGGAACCGCCGAACTGGCCAGATCGGCAGGCATTCCCATTGAGGGGCCACATAAAGAGGACCACTTCTGGATTCAGGGGTTACCGATGCAGGCCCAGATGTTCGGGTTTCCCGTGCCGGAAGTGTTCACGCCCGATCGCTGGCTGGAGGATGGCGACACCGTCAGGGTGGGCAACCAGACCCTCGAGGTACTGCATTGCCCCGGCCACACACCGGGGCATGTGGTGTTTTTCCACCGGGAGTCCGGTCTGGCGCTAGTGGGTGATGTCCTGTTTAACGGCTCCATCGGCCGCACCGACTTCCCGAAAGGCGATCACGCCACCTTGATCCGCTCCATCCGTGAGAAACTGTTCCCGCTCGGCGATAACATCACTTTTATCTCGGGGCACGGGCCCATGTCCACCTTTGGGCAGGAGAAGGCCACCAACCCGTTTGTGTCTGATCACCGGGGTTAAGGCACCCCGGCCCGATCATTTCTGAGACAGACGGAACTGCTCTACGGTTTTGCGGAGGGTTTCCGCCATGGCCAGCAAATCGCCGGCGATGCGGGCGGTTTCCTGAGCGTCGCCGGAGGTTTGCTCCGCTGAGCGGCTGATTTCGATCACGTTCTGGTTGATGGACTCAGACACGTCGCTCTGCTCGTTGGCGGCGTTTTCCATCTCTTCATTCAGCCCGGTGATTTCGCGGACCGCAGCGGCAATGGTCTGCAGTTCGCTCTCCACTTTCAGAATGGCGTCGACCTGATGTTGAGCCATTTCAGACGCATGGCGCATAGTGCCCACGCATTCGACCACTTCTTTTTTCAGACCATCAATGGTCTTACGGATTTCTTCCGTAGAATCCTGCGTGCGCGAAGCCAGTGCCCGCACTTCATCGGCAACCACCGAGAACCCTCGGCCCTGCTCACCCGCGCGCGCTGCCTCGATGGCCGCGTTCAGGGCCAGCAGGTTGGTCTGATCCGCTATTTCGGAGATCAGCTCCAACCGGGTTGCCATTTCCGTGGTGCGCTGGTCCAGCTGCTCGATACGGTGCGCGCCGTTTTGAACCTCGGTATTGAGCGATTCAATACCCTGCACAGCGTTACGCGCAAGCTGCTCACCGGTTTCCGCCGCTCGAGTGGTATCCGCCGATTTCCGGGCGGTGGTCACGGCATTTTCCCGCACCTGAACAGCCGAGGCTGCCATCTCCGTGGTGGCGCTGGCCACCTGGTCGGTATTGTCTTTCTGGGCCAGCACTTCGCGCTCGGTGGTTTCCGCTTTGCCGGAAATGGTCCTGGCCGCCGATTCCACCTGCGCGGCGTTCTCCATCACGGTGTGCATACTGTCCCGGATCTTCGACATCATACGGTTGAACGCCCGGGAAACCGATCCGATTTCGTCGTTTCTGGTGACATCCAGCTCAATGGAAAGATCCGAATTGCGGGAGATTTCATCCATGCTGTCGTGCAAACGTCGCAGGCGAGAGAAAACCAGACGGCCCAGTACCACAGCAGTCAGAATGAAGATCACCACAAAAATGAGAATCTGGATGCCGCCACTGACTATCAGCTGTTCCTGCAGCCTGGCGTCACTTTTGGCCAGCGAGTAATCGACACGAATTGCGCCCAGTACATCGCCTTCCTGGCTTTGGTGGCAGCCGTGGCAGTTCACGCCCTGATAATCCGCCCGGGCAACGATGGGTTCGATCAACGTATAGATACGGCCCTGGTCGTTGCTGGAATAGTGTTCAATCCGTTCTCCGGCCAGCGCTTGCACATCCAGGGTTTCACGGCGCTGCTCCTCGGCACTGCCCGCACCGAACATGGCGTTCAGCTGATCGCTGCGGATAACCCGAACATCCAGCACGTCGTCAGGGGCCATGACTTTCTCACGGAGCATGTTCCGATTGCCGATGGTGCCGGTCACCATCATGGTGTTTAGACCGTCGAAAAAAGATTTTGCCAGGCCATCAACGTACTTGTGGCTGTACTCCTCCAGGTGAGCCCGTTGGGATTGGGCGCTGTAGACCACAGTGAAAACCAGGATCACGGAGAAGGCGGCGGCAAGTGCGGCCAGCAAAAGAAAGCGGATTGAATATTGTTTTTTCATGGTACCCCGGCAGAGGACGATCAACGGACACGCTTAAGAATATGACGGCGGTTGGACGGATAACTTTATAGATATTGCTCAATTATTTAATGACCCAGATCACCCCGATTCCAACTTCGGAACCGCCTTACAACGTTTTACATTTGGCCGTCGGGAGGCCCGTAATGTGATCTGGCCCGAAAACTGCTTATACCAACCAGAGTGCATCGAACAACAGAATTCCGGCAGATTTTGACCGCCCAGGAGGGTAGATTCCATGTCTTTGCTGACATCACTTATTCAGGCCAGCACACGCTTTCAGCAAGCCATGGACAATCGCCAGGCTCCGGCTGAAAAGCCCGAAAGCGGACCGATCGGCGAAGCCCGCAAACCGGAAGCCGCCGGCAGCCCCGGGGATGACCGTTTCACGCCTTCGGAGCAGCTGGATCAAAACCCGGCTGACCTGAAAACACGTAAACTACCGCTCGGCCAGTACAAACAAACCGTGGCTCAGGATTTGTCGTTCATCCGGGATACCCTGCGGCACAAACTTGCCGAATATAACCTGCACCCGGCCACCGCCTTGAATGTCAGCAAAGGCGAAAACGGCAAAATCGCCGTTGAAGGCAAACTGACTGACGAGATGCGGGGCAAAATCGAACAGGATCTCAACAACAACCGCAGTTTTTCCGAAGCCTTCAATCGCCTGAGTGTCAGCGAACCCACACTGCACTTCATGGATAATGCGCTGAAGCTGAACCAGGCCTACGGCGTCAGCAACTCTCTGCTGAATTCGCTGGTCAGTGAAAACCAACAGTTCAACGGTCTGCAGGACGTGCTTCACCGGTACGACAGCCTTCGCCGCAACACCAGTGCCGGGCAAACGCCCGGATTCAATCAGCAACGCTATGCGTTCAACCTGAACACCCGGGCCTGATCGGGCCCGGAGGTCATCGCCAGCCTTCGGGAATCAGGACTGGAACGGCGCCGGATCACCCTTGCCCACACGAGTCACTTCCGGCACATCACCGGTAAAATTCACCACCGTGGTCGCTTCCATACCGCAGAACCCACCGTCGATAATCAGATCCAGTTCGTGCTCCAGGGTATCCCGAATCTCGTAAGGGTCCGTCATTGGCTCGCTCTCGCCCGGTAATATCAGAGTGCTGCTCATGATCGGCTCACCCAACTCACCCAGCAGTTCCCGCACTATCTCGTTGTCCGGTACCCGAACACCGATGGTCCGGCGCTTGGGGTGCAGTAATCGGCGCGGCACTTCACTGGTCGCATCCAAAATGAAGGTGTAGGGGCCTGGCGTGAAGGTTTTCAATAACCGGTACTGGGTATTGTCCACTTTGGCATAGACCCCGATATCCGATAGATCGCGGCACACCAGAGTGAAATTGTGTTTGTCATCCAGCCTGCGGATGCGTTTGATCTTGTCCGCGGCCTGTTTGTCGCCGAGGTGGCACCCCAGGGCGTAGCCGGAATCGGTGGGATAGACGACTACCCCACCCTTGCGAATGATCTCGACCGCCTGCTTGATCAACCGCTTTTGTGGTGTTTCCGGGTGAATCTGGAAAAACTGGCTCATGAACGGACTCCCTGTTTCAATTTATCGGCCATCGAGGCATCGCCCTTTGAACCACCCATGCAGTTCGGCGAATCGGGCGTCGCCTGCCCGGATTCAGCCCACTCCTCCGGCGTATACAAATGCAATGCCAAGGCATGCACAGCTCCGGCCATTTCATCGGCCAGAACCTTGTAGACCATTTGATGCCGCTTCACCTTCATGACTCCGACAAAAGCACCCGAAACCAGGGTTACTTTGAAGTGCGTCTCGGAATTCGGTGGTACCGAGTGCATATGGCTCTCGTTTGCTACCGCCAGTACCGCAGCATCAAAAGCATCGTTCAGCTTGGTTTCAATCGCATTCTGCACGTTCATAGCACTAAACTCTCTGATCCGTTTGTTCCCCAGTCTACTACACAAACCCGCTGGCCCCGAGCCTTGACAGTAAAGAGGTAAAACGCCACATTCCCTAGCCGATTCCGGAATCCCAGGCACCATGCATCTGTACATAGCTGAAAAACCCAGTCTGGCGCGCGCCATTGCCGCGGCACTCCCAGAACCGCACCAGAAAGGCCAGGGCTGGATTCGCTGTGGTCAGGGGCAAGACGTTGTTACGGTGAGCTGGTGTATCGGGCACCTGCTTGAGCCGGCCGAGCCCGCTCGCTATAACCCGGCCTGGAAACGCTGGCGCCAGGAAGACCTGCCCATGTTCCCCGACCCGTGGCAACTGGTGCCCAAAGACAGCGTAAAACAGCAGTTCAAAGTGCTCGAATCCCTCATCCGCCAGGCTGATCTCATAACCCACGCCGGC
>Ga0209075_1003124_pt1 | contig 14025 bp, 15 predicted proteins | sample Stecom2011_FD_187523 | JGI IMG/M metagenome (GOLD analysis project Ga0209075, IMG submission 187523) | Agricultural soil microbial communities from Utah to study Nitrogen management - Steer compost 2011 (SPAdes) (version 2) | ecosystem: Environmental > Terrestrial > Soil > Agricultural land... | reverse complement strand
CTTTTTTATTTTCATCTTTGTTCAGTTTTTTTTCAGAGCCGTGTGTTATAGTCAATCTGTGTAAATAAATTGAAGGAGGTAGACCAAATGAAACGGAGCGGTTTTTTATTCGTTGTTTTCATGTTAACGGCGGCAGCGGCGTTTAGCGGCTGCGGTAGTAGTGGCGGCGGCGGCGGAAATGATGATCCACCGGAGACAACCGTCTTGCTAAGTGATGATTTTGAGGACTATAGTGGTTATCCTGTGTGGGAGGATACTGGAGATTGGGAAGATACTAGTAGCGGTCAAGAGGGTGGCGACGCTGAGATGGCGATTATGATTGATGATGAACCAGGAGGACAGGGTAAATTTGTGAGACATACCGGTGGCGGTTGGTCCGGTATGGTGAATAATGCCTTTACCGGGAGTGATTATACTTTTTCCATGAAGATCAAACCCGGTACCACGGGAGAACTTGGTCTGATGGGTCGGTATAATAGCCTGACAAGCTATTATTATCTGTAAATAAGTGGTGGCGAAAATGGTTGCTTAGCATTATATAAATCAAAAAGCACTGATTATGTCCAAGTTGGGCTAAGCGCTGAGATAAGTTATAATACTGAGACTTATTATATATTAAAACTAAAATTTGACGGCAATGAAATTATCGGTTCTTTTATAGATGGTAATGAAGTTACCACGGTTTCCTACCAAGATGACGGAGAGGAACACGGTTCGGTAATTGAGTCCGGTAAAATTGGTTTTGGCGGTGATCAGTCAACCATAGGAACAGATTATGACGATGTACTGGTGGTTAAGTAAAAATTCGTCAATTAGTCACCCTTTGGTTTGATTGAAGACCCACTTTTTTTTTCAAAACCGTGCGCTATAGTTAATTAAATAAAATTCAATGATAGGAGGCAAACCAAATGAAACGGAGCGGATTTTTATTCGCTGTTTTCATGTTAATGGCGGCAGTGGCGTTTAGCGGGTGCGGCGGCGGAGGCGGCGACGATGACAACAATACTAATCCTGGGAAAATAGGGGTAGCCCTTACTGAAGCTGCTGAGTTCAATGGGGAAGACGTTATGTGCGCCATTTTTGACAGTAACGCCGTTGATGATGAGGGAGGACCGGCCGGCAATCTTTTGGGTTCGGGTATAATAGTCAATGTATCGGACGGTTCAGGGAGTTGTGTGATTTTAGAAGAGGATGAAAGTGAAAAAATCTTTGATCCCGGCGTGTACTATCTAATGGCAGGGATTGACTTAGATGGAAGCGGGGGTGAGCCCAACTCAGGCGATAAAGTTATGTGGCTTAGGCCGGTAACCGTGAACGGAGATGTTACTAAAAATATTACCGGGGCGGATTTTACGATTACAATTTATGCCCTTCGCGATACCGGTCCGGCGGGCGGGTTGATCTTTTATCTTAATCCTAATCACTCGACCGACGGCTGGCGCTATTTGGAGGCGGCGCCCAGTGATCACAGCGATGGAATTCAGTGGTACAATGGCACAAATTTAGGGATTGCATATCTAAGCGCGATTGGCACGGGACAAACCAATACAACAAAGATTGTTACAGCCCAAGGGGTGGGAAGTTATGCAGCGCAAGTATGTAACGATCTGACAATAGGCGACTACAGCGATTGGTTTCTACCGTCGATCGATGAATTGATGGAGATGTATAACAATCTTTATTTGGAGGGGGTTGGCGGTTTTCTGCACTCCTCATGGCCCTGGGACTGTTATTGGAGTTCCTCCGGTCATTCCATGCTCAATGCGTATGCCTTATATTTTGATGAGAGCCCTGAAGCGGCGGTGCAAAGTAAAGAACTAGCGCTTCGGGTTCGCGCTATCCGGGCTTTTTAGGGATTTATATATCCGGGTACGCACAAAACTATTTTTAAGATCAGGTTGCGGTTGTTCACGCATGCGTGGGCGTACATGCAACCTGATCTCTCTAAAACCCGGTGGTATTGAGTAACTCAAGCGAAGAAGGGAAGGCAAGAAACAGGCGTGTTGAGATTGTCGAGCTGTAGCCGATGGTTGTTTTTTTTGACAGCGCTGACCGCTTTTGTTATGCTGGTTATAGGCAATAGGATATTCTATATTTAAGGAGGGGGAAAGTATGTCTGGTAATAATTTTACTTTAGAAGATTCAAACGGGCATATCATTCAGAATCCAACAGAAGAGCAAATAAGAGCGACAATAAATAAAGTCGGCCGGGGGATTGACCATTGTATACTAAGTACGGGCAATACCTTTATTCAAACGGCGGACTCGGGAAATGGTTTGTTAGTTGAAGTAAATGATGGTTCAGGAGTTAAAGAGGCTGATAAGGCTGATTTCTCACCGGAAGAAGTCTGCACGATCTTTATCGGGTTTTTAGATAATGACAGATCGTGGGAGAAGTATTTCCCTTCAAGCCCGGCTACAGGCGGTTCTACTGGTAATGCAGGAAGAGAAACCCCGACAATGAATCAGTTTAATGTTAAAGAAGAAATTACCAACGCACTGAAAAGCGAAGGGATGTATAGAGTAAAAAGGTCAATAAGAAGAGGGGTTTCACTTATTGGCGCTTTGATTTTGGATTAGGACCAATGAACCTTAAAAATTGTTTGTGACTACAACTTTTTAAGGAGGTTATCATGAGAAGACTAATTTTTGTTAGTCTCTTCTTGCTCTGCGTGGGGGGTGCTTACTCATATACCTTTCCCTTTAGGGATGATCCAGAGAGTAGGATCATGCGAAACCTGAATTACATAGAAAATATGTATTTCAGATACTTGAATTCACATGAAAGAAAAGAAGCCGTTAGGTTATTGAATGAAACAAAAGAGCTTATAGTCAGGAACATTGGCGGTTCGATATACCCTAATATAATGAGCGAAGAATCCTTTCTCATTCTGTTTAATAATGTTAAGAATGAGATAACGGATGCTTCGAAGACAAAAGTAATCCAGGCATCCTTGGGGAATGGGAAGATAACATGTTCACAATTGGAAAGACTGATTGCAGTATATAAGTTTGACAACAGGCGGGTGGAGTTAATAAAGAGCATAGCTGATAAAATCATCGACCCTGTTAATATTGAGGTTGTGCTGCAACACATTGATTCCTCTTTAAGACGTAATGAACTGAGGGAATTGTTCAACAAAATTAAATTGGATAACTGGTGATTCTTTTGGCCGGCCAGAATTTAGCCTTTGATATTGAGTTGGTTGTCACGTAAAAACGACGGATCCTACTTTATTCTTTTCGCGCATTTATAAGCCGCGCCGACCGCGCCCGGGATACCTCCGATCTGCATTGCCCAGCAAGAACCGATGTAGAGATTGTTTACCGGTGTTTCCACATGACTTTTCATAAAGCTCTTGTGAAATTTGTTCTGTGGATTCCAGCTCCAGGCGGAGGTGGCGCCGCCGGTATTGTGGGTGTACCGTTCATAGGTCAAAGGAGTCGCTAAATCGGCAAATTCAACATGGTCGTGCAGATCGGCGATGATATTCAGGGCTTTATCGATCAGGGCGGCCAGTACGTCCTTTTTTAGTTTTCGATAAAGCTCTTTGTCACCGCCGCCCCAGTTATTCATCCATCCGTTGGGAGCAAAAGACTGAATCATCAACGAAGATTTGCCTTCCGGCGCCAGTTTCTTATTAAGCAGAGAAGGAGAGTACAGAGTGATGCCGGCTTTTTTAAAATAATCCCGGTCTAATGGGTCGCGAAGCTCAGCACCGGCTTCGTCTTCAAGATAATACAGGTGAGGAAGTTTTAAATACTCCTGTAATCGTTCATTGGGAAGGGACAAACCGAGATAAGCGGTGACAATCCCATCAGAGACCGGGGTTTTTTCCACTCTGGCTAAAAACTCCGGCGGAACAACCGATGGGTCATCAAGCAACTTCAAAAAGGTCTTTTTATAATCACCGGCGGCGATCACATAATCCGCAGGGTAGATCTGTTGTTTGCATGAAACGGCGATTGCCGTGTGGTTTTTGGTGATAATTCTGTCCACATAAGAATTTAGCTTCAATTCTCCACCGAGGTTTTTGAAGTTGTCACTTAACAGGTCAGCCCATGACTGCATTCCTTCGGCAACAGTCCAGTAATCATCAAATACGGTGGCGAACGTTCCCCCTAGAATGTATGCGGCCATTTCCGGGTAGCCGATAGAGCCTAAAAAGCGGTAGAGTTTTGAGTCTTTTTCGAAAAAGCGGCCGGTAAACTCTCCCAGGGTAACGCCGACATATTTACGAAAAAGACCGGCCATTTTAATCCCGGAGATCAGGAAGGTAAGAAGAAGGAATGGTAAAGGCCTTTTTTCATTTTTTATAAAAGGTAAGGTGGCATAATACATCTTATCGACCGCGGCAAAATACCGCTCCAGTTGCGGGGTTTCCTCCGGGTAAGCAGAGAATAACGCCTGTTTGAATTCGTCATATGATTCCGTGCTGCAGTCAAGTTCTTTATTAACCCACCGCGTGTGCAGCCTGGTAAAAACGACCTGGTCCAGCAGGCCGAGATCTTTCATGGCGTCGAAAATCATTCTCGAGGTCTCAAAGGAAAGTGTACCGCTTTCAAAATAGAACCCGTTCCGCCAAAAACCGGCGGTATACCCTCCGGGGGTTGTATGTGATTCAAAGATTGTCACTTGATGTCCTTTCCCGGCCAGTAAGTTTCCGGCCGTTAACCCCCCGATTCCTGAACCAATGATAACCACCCTGCTCATGAAGTTCACCTCTTTTTCCATAATCCGTGCGCGTTTAATTATATCACAGAAAAGAGAGTTTTTGAACAAATTTCCATCTTTAGCTATTTGCGCTGTTTACTTTTTTTGAAAAAGACCAGCGGACTTTCGTCGCAAGACAACAAATGTTTTTTTAAACGTATTTTTTTGGACCGTTACCCGATTATGGCTAAGATCTGTGATATAATAAAATACATAGCATGCAATTGAAGGATTTTAAAAATAAAAGGTGAGAAATATGCGTTGCCCATTTCCAAACCGGTTCAGCGGCGCATCGAACACTTACTATATATACAGCAAAAAAAGGAAGGAGAATTCCATGAAAAAGTCGAAACCCATGAAATTGATTACCGACAGTGCTTGTGATGTCAGAGGGGAATCCGGCCTTAGCGGAAAGTTCAAGCGGGTGCCTCTGGCTGTACGGATTGGCGACCAAGAATTTAAGGATGATGAATCACTTAAGGTACAAGAGCTACTGAGTGCAATGAAAAAGTCGCCTGAGGCGCCAAAAACCGCCAGTCCTTCTCCTGGGGACTTTTTGCAAGAGTTTACCGGTGAGGATTGTGTATTTGTAGTCACGCTTTCGTCCAAACTCAGCGGTTCGTACGCCAACGCCATGCTGGCGGCGGAGATGACCAAGGAAGAAAAATCTTCCAAGTTCATCCATGTGTTTGACTCTAAGAATGCGTCGGTCGGTGAAACACTGGTGAGCCTCAAGGTTCTTGAACTGGTGAAAGAAAACCGCGAAAAAACCGAGATTGTCAAAAAGGTCACCGATTACATTGAAAGCCTGAACACTTACTGCCTCCTTGAATCCATCGATAACCTGGTCAAGTCGGGCAGAGTTAGCAAGTTGGTTGGGCGGTTGAGTTCTGTTCTTTCTCTCAGATTGATTCTTGGTAAGACGGCGGAGGGCACCATTGAGTTGGCGGAAAAAGTCAGAGGCACAAAGCGGGCGGTGCAAAAACTCCTCGATATGATTGCGGAAAAAGGCAATGAATTTGAGAAAAGAATCTGTGGCATCGCTCATATTAATTGTCACGAGAAGGCACAGCAGCTTCGCGAGAGAATCCGTAAAAGGTTCAATTTTAAGGATGTTATCATAGTCGATGGATCAGGGATTACTACTGTCTATGGGAATGAAGGCGGGCTGGTCGTAGCGTTTTGAGTAAATAAATGTCAGGAATCTATAAATCCATAGGTATCACAAAGCCCATTAAATATTGTACTGATTTTTATGGGCTTTTTTATTGTATAATTTTTTCGAATTTACCGGTCTTAAATCATACGCCGGATAACGGAAATTAAGACGAAGGAACCGTAGATGTCCACGTCGAACATTGCAATTCCAGAGGGGTGATGATATGGGGAAAATTAAAATTATTTACATAATGGGGTTGACAATGATATTAATGTTTATTCTCTTTTTTGGGAACAAAATGAACGAGAATAAAACCGCCGGTTTTTTTGAAGGAATTGAAATCCAATATGAAACCAAAGAGCAAAAGGAAGTGATAATAGAAGTATTAGAGGATATGCTTACTTTAGACGCAGAGGATCTGAAAAAGAAAGAGTATCCTGATTATTTCCGGAAAGGCGAAACAATAAGAATAGAAGAGGTAATATACAGCTATTTTGTGCCGGACGACGCAAAAAAGACTTTCAGCAGTGATTTTTATCAGGAATTGGGGACAAAAAAAGTGAAAAAAGTGATCACAAATTTACTACAAAAATTATACTCAGAAAAAGAAGAGGATATTGATATTAACATGCCTTTTACCGGGGTTAAGTAATGTAACCGCCTGTAAAGTGGGTGATAGGTCAGGAGATTTCTTTGATGGAATTAGAGTTATGTTAAAAGAAGATAAGAGAAGAACATACTTGACTATGGTAAAATAATGGAATATAATATAAGCAAATTTGGATTAGACAGATATCGGATCAGCCCGAAATTAATTTACCAGACGGGAGTGATCCCGGTGGAAAAGGAAGTACTCAACCTGGAAGAAGCCAGTGCTTTGTTGGGAGTCAGTTCTAAAACCCTTTTAAAAATGCTGCGTGAGGAAGAGGTTCCCGCCCGGAAAATCGGGAGGGAATGGCGGTTTTCCCGTTCTGCCCTCTTGGAATGGTTGGCCGGGGGCAATTCTCAGGAATACGTGACAGCAGAGAAAGTGGTCAGGGAGTATTTTGACCGGTTGGCGCCGGAGTATGACGCCACCCGCGTTAAGTGTTATGGTAGCGATCTCCGGAATTTGGTGCTTGACAAGGTAAGAGTGGATAAAAAGATGGTTGTGGCCGACATTGGTTGTGGTACAGGCTATCTCACGCGGGGCCTGGCGAAAAAGGCCAAGACAGTGGTGGCGGTGGATAACTCCCCGGAGATGTTAAGTATTGCCCAGCGGGGAATAAGGGAAAAAGAGGAGAATGTCCGTTTCCTGCTTGGCGAGGCCGGCCGTCTCCCTTTGGCGGCGGACAGTATTGATCTGCTTTTTGCCAATATGCTCCTGCACCATTTGATTGATCCGGGCGAGGCGCTCCGGGAGTTTGCCCGGGTCCTTAAACCCGGCGGCGGAGTAGTCATTACCGATGTAGAAGAGCACCCCCACCAGTGGCTGAAAAAAGAGAAATCTGACATTTGGCTGGGCTTTGACCGGGAAGAGCTGGCGGAGTGGCTGCAAGAAAGCGGTTTTACCGCTGTGGAAGTTGCGGAACTGGGTTGCGACTGCTGTACTACAAGCGGGAGCGGCCGGGAGGCAAGGATTAAAAGCCTGATTGCCACCGGGCGTAAACCGGAGCAAAAAACTAACGCTTAGTCCGGCCCGGTGGGTCGTGGTACTTCGGTAATAATCTGGGGGTGAGGATAATGGGCATGACAATGACAGAAAAGATCCTGGCGGCTCACGCCGGGAAACAGGAGGTGAAGCCGGGAGAACTGATTAACGCCCGGGTCGACATGGTTCTGGGGAATGATATCACCGCGCCGGTAGCGATTAAGGAGTTTGCCAAAATCGGCGTGGAAAAAGTGTTTGACCCGGAGCGGATTGCCCTGGTTCCGGATCATTTCACGCCGAACAAGGATATCAAATCGGCGGAACAGGCGAAAATGCTGCGTGAATTCGCCAAAAAATACGGGATTGTCTACTATTTTGAAGTTGGTCGTATGGGGATTGAACATTGTCTCCTTCCGGAACAGGGTTTAGTAGGACCGGGAGAACTGGTGATTGGCGCGGATTCCCACACCTGCACTTACGGGGCGTTGGGCGCTTTTTCCACCGGTGTGGGCAGCACGGATATGGCGGCCGGCATGGCTCTCGGCGAGGTCTGGTTGAAGGTCCCGCCTTCGATCCGGTTTCAGTATTACGGGAGTCTTCCCCCTTGGGTCGGAGGAAAAGATTTAATTCTTTATACTATCGGGCAGATCGGGGTGGACGGCGCGCTTTATTCGGCCATGGAGTTTACCGGGGAAGCGGTGACCGCTTTGACCATGGACGACCGGTTCACCATGGCAAACATGGCGATTGAAGCGGGGGCGAAAAACGGGATTTTTTTGGTGGATGAGAAGACCCTTGCCTATATCGAAGGCCGCTTTAAACGTTCGTATAAAAAATATCAAAGCGATCCGGAGGCGGAATACGCCCAAGAGTACGAATTTGACGTCTCCCGGCTGGAGCCGCAGGTAGCCCTGCCGCACCTGCCGGAGAATGCCCGGCCGGTCAGCGAGGTTGCCGGTATCCGGATTGACCAGGCGGTTATCGGTTCCTGCACCAACGGGCGGATAAAAGACCTGCGGGAAGCGGCGAAGGTATTGAAAGGGCAGAAGGTTCATTCTGAAGTCCGTTTGATTGTTCTTCCGGGAACTCAGGAGATTTATATGCAGGCTTTGCAAGAAGGACTGGTTGAGGTCTTTGTTGAGGCCGGCGGGGTTGTTTCCACCCCCACCTGCGGACCGTGCCTTGGGGGGCACATGGGCATCCTGGCCCGCGGGGAAAAGGCGGTATCTACCACGAACCGGAATTTTGTCGGGAGAATGGGACATCCCGAAAGCGAGGTCTACCTGGCCGGGCCGGCGGTGGCGGCGGCTTCGGCGGTAAAGGGAAGAATTACCCATCCCGGGGAGGTGCTTGATAAATGATGATAAAAGGGAAAACCTGGCGGTTTGGTGATGATGTTGATACGGATCTGATCATTCCCGCCCGCTATCTCAACACTTCAGACCCAAAAGAACTGGCAACGCACTGTATGGAAGATGCAGAACCGGAATTTGCCCGGAAGGTCCGGCCTGGTGATATTATTGTCGCCGGAAACAATTTCGGCTGCGGCAGCTCGCGGGAACACGCTCCGTTGGCCATTAAGGCGGCCGGAGTCTCTTGTGTGATTGCCGTCACCTTTGCCAGGATATTTTACCGGAATGCCGTTAATATCGGCCTACCGATCCTGGAGTCCGAAGCAGCAGCCAAGGAGATAAAAGAGGGAGAAGAGCTCGAAATCAACCTGGAAAAAGGAAGGATTATTAATGTCACTACAGGCAAGGTTTATCAAGCCGCGCCCTTCCCCGGATTTATGCGGGAACTAATAAGCGCCGGCGGGTTGATTCCTTATGTTCGTTCCCGCTTAAGCCGTTAATTTTTGGCTTAAGAAGGCCTGGAAGACCGCGCTACCTATTCTATTTACGGCGGGAATTGTCGGCAGGAGATTAACCGGCGGTGTCGAAAGAATTACCTGAATAAGCAGACGAAGAGGTGCCGAATTGATTCTGGCCAAGAAGCTAACCAAAAAATATGGTAACGGTGCGGTTGCCCTTCAGGATTTTTCCCTTCAGATCAAAAAAGGGGAGTTTGTATTTCTGGTCGGGCCCAGCGGGGCGGGGAAAACGACCTTTATAAACCTGGCCATCCGGAGGGAAACACCTACAGCCGGCTTTCTATCTGTGGCCGGGAGAAATGTGACACGATTAAAAAAACAGGAAGTACCGGTTTTTCGGCGCAGAATAGGGGTTATTTTTCAAGATTACAAATTGTTCCCCAACAGGACAGTAAGGGAGAATGTTTCTTTTGCTTTGGAAGTTATTGAAGTGGATCCGTGGGAGATTCGGCAACGGGTGAACTCTGTTTTGGATCTGGTCGGCCTGATGCATAAAATGGATGTTTTTCCCTCGGAGTTATCAGGTGGTGAGCAGCAGCGTGTCTCGTTGGCCCGGGCGATTGTCAACCGTCCTCTTCTTCTCATGGCGGACGAGCCGACGGGGAACCTTGATCCGGATACTTCATGGGGGATTATGGAGCTTTTGCGGGAAATAAACCGGCGGGGAACCACCGTGGTCATGGCCACCCATAACCGGGAGATTGTCAACCGCCTACAAAAAAGGGTTGTTGCTCTGGAAAAAGGCCGGCTGGTTCGGGATGAGAGCAAAGGAGGTTACGCGGTTGAAGCTTAGAACCTTCAGGTATTTTTTTCGCGAAGCCGGCCACAGTCTTGCCCGGAACGGATGGATGTCTTTGGCGGCTATGGGGACTATTACCATAGCATTGATTTTGTTTGGCGGGTTTTATCTTATTACCACCAATCTCCAACATTTTGGCCAATTGGCCCTGGGAAGGATTGAAATCAGGGTTTTTCTGGACGACAGTGTACAGAATAATCAGGGGATAGAGGAGAAACTTGCGGCCATTTCCGGCGTGGAAAAAGTGGAGTTTGTTTCCAAAGAAGAGGGAGCCCGTAGTTTGGAACGGATGCTGGGTGGGGGAGACTTGTTTAGAGAAGGAGAAAACCCCCTGCCGGACAGTTTTAATATTCACCCGGCCGCCGGGGCGGATGTAGAAAGAATTGCTTTACAAGCCCAAGGGATTACCGGAATTGATGAGGTAGTGTACGGGCAGAATTTTGTTAAGTTTCTTAATGTAGCGGTCAGGATGGTTTGGATTGCCGGCCTGGGATTGTTGTTTTTGGTGGTCCTGGCGGTTTTATATATTGTGGTCAATACTATTCAGATGACAGTGTATGCCCGGCGGAAGGAGATTGAAATTATGAAGCTGGTGGGGGCAACCGATTGGTTCGTCCGCTGGCCGTTTCTGCTGGAAGGGATTTTGCTGGGGCTTGGGGGAGCGATTATTTCCGCTGTGGTCCTCTTGGAGGGTTATACGTTCATTCATAATAGATTGCGAGAGGTATCGGCGGTTTTTACCCTGCTGACCAGAACAGAAATCACGCCGTATCTAATCGGGGGATTTTTTATCATGGGGATTTTTTTCGGGGCGTGGGGCAGCCTTTTGTCTGTAAAGAAATATCTCGATGTTTAATATCCGACGCCGGGTAACCCGCTGTTTTGCTGACAGGTTAAATATCTGAGAGGATTGAGGTATATCCGGGACTGCCGGTTCATATAGGTATAAAAAAGTAAATAGGTTTTGGCTTGGAGGCGTTTAAGAATATGGAAGGAAGAGAAGAAGCCGGTAACCGGCGCAGGGTTACCAGAATAATCAGCTTCTTTTTTCTTTTTTTGATTTTGGCAGGAATCGGCCGGGAGATTGGCCGGGGGAAATACCGGGATATTGGTTTGGCGCTTTATGTTATTCCTGTGGTACGTTACTATTATTTGGAGCCGGTATCTTTTTCCCAACTTATCAGTAACTATATACGAAGCGGCAATATCCGGGATATGCTGGCCAACTTGGAAGATCCCTACACCCGTTATCTCAACCCAAAAGAATATGAGGACCTGTTGTCCCAGACGGAAGGAACATACGGAGGCGTCGGGTTTTATGTTGTTTATAAGGAAGAAGAATTAACAATCATGAAGCCGATTAAGAACACCCCTGCCGCTGAGGTGGATTTACGGGCGGGTGACCGAATCATAGCGATAAACGGGGAATCAACCGGTGAAATGGCTTTGGAGGTTGCTGTTACCAAGATTAAAGGAGCGCCGGGTACCAAAGTCGCGCTCACTATTGAACGGGGAGAAGGAAACAACCGCCAGATTCAAGAGGTGGAATTAACCCGGGCGTTAATTGTTATTCCTACGGTGGAACGGCGGGTCGAAAGCGACCCGGTGGCCGGTAAGATTGGACGGGTTGATATTTTACAGTTTAGTGAAAAAACTCCGGAAGATTTGCAGAAGGCCTTGGAGTTCCTGGCAACCGAGGGTGTGGTCGGAGTCCTTTTGGACCTGCGGTATAATCCCGGCGGGCTGCTTACCGCCGCAGTGGAAACAGCCGGTTGTTTCGTTGGGGAAAGACCGGTGGTCTATGTTACCCAGCGGGGGGAAAAGGTGCGAACTTATACGCCGTCGCCGGCTGAAGATTGGCATTTGCCGTTGGTAGTTATGGTTAACGAATGGAGTGCCAGCGGCGCGGAAATTTTGGCCGGGGCAATTAAGGATTACCAAACCGGAACTCTGGTGGGAAATACTACTTTTGGCAAAGGAGTGGTTCAGGATATCATTCCGCTGGTAAACGGCGGGGCGGTAACTCTGACTGTGGCCGGTTATTTGACGGCCGGGGGGCATTCTATTCACGGAAAAGGAATAGAACCTGATATTGAGATAGAAATCGGAAAAGATTTGGAAAAAGCAATTCAGGACGGTGATTTTGACACTGTCCGGGAAATAGAAGAGAGAACCGAAGAGAAAGCAAGGGAGATTTTAAGGCAAAAGGTTTTTCAAGCCCGCCCGGAAAAACCGGCGGCGTAAAAAGAAGAGACTATGTTCAAGGAGAAAGACCGGGAGAAGAAGGCCGTGCCGCCGGCGGTGTTTTTCTTTTTTCTTGTCTATATATTGCCTCTTGTTATCTATCATACCGGACCGGATTTTTTTTCGTTACCAGAGAAGAAGGATTTATTTAGTGATTACAGAGAGAACAGGCAGGTTGTTTTGTGGAGCGGTTGGCGGCCTGTATTGCGGGAAAACGGGGGTATACGTGAAAATTACCAATCCTTAGGTAAGTTATTGCCCGCCCGGCGTTTATTACCACGAATTCCTTCCCACCGGGAAGAACCGGTTCCTTATATTGAACCGGCAGGCAGGCCGCGGGTGGCTTTAATCATTGACGACGCTGGGTTTGTACGCGTTCCGGTGGAGGCTTTTTTTTCTGTTCAGGCTCGTTTAACAATGGCGGTTCTTCCCTGGGGAGAATACTCGCAAAGACAGGCCCGGCAGGCAAAAGCCGCCGGTTTTGAGGTTATTCTACATCTCCCCCTGGAACCGCTGGACCCGGAGATTTGTCCGGGCCCGGGTGCAGTCTACGGGGATGCTTCACCAGAAGAGATTTGCCGGCAAGTAAGGGCCAATATCAATAATGTTCCGGGGATTGTGGGTGTGAACAGCCACATGGGTTCCAAGGGAACACAGGATCCCGTTCTGATGCGACTGGTTATGGAAGAATTGAAAGCGAACGGACTTTTTTTTGTCGACAGTTTGACGATCGCTTCATCATTGGCCGGACAGGTTGCCCGGGAAGTAGGAGTACCGGTAACGGCGCGGGATTTCTTTTTGGACCATTACGGGGTGGAAGATATCCCCCGGCAGATGGAAAAATTACTGCAAAGAGCGGTCGAAAGGGGAAGCGCGGTTGGAATTGTGCACGCCCGGCCGGGCGCGGCGGAGGCGGTGGCGGGCTTCCTGCCGCGCTTTACTGAAGCGGGAGTGGAGATTGTTCCGGTTTCGGAATTGGTGGAGTAAAGGGAACCCCGGTGGTTCCAGCTTGCATGGCAGAGCTAATTTTCGGGATTTACCATGCGGATTACATCTTCCAACCTGGAAAGATAAGCCAGGAAAGCTTCTTTTCCCAGGATGGTCACACGGTAAAGAGTCCGGGGTTTTCGCCCGGCAAATCCCTTTTCCACCTCGAGGTAACCGGCTTCTTCCAGCGTACGGAGATGGGCGCTGAGGTTGCCGTCGGTTAAGGAGAGTTTTTGTTTAAGGGTGGTAAAGCTACTCTCACCCAAGGTCAGCAGGTAAGTCATAATACCCAGGCGGGCCCGGTTCTGAAACAATTCATTGAGATTCTGAAAGAGATCTTCAGTCACCACGGGTCACCTGCCTTCTTAGTAAAGCCCCGGTTAGGATTAACCCTCCTCCCCCGGCGAGCGCCAACCAGACATACTGTGGTACCAAAGGCATTAAGAGGGAAACGGAAGCTGCCAGTACCAGCCAGGCGCCGATTAAGAGCATCTCCCGGCCCATAAAAATCCCGACGGCCAGGTAGATGACGCCGATCTGAAACGGCCAGTAAGCATTAATATACTTGAGACCCATACCGAACGTGAAGTGAAAATGCAGTAACAAGGAGAACATGGCGCTT
>Ga0209075_1003123_pt1 | contig 14026 bp, 14 predicted proteins | sample Stecom2011_FD_187523 | JGI IMG/M metagenome (GOLD analysis project Ga0209075, IMG submission 187523) | Agricultural soil microbial communities from Utah to study Nitrogen management - Steer compost 2011 (SPAdes) (version 2) | ecosystem: Environmental > Terrestrial > Soil > Agricultural land... | reverse complement strand
GTTTGAGGGGGATATTCGGGCCTCAAAAGTGAGCAGTCTCAGGGAGGCGATCACCTCGGTTTTGGCTATTGCGCGTCCCACTGATGAGGTCGTGGTCAAGCTGGAAAGCCCCGGGGGCATGGTTCATTCCTATGGATTGGCTGCATCCCAATTGCAGCGTATTACAGACCGTGGCATTCCGTTGACGGTGTGCGTTGACAAGGTCGCCGCCAGTGGTGGCTATATGATGGCCTGTATTGCCGACCGTATTCTGGCGGCGCCGTTTGCGGTGATCGGTTCGATCGGGGTGGTGGCACAGATCCCCAACTTCCACCGTCTGCTGAAAAAGCATGATATTGACTATGAAGTCATGACCGCCGGCGAATACAAGCGCACCATGACCATTTTTGGTGAGAATACTGATAAGGGGCGGGAAAAGTTTTTACAGGATCTGGAAGACACCCATGTCCTGTTTAAGGAGTTTGTCGCGGAACATCGTCCCCAGGTGGATATTGACGAAGTATCCAAAGGGGAGGTGTGGTACGGGCGTCGTGCGTTGGATCAAAAGCTGGTGGATCAGATCATGACCAGCGACGAATACTTATTCCAGGCCTGCGAACAGGCTGATGTGTATCTTGTTAGCTATGTCGAGCGCAAGTCTCTGCAGCAACGCGTTGCGATGGCTGCGGAGTCGGCATCAGAACGCCTACTCATGCGTTTATGGGAAGGACTCCGGGACAGCCGTCTGTTCAAGCACTAATGGGTAGATTCTGCGGAAGGTGATGAGGCATGCAGCGATTCAGAGCTCTTCGAGTATTCGAAAGATCTCCCGGCTTTTTCGACCAGGAGATTGTTGAACAGAACATTTCAGACTTGCCCGAGCATGAGGTTTTAGTGCGGGTTCACTATTCCTCACTGAACTACAAGGATGCCTTGTCGGCCCAAGGCAATCGGGGCGTTACCCGTCACTATCCCCACACCCCCGGCATTGATGCCTTGGGGGTTGTGGAAAGCTCGGAAAATCCAGGCTTCAAGCCCGGCGACAAGGTGATCGTGGTTGGCTTTGATCTGGGGATGAATACCCCCGGCGGCTATGGGGAGTATATTCGGGTACCGGCCCAATGGTGTGTTCCGGTTCCGGAAGGGCATCCCGACTCTTATTGGATGGCACTGGGGACGGCGGGCTTGACCGCTGCCCTCTGTGTGGATCGGCTCAGCCGCTTTGTGTCGCCATCTCAGGATGAAGTGCTCGTCACCGGAGCCACCGGCGGCGTGGGTATGGTGAGTATCGCGCTGCTGGCAAAGTTGGGTTACCGCGTAGTGGCCTATACCGCCAAGGTCGATCACGCCGAAATGCTGACCAAACTGGGGGCGATACGTATTCTGGATCGGGATGGTTTTGAGTTTTCCTCAAAACCCCTGGACAAGCCTCTGTGGGCGGGTGCTATTGATACGGCGGGTGGCGATTTGCTGGCCCAGATTATCAAGTCATTGCGCTATGGCGGAGCGGTGGCGGCCTGCGGGATGGTGGCCGGTGATCGTTTTGAAAGCTCCGTGTTTCCCTTTATCTTGCGGGGCGTGAGCTTGCTGGGCGTGGATTCTGTGGAGCTGCCCCTGGAAGAGAAAGCCGAAATGTGGCGTCGTCTCGGTGACCAGTGGGCTGTGCCCAATATCCAGAGCTATTGCCAGGAGATCAGCCTGGAAGAACTCCCGTCCGCGATCGAGCGTATCTACCGTGGCAAAATGGTCGGGCGGGTGGTGGTTCGACACCGCCAATAAGTTTCTACTGGGGTTGCGGTGAGGACAATAAAAATAGCGGGCTTGGCCCGCTATTTTTATTGGAGTTCCAGACGCCTTGGGCGGCCCGGAACTGCCGTGCTCAGGAAGAGCGGCGGCGAAACAGGGGCACCGGCTGGTCCACTGCCGCCTGATAGGTTTCAGTAAAGGTCAGCAGGCCTTCCAGGGCCTTTTGTGGGTCCCGGTCTTGACGCACTGCAAAGGCGTTGATGCCACAGCGGTGCATGTAGAACAGCTGATCTTGCAGCACATCACCGATGGCGCGCAGCTCGCCCTTGAACCCGTAGCGCTCTCTCAGCAGGCGGGCTGTGGAGTAGCCCCGTCCGTCACGAAAGCTGGGGAAGTTAATGGCGATCACCGGGAAGCGATCCAGCTGCTCTGCAATGGCTTCCACTTCTTCATCGCTGTCGATCCAAATGCCCAGATCGCTGCGCTGACTCAGGCGGTCAGCCTGGGCCAGCCACAGAGCCATGGGCACAATAACGTTTTCGCCGGTGACGGAGGCGTTTTCCACGTCATCGGGTTTGGGCATGACGACCCAATTGTCTTCGACGACTTGACCATTCTTAATGAGCTTTGGCATAAACGCGCTCCTTGAAAGGTGTAATACCAATACGCCGATAGGTATCAACGAAAAGCTCGCCTTCAATGCGGCTTTCGACATAAACGTTCAGAATCTTTTCCAGTACATCCGGCATTTCTTCGCGCGCAAAGGACGGGCCCAGAATATCACCCAGTCTGGTTTCATGGCCGGACGAGCCGCCCAGGGAAACCTGGTACCATTCCTCACCCTTCTTATCCACGCCCAGAATACCGATATTGCCCACGTGATGGTGACCGCAGGCGTTCATGCAGCCGGAGATATTCAGGTCCAGCTCGCCCAGATCCCACAGGTAGTCCACATCGTCAAAGCGGGCCTGAATGGCTTCCGCGACCGGGATGGACTTGGCGTTAGCCAGGGAGCAATAGTCACCACCCGGGCAGCAGATGATGTCGGTCAGCAGACCCAGGTTCGGCGTGGCCAGCCCCAGAGCCTTGATTTCCTGCCAGACCTCAAACAGATCCTGCTGGCGGATGTCGGCCAGCACCACGTTCTGTTCGTGGGTGATGCGGGCTTCACCAAAGCTGTAGCGCTCGGCCAGCTCTGCAATTTTTTCCAGCTCCGTATCGCTCATGTTGCCGGGCGCGGTACCGACTTTTTTCAAGGTCAGGGTCACGATGGCATACCCCGGCTTTTTGTGCCGGTTGACGTTACGGTGGTACCACTTGTTAAACGCCTTCACGGTTTCCAGCTTGTCGAGCAGGACGGGAGGGTTATCCTCCAGCGTCTCATAGGCCGGCTCGGTGAAGAACTGGCTGACACGAGCCACTTCTTCCCGGGTCAGGGTATTGGGACCGTCTTTGGCATGGATCCAGTCTTCCTCGACTTTTTGGGCGAAGACTTCAGGCGTCATGGCGCGAACCAGAATCTTGATACGGGCCTTGAACTTGTTGTCTCGACGACCGTAACGGTTATAGACCCGCAGAATGCTCTCCAGATAGCTCAGCAGGTGCTGTTCGGGCAGAAACTCGCGGATCACAGAACCGATCACCGGGGTACGGCCCAAGCCGCCACCGACATAAACCCGGAAGCCGAGCTCGCCGGCGTCGTTGCGAACCAGTTGCAGCCCGATATCGTGCACCTGAACGGCGGCGCGGTCCGTGGACGGTGAGGCGTTCACGGCGATCTTGAATTTACGGGGCAAAAAGGCGAATTCCGGGTGGAAGGTAGACCACTGGCGGATGATTTCGCAGTAGGGGCGCGGATCGGCCACTTCATCGGCAATCACGCCGGCGAACTGGTCCGTGGTGGTGTTACGAATGCAGTTACCGCTGGTTTGGTTGGCGTGCATCTCAACGCTGGCCAGTTCGGCCAGGCTGTCGGGAACCTGCTCCAGCTGATGCCAGTTGAACTGAACGTTTTGCCGGGTGGTGAAGTGCACGTAGCCGCGGTCGTAGTTGCGGGAAATTTCTGCGAGCTTGCGCAACTGGGTGGAGTTGATCATGCCATAGGGAATGGCGATCCGAAACATCGGCGCAAAGCGCTGGATGTACAAACCATTTTGCAGGCGCAGGGGCAAGAACTCTTCTTCGGTCAATTCGCCGGCCAGATAACGATCCATCTGACCTCGAAACTGCTGAACCCGCTCATTAAGGATTCTTTGATCTATTTCGTCGTATTTGTACATACCTATCAACCTATTAAACCGCGCTGCGTACTAGCTATTAAACCGCGTTGCGTACTAGCTTGAACCGCGTTGCGTACTAGCTTGAACCGCGTTGCGTACTTTGCCGGCCGCTACCGATGTTGAACGAGCCGCGAAGTCTACCAGTGGCGGCTAAAGATACCAGCACTTATATATAATTAAAATGGATATTTCAGAATATGTTTATAGATATTTTGAATATGGAGGGGGCAAGTTTGAAACCGCTCAGGGGCAAAGTTATAACTGGGTGAAACCGAAGCCAAATAAGACGCAGCACAAGGAGAGAGCCATGAACCACAGGGAACACCGGTCGATCAGAGAGCGTTTGGCCCGCCCATCAGATAATGTCGTCGATGCCATTGCCGCAGTGATCATTATTGCCTGTCTGGTCGCCATGGCGGCCTTTTGGGTTAGCACACGGTAACCGGCGAGGCGTTTTTGTCAGAGATCCCTGGCGTCAGCTGTCCGAAAGAGCTGGCGCTGGGCGTTTTCAGTCCAGGACGTAGGCCACGATGCCGATCAGGATTGAAATAAACAACGCCGTGAAAATCAGCCCCGCCGTAATATAAACCACTGGGTGGCCGTGCTGGAAATCTCGCTGCCGGGTTTTTTCGCTTTGTACACCGAAGGCCGCGCCTAAAATGCTCATGATCACCTGAGCCAGGCTCGGCCTTTTTGGTGGCTGCTCGTCGTCCATGTGCGCTTCCCCTGATGATGCAGGGGCCGGGGTAGGTTACACCCCGGCTCCGTTCTGTTACAGGCTGTCCTCCAGGATGGGGGACAGCCATCTGGCTGCTTCGTCCAACGACATTCCTTTACGTTGAGCGTAATCTTCCAACTGATCCTGACCAATCTTGCCCACGGCAAAGTAGCAGGACTCAGGGTGCGAGTAATAAAAACCGCTGACTGCCGCCGTTGGATACATGGCAAAGTGCTCCGTCAGTGTGACACCGGTGGCTTCAGTGGCATTGAGGATGCGGAACAGGGTGTCCTTTTCCGTGTGATCGGGGCAGGCGGGATAGCCCGGCGCCGGACGAATCCCCTGGTAACGTTCCCGGATCAGTTCCTCATTGGTCAGGGCTTCTTCTGGTGCGTAAGCCCAGAATTCCTTACGCACCCGCGCATGCATATGCTCGGCAAAGGCTTCCGCCAGGCGATCCGCCAGGGCTTTGACCATAATGCTGTTGTAGTCGTCGTTGTTGTCCTTGTATTGCTGCGCCAGTTCTTCGGCGCCAATACCGGCGGTCACGACGAAGCCACCAACATAATCGGTGACGCCAATGCCTTCGGGGGCGACGAAGTCGGCCAGGCTGAAGTTAGGCTTGCCGCTGGCTTTTTCCTGCTGCTGGCGCAGGTGGTGGAGCACTGCCAGGGTTTGGCCCGGATTGGCCGGGTCCTGCAACTTGATATCGTCCGCACCGCTGCGGTTCGCCGGCCAGAAGCCGACGACCGCACTGGCCCGAATCAGTTTTTCATCAATGATCCGGCGCAGCATGTTCTGGGCATCATTGAACAGTGAGCGGGCGGCTTCGCCAACTTTCTCATCTTCCAGAATCTTGGGATATTTGCCCGCCAGATCCCAGGAAATAAAGAAGGGCGTCCAGTCAATAAAAGGTACCAGCTCTTCCAGTGGATAGTCCGCAAAGGTGCGGGCGCCCAAAAAGGCCGGGGCCGGTGGTGTGTAGTTCTGCCAGTCGATCTGCAAGCCGCGCTCCACGGCTTCCGAGTACGGGATTCGCTCTGTCCGGGGCTTGCGGTTGCGATTACGCTCGCGAATCATTTCGTACTCGGCCTTGAGGTCCGAGACGAACTTTTCCTTGAGCGTATCGCTGAGCAGGTTGGAGGCGACGCTCACGCTGCGGGATGCATCCGGCACATAAACGGTGGCCTCATTGTGGAACTGGGGCTCGATTTTGACCGCCGTATGGGCCTTGGAAGTCGTGGCCCCCCCGATCATCAGCGGCACATGAAAGTCCAGGCGCTGCATCTCGCGGGCTACATGGACCATTTCGTCCAGGGACGGTGTAATCAGGCCCGACAGTCCGATGATGTCGACGTTCTTTTCCTTGGCAGTTTTCAGGATGGTTTCGCAAGGCACCATCACCCCAAGGTCGATCACCTCGAAGTTGTTACACTGCAGCACCACGCTCACGATGTTTTTGCCGATATCGTGCACATCGCCTTTTACCGTCGCCATCAGGATGCGTCCCTTGGCCTCGGTGTTGGAACCCTTGGATGCCTCGATGAAGGGGACCAGGTAGGCGACCGACTGCTTCATGACTCGAGCGCTTTTCACCACCTGGGGCAGGAACATCTTGCCGGCGCCGAACAGGTCGCCTACGACGTTCATGCCGTCCATCAGGGGGCCTTCAATCACATCAATGGGGCGCTCGGCCTGCTGCCGGGCTTCTTCGGTATCTTCGATGATATAGGTGGTGATCCCCTGGACCAGGGCGTGCTCCAGGCGTTTGGTGACAGGCCAGGAACGCCACTCCAGGTTTTCTTCGACTTTTTTCGCCCCATCACCCTTGAACTGCTCGGCGATTTCCAGCAACCGGTCGGTTGAGTCACTGCGGCGGTTCAAAATGACATCTTCCACCCGCTCCCGCAGCAGGGGATCGATCTCGTCGTAGATCACCAGCTGGGCCGGGTTGACGATCCCCATGTTCATGCCGGCCTGAATCGCGTGGTACAGGAACACCGAGTGGATGGCCTCCCGCACCGGATTATTGCCCCGGAATGAGAAGGAAACGTTACTGACCCCGCCGGAAACGCTGGCATAGGGCAGGTTCTTGCGGATCCAGCGGGTGGCTTCAATGAAGTCCACCGCATAGTTGTTATGCTCTTCGATGCCGGTGGCGACCGCGAAAATGTTGGGGTCAAAAATAATATCCTGGGGCGGAAAGCCAATTCCGGTCAGCAGGTCGTAGGAACGCTTACAGATTTCGGTCTTGCGCTCGAAAGTGTCCGCCTGGCCGGTTTCGTCAAAAGCCATCACCACCGCGGCAGCGCCATACTGCATGCAGGTGCGGGCTTTCTCCAGAAAATCGGCTTCGCCTTCTTTTAAGCTGATGGAGTTAACGATGGCTTTGCCCTGAATGCACTTCAGGCCCGCTTCGATCACCTCCCACTTGGAGGAATCCACCATGATGGGGACGCGGGCGATATCCGGCTCCGACGCTACCAGCTTGAGGAACTTCTCCATGACTTCCCGGGATTCCATCATCCCTTCGTCCATGTTGATGTCGATCACCTGGGCGCCGTTTTCCACCTGATCGCGGGCCACGCTCAGGGCTTCGTCAAACTTCTCTTCCTTGATCAGCCGCAGGAACTTGGCGGAGCCGGTGACGTTGGTACGCTCGCCGACGTTGACGAACAGGGAGTTCTCGTCAACGGTGAAAGCTTCCAGGCCCGACAGCCGCATGGCCGGCTTGATCTCCGGGATGGCGCGGGGCGGGTATTTGGATACCCGGGCAGCCACCGCCTTGATGTGCTCGGGAGTACTGCCGCAGCAGCCGCCGATAATGTTCAAAAAGCCCGACTGGGCGAACTCTTCGACAATCTGCGCCATTTCCTCGGCGGTTTGGTCGTATTCGCCAAACTCGTTGGGCAGCCCGGCGTTCGGGTGGGCGCTGACATAAAAAGGCGCTTTGGTGGACAGCTCTTCAATATAGGGACGCAACAGATCCGCACCCAAGGCACAGTTCAGGCCGATGCTGATGGGGCGCGCGTGAGCCACGGAGTTCAGGAAGGCTTCCGTGGTCTGTCCGGACAGGGTGCGTCCGGATGCGTCGGTAATGGTTCCGGAGATCATGATCGGCAGTTCGGTGCCGCTATCCCGGAAGTATTTCTGGGTTGCGAAAATGGCAGCCTTGGCGTTGAGGGTGTCGAAAATGGTTTCGATCAGGATGATGTCGGAACCACCGTCGACCAACCCTTTGACGGCCTCGTAATAGTTTTCCACCAGCTGGTCAAAGCTGGTGTTACGGAAGCTGGGGTCGTTCACGTCTGGGGAAATTGACGCCGTGCGGGAGGTCGGCCCGATGGTGCCCGCTACAAAGCGGGGGCGGTCGGGCTGGGCCGCCATCATCTCATCGGCCGCTTCGCGGGCGACCCGGGCGGCTGCGACGTTCAACTCATAGACAATCTCTTCCAGGCCGTAATCCGCCTGTGACACCCGGGTGGAGTTGAAACTGTTGGTTTCGATAATATCGGCGCCGGCTTCCAGATAAGCCCGGTGGATATTGCGAATAATGTCCGGTTGGGTGAGGCACAGCAGGTCGTTGTTGCCACGCAGGTCCCGGTGAAAGTCAGCAAAGCGCTCGCCGCGATAATCTTCCTCGCTCAGGCGGTAGCTTTGGATCATCGTCCCCATGCCGCCATCCAGGATGAGAATACGCTCCTGCAAGGATTTCTGTAGAAGTAGGGTACGTTCTTGTGGACTGGACATGGAGTTGACTGACCTCTGATAAAATTCAGGCTTTACTTGGCTTGAAAGAGGCGGGAGATGTTAGCAAAAAGCGGGGACAGGTGTCTCCTGGCATTATCTCATTCTGCCTACCTGGCAGGCGTTCTGGTTGGTGAGAAGCTTCTCACCAGGCCGGTCACCAAGCTGGATTGCTGTTGTCTGCGAACGCCGCAAACACCGAACTCTTCCGTAAAACCAACTATATTAGTCGGGCTTTTACCAGAGTTTGGAATGCTCTACAATGGTTCGGACTGAATTAAGGGCGGGTAAATATGGTAACTGTTACAGAATCGGCACAGAATTTTCTAGCACAGCTGATCGAAAAGCAGAATGCTGAGGGGATGGGAGTGCGCATGTTCGTCACCCAACCCGGCACCAAGTATGCCGAAACCTGTCTGGCGTATTGTAGACCCGATGAGGTGATTTCGTCAGACGAAAAGTTGGATTTCGGTTCTTTTTCGATGTATCTCGATAAGCCCAGCCTGCCATTTTTGGAAGAGGCGGTGGTGGATTATTCTACCGAGAAAATGGGTGGCCAGTTAACGATCAAGGCGCCGAATGCCAAGATGCCCCGTGTTAGCGATGATTCACCGCTTCCGGATCGCGTCAACTATGTGCTGGCGACCGAGATTAATCCGAGTCTGGCCTCGCACGGCGGTGAGGTCTCGTTGGTGGATATCATTGAAGGCAGTATTGCCGTGCTGAAGTTCGGTGGTGGCTGTCAAGGCTGCAGCGCCGTGGATATTACCCTGAAGCAGGGGGTTGAAAAGACCCTGACTGACCGGATTCCCGAGTTGACCGGTGTGCGTGACGTAACCGATCACAGCGTGACCGACAACGCCTTCTACCGCTAAGCCTTTGGAACCCATTTCAATGACGGGCTGAGTTGATTGCTCCGATCCGGATGAAATGGGTTCATCTTCCAAATTTTGTGAAGCCCCACAGGTTGCAGAACCTGGCTTGTCCACGGGCGCCTTCCTGCTATCTCCTTTTCTTTTGTTCCGGCTTGCTCCAATATCGCGACAGCTCCAGCTGCCTGCTATGGTTTAACAGTGGGTATTCACTACCAAAAATTGTCCTGCTTGCCTTTCCGTCCTGCCCGGGGTGCCGTTTGTGCCAATGGCAAATCAGGGCAGGGCGCGATAATGGAAGAAAGCATCATGATTTCGGTGGCATGGGCATCGCTAAAAGCTCCATGCGACCCGTATAGGAAATGGAAGGCATTATGGCAGTTAGCATCCAGTCGTTTCTCAGTTTCTCGGTGCTCCTACAGGTGCTGGGAATTGCAATTTGTGCCGGGCTGATTGGCTGGATCACCAATTGGCTGGCTGTTCAACTAACCTTCTATCCGGTGGAATTTCGCGGGCTGGGGCGGTGGATCGGCTGGCAGGGCATTATTCCCGCCAAGGCAGAGAAAATGGCGACCATCGTGGTGGAGCGCTCTCTGTCGCGATTGGGGGATTTAAACGACGTGTTCCAGCGGATGGAGCCGGAAGTGATTACCCGTCAGATCATTGATCGGATTAACCCGCGGATTGAGGAAATTATCGACGAGATCATGGATGAGCGCCAACCGGTACTCTGGAATAACCTGCCGGAAGCGGTACGGCGCCGGACTTATGACTGGGCACGTCAGCAACTGCCGAGAAGGGTCGAGGCGCTGATGGCGGATTTTGCTGACCAGATCACCGATCTGGTGGATTTGAAGCATCTGGTGGTGGAGGAGTTGCAGAACAACCGGGGGCTGATGAACCGGATCTTCCAGCAGTCCGGCGATCGGGAATTTCGCTTTATTATCCGCTCTGGGTTTTGGTTTGGCTTTATCCTGGGCCTGCTCCAGGCCTTCCTGTGGTTGGAGCTGGGTAATATCTGGCTGTTGGTCGGCGGCGGCTTTTTGGTGGGGGCGATCACCAACTGGATTGCCCTGAATATCATTTTCCGTCCGGTGGAGCCCAAGCTGGTTCTGGGGGTGCGGCTACAGGGTTTGTTTCTGCAGCGGCAAAAGGAAGTGGCCCGGGTTTGGGCAGATATCGTTGCCGCGGAACTGCTGACCGTGGAGCGGGTCGCCAATTCCATGATCAATGGAGTGCACGGGCATCGTACCCGGGCGATTATCCAAAAACACATTCGTCCGGCGTTGGATAAGGCCGGTGTGTTCCGGATTATGACTCAGGTGGCAGTGGGTGCCACCGGTTATGCGGATCTGAAAGATGCCCTGGAATCCAAGGCCATTGCCGTTTCTACCACGCCCTTTCAAGACCCGGGCTTTAATCAGGAGCGTGCGGATATCGTGGCGGAGCTGATTTACGAGCGCATGTCAGCCTTGCCGCCGGCAGACTTCCAGGATGTGTTGCGTCCGGCCTTCCAGGAGGAAGAGTGGCAGTTGATTTTGATCGGCGCCGGGCTGGGTGCGGCCATTGGTTGGTTGCAGTATCTGCTCTGGCTGGCAATAGGCTAACAGGGGCCGGGCAGTAGCGGGTAAGGACTTAGGATCTAAAAAGGCGAGAGGAAATACGATGGCGGTTGGGATGTTGATCGGGGCGGCCTTGCTGAGTTCGATTTTTACCTTGGTGGCAGTTTATCTGGTGTATCGCCTGGTGGTGAAGCCGGATCTGGACCGTCGGATGGCGGAAGTGAAGCTGCAGCTTGAAAGCCTGGAGCAACGGGTTTCCAACGGGGTGCGCCAAGGGATTAACGATTCCCTGCGGGACTTTTCCGAGCGCGCCATGGTGACCACCACCCGCTCCGTTGCCAAGATGGGGGCAGAGCTGGTGGAGGGCGGCCTGGGAGTGTTCCTGGGAGAGCGTAAGATGCGCCCGGAGAAGGGTGGAAACACCCCCAAGGGGTGAGCCTAGAGGCAATTGGTCGGTTTGGGCAGGCCGGCAATTTTGCTGGCAACGCGCACCGGGGTGCCGCTGAAAAGCTGCATCAAGTAGATGCTGTTGCCCTTGTCGGTGCCCAGGCTCTGGCCAATGGCTTTGACCAGGATTCGCATGGGGGGAATTACGCCATATTCCTGGTAGAGATTGCGCAGAAACTCGATCATTTCCCAATGGTTGGGGGTTAATTCGATATTTTCCTGGGCTGCAATGGCCTCGGCTACCGCGGGCGACCAGTCTGAGAGCTGCTTCAGGTAGCCTTCGGAGTCCCGTTCCGGAATAGTGATGTCGCTCATACTCGTCTAATACCAGCTTTGTGAAAGTCTAAACTGCGCCACCAAATCAACGAATTCGTCATAGCTCACTGGCTGAAAGCCGGCCATCAACTGAGGCTCCACGCCTCGGGCGAGAGCATCCTCGCGGAGCGCGTAAAGAGCCACGCCCTCAGGGCAACGTTGTAGCCATTGATGATTGCGAGGGGTATCCAGCGCGGCGAGAACGCCGTCTTCAATCAGCAGCAGGGCATCTCCCGGGTTGAGCTGGGCCAAGCACTGATCAAAGCAGTCAGATCTAGAATTCTTGTTAACAATGTTAAGTATCATATTGTTTTAAAACGAAAGTATCTGATCTTGCTCGCGCAAAAGGGTGGTCAGGCTCGCCCGATCCATAGACGTCACGGGCAGTAACAACTGCTCAGCTGACAGGCCCCGTTCGCTGAGATCGGTGTCTAGAGCATAGATCCGGCTGATGCCGTATAGGTTAAAGAGACCAAATGACGCTGTAAAATTCTTCTGATCGATGGCGTTGGGCTGTTGGTTTTTCAGCAGTTGGTAGAGGCCATCGCCCACAAACAAGACGCTCACATCCTGCTCAAAGGCGGCAGCCGCCAATAAGGCATCAATGGCCTCTCTGGCGTGCGAGCGCCCGTAGGGCGGCTTGGAGAGCCGAAACAGTAGCTTCTTGGCGGGGTTGTGTTGATGGGGTTGATTACCTGGTGCGGGCATATCAATTTCCAAAGGTCAGGAATCGGTCACTCAGGGCGGCGGCTTCGACCATTTGACCCAGTCCGGAAAGCTCGAACTCAGGGGGCAGGTTCCAGCCCGCTTTGTCGTGGCGCTTGGCTTCGGACTCATTTAAAACACCTCGGCGCAGAGCGGCGGCCACGCAGACCACTAAATCGAGCTGGTGTTGCTGCTTGAGCTCCCGCCAGGCGTTGCAGAGGTCGAATTCGTCCTGGGGTGGTGTCGCCAGCAAGGTGGCGTTGTGGACCCCGTCCTGGTAGAAAAAAACACGGGCAACCTGGTGCCCCTTGGCTAGCGCGGCGCAGGTGAAGCGATAGGCGCTATAGGAAGCCTGGCTGGAAAAGGGGGCGCCATACACGGCGATAGAGATTGTCTTCATGCTATAAATGCAAAGCCCCGGGAAGACCCGGGGCTTTTCGGTTGTGGGATTGATTAATCGTCGCCACTGAGAGCTGTGAGAAGGTTCAGCAAGCTCAGGAACAGGTTGTAGATGGAGACGAACAGGGTCACCGTGGCCAGCACGTAGTTGCGCTCACCGCCATGGATGATGGCGCTGGTCTGGAACAGGATTGCAGCGCTGGAGAACAGCACGAAACCTGCTGAAATAGCCAGCTGCAGGCCGGGGATGCTCATAAAGAAGCCCAGGATCATGGCGCCCAGCAGCACGAAAAAGCCGGCCATCAGGAAGCCAGACAGGAAGCTGAAGTCCTTGCGGCTAACCAGTGCATAACCGGACAGACCGAAAAATACCAGGGCAGTCATGGCCAGAGCATTAAATACGATGTCACCCGCGCCGGCACCGATATAGGCACTCAGGATCGGGCCCAGGGTGTAACCCATAAAACCGGTCAGGGCGAAGGTGAAGACCAGGCCCATGCCGCTGTTTTGGGTTTTGTGAATGGCGAAAAGCAGGCCGTAGAAGCCTACCAGGGTGATGATCAGGCCTGGACGCGGCAGCCCCATGCTCATGGTGATAAAGGCAACGACTGCGGAAAAGGCTAGGGTCATTCCCAGCAACATATAGGTGTTGCGGAGTACGGATGCGACCTCCGACTCAGCGGCGCCGTAACTGGCGTGAGCCTGGACGGCATCAACGGGATTGCGGGCTAGCTCTTTATCTGCCATCTATTCCTCCAAATGCGGTGATTACCGCTCATTCCAAAAATTTGTGCTGTCTGCATAATAATACGGGACTTAATAAATTCAACCGGATATTCGTGAAATCTCGTTGACAGGCTTCATTTTTTTAGTAATATTGCCGGCTGTTACCGACGGCACAGCTTGTCGGGGAACAATCCGGTGGGCTGGCTGAGTGGTTGAAAGCAGCGGTCTTGAAAACCGCCGAGGATTTACGTCCTCCCGGGGTTCGAATCCCTGGCCCACCGCCACTTTTTCCTTCCGATAGTTTTTCTTTCCTTCCGATTGTTTGATCCTCCTTCTGTTTTCTCGACTTCATTGATCGTTAGTCTTTTGTCGTTGACCGGGTCCGGATTTCGCCCCTGAGTCATCGTCTATCGCCATTGGCCAGGCCTCTTCCACGCAGTTAGATACACAAATGGCACTCAGGTTCCCTGTAGGTGGCTATTGTCTTGTGGGTTATCTATTACCTTGTGGGTTACCTGTTACCTTGTGGAG
>Ga0209075_1003122_pt1 | contig 14030 bp, 9 predicted proteins | sample Stecom2011_FD_187523 | JGI IMG/M metagenome (GOLD analysis project Ga0209075, IMG submission 187523) | Agricultural soil microbial communities from Utah to study Nitrogen management - Steer compost 2011 (SPAdes) (version 2) | ecosystem: Environmental > Terrestrial > Soil > Agricultural land... | reverse complement strand
TGGGGTTTTTAACTAACTATAAATATCACATTTTAATCCAATGAGCATTATTATTGACATTAAAGCACGCCAAATTTTTGATTCTAGAGGGAATCCAACAGTCGAAGTTGACGTAGTAACCGAAAATGGTTATATGGGTCGTGCAGCCGTACCATCAGGTGCATCTACAGGCGAGCACGAAGCGGTTGAACTTCGTGACGGGGGAACCAACTATATGGGGAAAGGCGTTTTAAAGGCCGTTGAAAATGTAAATAGAAATATCGCTGAAGCACTATTAGGAATCTCTGTGTTTGAGCAGGAACTCATTGATAAAACGATGATCGATTTAGACGGTACTCCCAATAAATCAAAACTCGGTGCTAATGCTATTCTTGGAGTTTCTTTGGCTTGTGCTAAAGCAGCAGCCAATGAATTGGGAATGCCCTTGTATCGCTATGTAGGTGGAGTGAGTGCCAAAACGCTTCCTGTGCCAATGATGAATATTATTAATGGCGGATCGCATAGTGATGCACCTATAGCTTTTCAGGAGTTCATGATAATGCCTTTAAAAGCTAAAAACTTTACTCACGCAATGCAAATGGGTTCTGAAATTTTTCATAACCTGAAAAAAGTATTACACGATAGAGAATTAAGCACAGCGGTTGGTGATGAAGGTGGTTTTGCCCCAACTTTAAACGGAACCGAAGATGCATTGGATACTATAGCCGTTGCGACCGAAAAAGCTGGATATAAACTGGGCGATGATGTAATGATTGCATTAGACTGTGCCGCTGCCGAATTCTACGTGAATAAACAGTACGATTATACTAAATTTGAAGGAGGCAAGGGTAAAGTGCGCTCGTCAAAAGAGCAGGCTGATTATTTGGCAGAGCTTTGCGAGAAATATCCAATACTTTCAATAGAAGATGGTATGGATGAAAATGATTGGGAAGGTTGGAAGTATCTAACCGAGAAAGTAGGCGATAAAGTACAATTAGTAGGTGACGATCTTTTTGTTACCAATGTGGAAAGACTTTCACGCGGTATTTCAGAAAAGATAGCGAATTCTATTTTGATTAAAGTGAATCAGATTGGAACCTTGACTGAAACAATTGCGGCTGTAAATATGGCGCACAATGCGGGTTATACTTCGGTCATGTCACACAGAAGTGGCGAAACAGAAGACAACACAATTGCAGATCTTGCAGTAGCTTTAAATTGTGGGCAAATAAAAACCGGATCGGTTTCCCGAAGTGATCGTATGTCAAAATACAATCAATTACTCCGAATTGAAGAGCAATTAGGTGATGTAGCTTATTTTCCGCAAAGAAATGCTTTTAAAATCTAATTTTTAAGTGAATTTGAAGACCTTATATTTCCTAAGAAATCCCAGGTTTTTAAATAGAATTTACCAACAAGAGATTTAAGTATTTTTTAACCTAAGATACTCCCAAAACGTTAAAATAATCGCTCGTTATTTTGTAATTTAGCGATTCTGAATAATACAAAAACAAATTATAATATATGGCTAAGATAGCGACCCTCGAATTGGACGGTAAAAAGTATGAACTCCCTGTTGTGGAAGGTACCGAGAATGAATTAGGTATTGATATAAAGAATTTGCGTCTTGATACTAAAGGCGTAGTAACTTTAGATCCTGGATATAAAAATACAGGCGCATGTGAGAGTGCAATTACATTCCTAAATGGTGAAAAGGGCGTACTTCGTTACAGAGGATATTCTATAGAAGAATTAGCCGAAAAAGCCAACTTTCTTGAAGTTTGTTATTTATTAATTTTTGGAGAATTACCTACTACCGACCAAATTAAGAAATTTCATAATGATATAAGAGCACAATCTCAGGTTGATGAGGATGTTAAAAAGATTTTAGATGGTTTTCCAAAGTCTGCACATCCAATGGGAGTTCTTTCTTCCCTTACCTCTGCCTTAGTAGCTTTCAATCCTTCATCTGTCAACGTTGATAGTGAAGAAGATATGTATAAAGCTATCGTGAAAATTCTAGCTAAGTTTCCAGTTTTGGCGGCTTGGACCTATAGAAAACGTACAGGATTACCGTTAGATTATGGAGATGATACGTTAGGGTATGTAGAGAATTTCCTAAAAATGATGTTTAGAAAGCCAAATGGTGAGTATAAAACAAATCAAACTGTGTTAAATGCTTTGGATAAATTACTTATTCTACATGCAGATCACGAACAAAACTGTTCAACATCTACAGTTAGAATTGTTGGTTCTTCGCACGCAGGTCTTTTTATTTCTATCTCTGCTGGTATTGCGGCATTATGGGGTCCTCTTCACGGAGGAGCCAACCAAGCTGTGATTGAAATGCTTGAGGCGATAAAAGCCGATGGTGGCGATACTAAAAAGTTTATGGCAAAAGCTAAGGATAAAGATGATCCTTTCCGATTAATGGGCTTTGGGCATAGAGTTTATAAAAACTTTGATCCACGTGCTAAAATAATCAAAAAGGCCGCAGACGACGTTTTAGAAAGTTTAGGAATTGAAGACGACATCCTTGATATAGCTAAAGCATTAGAAAAAGAAGCGTTAGAAGATCCATATTTTGTAGATAGAAAATTGTATCCAAACGTCGATTTTTACTCAGGTATTATTTATCGTGCATTGGGTATTCCGGTAGAAATGTTTACAGCAATGTTTGCGTTAGGACGGTTACCAGGATGGATTGCCCAGTGGAGAGAAATGCGATTGAATAAAGAACCAATAGGGCGTCCACGTCAAATTTATGTTGGAGAGACATTACGTGAATTTGTACCTGTTGAGAAGAGGTAATCACTAAATTTTAATATATTTGAAAGCACTTCACTCTTGAGGTGCTTTTTTTATATTTGTACTATGATTAAACTTAATATTAATGACGAAGTTTCAACCCTAAGAGCTGTAGTTCTTGGTAGGGCGGATAGTAATGGGCCTGTTCCGAAACTAGAGGATGCTTATGATCCAAAATCTGCCGAACACATTAAAGCGGGAACGTATCCAAAAGACGAAGATATGGTGGCGGAAATGGAAGCTGTAGCCAAAGTATTTGAAAAATATAACATTAAGGTCTATCGTCCGCATTCGATTGAAAATTACAATCAAATTTTTTCGCGTGATATTGCTTTCGTAATCGAAGACAAGTTAATAATAGCCAATATTCTCGAAGATCGTTCTCAAGAAATTGATGCCATAGCACACGTTATTCAACAAATTGATCCTTCCAAAATAATCGAATTCCCGGAAGCCGCCCATATTGAAGGTGGTGACGTAATGCCTTGGGGAGACTACATTTTTGTTGGCACTTATTATGGCGACGATTATTCAAACTATATAACCGCGCGAACCAACCCAAAGGCGGTTAAACATTTACAAACACTATTCCCGCATAAAAAAGTAAAGTCTTTTAGTCTTCGAAAGAGTAATACGGTTGCTGATGAAAATGCGCTTCATTTAGATTGCTGCTTTCAACCATTGGGCAAAGGAAAAGCGATAATTCACAAAGAAGGTTTCTTGATTGAAGAAGAATATGAATGGCTTGTAAACTTCTTCGGAAAAGAGAATTGTTTTCATATTGATAAGCGCGAAATGTATGATATGAATAGTAATATTTTTTCTATTTCTGAAGATGTTGTTATTTCAGAAAAAAACTTCACTCGCCTAAATACTTGGCTTCGTGAACAAGGTTTTACAGTAGAAGAAGTGCCTTATGCCGAAATAGCAAAACAAGAGGGATTGCTTCGCTGTAGTACGATGCCATTGATACGTGATTAACTTTCTTCATTAGGTTCTTCGAGCGATAATTTTTAAATACCACATAAACATACGTTTTGGTCTATGTAACAATTTGAAAATCGCACGGGGTAAAGTTGTATTTATTCCAAATTACAATAGTTTTCCAGCCAAAAAGAAAGCCGCAATCGAAAAGTAAATTATAATCCCGGTAACATCGACCAAGGTTGCCACAAAAGGTGCTGAAGCTGTGGCCGGGTCTAGTTTTATTTTTCTTAGTATAAACGGAATTAATGAACCAGACAGGGTTCCCCAGAGCACAATAAATACCAATGAAACGGATACACTTAAGGCTACGTATAACCAAAATACTCCATAATCATATATTCCTGTTATTTGCCAGAGCCATATTCTTATAAAACCTATACTGCCTAGGATTGTTCCTAAGATTAGCCCAGATAGCAGTTCTTTTTTCATTACATACCACCAGTCTTTTAACTTCAATTCCTTTAAAGCCATAGCACGAATAATCAAAGAAGCGGCTTGAGATCCAGAGTTTCCGCCACTTGAAATAATTAAGGGAACAAACAAAGCTAAAACCACCGCTTTTTCAATTTCACCTTCAAAAAAGCCCATTGCCGAGGCAGTTAACATTTCCCCAAAAAATAGAATAACCAACCATCCTGCTCGTTTCTTAACAAGATCTGAAAGAGTAGATTGGGTATAAGACATATCTAAACCTTCCGTTCCTCCAAATTTATGTATGTCTTCGGTGGTCTGTTCTTGAACTCTATCCAAAATATCGTCAAAGGTTACAATGCCAACAAGTACGCCATTTTCAGTGATGATGGGCAGGGCAGATCGGTCATATTTGTCAAAAATTTCTACAGCTTCTTCGATAGATGTGGTCGTTGTTATGGCAAGGACGTGAGCATCCATAAGTTCAGAGATTTTGGTGGTAGCTTCTGCCATAAGTAGCTCTCCAATTCTAAGGTCGTCAATTAATTTATTGCTTTCATCTACAACATAAACGAAATTTAGTGTTTCTGCTCTTTTGCCTTCTTTTTTGATTAGAGATAAAACTTGAGCAACGGTTTTATCTGGTTTTGTTTGAATGTAATGAGGAGTCACCAATCTCGCAATACTGTCTTTGTTGTATCCAATGAGATTGAGCGCAATTTCTTTTTCTTGACTGTTAAGAAGGCTTATAGATCTTTTAATTAAATGATCTGGAAAATTATCAAATAGCTTAGTCCTATTGTCGGGAGGTAAATTGTTTAACACTTCAGAAAGCTCAATATTACCAAGAGATTTTATAATCTCTATTTGTTCCTTTGGTTGCAAAAATGGAAAAACAAGCGTTTTTTATCCGAAGAAAGCATTATAAACGACAAGTTTCTTTGTTTACTATCCATTTCAGATAATTGTTCTGCGATATCGGCTGGATGCTGATTTTGGAAATCTACCATGAGCTGTATTTTTAAATTTTCTCTATTTAAAAAGAAGGACGAAGTAGGCTAAAAAGATTGCTTTTAACTTCAGTAAAACAAATCAATATTGTTGATAGTAATGTCTAGTGTTGATCGTTTCATCAATATGAAATTAAAGCTTCCGGTTTTATCTAAAAATGAACACTAGCAGGGTTTTGATAAATGAAACATTCTGAAAATATGCACGGAAGAAGTTTAAAATTTTGATAAAATAGGATATAATTAATGGTTTTTTCGAGATTTCAAGAAATAGGCTACAAACCCTTATTTAACATAAAAACCGTCTTCTCTTTCACAAAAAATTAGTAAACTTGGCATGCCAAAAATTTAACATTTTGAATAAATTCATCTCCCTATCATTTTTGCTGCTTTTCTTGGCGGCTTTTTCCCCTATTACAGGCCAACAAAACGACATAACTCTCGAAGAAATTTGGGGTGGAGCTTTCCGAACTCAAGGTATGGAGGCGTTGCGTTCTCTTAACAACGGAAAGGAGTATGCAGTGCTTAATTATGATCGAAGCAAGAAAGCATCTACCGTCGATGTATACAGGTATAAAGACGGCGAAATGGTGCGAACTATTTTAAATAGTTCAAATTTGCCGGGAATAAATCACATTATATCATACGAGCTTAACAAAGATGAATCTAAAATTCTATTTTCAACAGAGTTACAGCAGGTTTATAGGCGATCTTCATTAGGGATATACTACGTTTATGACATAAAAACTGAAGAATTTTCACTTGTTTCTACTAACAAAATTCAAGAACCTACTTTTAGCAATGATGGTAGTAAAATAGCGTATGGTTATCAAAACAATCTTTATATGAAAGATTTAAATTCTGGCAAAACCGAACAGATAACCTCCGATGGTGAAAAAAATACTATTATAAATGGAATTACCGATTGGGTATATGAAGAGGAGTTTGCATTTGTGCGTGCCTTTGAATGGAGCCTGAATGGCGATAAAATAGCCTATATTAAATTTGACGAGACCGAAGTGCCAGAATTTAATATGGATGTTTATGGAAATGAACTTTACCCTTCTGCCGATACTTTTAAATATCCAAAAGCAGGTGAAAATAATTCAGTAGTTTCACTTTGGATATATGATTTAAATAAAGGTCGGGCTTCTAAAGTAAATCTTTCAGAATATAACAATTACTACATTCCAAGGTTGCTTTGGACAAAAGATAATGATGTGCTAAGCGTTCAATTAACAAATAGACATCAAAATGTTATTGATTTAGTTTTTGTTAATGTGGCTAATAATACTTCAAAATTGATTCTTGCAGAAAAGGATGATGCCTATGTTGATGTAACTGATAATTTAACTTTTTTAAATAACAATAGTTTCTTTTGGACTAGCGAAAAGGACGGATGGAACCACATTTATCAATATGATAAAGAAGGAAAACAAATTTCGCAAGTAACTAATGGACCTTGGGAAGTAACAAATTTTTATGGTTTTGATCAAAATACTGGACGTGTGTATTATCAAAGCACTGAAAATGGGAGTATTAATCGTGATGTTTTTTCCATTTTGCCATCAGGAAGAAACAAAGTACGGTTAACTGATAATACAGGTACAAATAGCGCCGATTTTAGCTCAGACTTCACCTATTTTATCAATGTGTTTTCCAATGCAACTACACCGAATACATATACACTTCACCAATCAAAAACTGGAAAGTTAATTCGTGAAATAAAGAATAACAATGATCTAAAAAAACGATTGGCTTCGTATAAAATTTCACCTAAAGAATATTCAACTATCAACGTCAATGGAGCAGAGTTGAATATGTATATGATAAAGCCTTTAAACTTCGACGAGTCAAAACAGTACCCGCTGTTTATGTATCAGTACTCAGGTCCAGGTTCACAAAGTGTAGCTAACAGTTGGATGGGAAGTAATGATTATTGGCACGAAATGCTTGTTAATCAACAAGACATAATTGTTGTTTGTGTTGATGGTCGAGGAACAGGATTCAAGGGTCGCGATTTCAAAAAAATGACTCAAAAAGAATTAGGTAAATATGAAGTTGAAGATCAAGTTGCAGTGGCAAAAAAGTTAGGTCAATTACCTTATATCGATGCTTCTAGAACAGGAATTTGGGGCTGGAGCTATGGTGGATTTATGTCGTCTAACGCATTGTTCCAAGCGCCCGAAACTTTTGAAATGGCAATTGCTGTAGCTCCAGTTACAAGTTGGAGGTTTTATGATACAATTTATACCGAGCGCTACATGCAAACGCCTCAAGAAAACCCAAGTGGCTACGACGATAACTCTCCAAATTCGCACGTAAATGGTTTGCAAGGAGAATTTTTGTTAATTCACGGAAGTGCCGATGACAACGTTCACGTTCAAAATACGATGCGATTGGTAGAAGCTTTGGTTCAAGCGAACAAACAATTTGATTGGCGTATTTACCCAGATAAAAACCACGGAATTTATGGTGGCAAGACGCGTTTGCATCTTTATACTTTAATGACCGAATTCATTAAGAACAACTTATAAACTATTACAAATCAACTTATGAATCAAGAACACGACCCGCAATTAGTATCGCATCTCGCTAGAAAGGGTGTAGACGACAAAATGGTTATGGGGCATCCTGCCGGTCTATTCATCTTATTTTTTACTGAAATGTGGGAACGTTTCAGTTATTATGGAATGCGTGCATTACTAACGGTGTTCTTAATAACAGAAATAGCCAAAGGAGGTTGGGAGTGGACCAATGCAGATGCAATGCAGTTGTATTCTTGGTATACCGGTTTGGTTTATTTAACCCCTCTTTTAGGAGGTATAATTGCCGATAAATTTACAGGCTTTAGAAAAGCAATTTTATTGGGGGCACTAATTATGACTTTAGGACATGCTTCTATGGCATTAGAGGGCATTAGTCCTACCTTCTTCTTTATCGGACTTGCATTTATGATTTTAGGAAATGGTATGTTTAAACCAAACATTTCTTCAATGGTTGGAAACTTATATCCCGATTCAAGTTCTAAAAAGGACGCAGGATACACCATTTTTTATATGGGTATTAATGCTGGAGCGTTCTTGGGGATGTTGCTATGTGGTTATATTGGTGAAAAAGTAGGGTGGCATTACGGGTTTGGATTAGCCGGAGTTTTTATGCTATTTGGGATGTTACAATTTTATTTTGGACAGAAAATTTTTGGGATTATAGGCGAGAAGCCTAAAAAACAAATTGAAACTGATTTAGATAAAATTGCAGACGAACTTGATGAAGAAGAGCCAGCTGCTCACATTGTAAGAGATCGACTAATTGTAGTGGGCGTATTAATGGTGGCGAGTATTTTCTTCTTCTTCGCGTTTGAACAAGCTGGAGGGTCTATGACCATTTTTGCTAAAGACTATACGCAACGAGTTTTGGATGGTAGCGCTGGTACCATTTTTAAATGGGTAGATGCTATTCTCACTATTTTTCCAATTATCATTGTTACTTGGGTGCTTTGGGGCTTAGGTAAAAAGATTTTTAAGGCATACCCGCTAACAATTACTTTTACGGCTATTTCATTTGTAATAATTTGGGTGCTAGGAATCTGGAAAGTGTATAGAGAATTCAGTTTAGATCAAACAGAAGTAACCGTTTCTTGGTTTCAAATTTTGAATTCGTTTTTCATTATCACCTTAGCTTCTTCTTTTAGTAAATTGTGGGAGAAGGTTTGGAATCCTTCTGGGCCAGTAAAGTTTGCTATGGGCTTAGGTTTGGTAGGAGTAGGTTTTGTTGCATTGTCTATTGGTTCTAACAGTATTCCGCAAGGCGCAGCAACCGCTTCAGTAAGTATGATTTGGTTAATATTGGCTTATTTTTTCCATACAATGGGAGAGTTGTGTTTGTCTCCAGTAGGATTGTCATATGTTTCTAAACTATCGCCAAAACGTTTAGCAGGTTTGCTGTTTGGACTTTGGTTTACAGCTTCTGCAATTGCCAATTTTATCGCTGGGCAGACTGGAGCTTATATCGACAAAATTTCGGAAGTGTATTCTATGTCAACGTTCTTCTTAATCATTGCGGCTATTCCAATCGCTGCAGCGTTGATTCTATTAATATTGAATCCAAAATTGAAAAAAATGATGCACGGAATTCGTTAACTGATTTCCAATTCATTTTCAGCAAAAAAATGAATTATAAAGTCGATGAGTAGCAGAAATAAGATTTTTAAGTAAAACACATTCTAAACTAAAAATATGTCAGACGCATTACAATATCAAAAGCAAAAAGAAATATTTGGTCATCCAGTAGGACTATATATCCTATTTTTCACCGAAATGTGGGAGCGTTTTTCCTATTACGGAATGCGGGCAATTTTAGTACTGTACCTAGTTGCAGAAACAACCAGTGCAAACCCAGGATTAGGTTGGACAAATGCTGAAGCACTTTCGGTTTACGGGTGGTATACTATGTTTGTTTATGTAGCATCGATTCCTGGCGGATGGATCGCCGATAAGTTTTTAGGACAGAAACAATCCGTACTTGTGGGGGGTATACTGCTCGTAGCGGGCCACGCAATACTTTCTATTGAAGAAATGTGGGCTTTTTACTCCGGACTTGGATTAATTGTGGCAGGTGTAGGTATGCTTAAGCCAAATATTTCAACAATGGTTGGAGGCCTTTATAAAGATGGTGATATTAGAAGAGATAAAGGTTTTACTATATTCTATATAGGAATTAACGTAGGTGCTTTCTTATCGAGTATTATCGTTGGTTATGTAGGTGAAACATACGGATGGCATTACGGATTTGGACTTGCTGCCATAGGAATGGCTTTAGGGCTAATTCAATATTTGGTAGGTCAAAAACACTTAAAATATGTTGGTAATAATACTAACAAATCTATAGATCCAGAAGAAAAAGCTGCAATGAAAAGACCTTTAAATAAAATTGAAAAAGATAGAATGATTGTTCTGTTTATTTCGTTTTTACTTGTTATTGTGTTTTGGGGAGCTTTTGAACAAGCAGGTGGTTTAATGAATCTTTATGCTTCAGAAAAAACCGATCGATTTTTAATGGGTTGGGAAGTGCCAGCATCTTGGTTTCAATCTCTTAATGCTATGTTCATTATTATCCTTGGTACTACTGTCGCCGCATATTGGGCCAAGAGAAAATTAAAAGGAAAAGTTTCTACTTCTCTCTTTAAAATGAGTATCGGTTTAGTAATTATGGGTCTTGGTTTCTTCTTTATGACCGCGGCTGCTGGTCAGTACAACAATGAAGGTTCGTCAGCTATGTACTGGTTAGTTTTAGCCTATTTGTTCCATACAATTGGTGAATTATGTCTTTCTCCTGTTGCACTATCCTATATTACTAAGTTAGCTCCATTAAAGTACGCTTCATTAATGATGGGAGTTTACTTTGCAATGACTGGATTTGGGAATTTATTAGCTGGCTTCTTAGGACAATCAGCTTCCGATTTAGGTGAGTATACTGTATTTACTGGAATAGCAATTTTTGCAGTTGCTTTTGGTATATTGGTTCTTTTAGTGAGAAGAAAGTTAGAAAGCCTTACGCATGGAGCCGAAGAAAATGAACGCGAAATATTGGAACAGGAACCGTTCGAACTTGCAAATGAAGATATTAATAGAGGCAATTAATTTTTAAAAAAATCAATTAAACCAAACTATATACTGATGAAAACAGATATTGAAAATTTATTTAAAGACACCGTTTTAGGGCATCCAGTCGGACTCTTTATCCTCTTTTTTACTGAAATGTGGGAACGTTTTTCCTTTTACGGAATGCGTATTCTGTTAATCCTGTTTTTAACAGCACCTTTAATGAGTGATAATCCTGGTTGGGATTGGCCTCGTGAACACGCGCTAGCTTTAATTGGTACCTATGCTTCACTTTTATACCTAACTCCAATTATTGGAGGATGGATTGCAGATAAGTTTACAGGTTATAGACTGGCTGTTGTAATAGGCTGTGTTGTAATGACTCTTGGCCACGCGGCTATGGCACTGGAAACCACTTCTTCTTTCTATTTAGGATTAGCACTTTTAGTTATTGGAACTGGTTTCTTTAAACCAAATATTACTTCCATTATTTCTGAAATGTATAAAACCAGGGAATCTAAAAAAGATGGTGCTTACACTATATTCTATATGGGTGTAAATGCGGGAGCTTTCTTCGGAATGATGCTTTGTGGATATTTAGCTGAAAACTATGGATGGGCTTACGGTTTTGGATTGGCTGGAATTTTTATGTTGTTAGGAATGCTTCAGTTTATATTGGCACATAAAATCTTTGGAAAAGTAGGAGATAGACCTTCTAAAAAAGTTGAAGTAATTATTCATGAGGAAGAAGATATAAATGATCCTGCCGTAGTTGAAGAAGAAGTTAAAGCAGCCATTAAACTGAACCCATTTACCACGTTTGACTATGTGTTAATCGTGCTATCATCTATCGGTGGTTTGCTGTACCTGTTTAACGATCCGTTAGAAACTATTTACTCAAAATCTTTAGTCCCCTTTCAAATAGGAGGAATGAGTGGAACTAATATTGTAGTTCTTGCTGCTTTGGCAATGTTTCTTCTCTTGTTAATTACACGTATTGCGCGTTATTTACCTATTGTTCGCGATAGACTAATTGCAGTTACAATTTTTGCGCTCTTTACAGTGTTTTTCTTTGCTTTCTTTGAGCAATCATTGGGTTCTATGACCTTGTTTGCAAGTGACTATACCGATAGAACTTTAGAAGGAAATTCAGCTACTATTTTCAAAATTATCGATGGGTTGTTAACTACAATTCCTTTAATAATTATCACCTATGTAATTATACTTATCTTCAAAAAAACCTTTACAAAAATTGGTGCTTCAAACATTGTGTTGGCAATAGCTTTCGTACTGGTTTGGGCATTGGTTATTTATCGTATTTACGACAAAGCATTTTCAGAAGAACTAAGAGTTGACGCTACTTGGTTTGGGATTTTAAACTCGTTCTTTATCATTACCCTTGCGCCACTTTTCTCAAAATGGTGGGAAAGCAAATACAATCCAAGCGCCGCTATGAAGTACGGTATTGGTTTAGTGCTTTTAGGGCTTGGCTTTGCAATTCTTTCTTATGGAGCAATGGACATTCCTCCAGGAGCAAAAACAGCCTCTGTGAGTATGGTGTTTTTAATAATGGCGTACTTATTTCATACTATGGGTGAATTGTGTTTATCGCCACTCGGACTGTCTTATTTAAGTAAATTGGTCCCTGCAAGAATGATTGGTTTTATGTTTGGAGTTTGGTATTTGGCAATTGCTGTTGGACAAAAAGCTGCAAACACAATGGGAGGTATGATTGATAAAATATCTGCAGAATATTCACTTGGAACTTTCTTTTTGATTTTTACGCTTATTCCAATTGGAGTTGGATTTATAGCAATGTTATTAAATCCAGTATTAAAAAAATTGATGCACGGCATTCGCTAATACACAATACAAACTACTTAAAAAACGTTCCTTTTTGTGGAACGTTTTTTGTTTTATTACATTTGAATACTTAAAGACATACTTGATGAGAAATATATTGCTACTTTTTTTGATGTTGACTGTTGGTACTGTTAACGCCCAACAAATAAATTGGATGACCATGGACGAAGCTTTGGCTGCTCAAAAGAAAAATCCGAAAAAGATTTTTATGGATGTTTACACTACCTGGTGCGGGCCGTGCAAATTACTCGATAAAAACACTTTTAGTGATAAAAATGTAATTGAATATCTTAATAAAAATTATTACTCGGTAAAATTTAATGCCGAAGGGAATGAGTCTATCACTTATCAAGATTTTACATATACCAACCCAAATTATCAACCCGAACGAAAAGGTAGAAACTCTCAGCATCTTTTTGCACATGCAATGAAGGTTACCGCATATCCAACGGTTGTTTTTTTTAAGGAAAATGGCGATTTAATTCAGGCAGTGCCAGGGTATCGAACTCCGTCGCAGCTTGAAATATTCCTTAAAATGATTCATAGTGACGATTATTTAAAAGTTACCACAGCAGAAGCGTGGGATAAATACCAAAAAGATTTTAAATACACATTTTAGAAAAATCCTTTAAATCTATTCTATTGAGAAAGCTCCTTGTTCAGCAGTATATGCAAACGGGAGTTTTTTTAATTTGCAGGTGTTTTCCCATCGTTTAATGTACGAGCGGTAATTACTTCCATCTGCGATAATTTGCTTTGGGTTTAAGCTATCAATTAAGCGCACTAGATTTACTTTTGGGCTGCCCGTGAGTATCACAGCGTGTATGTTACTTTGCTTCGGAAAAACACCCAAGCTATCTAAAATCAAAATATTCTTTCGGTTATATCGAAATATTTTAGGTAATTTTTCTTCGGAATAATGACTAATGTTTACAGCGGTTTTAAACGATTTTATTGGGTATGTTTTATCGTAACGCATGTTCAAATCATCTGTGTAAACAGTTAATTTCTTTCCGTTTTTATGGCTTATCAATGTTTTTCTGCTTTTGTGAAACACGATAAGATGGTTTGTAGATGTACTAAATTCGTCATATATGAAAACTGTAAGAATTAATGACACGGCAACAAGAGAAACAATCAGTCTTTGATAATTCAACTTTTTAACGGCTAGTGCTATAGAAATTATCAGTAGATATGCGGCTATGACTTTCAGTGCCGAAAAGTGGATTTCTTCAAATAAAAATTCATCTTGCATCGCGACCCAATTAATAAATGTATTAAGACCTTCTATCATTCTATTGTATATTTCCGAAAGCCAATTTGGCAAACTGTTAAAAACTGCCAGCATCACTATTAATATACCACCACA
>Ga0209075_1003121_pt1 | contig 14033 bp, 11 predicted proteins | sample Stecom2011_FD_187523 | JGI IMG/M metagenome (GOLD analysis project Ga0209075, IMG submission 187523) | Agricultural soil microbial communities from Utah to study Nitrogen management - Steer compost 2011 (SPAdes) (version 2) | ecosystem: Environmental > Terrestrial > Soil > Agricultural land... | reverse complement strand
CCCCAAGGTCTATCAGGATTTTCAACGGTTCTGCTCAAATCGAAAGTTACGGTAAACAGCCTGTCAGAACCAACTCTCCTTAAATTATAAGTAAATTTACTATCGTCTATGGTCAGCCACCAAACATTGGTCGAGGCTTCGGGCAACATATCAACCGTATGCTGGTCAGCAGGAAAAACCTGAATAGTTGCCTGTCCTGAATTAGTTGCCAAACCTCCGTACATCGTAATATCTTCAGGAGTTCCGTCCTGATGTCTGTGGTCGTGTTTCAGTTCTATTTTGTCTCCTTTTTTGGTAAAAATCCACGTTCTGGATTTGTCATCTCCCACAAAAAACGGAATCTTTATCTGATTTTCCGTACAGGAACGAACGTGCATCACGAGTTTTTTACCTCCGAAATCAGCATCTTCCAAAGGATAGGTAAGCGTTCCTTCATACGATTTTCCGCAATGTGTTTTGAGCTGTTCCCAAAATTCATTAGCTTCTGAATTTTCCTTTTTTTCACACGAAAGAAAAACCGTTATAACAAGCAATAAAAATACTTTTTTCATAAGTATGTCAAATTTATGGCAAGATAACATTTTATATTCTAATGTAAAGGAATGACTTTTTTTATATTATAAGCAATAATCATTGTATAATGTCGTATTTCAAAATTAGGTAAAATGATATAACAATTTGACTTTAGGTCGTTGTTCATCGTATTACATCTTTTGACTTTAAGACTTTTAAACTCCCGATATCTATCGGGACGACTTATCTTACTTTTCTCCACAGGAAAATCAATGTCAATAATGCTAAAATTGCGATAATACTAAACATAACAAATGGTGTAATTTGAGGTAAAGCTCCCATGACAGCTGCGATCATTGCACCAATTCCCATACGTACAGCACCACCTAAAGCAGAGGCTGTTCCTGCGTTTGCTGTAAACGGAGCTATGGAAGCAGCCGTAGCATTGGGATTGATAAATCCGATCAAAAACATGATGGAAACTAAGCTGATTACTGTTGCTGTATAAGAAACATTTTCCTGAAAAAAGAACAGCGAAAAAATAACTAAGCTTAAGGTAAATAGTAAAATAGAGGCATATTTTGCCATGGTAAGATAATGATAAAACTTAGTCAATCGTCCGTTAAGAAAATTACCAACAATCAATCCGGAAGCATTAACAGCAAATAAAGCAGAGAATTTTTCTTCGGAAAGCTGATAATAATTCAGAAAAATATAGGATGCCGAAGAAATGTAAGCAAATAAAATACCCATAGACAAGCTGCCTGCAAGAGTATAATTAAAAAAAGCAGCATTTTGCAAAACCAACAAGTAATTCTTAGTTACAGGTTTAATTTTTAATGGTTTATCGTGCATGTGTTTGCTGGTTTCAGGCAAAAAAAAGTAAATGAGAATCCAAACAAACAGAGCAAATCCGGCTAAAAAGTAGAAAATGTATTCCCATGAAGCAACAACGATAAACAAACTTCCTAAGCTTGGGGCAATCAACGGAGCAATTCCCATGACCAGCATAATGGAAGAAAATGCTTTTGCCCGCAGGTCTATTTCATAAACATCACTGATAATGGCTGTGGAAGCTACCATTCCGACACAACCGCCAAGGGCTTGAAACAACCGCATCACGATCATCATTTCGATCGAATACGAAACGGCACAGCCTATCGCTGAAACGGTATATAAAAGCAATCCGAACAGCAATGGTTTTTTTCTTCCGTATTTATCCACAAGTGGACCATAAATCAATTGTCCAATGGCAATCCCTATAAAATAAGAAGTTAACGTGAAAGCAACACGCCCTTCGTCTGTATCAAGAGACGATGCAATTTTGCTAAATGCCGGCAAATACATATCGATGGTAAACGGACCAATGGCAGCCAAAATTCCTAAAAGTATGATTAGGAATGTTTTATTGATATTCTGTGTTTTCATAAGTTTTGCAAAGTTATGCCAAATAAAGGATATTGAGCTTTATCAGAAATAAATAGTTTGGAACGACATTTTAGTATTTTCATATACTTTTAAAAGTTCTTTACTTCTCCTAAAAATATTTTCATATCACAAGTGATTATGGTATATTTGAGCATTGCAAAAAGCTATTTATGAAGATACTTCGTATAAAAAATATGGTATGCCCCCGATGTATAATGGTCATTGAAAAAACGATGGAAGACTTGGGGTTTGATTTGAATGATGTGGATTTAGGTATTATCGAATTTCACGAGCCTATCACGTTAAACGATCGCAACAAGATTGAAAACGTTATTAAACCATTGGGATTTGAAATTCTGGAAGATAAAAAAAGTATGTTGGTAGAACGCATTAAAACGCAGATCATAGAGTTGATTTCTAAAGATGTGAATAATCTGACCATCACACTTTCAGAATATTTATCAAGTAAATTGCAGGTGGAATACCATTCGTTGAGTAAGTTGTTTTCAACTCAGGAATCTCAAACGATTGAACAATATTACATTTTGCAAAAAATCGAAAAAGTAAAAGAACTTTTGGTGTACGATGAATTGACCTTGAGTGAAATTGCCTATAAAATGAATTACAGTTCTGTAGGGCATTTGAGCAATCAATTTAAAAAAATAACCGGACTGACTCCTACACATTTTAAGGAAATAAAAGCCTTAAAGGAAGAAGTAATAACCAAAAACGAGGAACTTTAGATTGTATTTAATCTAAAGTTTTTTGTTTAAAGCCTTTAAAAATTCAACCAACTGTTCCACGGCTCTTCCGCGGTGGCTTAATTTGTTTTTTTCTTCCAAGGTCATTTCGGCAAAAGTTCTTCCTGAATGTTCCGGTTCAAAAATGGGATCGTAGCCAAAGCCGTGGCTTCCCTGTTTTTCTTTTCGGATTTCGCCTTTAACAATTCCTGTAAATAAATATTGTTGGTTCTTGATATTCAAAGCAATAACGGTTTTAAACTGTGCATTACGGTTACTGCCTGAACCTAATTTTTCTAAAACCAAATCCATATTTTTCTCCGCATCTTTTTCTTCTCCGGCATATCGTGCAGAATATACACCGGGTTCGCCGTTCAACGCTTCAATTTCCAAACCGGTATCGTCGGCAAAACAAGGCAAACCGTATTTTTCGGTTACGTAATTCGCTTTAATAATGGCATTTTCTTCGATGGTTTTTCCGTTTTCTTCAATATCTTCGGTGCAACCGATTTCTTCTAAAGTGACAATTTGGATAAATTCCGGTACCTGATTTTGAATTTCCTGTACTTTGTTTTTATTGTTTGATGCAAATATGATTTTCATTTTTTAACTGATATAATTCCAAATATTATTTTTTTTCGCCAAAGTTTCAAAGGCAAATTTCAATGCTTGATGTTCGGGTTTTTCAAAGTTCAAATCTTGTTTTAATAATTCAATGGCTTTTATTCGTGCCAATTTTAAAATATCCTGATCCTTGACCAAATCGGCAATTTGTAAATTCAAAATGCCGCTTTGCTGTGTTCCCATAATATCGCCCGGACCACGTAATTTTAAATCGATTTCTGATATTTCAAAACCGTCGTTTGTCTTACACATTGCATCCATACGGATTTTAGTGTCGCTGCTGAGCTTGTTGCCGGTCATCAAAATACAATAACTTTGTTCTGCACCGCGACCTACACGACCTCGCAACTGATGCAACTGACTCAATCCGAAACGTTCGGCACTTTCGATAATCATTACCGACGCATTGGGAACATTCACACCAACTTCAATGACCGTAGTGGCAATCATAATATGGGTTTCGCCTTTTACAAAACGCTCCATTTCGGCATCTTTATCTTTCGGAGCCATTTGTCCGTGAACGATGCTTACACGATATTCCGGCAACGGAAAATCACGGCTAATTGCTTCGTAACCTTCCATCAGGTTTTTATAATCCAGTTTTTCGCTTTCCTGAATCAGTGGATAAACGATATAAATCTGTCTGCCTTTAGCAATTTCCTGTTTGATGAAATGCCAAACCTGCAAACGTTTACTTTCAAAAAAATGTAAGGTTTGTATTGGTTTTCTGCCCGGTGGTAATTCATCGATAACTGAAACATCTAAATCACCGTATAGACTCATTGCTAAAGTTCTTGGTATTGGCGTTGCGGTCATTACCAAAACGTGGGGCGGCAATACGTTTTTTTTCCACATTTTAGAACGTTGTTCCACACCAAACCGATGCTGTTCATCGATGATGGATAATCCTAAATTTTTAAATTGTACCTTATCTTCCAATAAAGCGTGTGTTCCTATTAAAATATGAATGGTTCCATTGAGCAAATCTTCGTGAATCTGATTGCGTTCTTTGGTTTTGGACGAACCTGTCAGTAAAGCTACATTCACACCGATTTTATCTGCCATTTCTTTGATTCCGATAAAATGCTGATTTGCCAGAATTTCTGTCGGTGCCATTAAACAAGCCTGAAAATCGTTGTCCAGTGCCAGAAGCATTGTCATAAAACCAACAATCGTTTTTCCGGCACCTACATCTCCTTGTAACAGTCGGTTCATCTGTGCTTCACGACCCATATCAATTCTGATTTCCTTTAAAACACGTTTTTGTGCATTGGTCAGTGGAAATGGTAAATGTTCGTGATAAAATGTATTGAAATAATCACCTACCTGACGAAATGGAAAACCTTTTATCTTGTGTTTACGAACCACATTTTTAGAAAGCAACTGTAATTGAATGAAAAACAATTCTTCAAACTTCAATCGGAATTGCGCTCTGCTTAACAATTCGGTGCTTTTTGGAAAATGAATGTTGAAAAAAGCCTCGTTTTTGGGTAACAAACGCAATTCGTTAATCAGGTTCTCGGGAAATATTTCTTTAAACAAATGATGTGTTTCTATAAAAACCTGTTGCATCATTTTTGTGATGCTTCGGTTGGAAATATTTTTCTGAGTCAGTTTTTCACTCGACGGATAAACCGGCTGCAATGCAGATTGCAAACTTTTTTTGTGTTCTTCAACTGTTTCCATTTCAGGATGCGGCATTGAAAATATTCCGTTGAAATGATTTATTTTTCCAAAAATCACATAAGGTTGGTTGATTTGCAGATTTTCCTGAATCCATTTATAGCCTTGAAACCAAATGAGTTCCATCTTATTGTAACCATCTGTAAATGTTGCCACCAATCTTTTTCCTCGCTTTTGTTCCACCGTTTTTATATGAACAATTTTTCCCGCAATTTGTATTTCGGACTGGAGGTTGGGTGTTAGTTCGGCAATTTTGTAATATTTGGTTCGGTCTAAATATTTGTACGGATAAAAATTAATTAAATCTTTATAAGTGAAGATTTGAAGCTCTTTTTTCAATACAGCAGCACGCTGAGGACCAACGCCTTTCAGATATTCAATCGGTGTATCTAAAATATTGTGCTGCATTTTTTTGTTTTTGCTAAGTTAAAAGTATTTACCGGAATTTGAAAATATAGAAATACTTTTGAAAATGTGGTAGTTCTTTTTATATTTACAAAAGGTTAACAATTTGAATAAATGAAAAAAATAGTATTTCTTTTTGGTCTTTTGGTTGTTTTAAATGCTTGTGGAAGTGACGATTCGTCAAAAGATCCGCAGCTTGTCAACATTAAGACCTTTGACAAGGCAAAAGTAGCTTTTGCAGAAGGTCAGTCGCAAAGTGCTGAAGGAACTTTTACGTTTCCGGCAGATATTGAGAAAATTAAAAGTGTGAAAATGTACGTGCAGGATTTCTGTCCTAATAAAGAATGTGACGAATGGGACCGGTATGCAAACATTTATGCCAAAGACAAAACTTCGGGCGAATGGTATGAAATCGGTCGGTTTATAACGCCCTATTGGGTTGGTTCAGAGAAGTTAGAGCGTGGATATGAATTTGATGTAACAGATTTTAAATCTTTATTGACAGGAGCCACAGAATTAAAAATTTATACCGAAACCTGGTTGGCAAAAGGTCGGACTTACAGTGTTGAGTTTGATTTCCAGTACGGAGAACCCGATTATAAATATTCGGCTGTGATTCCGGTTATACAATATAATAAATCTTCTATCGACGGTGTTCCTTATGGGGAATCTCACAGTTTTGATATGGACAGACAAATCAATATTCCTTCAGGAGCTGAATTGGCTTATTTCAGAACAATTATTTCCGGTTGGGGACACGCAATGCCCGGAAACTGTGCCGAATGGTGTTTCAGAACCCATCACATTCATATTAACGGAACATCAACTTTTGAACATAAATTAGAAGGAATCGGTTGTGCGCAGAATCCTATTGACAATCAGGCTCCGGGAAACTGGCGACCTGATCGTGCCGGTTGGTGTCCGGGAATGACTGTTCCTGTTCGTTTTGACAATATTCAGAAGTCTTTGTTTGGTTCCAGTTTTAATTTTGAATACCAGTTTCAGGATTGGACAAATAATGGAAGTAATGGGAAGGCTTATTACGCTATTTCTACTTTTGTTGTTGTTAAAAGTAATGAACCGATTGAGAAAGCAACGATTACGAATTAAAAAATAACTTATTTAAACTGAAAAAGGTCGGAATTTCTTCCGACCTTTTTTGTGTTTATTGAGATTTGTTTAAATCGAATCAACAATTTCATTCAATGTTGCAGACGGACGCATAGCCGCAGATGTTAAAGAGCTATCAGGCTGATAGTAACCTTTAATATCCTGAGGTTTGTTTTGCGCACCAATTAACTCTTCATTGATTTTTGCTTCGTTCGTTTTCATTGCTTCGGCAATTGGAGCAAACTTGGCAGCCAATTCTGCGTCTTTGGTTTGGTTAGCTAAAGCTTCAGCCCAATACATTGCCAAGTAATAGTGCGAACCACGGTTATCGATGGTTCCTAATTTTCTTCCCGGAGATTTATCAGTGTCCAGGAATTTAGTATTTGCTTCGTCCAAAGCATCCGCTAAAACTTGTGCTTTTGTATTGTCTTGGGTTTGTGCCAGATGTTCTAAAGAAGCCTGAAGTGCTAAAAATTCTCCTAAGGAGTCCCAACGTAAATAACCTTCCTGAATGAATTGTTCGATGTGTTTCGGAGCAGATCCACCTGCACCGGTTTCGAATAATCCACCGCCGTTCATCAACGGAACGATAGATAACATTTTTGCAGATGTGCCCACTTCTAAAATCGGGAATAAATCCGTTAAATAATCACGCAATACGTTTCCGGTTACCGAAATGGTATCCAATCCTTCACGGATTCTGTCTAAAGAGAACTTTGTAGCTTCCACAGGATTCATGATCAAAAGGTCTAAACCATTAGTATCAAAATCTCCTAAATAAGTGTCTACTTTTTTGATGATTTCTCTGTCGTGTGCACGGTTTTCGTCCAACCAGAAAACGGCTGGAGTATTGGATAAGCGCGCACGGTTTACAGCTAATTTTACCCAATCTTTGATTGGTGCATCTTTTGTTTGACACATACGGAAAATATCTCCGTTTTCAACCGATTGTTCCATAAACACCTTTCCGTCAGCATCGGTTACACGGATGATACCGTCGGCTTCAGCCTGGAATGTTTTGTCATGCGAACCGTATTCTTCCGCTTTTTGAGCCATTAGACCTACATTTGGAACAGAGCCCATTGTTGTTGGGTCTAAAGCACCATTTTCTTTACAATCTTCGATTGTTGCCTGGTAAACACCGGCGTAGCAACGATCGGGAATAATTGCAAAAGTATCTTGTTGTTTTCCTTCTTTATTCCACATTTGTCCGGAAGTACGAATCATTGCCGGCATAGAAGCATCAACGATTACGTCCGAAGGAACGTGTAAATTGGTAATTCCTTTGTCAGAATTTACCATGGCTAAATCAGGGCCGTTGGCAATAGCTGCATCAATAGCTGCTTTTACTTCCGCTTCCTGTGCATGACCGGCGATTTTAGCGTATAATTCTCCTAAACCATTGTTTGGATTGATACCTAATTCAGCAAATAAATCTGCGTATTTCGAGAAAACTTCTTCAAAATAAACCGAAACAATCGCTCCGAAAATGATAGGATCAGAAACTTTCATCATGGTGGCTTTTAAATGCGCCGACAACAATACGCCTGCTGCTTTTGCTTCTTCTTTGGTTTGTTTTACAAAAGCTTTCAAAGCAGCGATATTCATTACCGATGAATCGATGACTTCGCCCGCTTTTAAAGGAGCCAGGCTTTTTAATTCTTTTACAGCACCATCTTTTCCGACAAATTCGATTTTGAATTGTGTATCGTCTGCTACAGTAACCGATTTTTCAGTTCCGTAGAAATCTCCGTTAGCCATGTGAGCTACTTTTGTTTTAGAATCTGCTGACCATGCACCCATTGAGTGAGGATGTTTTTTCGCATAATTCTTAACTGGTTTTGGCGCACGACGATCTGAGTTTCCTTCGCGTAAAACCGGATTTACTGCCGAACCCAAAACTTTTGCATAAGCAGCTTTAATTTCTTTTTCCTCCTCTGTTTGCGGATCTGCCGGATAGTTTGGAACACCATATCCGTGTGCCTGCAATTCTGCAATTGTTTCGTTTAACTGAGGAATAGAAGCAGAAATATTAGGTAGTTTAATGATGTTTGCTTCCGGAGTTTTTGCCATTTCACCTAATTCAGCTAAGGCATCGCTGATTTTTTGATCCTCTTTAAGAAATTGAGGAAAATTTGCTAATACACGTCCTGCTAAAGAGATGTCTCTTGTTTCTACTTCAACATTTGCTGCTGAGGTAAACGCTTGAACAATAGGTAAGAACGAATAAGTTGCCAACATAGGCGCCTCGTCTGTAAGAGTGTAGATAATCTTAGATTTTGACATTATTTATAAGATTTATTGAAATCATTGATTTGTTTGTACAAATATACGGCATATCGTTTTAATATTGAAGTCAAAAGCATTTCATTTGACAACAATTAGCAATTTATTAATCCGATGGTCTGCAAATACGGATTGCTGAAAAAATCCGCTAAAAAAAAGGAAAATTATTAATTCTAAAAATTGTATCCGATAAAGACCAGGTCAAGTTGGATGAGGGATGTTGTCTCTATCAGCATCAAGTCCCGTCAATTTTTACAAGCGATGTTTCGCAAATGCAAATCCGATTTTTGCCGAAAGGAAATTATAATTGTTCAGGTATTTTTCCCAATTGGGGTTGGTATTAGTATTAAGTTTACTGATACTGTATTTCAATCCAAAAATAAAATAAGCATTTGTATCTATTTTGTATTCAAAATCCAAACCAATTCCCAAAGCATCACTACTATAAGAGAGTTTTTTATCGTTGTATTTAGACCTGTATTGTGTTCCGTCATAAGAGAGGTAAGGTTCTAAAATAATATTTGGAGATACCGGTTGAAAAAAACTCAAATAAGGACCAAGAGTATAATAGTTAGTTCTGTCAAAATCACCGTAATATTGCGTGTTTTTTAGATTCATAGTGGACGCGTTTCCGTGAAGTCCCAAGGTAAATTGTTTGTAATGAAAAATCCCTAACCGGGCATAAATGACCGGTTTCGCTATTTTATGAGCATCGCCCATCATACTTTCATTGGGCATAAGATTGGATAAGCCAAGACCTACCTGAAAATCTTTTGCAAACCAAACGTTTTCTTCAGGTGTGTTTTGTGCAAATGTCGTGAAAGAGCAAAATAATGCGAATAGTAAACCAAACTTTTTCATAACTTACAAATTGAGTGTTCCAACGTTAATATAATGATTCACAGTGTTAAATTCTGAAATAAATCCAAAGTCCTTTCGGTCGTTATTTTTAATAACCCTGATAAAATAGACCGTGGTACTGGTGTTTTTGGGAAAACTAAGACTCACTGTTCCGTTGGCATCTGTTGTTACCGATGAAATCGGCGCAGTATAATTATAGGTATAATTTTCATATTCATAAGGATTAAGCTCTGAGATAATTCCGCTTTTTGGAGCAGCCGGACTGGGCCAAACTTCAACTTTTGCATAGGGTAGTGGCTGACCATTGGAAATGACACGTCCTTCTAAAACGGTGCGTTCGCCGCCGTCGTAATAATCAGTACAACCAATCAGACTAACAGCTCCCAAAAGAAATAAACCTGCTTTTTTCATATTTTTATCTTTTTAATTCAATACGCATTGCAAAACAAATAATATTGTTGCGTTTAACGTAAAAGTAAATATAATCATTTTCCTGATATTTGCAAATAGCTACTTCATCTTGATAATGTACTTCTTTGATGTAATTCAGGTCGATGTTTTGCAGTTTGTTTTCCTCTAACCATTCTTTAGGGAGCGTATCCAGACACCATTCCATATATTTGACGTTATTTACGTGCCCTACAATGTCTAAGTCGGAAAAGAATATGGTTTTGGTATCTATTTTTTGAGCCGGCTTTGTGAGGTCAATTCTGCCTGCAGGAATTTTTGTTGCTTTTCGTTCGGGAAATTGTTCTAAATCATCGTAGGCAATTGCCAAAGGTTCCGGACGGCGTTTTTCTGTGTTGAGTACCACCCACAAACTGCTTGCTCTGGCAACGGTTTTTCCCTGAAACTGCAATTCAAAATCACGAATAGAACGCATTCCTTTAAGACTTTCAATCCAGGTTTCTATCTGTACCGTTTCGTGCCAGCCGGGTAATTTTTCCAGTTCAATACGCATACTGCTCAATACCCACGCCTGATGATTTTTTTGCATATCAAAATAGCTCATTCCCCACGATGCCGAATGTAATGCAGCCGTTTGCTGAAATAAATTACTTAATTCTGTGATGTTTAACCGTGAGTGCGAACCGCATTGCGATACATATATTTCCCAGTTTTTAAAATAATTTGATTGCTTTTTACTCATAAATTGTTGCGCTGATATAGGCAATGATATTTTTTAGCGGTTCGTTGTAAGAAAACCATTTTGTTGTTTCATTTCGTTTAAACCAGGTCAACTGGCGTTTGGCAAATCTCCGGGTATTTTTCTTGATTTCTTCTGTGGCTTGGTCTAATGAAATCTGTCCGTCAAAATAATCAAAAAGTTCACGATAACCTACTGTTTGCAAAGCGTTTAGATGTTGATGATTTTTTAAGTCTGCAGCTTCTTTGAGCAAGCCTTTTTTTAACATAACATCCACACGTTGATTAATGCGATCATACATAATTTCGCGCGGTGCTTCCAGTCCAATGAAAACAGGTGTAAAATTCCGCTGGTTTTTTCCTTGATTCAAAAAAGAAGAATAGGGTTTTCCTGCCGCTTTGCAGACAGCTGTAAAACGTTTCATTCGTTGTGGATTGACCAAGGTTTGTGGATTATTTTCTTTTAAAAACCGAAAATATTCTGGATCAGATTCTGAAAGGATTTCTTGTAACCCTTCAATTCCTTTTCCATCGTATATTTCTTCGATTTCGTCTTTAATGGCATTTGAAACTTCCGGAAAATCGTCAAAACCTTTCACAACAGCATCCACATACAATCCCGAACCACCTACAACTACTTGAATATTATTTTGTTGAAACAAACGGTCTAACAAAGGCAAAACTTCTTTTTCGTAATCGCCTACATTATAATTTTCATGAATGGATTTGTTTTGAATAAAGTGATGCTTTACTTGTACCAGTTCCTCCTGCGACGGAACGGCAGTCCCAATGGTCATTTCCTTAAAAAACTGACGGCTGTCACACGATACAACGTTTGAACCGAAGTGTTTTGCCAATTCAATGGAAAGTGCCGTTTTTCCAATAGCAGTAGGACCAACTATAATAATAAGATAATTCTGTTTAATATTCGATTTCTCCATCTACTAATTTTTTGCCGCAATTGTAACAAAAATTGGCATATTCGTTGTAAATATACGTTTTACAACGCGGACAGTGGTTTTTTATATGATCTTTTCGGCGGTTTTTAGAAAACTCAGCAGTAACAATCCCCGTTGGAACAGCAATAATTCCGTAACCCATAATCATAATGAACGAAGCAATAAATTTACCTATGGGAGTTACCGGAGCGATATCACCATACCCCACAGTTGTCATGGTTACAATACACCAATAAATACTGTTTGGAATATTGGTAAAACCGTTTTCGCGTCCTTCAACAATAAACATAACCGTCCCCAAAACAATCGACATTACAATCACAAAATATACAAATACAATAATTTTATTGGTGCTTGCTTTGAGTGATTCTTTAATATGTGAAGACTGGCTGAGAAAAGGGATGAGATCTAAAATAGCAAACAAGCGCAACAATCTTAATGAGCGAATTACACCTAAAACTTCGGAACCGGGAAAGAAAAAGCTCAGATACATCGGCAGCAACGAAAGCAAATCGACCAAGCCGTAAAAACTGAAAATATAACTTAACGGTTTTTTATTGCTTATAATCCTTAAAATGTATTCAATGGAAAAGAAAATGGTAATGATCCATTCACTTACGATAAAAAAAGTATGATATTGATTATCAAACCGGGTAATACTCGCCATCATAATCAAAACCAAACTCAACAGGATCACTCCCAACAGAAGTAAGTCAAAGGTTCTTCCCGCAACAGTGCTTGAACCATAGATGATAATGTAAACTTTTTGTCTTAAAAGTTCATATCTCGATTTAATATGTCTCATTTAAAATGAAATTACCTTAAAATCCTTTTTAGTATAAAGATAGTATTTAATGATATTTAAAGTATCTTTTGTATAAGTAAGTGGAATTAAAATTTTGTCCAATACATCTGTGTTGAGAATCTGGTAGTTAAGATCAAAAAAGCAATAGCCTTTAAATGAACCGTTTTTAATAACAACGGCACTTTTTTCGTTGACATTTCTTCCCTTTAAAACAATGATTAAGTTTTGCCAGCGACTCTTTTCATTTTCGATCATTGATTGAAAAAGTTCGTTGTGCAATGGTGTAGGATAATTGATTTCCTGTTTTGTGCAAAGGGCGTTCTGAACTTCCTCTATAATTTCATTTTGTTGGTACAGATTGTTAATGCATTGCAACGCATTGTTTTGATTTTTAAAGGATTGTAAGGGGTGCTTTCTCTGATCTGCCTTGTCTATTTTTAAGGTCATATAACCGGAAGCAGTCGTCATTTGATAAACCGACCAAGGAAAAGGTGAACGACGTTGTGCCGCGTTGAGTGCAGGTTTGTTGTGTGTCAATTCTTCCCGTTCTTTGAGCAAAGCAATCAGTTCATTCCCGGTTTCTTCATAAGTTACCGTATAAACTTCTTTTTGTATGCGTTTTCCAATTTTTGTTGTCGTTGTAAACAACTGCCCTACTTTTTTCCGGATGTTGGAACCTTTTCCAATATAAATAATATTTCCCTGCGTATCGTGTACGTAAAAAATACCTATGGTAGAAGGTAGACTTTCCAGAATATCAAACAATTTGGGCGAAATACCCTGGTGCAATTCGTTTTTAATCAGTTGTTTTACGATTTTTTTACCGGTATCTTTTCCTAAAAGCAATTTGAAGAGCTTAAGTGTTGCCATAGCATCCCCATTGGCTCTGTGACGATCGGCAATAGGAATACCCAGCGAACGCACCAATTTTCCCAAGCTGTATGAAGCAGCATCGGGCAGCAATAATTTGGATAATTCTACCGTACAAAGGCTGGGCTTTTGAAAGTCGTATCCCAATCTGCCAAATTCCAACTGCAATACACGATAGTCAAAAGAGGCGTTGTGAGCTACAACAATACAGCCTTCAGTAATTTCAATAATACGTTTGGCAACCTCATAAAATTTAGGTGCTAATCGTAACATGGCATTATTAATTCCCGTGAGTTTTACCACAAAAGGCTGAATCGGGATTTCCGGATTGACAAGACTGATGAACTGATCTACAATTTCAGTACCGTCAAATTTGTAAATGGCAATTTCGGTAATACCTTCTTTGTTGTATTGCCCACCGGTGGTTTCGATATCTATAACTGCGTACACATTGTCTGTTTGACTGCCTGGCAATATTTTTAATGAACTACAAGTATGACCAGGGTTTGTTTTACTGGCTGCTAAATTACTAAAAAAGCTAATGCGAAAAGCAAGGATTATGTAGGAATGAAAAAGAGAAATATTTTTTATTTGATATACAGC
>Ga0209075_1003120_pt1 | contig 14033 bp, 10 predicted proteins | sample Stecom2011_FD_187523 | JGI IMG/M metagenome (GOLD analysis project Ga0209075, IMG submission 187523) | Agricultural soil microbial communities from Utah to study Nitrogen management - Steer compost 2011 (SPAdes) (version 2) | ecosystem: Environmental > Terrestrial > Soil > Agricultural land... | reverse complement strand
GCCTCGCCCTTCTGCTGCATGATCGCCTGGCCGATGTGGACGATCTCCGAGGCCTGGTCGCCGAAGCAGTGGATGCCGTAGATCTCCAGGGTGTCCTGGTCGAAGAGGATCTTCAGCATGCCCACGGTATCGCCGGTGATCTGGGCCCGGGCGGTATCCTTGAAGAAGGCCTGGGCCACCTCGTAGGGCACCTTGTCCTCGGTGAGCTCGCGCTCGTTGCGCCCGAAGGAGCTGATCTCCGGGATGGTGTAGATGCCGGTGGGCACCTCGGTGACGTAGCGGAACTCGTCGCCGAGGAGCTCGCTGGAGGCGTTGAGCCCCTGGTCGTAGGCGGCGCTGGCCAGGCTCGGCCAGCCGATCACGTCGCCGGCGGCATAGATGTGGGGGATGGCGGTGCGGTAGTGCTCGTCCACCGCCAGCTGGCCCCGGGAGTTGGCCTCGAGGCCGATGTTCTCGAGACCCAGCTGGTCGGTGTTCCCCGTACGGCCGTTGGCCCACAGGAAGGCGTCGGCCCGCAGCCGCTTGCCGGACTTCAGATGCACCGTCACGCCGGACTCGTCGCCCTCGACGCGGTCATACTCCTCGTTGTGGCGGATCAGCACGCCATGCTTGCGCAGGTGGTAGGAGAGCGCGTCCGAGATCTCGTCGTCCAGGAAGCTGAGCAGGCTGTCGCGGTTGTTGATCAGGTCCACCTTGACGCCGAGGCCGGAGAAGATCGAGGCGTACTCGCAGCCGATGACACCGGCGCCGAAGATGATCAGAGTGCGCGGCGTATGGTTGAGGCTGAGAATGGTATCCGAGCAGTAGATGCGCGGATGGCGGAAGTTGATATCCGCCGGACGGTAGGGGCGCGAGCCGGTGGCGATGATGATCTTCTCGGCCACCAGCTCGTCCATCCCTTCGTGCTCGTCGCGCACCAGCACGGCGTGCTCGTCCTTGAAGCGCGCCACGCCGCTGAACAGGTCGATGCGGTTGCGGGCGTAGAAGTTGGTGCGCATCACCACCTGCTGGTCGATGGTGGCCCGGGAGCGCTCCATCACCCTGGGAAAGGAGAACCAGCGCGGCTCGCCGATATCGCGGAACATGCGGTTGGTGTTGAACTGCATGATCTGCTTGACCTGGTGACGCAGCGCCTTGGAGGGAATCGTTCCCCAGTGGGTGCAGTTGCCCCCCACCAGCGGCTGCTTCTCGACCACCGCCACGCGCTTGCCGTTCTTGGCGGCGTTGATGGCGGCACTCTCCCCCGCCGGGCCGGTGCCGATCACCACCACATCGTAGTTATGGACTGCCATGGATCCTCGCGTCTCCTTGTTCCCTTGAAAAGTGCCTAGCGGCGAGTCGCGTCGTAGCCCAGGTCGGCGCCGCGGCTCTCGTCGCTGCGGCGGCGCTGGCTGCCGCGCTTGCGGTTCTCCTCCTCGCACACCTCGTCCCTGCCGCCGCACACCTCGCAGCCCTCCTTGAGGCCGAGGCGGTTGAGGCCGCCGCAGGAGCCGGCGATGGGCTTGCGGCCGAGAATCACGCCGACGGCCATGGCGGCCATGATCAGCAGCATGAAGGCAAAAGCGATTATCCAGATGGTCATGTCTCTCTCCTCGCTCAGCGCTCGAGCAGGGGCTCGAGGCCGGCGCCGATATGAAGTGTGATGCCCCGTGACGTGAGGACAACGAGGCGAGCGGGCTGTTCCATGGCGGCCTCCAGGGGAGAGGCCAGCAGCTCCAGGGCCAGGCGGTCCGCCGCCTCGGCGCTGCCGGCCACAACGCTGACGGCGAGGATTCGCGCCGCCGCCGCGTCGCTGCCACCCGGCGGCCGGGGGGCGCTGCGGCTCGCCAGGGCGGCATCCTCGAGTCGCAGGGAGGGGTCCTCGGCCTCCAGGCCGGTGCGGGGCAGCCGGACCCGCCAGGGGTGGCGACCCGCCATGCCCAGGGCACGCTGCGCCCCGCCGAGTTCGATGAGGGCGTGCGCCACGCCGAACTCCCCGAGCAGCCCCGCCAGGCGATCCACGGCGCGGGCCCGATGGGCCTGGATGATCGCTTCCAGCCCCTTCTCCATCGCCGAGGTGTCGACAAGGGCCGGCCGGCCGGCGCGCAGCAGGCGCTGCAGTGACTCCGACTCGGCCTCGAGGCCTGCCAGTTCACCCTGAATGGCGGCCTCGACCAGGGCGGGCTCACCCTCGCCCAGGTCGCCATTCAGCGTGATGTGGTAGCCGGTACCGAGGGCGACGCCCTCGAGCGTCAGCCACTCGCCCTGCTGACGGCAGCCCGCCAGCAGGACCAACGGCATCAGCAGGGCGAATAGAAAGAGGGCTGGCCGCATGGCCAGCCCCGGGTGTCGCCTCGCGGCGAGGGAGATCATCCGCCGAAGTCGTCCAGCAGGATGTTCTCGGGCTCGACGCCCAGATCCAGCAGCATCTTGATGACGGAGGCGTTCATCATGGGCGGCCCGCACATGTAGTACTCGCAGTCTTCGGGCGCCGGATGGTCCTTGAGGTAGTTCTCGTAGAGGACGTTGTGGATGAAGCCGGTGGGGCCTTCCCAGTTGTCCTCGGGCATCGGGTCCGAGAGCGCCAGGTGCCACTCGAAGTTGGGGAACTCCTCGGCCAGCTGGTCGTACTCCTCGTTGTAGAAGGTCTCGCGCCAGGAGCGCGCGCCGTACCAGAACGAGATCTTGCGCTTGGACTTGAGGCGCTTGAGCTGGTCGAAGATATGGCTGCGCATCGGCGCCATGCCCGCACCGCCGCCGACGAAGACCATCTCGGCATCGGTGTCCTTGGCGAAGAACTCGCCGAAGGGCCCCATCACGGTGACCTTGTCACCCGGCTTCAGGCTGAAGACGTAGGTGGACATCAGGCCCGGCGGATGGTTGGTGTTGGGCGGCGGCGTGGCGATACGGATGTTGAACTTGAGGATGCCCTTCTCTTCCGGGTAGTTCGCCATGGAGTAGGCGCGGATGACCTCCTCGTTGCTCTTGTGGGAGATCTTGTAGAGATCGAACTTCTCCCAGTCGCCCCGGTACTCCTCCTCGATATCGAAATCCTTGAAGGAGATATCGTAGGGGGGAGCCACCAGCTGAACATAGCCGCCGGCGCGGAAGTCGACATTCTCGCCCTCGGGCAGCTTGAGGTTGAGCTCCTTGATGAAGGTGGCGACGTTGGGGTTGGCGATGACCTCGCACTCCCACTTCTTGACGCCGAAGACCTCCTCGGGCACCTCGACCTTCATGTCCTGCTTCACCGGCACCTGGCAGGAGAGGCGCCACCCCTCCTTCTTCTCGCGCATGGTGAAGTGGGACTCCTCGGTGGGCAGGATGGCGCCGCCACCCTCTTCCACGCGGCACTTGCACTGGGCGCAGGAGCCGCCGCCACCGCAGGCGGAGGAGAGGAAGATGCCGTTGGCCGCCAGGGTGTTGAGCAGCTTGCCGCCGGCCTGGGTGGTCAGGGTGTGCTCGGGGTCGCCGTTGACCTCGATGGTCACGTCCCCGGTGCTGACGAGCTTGCTGCGCGCAGCCAGGATCACCAGTACCAGGCCGATGACGACCACGGTGAACATGACCACACCGAGCAAGATGACTGTTGTATCAACCATGTCGGTTTCCTATTGCTAGACGTTGCCTGGTGCCCGGCGGCGCGCTGCGCCGCCGGGTGAACTCGAGCGGCCTCAGAGCTGGATGCCGGAGAAGGACATGAAGCCCAGCGACATCAGACCCACGGTGATGAAGGTGATGCCCAGGCCCTGCAGGGAGCCGGGAACGTCGCTGTACTTCAGCTTCTCGCGGATACCGGCAAGGGCGGTGATCGCCAGCGCCCAGCCGATGCCGGAGCCGAGGCCATAGACCACGGATTCGCCAAAGTTGTAGTTACGCTCGACCATGAAGAGCACGCCACCGAGGATGGCGCAGTTCACGGTGATCAGCGGCAGGAACACGCCCAGCGCGTTGTAGAGCGCGGGCACGTACTTGTCGAGGAACATCTCGAGGATCTGCACCAGGGCGGCGATGACGCCGATGTAGCTGAGCAGGCCCAGGAAGGAGAGGTCGATGTTCTCGGCACCGCTGATACCGGTCCAGGCCAGCGCCCCTTCCGCCAGCAGGAAGCCGTACACCAGGTTGTTCACCGGCACGGAGATGGTCAGCACCACGATCACGGCGATGCCCAGGCCGAAGGCCGCGGAGACCTTCTTGGAAACGGCCAGGAAGGTACACATGCCGAGGAAGAATGCGAGTGCCAGGTTCTCGACGAAGACCGAGGCAACGAACAGGCTCAGATAGTGTTCCATGTTACACCGCCTCCTTCGGTTCGGTGTTGTGCTTCATCTTGAACTCGTTCTCCTCGATCTGCTCCGGGTTGACGCTGCGCAGTACCCAGATGATCAGACCGATGATGAAGAACGCGGACGGCGGCAGCAGCAGCAGGCCGTTGGGCACGTACCAGCCACCGTTCTGCACGGTCTCCAGCACGGTGAAGCCGAACACGCTGCCGGAGCCGAACAGCTCGCGGAAGAAGCCCACGGTCATCAGGATGAAGCCGTAGCCCAGGCCGTTGCCGATGCCGTCCAGGAAGGAGAGCTTCGGGCCGTTCTGCATGGCGAAGCCTTCGGCACGCCCCATCACGATGCAGTTGGTGATGATCAGGCCGACGAACACCGAGAGCTGCTTGGACATCTCGTAGGCATAGGCCTTGAGGATCTGGTCAACCACGATCACCAGGGAGGCGATGATGGTCATCTGCACGATGATGCGGATGGACGAGGGAATGTGGTGCCGGATCAGCGACACGAACAGGTTGGAGAAGGCGGTCACGAAGATCACCGCCAGGGTCATGACCAGCGACACGCTCATGCTGGTCGTCACCGCCAGCGCGGAGCAGATGCCGAGCACCTGCAGCGCGATGGGGTTGTTCTTGAAGACGGGACCCGTCAGAACACTCTTGGTTGATGCATCCGCCATGATCAGGCTCCTTCCGCTTCGAGTTCGACGTCGGCGTCCTGAGCGTCTTCCTGGTCGACGCCGCTGCGGAACTTGGCCAGGTAGTTACCGAAGCCTTCCGGGCTCAGCCAGAACTGCAGCATGTTGTTGACGCCATTGCTGGTCAGGGTGGCACCGGAGAGGCCGTCGACCTCATGGTCACCGCTGCCGCTGCCCTTGGCCACGCGGATGGCCGGGATCAGCTCGCCTTCACTGTCGAAGACCTGCTTGCCTTCCCACTGGGCCTGCCAGCGCGGATTGTTGACCTCGGCGCCGAGGCCTGGGGTCTCGCTGTGCTCGAAGTAGGTGATGCCGACGATGGTGTTGCCGTCACCCTCCACCGAGAGGAAGCCGCGCATCAGGCCCCACAGGCCCTGGCCACGGATGGGCAGGATGACCTGGTCCGGGTCGTCGGGGTTGCCGACGAGATAGACGGTGGCGTAGGTCTCGACGCGGGAGAGGCCGGCCGGGTCGCGCTCGCCGGAGAGGGTGCGCGAGGCCGCCGGATCGCGGCGCGCCTCGAAGCCGTCGTAGGTCTCCGGGTCATGCTGGTCGGAGTACTCGCCGGTCTCGAGGTTGACGACACGCGGGGTGATCTCCCGGAAGGCCGCTTCCACATCCATGCCGCGCTCGTAGAGGTTGGCCACGTTGAGGATGTTGGTCTTGCGGTCCAGCTCCTGGTTGAGCTGCTGCATGGGACGCAGCGCCACCGCGGCGGTGGAGACGATGACCGAACACACGATGCAAAGTGCGAACGCCACCGTCAGGATCTTCTTGATGGAGTTGTTGCTCTGTGCCATCAGGCAGTCTCCTCGGCCGGTGCACCGGTGCGCAGCTTACGGCGCTTGATGTTGGCCTGAACAAAGAAGTGATCGATGAGCGGCGCGAACAGGTTGGCGAAGAGGATCGCCAGCATGATGCCCTCGGGGAACGCCGGGTTCACCACGCGGATCAGCACGGTCATGACGCCGATCAGCGCGCCGAACAGCAGGCGGCCCTGGTTGGTCATGGCGGCGGACACCGGGTCGGTGGCCATGAACACCATGCCGAAGGCGAAGCCGCCCACCACCAGGTGCCAGTACCAGGGCATGGCGAACATCAGGTTGGAGTCGGAGCCGATCAGGTTGAACAGCGCACTGGTCGCCACCATGCCGAGGAAGACCCCGAGCATGATTCGCCAGGAGGCGATCTTCGTCCACAGCAGCACCGCCGCGCCGATGAAGATGGCCAGGGTCGACACCTCACCCACGGAGCCCGGGATGAAGCCGATGAAGGCATCCCACCAGCTGTAGGTGCTGGTCAGGGCGGCCATGCCGTCCTGGAAGGCGATGGAGAGCGCGGTGGCGCCGGTGAAGCCGTCGGCCGCCACCCATACCGCATCCCCGGAGATCTGCGCCGGGTAGGCGAAGTAGAGGAAGGCGCGGCCGGTCAGGGCCGGGTTGAGGAAGTTCTTGCCGGTACCGCCGAAGATCTCCTTGCCGATCACCACGCCGAAGGTGATGCCCAGCGCCACCTGCCACAGCGGGATGGTGGCCGGGAGGATCAGGGCGTAGAGCACCGAGGTGACGAAGAAGCCCTCGTTGACCTCGTGGCCGCGCTTGATGGCGAACAGCACTTCCCAGAAGCCACCTACGGCAAAGGTCACCAGGTAGATCGGCAGGAAGTAGGTGGCGCCGAGCACAAAGTTGGCCCAGAGGCTGCCCGGATCGTGGCCGGAGGCCAGGGTCATCATGATCGCCTCGCGCCAGCCCGCCATGGAGGCGTAGCCGTCGGCGATAGCGGTGTTGGCCTGCCAGCCAGCGGCCCACATGCCGAAGAACATCGCCGGGAAGGTGCAGAGCCAGACGGTGATCATGATGCGCTTGAGGTCCACGCCGTCACGCACGTGGGCGGTGGTCTTGGCCACGTTGGGCGGGGAGTAGAAGACCGTGTCCACCGCCTCATAGAGGGGGTAGAACTTCTCGTACTTGCCACCCTTGTGGAAGTGCGGCTCGAGATTATCGAGTGTCTGTCGAATACCCATCATCAGGCCTCTTTCTCGATCAGGGTGAGGTTGTCACGCAGGATGGGACCGTACTCGTACTTGCCGGGGCACACGTAGGTGCACAGGGCGAGGTCCTCTTCATCCAGCTCCAGACACCCGAGCTGCATGGCAGTCTCGATGTCACCGACGATCAGCGAGCGGAGCAGCTGGGTGGGCAGGATGTCCAGCGGCATCACCTCCTCGTAGGCGCCCACCGGCACCATGGCACGCTCGGAGCCGTTGGTGGAGGTGGTCGGCGCGTAGTCCTTGAGGCCGGTGATCCTGGAGAGGTAGATGCCCAGCACCGAGTGGCGGTTCCTGCCTGCCGACAGCCAGCCCATGAAGTGGCGCTTGTTGCCCTCCTCGAGGAGGCTGAACTGGCTGTGGAAGCGTCCCAGGTAGCGCAGGCTGCCCTCGCAGGCGAAACCGGAGAAGACGGAGCCCGAGATCACGCGGGTCTCTTCCGGCTCGATCACCTCGCCGGCGAGCAGCTCCTCGGTGCTGGCCCCGACGCGGGTGCGCAGCAGGCGCGGGTTCTCGGCGCGGGGGCCGCCCACGGCGACGACGCGGCTCACGTCCAGCTTGCCCTCGGTGAAGAGCTTGCCGAAGGCGATCACGTCCTGATAGCCGATGTGCCAGACCCGCTTGTGCAGGCCCACGGGCGAGAGGTGATGGATATGGGTGCCCACCAGGCCGGCCGGGTGCGGGCCGGCAAAGGTCTGCGCCTGGACGCCGCCGATGTTGCCACCGGGCACGCTGCTGTCCGGGCCGGTGCACAGGAAGACCTTGCCCTCGGTCAGGCGAGTCAGCACCTTGAGGCCATCTTCGAAGGCCTGGGGCTGCTCGTTGATGACCTTGGCGGGGTCGGCGGCCAGCGGGTGGGTATCGATGGCGGTGACGAAGATGTCGGAAGGCACGCCATCGATGGCCGGGGTGCGCGAGTAGGGGCGGGTACGCAGGGCGGTCCAGAGGCCGGACTCGACCAGCTGGTCGACCACCGCCTGACGCTCGAGGCCCTCGAGCGCCTCACGGCCGTGGGCCTTGAACTCGACGGCCTCCTCGGCCTCGTCGACCTTGATCACCACCGAGAGCAGGCGACGCTTCTCGCCACGGTTGATGGCGATGACCTCACCCGCCGCCGGGGCGGTGAAGCGCACGCCGTCGATCTTCTTGTCGGTAAAGAGCAGCTGGCCCAGCTTTACCTTGTCTCCCTCCCGGACCTCCATGGTCGGCTTCATGCCGACGTAGTCGGTACCCAGGATCGCCACGTGACGCACCGGGCGCGCATCCTCGATGCGCTGCTCGGGCGCCCCCGTGATGGGGAGATCCAGGCCTTTCTTGACTTCGATCATAGTCTCGCCCAGTTGATGGATCGGATATACGAAGGAAAGGGGTTCGAATGGATTCGAATTATTGTGCTTTCAGTACGTTACCAGTCAGGCCCGGGCGCCGCCCGAACCACCCCGAAAAATCTTCCACATTATAAAGACAAGGCCGACCCCTGACTACCTGAGCGAAGGTCGCAAGGGATGACCCAAGGCAAGCGACGCAGTGTCGCAGCGGAGGCAGTCCCCCCAACGACAGGGGGGTGGGACGATTGCTCGCCCCACCCCCCTGATCGCTCGCCTCCCGGCGGCGGCCCGACGCGCTTAGGCGCTGACGCGGGGCAGCTTGAGGAAGTGCACGTTGGAGATGTGCTGCAGGATGCGCACCACCTGGCAGCTGTAGCCGAACTCGTTGTCGTACCAGACGTAGAGGACGGCGTTCTTGCCGTTGGCGATGGTCGCCTTGGCGTCGACGATGCCGGCGTGGCGGTTGCCGACGAAGTCGGTGGAGACCACCTCCGGAGAGTCGACGAAGTCGATCTGCTTCTGGAAGGGGGAGTCCAGAGACATCCGGCGCAGGAAGTCGTTCAGCGCCGCGGCGTCGGTCTCCTTCTCCAGGCGCAGGTTGAGGATCGCCATGGAGACGTTGGGGGTCGGCACCCGGATGGCGTTGCCGGTCAGCTTGCCGGTCAGTTCCGGCAGCGCCTTGGCCACCGCCTTGGCGGCGCCGGTCTCGGTCAGCACCATGTTGAGCGGGGCGCTGCGGCCGCGACGGTCGCCCTTGTGGTAATTGTCGATCAGGTTCTGGTCGTTGGTGTAGGCGTGGACGGTCTCCACGTGGCCGTGCTCGACGCCGAACTCGTCGTTGAGCACCTTGAGCACCGGCACGATGGCGTTGGTGGTGCAGGAGGCCGCGGAGAGGATGCTGTCATCGGCGGCGATGTCGCCGTGGTTGATGCCGTAGACGATGTTCTTGATGTCCCCCTTGCCCGGGGCGGTGAGCAGTGCCTTGGCCGCGCCCTTGCACTGCAGGTGCTGGCCGAGGCCCGCCTCGTCGCGCCAGATGCCGGTGTTATCCACCACCACGGCGTTGTCGATGCCGTAGGCGGTGTAGTCGACCTCGGCCGGGGAGTCGGCGTAGATCACCTGGATGACGTTGCCGTTGGCGGTGATGGTGCGCGCCTCGGCGTCGACGCTGATGGTGCCGTCGAAGGGGCCGTGGACGGAGTCGCGGCGCAGCAGGCTGGCGCGCTTCTCGAGGTCCTTGGCGATATCGCCGCGGCCGCGCACGACGATGGCCCGCAGGCGCAGCAGGTTGCCGCCGCCGGCCTTCTCCACCAGCACCCGAGCCAGCAGGCGGCCGATGCGGCCGAAGCCGTAGAGCACCACGTCCTGGGGCTCGCCGTTGCTGCCGGCGGCGTCGTGCTTGTCGACGATCTCGGCCAGCTCCTTGCGCAGGAAGGCCGCAGCGTCGCCGCCGCCCTGCTTCTTGAAGGCCACCCCCAGCTTGCCCACGTCGACGTGGGCCGGCCCCAGGTTGAGCTCGGTCATCGCCTGGACCAGCGGGTAGGTGTCCTGCACGGAGAGCTCGGTCCCCTCGACCTTCCGCACGAAGCGGTGGTCCTTCAGGATGCGGATCACGCTGCGGTTGAAGAGCGAGCGCCCGTAGAGGGTGGTGACCACGTTGTTGTGACGGTAGAGCCTACCGATCATCGGGATCATCTGCTCGGCAAGCGCCTGGTTATCGTGCCATTCCTGGAAGACGGTATCGGAGGGTTGCTGGCTCACGTGCGGCCTCACTGGTGGGGGGTGGAAGTTTGCGGCCATTATCCGGAGCCAGCCCCCGGGGTCAATCGAAGGATGGTCGCAGCCGCTGTAGCGGCGTTACAGGAAGCGCCTTTCGACTACAGGCCGGCGCGTCGGCATGATCTGCTATCATGCGCCCTTTCCAAGCCCGTCCACAGCCGACCGACGTGACCATGCCCAACTTCTCGCCGCTGGACCCGCCGCGCCCGGAAGGCGTGCGCGACACCCTCTACTGGCAGGCTCCCCAGGGCAGCGCCAGCGCCCTGGCCCTGACGCGCCTGGCCGAGGACGCCCCGCTGCTGGTGATCACCGCCGACACCGCCCAGGCGCTGCGCCTGGAGAACGAACTGGCCTTCTACAGCCGCCTGCCGGTGCTCCCCTTCCCGGACTGGGAGACGCTGCCCTACGACAGCTTCTCCCCCCACCAGGACATCGTCTCGGCGCGGCTGCGCACCCTGCGGCGCCTGCAGGACGGCGTGCACGGCATCGTGCTGGTACCCATCAACACCCTGATGCAGCGCCTGCCGCCGGTGGAGTACATCGCCGGGCGGGTGCTGACCCTGGAGACGGGCCAGACCCTGGACCGGGAGCGCTTCCGCGAGGCGCTGTCCCGGGCCGGCTACCGGGCGGTGGAGACCGTCTTTGAACCCGGCGAGTACGCCCTGCGCGGCGCCATCATCGACCTCTTCCCCATGGGCGTGGAGGCGCCGCTGCGCATCGACCTGTTCGATGACGAGATCGACACCCTGCGCACCTTCGACCCGGACACCCAGCGCAGCGCCGAGAAGGTCGAGCGGGTCGACCTGCTGCCGGCCCACGAGTATTCGCTGTCGCGCAGCGCCATCGCCTGCTTCCGGGAGGGGTTCGAGACCCTCTTCGACGTCGACCCGCGCCAGTGCCCCCTCTACGTGGACGCCCTCAAGGGGATCCCCTCCCCCGGCCTCGAACAGTACCTGCCGCTCTTCTTCGAACGGACCGCCAGCCTCTTCGAGCACCTGGCCGAGGGCACCCGGGTGGCCCTGCTGCCCGGCGCCTACGCCGCGGCGGAACACCACTGGAGCGCCATCGAGAGTCGCTTCGAGAACCTGGGCGTCGATCCCACCCGGCCGCTGCTGCCGCCCCACCGCGCCTTCCTGCCGGTGGCCGAGCTGTTCGCCGCCATCAAGCGCCACCCCCGGGTGGAGCTCACCGAAGAGGCCGACCATCGCCACGCCCTGGCGCCCCTGAGCCAGGCGCCGCCCGAGGTGGGCATCAACGCCCGGGCCCGGGAGCCCCTGGCGGCCCTGGCGGCCTTCCTCGACGGCCACGCGGCGACCCGGGTGCTCTTCGTGGCCGAGTCCCGGGGGCGCCGCGAGGCGCTGGAAGAGGCCCTGGCGCCGCTGCACCTCAGCCTGCCCCACGTGGAGGACTTCGCCGACTTCCTGGCCGGCGACGCCGCCCGGGCGATCACCGAGGGGGAGCTCGCCGCCGGCCTCTGGCTCGGCGAGCCGGACCTCGCCGTGATCACCGAGTCCGAGCTCTACGGGGAGGTGGTGCGCCAGAGCCGGCGCCGGGAGAAGGCCACCGACGCCGATGCCCTGGCGATCCGACACCTCTCCGAGCTGCGCCCCGGCGCCCCGGTGGTTCACCACACCCACGGCGTGGGCCGCTACCGGGGGCTCGAGACCCTGGAGGCCGGCGGCCAGGCCGCGGAGTTCGTGACCCTGGAGTACGCTGAAGGGGCGAAGCTCTACGTGCCGGTGGAGAGCCTGCACCTGATCTCGCGCTACGCCGGCGCCGACGACGAGCTCGCCCCCCTGCATCGCCTCGGCTCCGACCAGTGGGACAAGGCCCGCCGCAAGGCCGCCGAGAAGATCCGCGACACCGCCGCCGAGCTCCTCGACATCTACGCCCGCCGGGAGGCCCGGGAGGGCTTCGCCTGCGAGGTGCCGGACGCCGAGTACGCCCGCTTCGCCGCCGCCTTCCCCTTCGAGGAGACCCCGGACCAGCGTGCCGCCATCGAGGCGGTGCTCCACGACATGAGCGCCCCGCGCCCCATGGACCGGGTGGTGTGCGGCGACGTGGGCTTCGGCAAGACCGAGGTGGCCATGCGCGCCGCCTTCCTGGCGGTCCACTCCGGCCGCCAGGTGGTGGTGCTGGTGCCCACCACCCTGCTCGCCCGCCAGCACTTCGAGAACTTCCGGGACCGCTTCGCCGATACCGCGGTGAACATCGAGCTGGTCTCGCGCTTCACCGCCGGCAAGGGGCAGTCCGGTTCACTCAAGCGCATCGAGGAGGGCCAGGCCGACATCGTCATCGGCACCCACAAGCTGCTCTCGAAGTCCATGAAGCTGCCGAAGATGGGCCTGCTGATCATCGACGAGGAGCATCGCTTCGGGGTGGCCCAGAAGGAGCGCCTGAAGAGCCTGCGCGCCGAGGTGGACATCCTCACCCTGACCGCCACGCCGATCCCGCGCACCCTGAACATGGCCATGAGCGGCATCCGCGACCTCTCCATCATCGCCACCCCGCCGGCGCGGCGCCTGTCGGTAAAGACCTTCGTGCAGCGCCGGGAGGAGGCGGTGGTCAAGGAGGCGATCCTGCGCGAGATCCTCCGCGGCGGCCAGGTCTACGTCCTGCACAACGAGGTCAGGACCATCGAGACCGCCGCCGAGACGATCCGCGAGCTGGTGCCGGAGGCCCGGGTCGGGGTGGCCCACGGCCAGCTGCCGGAGCGCTCCCTGGAGCGGGTGATGTCGGACTTCTACCACAAGCGCTTCAACGTGCTGGTCTGCTCCACCATCATCGAGACCGGCATCGACGTGCCCAGCGCCAACACCATCATCATCGAGCGCGCCGACCGCTTCGGCCTCGCCCAGCTCCACCAGCTGCGCGGCCGGGTCGGACGCAGCCACCACCAGGCCTATGCCTACCTGCTCACCCCGCCGCCGAAGGCGATGACCCGGGATGCCATCAAGCGCCTGGAGGCGATCGGCGAGGCGGAGGATCTCGGTGCCGGCTTCACCCTGGCCAGCCACGACATGGAGATCCGCGGTGCCGGCGAGCTGCTCGGCGAGGAGCAGAGCGGCCAGATGGAGGCGATCGGCTACGGGCTCTACATGGAGATGCTCGACCGCGCCGTGGCGGCGATTCGCGCCGGCCGGACGCCCAACATCGAGGCGCCCCTGGACGAGGGCGTCGAGGTGAGCCTCAACCTGCCGGCGCTGATCCCCAACGACTACCTTCCCGACGTCCAGCAGCGCCTGGTGATGTACAAGCGCATCGCCAGCGCCGCCGACGAGGGGGAGCTCAAGGAGCTGCAGGTGGAGATGATCGACCGCTTCGGGCTGCTGCCGGCGCCGGTGAAGACCCTGCTGCGCCAGACGAAACTGCGCCAGCGTGCCGAACGGCTGGGCATCACCCGGCTGGAGGCGGGGCCCGAGCGGGGCCGGGTGATCTTCGCCCCCCATACCGCGGTCGACCCGCTCACCCTGGTGGAGCTGATCCAGAACGCCCCGGGCCGCTACCGCCTGGACGGCGCCGACACCCTGCGCTTCGAGGCCGCCATGGAGCAGGAGGAGGCGCGCTTCCAGGCGCTGGAGCAGCTGCTCGAGACCCTCAACCGCAAGGCCCAGGCGGCCTGATCCCCGGCGCCCAAAAGAGTGGCGAACCGCCTCGTCTCAGGGCACTCTATACTGTCGGCAAGGCGTTTCATCGCACCCGACAACAGCGGTGCTGGGCAGGGAGTGCCGGGCGCCCTTCGTGATGGTTGACGTCGACCCCGTCGACGGCCTGCAGAGAAGAACGACGTTGATGAATACCACGACACTGGCAAGGCGCACCGCCCGCTGCGCCATCGCCCTGGGCCTTGGCGCCCTGCTCGCCTCCGGCGCCCTGGCCGAGGAGCGCGACCGGCCCCGCGGCCACTTCCCGCTTCCCGA
>Ga0209075_1003119_pt1 | contig 14033 bp, 12 predicted proteins | sample Stecom2011_FD_187523 | JGI IMG/M metagenome (GOLD analysis project Ga0209075, IMG submission 187523) | Agricultural soil microbial communities from Utah to study Nitrogen management - Steer compost 2011 (SPAdes) (version 2) | ecosystem: Environmental > Terrestrial > Soil > Agricultural land... | reverse complement strand
GTTGTTCTAACTGTTCAGGCTGATTATTGCGGCTAAAGTGCAATAACTGTTGCGGCAGTAAATTCACCGGGCAGGCATCAACACACCATGCGCAGCGTATACAGGCTTGTTCGACGGCGGGGATTTGCTTACTCATGTATTCAGCCCCGTTGAGTCAATCAGGCGGATGGATTGAATATTGCTGCTGCTCGCTAACATATCGATACAATCCACCGGGCAGGCGTCTACACATAAATCACAACCCGTGCATTCATCGGCGATAACCGTATGCATCAATTTACTGGCACCCAGAATGGCATCCACTGGGCAGGCCTGTATGCATTTGGTGCAGCCTATGCATTCTGCTTCGCGAATAAAGGCGACAGTCGCGGGGCGATAATGCGCATCCAAAATTTGCTTAGGCCTATTTAATAGCTGCGCTAGGGCATCGGCTGTTTCTTGGCCACCGGGCGGGCAGCGGTTAATGGCTTGGCCGTCGATAATAGCCTGCGCATAAGGCTTGCAACCGGCATAGCCACAATGGCCGCATTGGGTTTGTGGTAGCAGTTGATTAACGCTTTCTAGCAGTTGCTGTTTGTCATCTTTTTTTATTATGCGTCGATTGCTGCTATGTAATAGGGCAATCAGCAAGGCAAGAAAGCTTATGCTGAGCAGCAAGCCAAGCCAGAAAGTCGGCTGATGTAAAAATATATCTGCCATCATTTAGTTTATTTGAACTATGCCAACAAAGCCCATAAAGGCTAAGGCCATCAAACTTAAATTAATCATTTGAATAGCGCTACCTTGAAACGCTTGTGGGATATCGCGCCAGGATAAACGTTGTTGCAGGCCGGTAAATAAAATAACCACCAAAGCGAAACCTGCGGCAGCACCTAGGCTGGCTACTAGTGTAAAAACAAAACCATACTCTAGATCTATTGTTTGTAAGCTGATGCCTAATACTGCACAGTTAGCGATAATTAAAGGCAGGTAAGGGCCCATGCTGCGTTGCTTATCGGGCTGTTTGTTTAGTAGATATATTTCTATCGCTTGCACCAAAGCTGCAATGATGAGCAGGTTAAACAGAAGCTGCAAATAGCTTACATCCAAGGGCAGTAGTAGCCAGTGGTAGAGGAAAAAGCTCAGTACACTGCTATTGACTAAAACAAAAGCTGTCACTGCAGATAAGGCAATAGCGCTAGGCCAGGCTTGGCGGTAACCCAAGAATGGGGTGACGCCAAGCATCTGTGACAAGACAATATTATTTGCCAATAGCAAAGCAAAGAAGAGACTTGCAGCTTCTGCCAACATTGCGTTTAACCCATTAGCTGATGCGCATGCCTGCTTGGGCACCGCTATCAGGGTGTAATAACCATAAGTCGCTACCACCAGGGCCTGCTGCCAATACCATACCCTCGGATAAGCCAAACTTCATTTTTCTTGGCTTAAGATTGGCAAGTACTACGGTTAGCTGGCCATCTAATTGCTCCGGCGTATAGGCGGCACGTATGCCAGAGAACACTTGGCGCGTACCTAATTCACCTACATCCAGCTCTAAGCGCAGGAGTTTATCCGCGCCTTCCACATAGCTGGCTTTGATAATACGCGCTACGCGCAAATCGATTTTGGTGAAATCTTCGATAGTAATTTCTTCGCTGATTACATCGTCTTTATCGTCGGTTTTTTTGCTTTTGTCTTTCTTTTTCGGCTTTTCAGCTTGTGCTTGCGACACATCGGCTTGGTTATCTTTTAGCATGGCTTCGATGTGTTTTTTATCCACGCGTTGTAGCAAGGGTGTAAAGCTATTCAGCTGATGGCCTAATAAAGGTTCAATAGCATCGCTTGACCAATCCAGCGGACAGTTTAAAAACTCTTCGGCCGCAACTGCCGTGGTAGGTAATACCGGCTTTAAATATAAGATCAGCAGGCGGAAAATATTGATACCCATAGAGCAAATGGCCAGTACCTCTTGCTCTTTGCCTTCTTGCTTGGCTAGCGCCCAAGGGGCGTTGTCATCGATATATTTATTGGCAAGATCGGCAATGTGCATAATTTCACGCATGGCCTTGCCGTATTCGCGGGTTTCGTAATGGTTAGCGATAGTGCTAGAGGCTTTTAGGGCTTCTTCCCACAGCTCGGGATTATGCAGGCTATCGGCCATAACATTGTTATTGCCTTTTTCAATAAATCGCGCACAACGGCTAGCAATATTAACCAGCTTATTCACCAAGTCGGCGTTAACACGTTGGCTAAAATCTTCCATATTGAGGTCTAAATCGTCAATTTGGCTGCTTAGCTTACAGGCAAAGTAGTAACGTAAATACTCGGGGTTCAAGTGTGCTAAATAACTGCTGGCATTAATAAAGGTGCCGCGTGATTTCGACATTTTTTGACCATTAACGGTTAAAAAGCCGTGGGCAAAAATACCGGTAGGTGTGCGAAAATCCGCCGAATGCAGCATGGCAGGCCAAAACAAGGCGTGGAAGTTGATAATGTCCTTACCAATAAAGTGGTAAAGCTCAGCCTTGCTGTCTTTGTTCCAAAAATCATCAAAGTTTAGGCCCTCTTGCTGGCAGAAATACTTAAAGCTGGCCATGTAGCCAATAGGTGCATCCAACCAAACATAAAAAAACTTGTTGGGTGCACCGGGAATTTCAAAGCCGAAGTAGGGCGCATCACGGCTAATATCCCACTCTTGCAAGCCGGCATTTAGCCATTCCGCCATTTTATTGGCCACTTGTTCTTGTAGGTGCCCAGCGCGCGTCCATTCTTTTAAGAAATCCGCCAATGCAGGCAATGTGAAAAAGTAGTGCTCGGAGGCCTTCATCACTGGGCGTGCGCCAGAAATGGTCGAGTAAGGGTCGATTAAATCTGCCGGCGTATAGGTGCTGCCACAGGCTTCGCAGTTATCACCGTACTGGTCAGGTGCTTTACACTTGGGGCAACTGCCTTTAATAAAGCGGTCGGCTAGGAATAGCTTCTTTTCTGGATCGTAAAGTTGTTGAATCTCGCGCTTGGCGATATGGCCGTTAGCCTGCAAGCGTTGGTAAATTAATTCGCTAAAGTAACGGTTCTCTTCCGAGTGGGTGCTATGGTAGTGGTCAAAATCAATCAAGAAGCCAGCAAAGTCACTTTCGTGCTCGGCTTTCACTTGTGCGATTAATTGTTCGGCACTGATACCCTGCTCTTCGGCTTTCAGCATAATAGCTGTACCATGAGCATCATCAGCGCAAACATAATAGCATTGTTGCCCTCGTAGCTTTTGAAAACGCACCCAAATATCGGTTTGAATGGTTTCGAGTATATGGCCAAGATGCAGGGAGCCATTGGCGTATGGCAGGGCACTGGTGACTAAAATATTACGTTGTGAACTCATGAGCGAATGAAACTCGTATAATGCTAGCGAAAAGGCCGCCACTATAGCGTTTTTTACGGTGAATTTCATCCTGTGCGTTGAGTGCATGTAAAATTGATAATGTAGGTGAAAATATGGCAGTAACACAATTACCCCAAGACCCGCTCAAAGGTATCAAACATATTATTGCAGTAGCTTCCGGTAAAGGCGGCGTTGGTAAATCAACAACTGCAGTCAACTTAGCCCTGGCGCTGCATGCGGAAGGTTATAAAACTGGCTTATTGGATGCCGATATTTACGGGCCAAGCCAAGCGATGATGCTGGGTGTGGCCGATGGTACGCGCCCGCAAAGTGCGCAAAATAAATATTTTAAGCCTGTTGAGGCGCATGGTATTGCCAGTATGAGTATGGCCTATATGGTTACCGAGAATACGCCTATGGCTTGGCGTGGGCCTATGGCAACCGGTGCCTTGTTGCAGTTAATTGGCCAGACGGTGTGGGGTGAGCTGGATTTCTTAGTCATCGATATGCCGCCGGGTACAGGTGATATTCAGCTGACCTTAGCGCAAAAAGTACCGGTAACCGGTGCTGTTATTGTTACTACGCCGCAAGATATTGCCACCTTGGATGCCCGCAAGGGTATCGAGCTATTTCGTAAGGTGAATATCCCTGTACTGGGTGTAGTAGAAAATATGGCTATACACACGTGCAGCAATTGCGGCCATAGTGAGCATATTTTTGGTGAGGGTGGTGGTTTACGTGTTGCTCAGCGTTACCAAACCGAGCTTTTAGGTTCTTTGCCGTTAGCTGTGGCTATCCGTGAACAAGCGGATTCGGGTAAGCCCACAGTTGTGGCTGAGCCGGAAGGCGCTATCGCACAAGCCTATCGTCAAATCGCACGTCGTGTTGCTAGCGAAGCGAAGAAAGTGAAGGCGGTTAGCAATACGGTTAATATTAGTAGTAGTGACGATTAGACGTTAAATAGTACTTAGCCAGTAGCTTCAGTTACTGGCTACTATATCGCATTGATAAGTTTGGCATGACTTTTGCTTTAGTTATAGAAAAGCAAAAATTGCAGACGGAGTCACAAATATCATGCGATATACAACACAACCTCCACAGTTACCAAACACTTCTAACGCCCAACAGGGTTTTACTTTAATCGAGCTGATGATTGTTGTAGCCATTATTGGTATTTTGGCAGCCGTAGCTATTCCTGCATACCAAAGCTATATCGCTAGGGCGCAGGCCTCAGAGGCTACGAGCTTATTGTCGGGGCTGCGTAGCCAAATTATCGAAGTCCATCTCAATAGTGGTGCTTGCCCAGACTTCTCACTGTTCGCCGCAGGCCAAGTGATGCTAGAGGGTAAGTACGTGGAAAGCATAAGCAGTGATGCCGATAATTGTCTTTATACTGCAAAGTTCGTCAGTCATGGCATTAACGCCAAGTTGCAAGGCGCGACGCTTACCATGCAATACAATACGCAAAACCAGTTAATGCAGTGGTCATGTACAGGTCTTGTAAAAGAGCTAAAGCCTATCCCATGCTAGTTGCTTAAAGCGAATAGGGCTCATCAATACCGATAAAAACTCGGCTAATTTGTTGCTGATCTGTTGTTATGGCATTTTATTTGTAATAATGAGCAAAGCTGGCAGTCGGTTAATGTTTTTTAATGACGATGTCTAGGTATTACCAGCTAGCAAATACTGCGTTAGTTTTTTAATTGGGTTTCATTACATAGGTTTTTTATCATGTTAGTACGTTTAGTTATTGCTGTGATTACAGCGTTTATTATTAGTGGCTTTTATCAAGCATATAATACGAGTGAAGGTATTTTTGTTATTGATATGGTGAATATGGCTAGCTTTATATTGGCTACTGTTGTCACTGTTTTATTAACCAGCATTGCTGAGCTGCCAGGCCTTACCGAGCATGGTTACACGGGTAATAAAAAGAGCCGTGAAAATGCCGAGCGTGAAGAAGGTACGGTTAAGTGGTTTAATGTCAGTAAAGGCTTTGGCTTTATTACACGCAGTAATGACGAAGATATCTTTGTTCATTACCGTTCAATTCGTGGCCATGGTCGTCGCCGTTTATTTGATGGTCAGGTGGTAAGCTTTTCGGTTATCGATAGTGACAAAGGCTTGCAAGCCGATGATGTAGAAATCATTAAGTAATAATTGCCGTCATAAAAAAGGGCAGCTGTTAGAGGCTGCCCTTTTTTTTGTCTTATATTTAAGCCATTAATCTTGCGTTTGGTAGCTTTCAATAGGTGGGCAGGCGCAGGATAAGTAACGGTCGCCGTAGACGTTATCAATGCGGCGCACCGGCGGCCAATATTTATTATCCCGTAAGTGAGCCAGTGGATAAGCCGCTTGTTCGCGACTATAGCTGTGCTGCCATTCAGAGCTAATCAACATCTGATGGGTGTGTGGCGCATTCACTAGCGGGTTATCTTCAAGCGGCCAAATGCCTTGCTGCACTTGTTCGATTTCATGGAAAATCGCAATCATGCTATCGCAGAAGCGATCGAGCTCAACCAATGACTCGCTCTCAGTAGGCTCTATCATTAAGGTACCGGCGACGGGAAAGCTCATGGTTGGGCTATGAAAGCCGTAGTCCATTAAGCGTTTAGCGATATCTTCTTCACTGATGCCAGAGGCTTCTTTCAAAGGGCGTAAATCAATAATGCACTCATGCGCTACGCGGCCATTTTGCCCTGTATACAGTACCGGATAGCATGCAGATAAACGCTTGGCGATATAGTTAGCATTGAGAATCGCAACCTGAGTCGCACGGCGCATGCCCTGAGCACCCATCATATGGATATAGACCCAAGAAATCGGCAAAATTCCCGCGCTACCAAAAGGTGCAGAGGATATAACATCGTCATCTTTCTGCGCTAACGGGTGTTGGGGTAAAAAATCCATCAAGTGTTTTTTGACGCCAATAGGGCCCATACCTGGGCCGCCGCCGCCATGTGGGATGGCGAAAGTTTTATGCAGATTAAGGTGGGAAACATCGGCACCAAATTCACCGGGTGCAGCGATACCGACCAGTGCGTTTAAGTTAGCGCCATCAACGTAAACTTGGCCGCCAACGCTATGAATAAGCGCGCAAATTTCAACGATGGTAGGTTCAAATACACCATGAGTGGAGGGGTAGGTCACCATAATGGCGGCAATTTTATCGCCGTAAAGCGCAACTTTCTCTTTTAAATCAACCAAGTCCACATTGCCTTGGCTATCGCACTTGGTAATGATCACATCCATACCGGCCATAACGGCGCTGGCGGGGTTAGTACCGTGTGCAGAACTTGGGATTAAGCAAATATGTCGATCGCCCTCACCGCGGCTCTCATGGTAAGCCTTAATGGTTAATAAACCGGCATATTCGCCTTGCGAGCCTGCATTGGGCTGGAAGGAGATAGCATCATAGCCTGTGCACACCATCAACATTTGCTCTAGTTCATGCAATAGCGCTTGATAACCTAGGCTTTGATCCTTAGGGACGAATGGGTGCAATTGAGCAAAAGCTGGCCAAGTAATTGGTATCATTTCACTACTTGCGTTCAGCTTCATGGTGCAAGAGCCTAAGGCAATCATGGATTGATCTAAGGCAATATCTTTGTTTTCTAAGCGTTTCAAGTAGCGCAGCATTTCGGTTTCGCTATGGTAGTTATTAAAAACCGCATGCTGAAGAAATGCCGATTGTCTTTGCAGTGATTCGGGTATTAGATTTTTGCTGTTTAGTGCCTGCCAATTGACGGTTTTACCGCCAAAAACGTTTAGTAGTGCTTGTAGGTCATCCAAGGTAGTTGTTTCGTCCAAGCTTAGCGCGAGTTGCTGATCATTGGCTAAGCGTAGGTTTAAGCCACTTTTTAAAGCTGTTTGGTAAATGCTTTGCGTTTTGTCGCCGGTATTTAGCAGTAATGTGTCGAATGCGGCAGTATGCGCGAGGCTGTAGCCTAATTCATTTAATGCGTGGGCCAAGACGCTGCTCAGTTTAGCAACACGCTGCGCTATGCGCGTTAAGCCTTTTGGGCCATGGTAGACAGCGTAGCTTGAGGCCATGATGGCGAGTAAGGCTTGTGAGGTGCAAATATTGCTCGTCGCTTTTTCACGGCGAATATGTTGCTCACGGGTTTGTAAAGCCATGCGATAAGCTAACTTGCCATCAGCATCTTTAGAAACACCAATAATGCGGCCGGGTAAAGAACGTTTATGCTGCTCTTTACAGGCAAAAAATGCGGCATGTGGGCCACCAAAGGCCATGGGTACGCCAAAGCGTTGGCTATTGCCGATAACAATATCCGCGCCCATCTCGCCAGGTGGAGTTAATACGCACAGGCTTAATAAATCGCTGGCAACGCTAACAATGGCGTTTTTGCTTTGTGCTAAAGCGATAATATCTCGCAAATCAATCACATTGCCGTAGGTGTTAGGGTATTGCAGTAATACGCCAAAAAACTCTTCATCAGCTAATTGTGTTTCAGCGTCGCCAACAATCATCGTAAAGCCAAAATGTTTGGCGCGGGTTTTTAATACGGCAAGCGTTTGTGGGTGACAATGCTGATCGACAAAGTAGTTTAAGCTTTTGTTCTTTTTGACAATACGTTGGCTCATTGCCATAGCTTCGGCTGCTGCGGTGCCTTCATCCAATAAAGATGCGTTGGCCATTTCCATTGCAGTTAAATCCATCACCATTTGTTGGAAGTTTAATAAAGCTTCTAAACGACCTTGGGCAATTTCTGGCTGATAGGGGGTATAGGCCGTGTACCAGCCTGGGTTTTCTAAGACATTACGTAAAATAACGGTGGGTGTATGGTTGGGGTAATAGCCCATACCGATATAGCTTTTATTGATCTGGTTTTTATCCGCAATGGTCTTGATGCGCGCCAAAGTATTGGCTTCTGAGACGGCTTCTTGTAAAGCCATAGGCTGTTTTTTTAAAATGCTAGCCGGTACAGTTTGCTCCGTTAAATCCTCCAATGATTGCGCGCCAATATAGCTTAGCATGGTGGATACCTGTGCTTCATCTGCACCAATATGGCGCTGGATAAATTCACCTTGGTTAAATAGCTGATCAAAACTCGTCATAGCATGCCCCAACAAAACAAAGTCGATTTAAAATGCTGCGTATTAAAGCATAATTTTTTATGTTTCTATAATGAACTGCAAATTAAACCTCACTTATACCTTTTGGTTTTATGGAGTACTAGGTGCATATAAAAACGGTGAAGCAAGTAGGGCCTTGGCGTCAGCTCGATAGTGAATGCCACTACGATAATGCATGGATTCGTATTGCTCATGAGAATGTCATTACACCTGCCGGCAGTGCGGGTGTTTATGGGCGCATCCATTTCAAAAATAAAGCGATTGCGATTATTCCGCTGGATGGGCAGGGCAATACTTGGTTGGTGGGGCAGCATCGTTATGTCTTAGATGCCTATAGTTGGGAATTGCCCATGGGTGGTGGGCCTCTAGCAATGGATAGTCTAGAAGCGGCAAAGCAAGAGTTGCATGAGGAGGTGGGCTTGGCTGCAGCGCATTGGCAGTTAATACAAACGCTTCATACCTCCAATTCAGTCAGTGATGAGCAAGGCTTGGTTTATCTAGCCACAGGCTTAACCTGGATAGGCAGCCAGCCGGAAGAAACCGAATTACTGACGCTTAAAAAAATGCCTTTAGATGAAGCGATTGACTGGGCTTTAAACGGTAATATTACTGATGCTATTAGCGTAGCGGCTTTATTAAAAGTGGCTTTGCTGCGTCAAAGAGGGCTTTTAAAATATAAGTAAGAAGGGGGTAACAGCCTCTCTAGAAGAGAGGCTGTTGGGTTTGCATTACTTTTTAAGGATAACGCAAGAACCATGACCAAATAGGCCTTGGTTAGCGGTAATACCGACTTTAGCGTTAGCGACTTGTCTATCACCTGCTTGGCCGCGTAGCTGCCAAGTTAGTTCACAAATCTGTGCTAAGGCTTGCGCTGGAACAGCCTCACCAAAACAAGCCAAACCGCCAGAGACGTTAACCGGAATGCGGCCACCTAATGTGGTAGCACCTTCACGGACTAAGCGTGCACCTTCGCCACGTGCACATAGTTGTAAGTCTTCATACCAATCTAGTTCTAAAGCGGTAGATAAGTCATAGACTTCAGCAAGGCTAACGTCTTCAGGGCCAATACCTGCCTCTTCGTAGGCTTTTTTCGGTAATTGCGCGCGGAAACTAACGGCTTCAGCTGCAACAGCGGAGTCGGTAGCAATGTCTGGCATTTCCACAACCGCATTCGGGAAGGTTGGGGTAACGGTGGATATTGCTGAAACTCTTACTGCATCACTCTTGCCGATTTTCTTGGCGAACTCTTCAGAGCAGACAATCACTGCAGCTGCACCATCAGAAGTTGCACAAATATCCATCAAACGTAATGGGTTGGCAACCATCGCAGAGTTTGCGACATCTTCAGCGGTAAACTTTTTACGATAACGTGCATACGGGTTAGTAAAGCCGTGCTTAGCGTTTTTAACTTTAACAGCCGCGAAGTCTTCCATGGTGTCACCAAAAACATCCATACGACGACGTGCGTATAAAGCAAAGTAGGTTGGGTTGGTGATACCAATATAAAAACGTAACCAGTCGGGGTCATCCGGGCGGTAGCCTTTAGCAGGCGCTAAAAAGCCTTTAGGTGTGGTATCAGCACCGATAACCAAGGCGCATTGTGCTTCGCCTGATAAAATCTTACTGCGTGCAGCAGCTAAGGCTTGTGAGCCAGAAGCGCAAGCAGCATAAGAAGTGTTGATCTCAGCACCTTGCCAGCCTAAAGCTTGGGCAAAAGTTGCACCAGCAACATAGCCTGGGTAGCCACAACGCATGGTTGCAGCGCCAGAGATAAAGTCGATGTCTTTCCAGCTAACACCAGCATCGGCGAGTGCGTCGCGAGCGGCCTTTACACCATACTCAACAAAATTTTTGCCCCACTTGCCCCAAGGGTGCATACCAATACCAATAACGGCAACTTCTTTAGTCATTATGCAATCCTCAATTGTTTATGCGGTGGGTTTCCACTTCCAGATAACTTTTACGTTATCGTCATCTTCGTATAGGGTTTCTAAAACTAATTCCGCTTTATTGCCTACCTTCAATTTGTCAACGCCGGTGCCTTCAACCACTTGGCCTAGAATAATCATTTTCTCTTTTTCTAGTTGTACGGCAGCTATTGCATATGGCTCGTAGGGATCGGCGGCAATAAAGGGCTCAGGCGGTTTGTATTGCGCATCGGTATACGACCAGATGGTACCTGTGCGGCTTAAAGTAACTTCTTCAAACTCTGTGCTATTGCAATCAGGGTTGCGACAAAAGCGATCTTGTTTGGGGAAATAATACGTACCACACTGTTTGCAGCAGGTGCCAATGAGGTGCGGTTTATCCTGATCCATTGTATACCAGCCTTCAACGGCAGCCACAATGGGTTTATTAGAGGGGGTATTCGGCATAGAACAATCTCCACAGTCGTGCCTAAACTGGCATAGTGTGGCTATTGTATAGAAATAAGGGGGTTGAGACCAGCGGCTTGCTGGGTGGAATTTTAGGCAAAAAAAAGGCGGCTAAGCCGCCTTTGGGATCTAGCTTACAGAGGGTTGACGTTTTCCGCCTGAGGACCCTTCTGACCTTGAGTAACTTCCATCGTTACTTGCTGGCCTTCAACTAAGGTTTTTCTACCATCGCCCATGATCGCGCTGAAGTGTACAAAAACATCTTTGCCACCTTCTTGTGCGATAAAACCAAAACCTTTCTCGTCATTGAACCATTTGACGGTTCCGGTAACTTTGTCTGACATAAAATACTTGCTCTTGTTACTGCTATATAGCGTGTTACTTGACCGGTGGGAAACACCGGCGATTTCTGTGAAAGTATCACGTTCCTCGGTTTTGACCTTGGGCGCTTAACTTCCTGTTAAGTTGCACTTACCGTGTTGGTAAAATGCAAACTGTGTCCATCATAACAAAAATCAAGCGCTTGGCTATAACAATTTTAAAAATAGTCAATATTTAATGTGGGAAGATGGTTTGTTTGTTTAGCAATCAACGCTGTGGTTGAGGCTAATAATTTTCTTGAATGTTTTTGATTGTCTAACTAGAGGAGAGTAACCGTGAAGTAAATGGCGGACCGGACGAGACTCGAACTCGCGACCTCCGGCGTGACAGGCCGGCATTCTAACCAACTGAACTACCGGTCCGCACCGGCTACTATCAAGGCATTATGGTGGGTGATGACGGGTTCGAACCGCCGACCCTCGCCTTGTAAGGGCGATGCTCTACCAGCTGAGCTAATCACCCGTCTGGCCTTGAAGTGCTGCGTATATTAAGGGTTTAAAAAATTCTGTCAAATGTTTTTAGAGGAAAAAGCATAATAAAGTTGTTTTTATACATTTTCGTTTATCTTTTGAACAGAATAAGCGCTTTGTGTTTATTTGAGCATTGGCGTAAACTCGCGTTTTTCATTATCTCACTCGATTTATTATGGATATATACAAAGAATTTAGCTTCGATGCTGCGCATCATTTGCCGAATGTGCCAGCGGGACATAAATGTGCGCGTCTACATGGGCATACTTTTTATGTGAAAATCACAGTTAGTGGTGATGTTGGTGAGGATAGTGGTTGGGTTATGGACTTTGGCGACCTGAAAAAAGCCTTTAAGCCGCTCTATGATCAACTTGATCATTATTACTTAAATGAAATAGAAGGCTTGGAAAACCCGACTAGCGAAAATATTGCGCGTTGGATATGGCAAAGGCTAAAACCGGATTTAGCCTTGCTGAGTCAGATTGAAGTGAAGGAGACATGTACCAGTGGTTGTATATATCGCGGCCCTAGCAGTAACGAGTAAGCGCCGCGTTTTATAGCCCTATTTAAGGTGGGCATTGCGCCCACCTACTATTACTTGCCTTTCGCTGCCTTAGGTAGCTCGATTTGCCACTTACCATCAACATGAAAGGCCCGCCAGCCAGTTGGCTTGCCCTTATCATCTTCCGTCATTAGGTATTGCTCTTTGCTTTTACGGCTAAAGCGTACTTGTACGGGGAAGCCTTGGTTATCTTTTACTGGGCCATCGGTAATAAAGTGATACTTACTCGGTAATTCATCTTTATGTGGGATTAGCTCGCTAACCAAAGGTGCGCGGGTTTCACGATTTTTAGGGAACTTACTAGCTGCTAGGAATAAGCCTGCTGCACCGTCGCGTAATACGTAGGTGTCATCAACTTTCTTGCACTGCAATTCCGGCATAGGTACAACGTCCATCTTCGGTGGTGCGGCTTCGCCACTTTTCAGTAGTTTTCGGGTGTTTTTGCACTCGCTATTGGTGCAGCCAAAGTATTTACCGAAACGGCCAGATTTTAGCTGCATTTCACTACCGCATTTATCACATTCCAGCACTGGGCCGTCATAACCTTTGATTTTGAACTCACCTAGCTCAACTTCAAAACCGTGGCAATCTGGATTATTACCACAGATGTGGAGTTTGCGCTTTTCATCCATCAAGTAGCTATCCATCGCGGTATTGCAAATCGCACAGCGGCGCTTGCTCATCAGGCGCAAAGCTTCGCTTTCCTCATCGGCATCAGCGCTAATGGCTTCGTCACCAGGGATGAGGTTCATGGTTTCTTTGCAGCGCTCTTTAGGCGGCAGGGCGTAGCCAGAGCAGCCCAAGAATACGCCAGTACTCGCCGTGCGAATTTGCATGGGTCTGCCGCAGGCTTTGCAAGGTATATCGGTTTCTGTCGGGCTATTGGCTCGCATGCCACCGTCGGCGTCACTGGCTATTGCAAGCTTTTCAGAGAAATCTGCGTAAAAGGCATCCAATAGTTTTTTCCAGTTTTTATCGCCTTGAGCTACCTCATCGAGCTTTTCTTCCATTTCAGCGGTAAAGCTGTAGTTCATGAGGTCTTCAAAGCTTTCTGCTAGACGCTCGGTAACAATATCGCCCATTTTTTCGGCATAAAAACGTTTGTTTTCTATTTTGGCGTAGCCACGATCTTGGATGGTGGAAATAATCGACGCATAGGTGGAAGGTCGACCAATACCACGCTTTTCTAGCTCTTTAACCAAGCCTGCTTCAGTGTAGCGTGCGGTTGGTTTGGTAAAGTGTTGTTTAGGCTCCAGCACTTGTAGCTTTAATATATCGCCTGTTTTGACATCAGGCAGTACGACATCTTCACCTTTTTTACTGATTGCCGATTGTACTTTGGTAAAACCGTCAAAACGCAAAATACGGCCACGGGTTTGTAGCTCATAACCTGCCGCTTCAACGGTGACATTGCTGGAAGTGTATTGTGCGTCGGCCATTTGGCAGGCAACAAATTGACGCCAAATAAGTTCGTATAAACGTTCAGCGTCGCGCTCCATGCCACCGAGTTGGCCTGACTTTACCCGCACATTAGAAGGTCTGATGGCCTCATGCGCTTCCTGAGCATTACTTTTGCTGCCATAAAAGCGCATTTTTTCGGGCAGATAATCCGCACCAAAGCTTTCATCGATATAGTCGCGGCAAGCGTTCACGGCATCCATGCTTAAAAAGGTAGAATCGGTACGCATATAGGTAATATGACCGGCCTCATACAGGCGCTGTGCCATCATCATGGTCTTCTTCACTGAGAAGCCCAAGCGTGTGCTGGCGGCTTGTTGCAAGGTTGAGGTAAT
>Ga0209075_1003118_pt1 | contig 14035 bp, 14 predicted proteins | sample Stecom2011_FD_187523 | JGI IMG/M metagenome (GOLD analysis project Ga0209075, IMG submission 187523) | Agricultural soil microbial communities from Utah to study Nitrogen management - Steer compost 2011 (SPAdes) (version 2) | ecosystem: Environmental > Terrestrial > Soil > Agricultural land... | reverse complement strand
CGGAATGCCAGGCAGCTGCAGGCTGATGAGATCGCGGATTTTCTCCACCGAGGCCACCTTGCACTGCTGCACAAACTGTTTGCGCAGGTCGTCCAGCGGCATGTCGGCCTTCACCGCCAGGATGAATTCAGCATCCTTGATGATCTGTCCATCCTGCACCGGTGCCACCGTCAGCCCGTACTGGCGCTGCTGCAGCGTGATCGACAGGGCTCTCGGTTCCAGCACAGTGCTCAGGGCCTGTCGCAGCACTTGCATCAGCGGGCTGAAGCAGGCTTCCGGCAGGTCGTGATCGTAGGGTGTGAACTCCCTCGGCAAGCGGCTCTCGTCGGTGAAGGTCACCAGCTCGCCGCACAGTTCGAGCAAGGCTTCGTACAGGCGCTCCGGATGCAGCTGGCGCAACCTGGCCAGGTGCATGAACTTGGGGTGCGCGCGGTTCAGCATCTGCAGCAGCATGAAATCAGAGACATCAGCCACGCCGCCTTGCCCGGGCGCGCCCACCCGTTCGGCAATGTTGCGGGCCCGTTCCTGCATCAGGCCAGCCATTTCACCCACAAAGCGCTGCAGCCGTGACGCCGAGCGCACGCTGAGCATGGTGGGCAGAAAATTCGGGTCCATCACCAGGCTGCCGTCCGGGCGCTTTTCCAGAATCCGGCCAATGGCGAGCGCGGCGTAGGCACTGCGATCTTCCCGCTCCAGCATTAACCGGGGCGCCACTCGCCCGACATCAATGCTGTGAGCGTCTCCATCCACCGAATGCAGGTCACGAATTTCCACCGACAGGGCCCGAAAGCGACCGGCCACCGGGGCATCCGGCCATTCCACTTCGGCCAGAGTATCGCTGCCCAGAGGCAAGGCCAGATACACCACCTGATTGGCCACCGAGGCATCGGTGATTTCCAGGGGCTCGGGCATCACGTCGTCCTGAGGCAGATTGAAGCGGGTGCCATCCGGAAACAATCCAGACGCCCGAACCAGACCTACCCGGCCAAAGCTCAGGTACTCGGCGTTCAACTCCAGATCACTGAAACCGTACAGGTAATCCGAGACCGCAAGCGCCCGCTCATTGATCTGGTGTTCCAGATACCGCTGCTGTTGCTGGAAGTGCTGGGGTTTGATGAACAGCCCGTCACTCCACACGACTCGATTGGTAGCTGCCATCAGCTTTCATCCGAACGGGTCAGTTTCACTTCCCGCTCACGCAGGTTGACCAGCAAGTGATAGGTGCCACCGATCGGGTCCACCTTCACCACTTTTTTCCATTGCGACAGGTTGGGGTAAGCGTAAAAGGCAATAACCCCGATAAACCGCGTGTCTTCGCTGATATCGAACGGCTCCACAAACTTGAACTGCCCCGGCACCAGGGTGTAATCGCTGTGGTCGACATAGTTGCGACCCAGCGAATCCTCAAGATTGTTCAGAAGCTGGTCAAAATCCCCCGCCATCAGCAGGGAGCTGTCGCGCAGCTCAATAATCTGGAACGCGATCGGCGTGGGCGCCAGCGATTCGTTCGGGTTTACGCTTGGCTCTGCCAGCATGGTCAGATCGACACGGCTGGGCTGATCTTCCGGGTAGCCCACCGGGATATCGGGGTCCCACAGCACCTTCGCGGTTTTGGTGACGGCGTTGTACGGGGTGCTGCACCCCACCAGAAACATCACAATAGCCAGCAAGCTCCATTTGCAGTACTTCACAACAAGTTCTCCCTCTGTAATTGGCGCAAGTGTTGGTCATAAGCCTGGTCAAACACCTCCTGAAAGAGGCGTTCAAAGCCTTGCTGACGACTGGATCTCAGTTCTCGGTAATAATGTTGGTACATATCCCAGGCCCAACGGCCTTCGTCTTCGTTGTCCTGCAGACCGCGGCGGTATCCGTGGAATCTGCGCAGCAATGCCTCTGGTGAAAAGGCGTGAAGAATCGCTTCCAGAGCCTCGCGGATGGCTATCTGCGTGGCCTGTTGATGATGATTCAAGCTATCCAGGCTCTCCCGCACGGCGGCCGGGGCCGACAGATGAACCGGGCTTCGTTCAGCCGCAAACAGGGTCTGGATGGTGCCAGCGTAGTCGTCGCCCAACCGCAGCGGGTTGTCTTCGATGGGCTGAAGGCGCGTGCGCAGCGCACGGTGCCGGGTGTCTTCGCCCTGGTGCAGGGCCAGCAGGCCATCTACGGTTGCCTTCAGGGTCTGTCCGGCTTCCTCCAGAAACAGCTGCATGTCATCGCTGTCGGCAAAGTCGATCTCTGCGCCCAGACCCCGCATCAGGGGCGCACCGCTGATGTGTTGACGGCTGGCATCGCGGGCCGGGGCCCTGGTGTCTGACATTCCGTGTCGCTCCTTTGTCTCGTGCCCGTCATTCCGGGCTTTGCGGTTAACCGGCAGGCCCATCGCCACGTCCCGGTTTTCCCGATATTCATCACTGACGTCTGCCGAACGGGCGAACCAGGACTGGTCACTGGCCAGCAATTCCGGTTCGTCACTCTGCGCGGTTGTGTCCTGTTGCTGCCAGGGTGCCAGCGGATCATCGCTGACGGGTTCTCCCGCTGGCGTTCTGAGGCCTGCCAGGGGCTCACGCCCTTCCGGCACCTTCTGGCGATGACCCGAGCGCAGCAGATCACCTTCATCGACATCCACCAGGCGACGATCCTGGCCGTCATCCGCCTCAAGCCCGGATTGGCCGGCAGACCGACCGTGAAGCTCCGCGCGGATCTGGTAACGCCCGATGGTCACGGTGTCGCCATGACTCAGGCGTGCACGCCGCCCCCGCCCCACAGGCTGGCTGCTGCTGTTGATGAAGGTTCTGCCACTTCGGTCAATCAGGCAAAAACCACCGTCCAGGTAACGGACCTCGGCGTGGCCCGCGACCGCACCGGTACGATGGGGCGACAAACGCCAGGTATCGTTGGCCGCGGTGCCGATGGAACCACCGGCCGCGCCGAAGCAATGCTCGATGCTGGCACCACCACCGGTTTCGGTCGGGTTGGTGATCACCAACGTCAGTTCTGCTGTCTGTATTGCCACGTCTCCGGCTCCTTGCCTTAACGTCTGATCTGGATTCGCACCGCCGGGCGTTCACGGGCCCGATCCGGTGTTACGAAGGAGTTCCAGCCCAGGCGTACATCTTCGCCCAGCTGCATGGGCCGAATGTCTTTGGGCCGCATCTGTAACTCGAGGTCATAAGCCAGCTGCTCCCGGGTCGCAAACTCCACCAGTTTGACCAGCCGCTCATGCTCTGCCCCGTTCGGCAGAAAGTCGGCAAAACGCTGTCGGCTAAGGTTGCGCAGCCGCAGAATAAACTTGCCACTGCGGTCCCGGATGCTGGAACCCAGCAAGGTGTCCTGCCCCAGGCAGGCATTGGCCTGGCCCAGGCGGGTCTGCTGGTCTTCCGCGATGGCCACTTTGCGCAGTACCCACTGTTCAATGCTGACGTCATCCAGATCAAAACAGTGCCCGACTATGCCGCTGACCACATCTGCCGATCGGCTTCGCCCAGCCATCAGGCCGGCATAGGCCAACATCTTTGACCAGTTAACCGGTGTCGCCTCCCGCAAGCGGCGGTCACCCAGGCCAACCAGAGAAAACACCAGTTCGGAAAACCCGTCGCTGGCCCCCGGCTGGAACCGGATGTAATACCGGTATTTTCGCCAGGCCCGATGGAACAGGGTGACCAACCGGTGGTTGAAGAAGTCCAGAAAGTGCCGGCGCACACCCAGGTTCTGCCCCGCTTCCCAGGCCAGATCTTCCAGGTAATAGCCCGGCAGAGGCGACTGGGAGCCGTGCAATCCGAGAAAGCTCACTTCCATCTGATAGGGTGCGTGTTCATGCTCCGGCGATAACGCCGACACCACATCGCTGCCCGGAAAACCCAACCCCGCCGAAGCGGAAAACCGGATACGTTCCTGCCGGGGCTCACCTGTGCCGGTGCGCTCCAGATCGTCGCCGTGGTGCCGGTGAATCAGATCCACCAGCTGAAAAAAACTGTAGCGCCGCGCGTTGCCGAGAACGGGTTCCAGCCCGGCTACATCAGCGGCTGCTGACCTTGCTGTAACGTCCATGTGTACCGTTCCTGATTCTCTGTGTTCACCACTTCCAGCTGGTGAAAGGCGTTAATGCTGGCGTAGAGCGCAAAAAACTGGCTCAACACCGTGCCAAACAGGTACAGATCGCCCTCGCTGGCGAAGTTCTGCTGGTCCAGTTTCAATACCGAACGAATGCCGCGTACCGGTAACCCCCGAACCATCCGGTCCACCGGCTGGGTAGTGATGTCACTGATGCCTGCCAGCCGCTTCTGGGACACCCGCTCCGCCTGTCGGTCCACCAGGGCGCGGAAGTCGTACACTCGCAACACGGTGCGCAGGGCATCCACATCCAGCATGGACAGGTAGTTCAGAGACAGATTGGAGATCAATGTCCACAACAGGCTGCCATCCAGAGTCGGCCGTAAGGTGGCGGTTGGCCGGGTAATGTTGCTGAAAGAAGCAAACGCCGGCGTGGTTTCCGTGGCCATGCAGATCTCACCCACCGCCAGTTGCTGCGGTAGTTGCCGGTTGGTGCAGGTAAGGGTCAGGGAGACCGCTTCCTGGCGATTCATGCATTCGGATTCGTCGCCGCGCACAAACGAGATGTAATGATCGAAACCATCGCCTCGAACGCTTTCCCTTGTGCGCACCCGGTAATACAGCGCGTTGCGCCCTCTATCCCGCTCCACTTCGTGCTGAAAACTTTCAAAGGCGGTATAAAGCCGTGGCTCGCCCCGGCCGGACCGACCCTCAAGCCAGCCTTCAACCTGCTCAATACTGAACACTTCGTAGTGCTCGGGGCAGCGGCTGGACGGCGAGATACGGTATTCGGTCTCACGCCCGTTCAGATCCACAGGCTCACCTTCATGGCTGAACAGGTTCACCGCCGGGGTGCAATAGAGCTGCAGGGAATCCCGGGTAACCCGGGTATCCGGCGGCAGAATCCGGCTGAAATGGAACCGCAGGCTGATTTCATCAGCCTGAATGGCGGGCAAACGTGCTTTCAGCCCGGTCACATCGATAAAACGGAAAGCCTCCGGGAAGCTCAGGTATTCCTGAATAATGCGGTACCCGGCATAGGCGTTTTTCGGATACGGCAATATGGCCTCATCGGCGGCAAACCCAACCGGCTGCAACAACGATGACGGCAGGTTGTAAACATGGTCACCCACCACCAGTTCCATGCGGCTGAGATAGTGGTTCAGCCACAGGTACAGGGTTTCTGCGGTGTGGTTATCGCCGCCGAGGTAAAACCGCAGGCTTTCAAGGCCCAGGGTATTCAGCGCCTGGTCCGTGTGCAGCGCCAGGTCTACGGTAACCGATGACACCTCCCGGGAATGCTCGGCATGGGCCTCCGCCACACTGATCGGGAAGATATCCACCGCCCTGCAGGTACGGAACCGGCACTGGGTTTGCCGGCTGGGTTCGCCCAGCGGTCGGCTTTTGATTTCGGTATGGCGCTCTACCCGCTGGCGTTCACTGATCGCGTGGAGTTGCGGATCAAAACGCATGATGGTGCAGCTGGGCACGGGCCGCAGGTAGTTCGGCCAGAGCATGTTCAGCAAGGAGTGGGTCAGCTCCGGGAATTGGTCTTCGACTTTTTCCCGCAGTTTGCCGGTCAGAAAGGCGAAGCCTTCCAGAAGTCGCTCAACGTCCGGGTCGGTGCTTTGCTCAGACAAAAACCGGGTCAGCTGCGGATGTGCCTCGGCAAATTCCCTGCCTTGCAACCGCAGAAAGCTCAACTCATCCCTGTAGAACCTGTTCAACTTCATTGTTTACTGCACCTTTACTTCGCCCAGTCTGGCTTCGAGCCGGGAAAAAAGATGTCTGAGCGAAGCGAGTTGTTTTTTCCCAGAAGAAAAGTATCCCCGTCCCCTCCGAACTCCACTGTACGCCCCAACACCAGGCAGCCCCCAAAACTCAGACAACCCGGTAATAGCGCTTCTCATCCAGCACCAGATCAATCGTTGTCCGGTCATCGCTTCCCGCGACTTTCAGGTACACAGTGACCTGGAACTTCAACTGCAACGGGTTCGGGCCCGGCGGCAACGCCACCACATCCACCCGTTTAACCCTGGGTTCAAACTTCTCGATACACTGACGAATCGCCCCGCGTATCTGGATACTCAAATCATGAGTACCCAGAGTGGCATCGTTGAAATCCAGCAACCCCAGGTCGGGTACGCTTGCGCTGTTACCCGGGTGGGCATTCAGCAGCCGCACCAGGTGGCGCTTGATGGATTCCACCACATGGGTCACCTCACCCATCGCCTGCCCGGCGGGAGCAGCGGCCTGTTCAAGCCTTTCGAACAGGCTGCCGGTGTTGCGAACGCCGTCAGCGGCAGTGTCGCCGAACACGGATTACTCCTTGTCCAGACGGCCAACCAGAGACAGTTCAAAGTTGGCACCCATGTATTTGAAGTGCGGGCGAACGGCCAGGGAGATCTGATACCAGCCCGGATCGCCTTCAACATCGGATACCACAACCTTGGCGGCTCGCAGCGGGCGACGGCTGCGAACTTCAGCCGGCGGGTTTTCCTGGTCGGCCACGTATTGGCGAATCCAGGTGTTCAGCTCCCGCTCCAGGTCCTGGCGCTCTTTCCAGGAACCGATCTGCTCGCGCTGCAGCACTTTGATGTAGTGAGCCAGACGGTTCACGATCATCATGTAGGGCAACTGGGTACCCAACTTGTAATTGGTTTCCGCCTCTTTGCCTTCCTTGGTGTTCGGGAACTGCTTTGGCTTCTGCACCGAGTTGGCAGAGAAGAACGCCGCGTTGTCGCTACCCTTGCGCATGGTCAGGGCGATAAAGCCTTCTTCGGCCAGTTCGTATTCACGACGATCGGTGATCAGCACTTCGGTCGGAATCTTGGCTTCCAGCTGACCAAACGATTCAAAGGTGTGTACCGGCAGGTCTTCTACCGCACCGCCGCTTTGCGGACCGATGATGTTCGGGCACCAGCGGTATTTGGCGAAGCTGTCGGTCAAACGGGTGGCCAGCAGGTAGGCCGTGTTGCCCCACAGGTAGTGTTCGTGATCGCCGGACACGTTTTCTTTGTAGTTGAAGCTGCGCACCGGATTTTCTGTCGGATCATAAGGTACACGCAACAGGAAGCGCGGCGCCGCCAGGCCCAGGTAACGGGCATCTTCAGATTCTCGCAGGGAGCGCCACTTGGCGTACTTCGGGCCTTCAAAGACAGCACTCAGCTCTTTGATCGCCGGCAGTTCCTGGTAGCTGTCAACGCCGAAGAAGGAGGGCGCAACTGACGACAGGAACGGCGCATGAGACATGGCGCCAACGGACGACACGTACTGCAGCAGCTTCATGTCGGGTGTGGAAGGACTGAACGCGTAGTTACCAACAATGGCGCCCACCGGCTCACCACCGAACTGGCCGTATTCCGCTGCGTAGACGTGCTTGTAGAAACCGGTCTGGGTAACATCCGGCGCAAACTCGAAGTCCTCCAGCAGCTCCTGCTTGGTCGCGTGCAGGATGTCGACTTTGATGTTCTCGCGGAATTCTGTGCGGTCCACCATCAGTTTCAGCCCGCGCCAGGAGGATTCCAGTTCCTGCAGCTTGGGGGCGTGCAGTACCTCATCCATCTGGGCGCTGATCTTGCGGTCCAGCTCTACCACCATCTGGTCCACCAGTGCCTTGTTGACCGGCTGGCCTTTTTCGTCGCTCTTCAGCAGGTTGGCAATGAACGTTGCCACACCCTTGCGGGCAACATCGTAACCTTCGTCAGCCGGCGCCATGCGGCTGTTGGCCATTACCTGGTCAAGCAGAGAGCCCTCTGCCACGGATTCGGAGGCAGCAGATTGCTGCACAGCAGTATCAGACATACCACATCCCTTCAGTACGTAATTGATAATTAGAGTTGGTTGTACCCTGTTCCGGAAGCGCGATTACTCAGCGCTATCGGTAGCCAGTTCCAGCTCGGCCAGAAGTTTTTCCCGGGCGTTCTCGTTATCCAGCAGCTCCTGAAGTTTGGAGCGGAATGACGGCACGTTACCGAGCGGGCCTTTCAGGGCGACCAGTGCTTCACGCAGTTCAATCAGCTTTTTCAGCTCTGGAACCTGGCGCGCGATGCTGTCAGGGGAGAAATCTTCCAGCCCCTCGATCTGCAGGTTAACCGGCAGGTCGTCAGCACCTTCCTCAAGCTTGTTGGATACGGAGGTAGAAATGGTGAGGCCAGCTTCCTTCATGACCGAACGGAAGTTGTTCTTGTCAACGGAAATGGCTTTACGATCTTCAATGGGGGTTTCTTCAGCATGGCCCTTGAAATCGCCAACCACGAACATCTTCAGCGGCAGCTCAGTTTCGGCCTGCTGATCTCCGGTAGCGGGGACATACTTGATATTGATGCGCTCTTTTGGCGCGACAGAACCATCTTTGGCAGACATGGCGTGCTCCCTGTGCAATTCATTTGCAGCGTATTTCAGTCCTTGGTGCCTGCCTTCCTGGCAGACAACGAGCAGAACTTTACACAGGTGCCTGGGCATTCTCAAGCAATAACTGGCCAGAAATGGCTCAAAATGAGTACTCGGGCAAACTTTTGCCAGATCGCCCCGATGCCTGACCAGATGCGCTTTCAGTCAATGACGAGCGTGCTGGCCACGACTATACTGCGAAAATCCTTAGAGGAGACAACCATTAATACCAAGGAGCAAAACCATGAGTGACCTGAAAACCAAGTTCGATGAATCGGTAAATTATATTCAGACCGCCGAAGGCGATTTCAAACCTTCCAATGAACTGAAACTGGAGTTCTACGGCCTTTACAAGCAGGCAACGGAAGGCGATGTTTCCGGCAAACGTCCCGGCATGATGGATTTCGTCGGCCGCGCAAAATATGACGCGTGGGAAAAGCTGAAAGGCATGTCCAGCGATGAGGCCATGCAAAAATACATCGATAAACTGGAATCACTCAAGTAAGCATGCCGACCTGCCCGCCGGCAACTGCTGGCGGGTCCCCCGCGCCATACCACCTCTTTCGATCCGCTAATTTTTGCGCCGTTCAAACGTTTGTCATATGATGCGCGCAACATAACAACAACAAGTCATCCGGAAGAAACTCAATCATGAATATTACCGAGGCGCTGGAACAATCACGCCCTGGCCTGGTTCGCCTGGTTCAAGCAGCCATCCGCAAGCGCGAACTCAACCAACGGGCAGAACAAACCTACCTGCACTGGATCAGTCGTTTTGTGCTGTTCCATGGTCTGAAAGACCCGGATAGCCTGGCTGAAGAAGATCAGAGGCTGTTTCTGAACTATCTGAATGAAAAAATACGAGTGTCACGGGCAAGGCTCAATCAGGCCCGGCATGCACTCGCATTCTTCTATGAAGATGTCCTGAACAAACCTGTGCAGGCGGATACGGTTGCAGCCTGACCAACCGGAGTGGCCTGATGCTCTCTGCGGTCAGCGGCGCTCTGTCATGTTCACATTCAGCGCATCGTAGCTGCGGTTTTCTGGCGGGCGGATCAGGTAGTTGTTGCTGTGAGTCTGACCGGGAACGACTTTGGGGTTGGCAAAACGGATGTCGACCGGGATTTCCGAGCGTCCCAGATCCGTTCGACTGTCTCTCGGCTGAAGCGCCAGCGGATCAAGATAAAAATCATCATCCTTTGCCGGCTGCACCGGTATGCCAGCGGCCGGAGCTTCCAGCCCGCCTTCGATGACGGTGTTTGCCAGAACCTCTTCGGCAATAGAGCGGAAAGGAATGGTATCAATCGTCGATCGCTCTTCGTACTCGAACACCACTGCGTTGTTATCCCCGGACTGCCCGTAAGCCGGCATGGCGGCAACCAGCACCATCAAAAGGCCTGCACAGCCCGCCCAAGGGCGCAGCCCTGCGGATTGTCCGGTGATCTGACTCGAGGCACTCATGGCATTCATCCTGATTTGCGAATCCACAACCCTTCCGGGTGACGATTTTTGATCAGTGTATCGCCAAAAATGACGCTTTGCTCATGCAAAAGACGATTTTGTGACGATTTTCACTTGTCGGAAACAGGATCTTCATAGCGGATTGCCGTAATCACCACGGTTTTCCAACCTTCCGGAGTTTTTACCGAAACCTCGTCATCAAGATGTTTACCGATCAACGCCCTGGCCATAGGGGCATTGATACTGAGGTAGCCTTTGCCCAAATCAAACTCATCAGCGCCGACCAGTCGGTATGACTTTTCACCACCGTCCTCGTCTTCCACCGTGACCCATGCACCGAAATACACCCGCGTTCTGTCATCAGGCAGTCGGTCCACCACGGTCACTTCATCAAGCCGCTTGCTGAGAAAGCGCACGCGCCGGTCGATTTCCCGCAATTGCTTCTTGCCGTAGATGTATTCAGCGTTTTCCGATCGATCACCCTGAGCCGCCGCTTCCCGCACTGCCTGGGTTACCTCGGGTCGCTTGACCTTCCAAAGATACTGGAGCTCTTCCCGCAGGGCACGCTCGCCATCCGGGGTGATGTAGCGGGGCCCGTGCCCGGGAGTGACAGATGTTTTCACCATGTGGTTCTTGCGTCCGGCCTGATTCGAAAGTGTTGAGGCATAAAAAAACCCCGTGGATCACGGGGTATAAGGCTAGCGCTGTGCTGGAGGGAGAAGCAAGCTTGTTACGGCCTGCCTCTTCATCTACACCTTCTATTCTGCATAACGTCCATTACGCCTCAGTGGCCCCGAAATTACCTTTTGGCAAGAGACCCCCTGCCGCCAGCCACTGCATGAAATTAGGTTGCACACTCTAGTGACTGTCGATAGCGTTGGCGCAATCATGATTTCTAATCTTGTCTTGGAGACACTGCAATGAACACTCAAAAGGTTCTGAGTCTGGTACTGGAAGGCGTTGATAGTCTGGGTTTCCGGCTCGACGATATGGGCATCACCAGCAAGCTGAACCGGCATAACATCGCTGCATTTCTGATGGCTGAACAGAAGCACCTGGAAGGGGAATGGGACAGTCTGCAGGCGAAGGTTGACCGTCGTCGTTCACAGTTCGAGCACCTGACCCAGCAGGTCGAAGACCGCGCCGATGCACTTATTGGCCCGGTGCGCGCGCAGGTTAACCGATTCCGCGCCAGCCACTGATATCAGGCATTCGTGTCCGCGGGTGAGCGTTTCTCATCCGCGGCGTCAAGCGCTTGCTCCGCAGGAGTAGCCTTTATTCGCTTACGCACTCCGGTAAACGCTGGCATTTTCACCGCCACTGTCAGCCCTGGCATGTCGCCGTCCGGGTGAGTATCCCGCAACAGGATCTGTCCCTGATGAATCTCTGCCACCGCGCTGACCAGGCTTAGGCCCAAGCCATTTCCGGGCAGTGAACGGCTTTTCCCAACCCGATAGAAACGCTGGAACACCTGGTCTTTTTCATCATCCGGAATGCCGATGCCGGAATCCTGGACCTCAAAGACCGCCGATACCCCTTCTTTGCGAACGGCCACCAGAATGGTGCCGTGCTCCGGCGTATATTTAATGGCATTGTCGATCAGGTTGCTGACCATCTGGAACAGCAGGTCCCGATCCCCCTCTATCATCACACCATTTTCAAGCGATTGACTGAAACTCTGCTCTTTATCCTCGGCGAGCGCTTCATAAAGTTCGCAGGCATCGCTCACCAGTTCGTCCAGCGATACCACCTTCATGTCTGCCGAATTGCCCCGGGTTTCCAGGCGGGCAATGCGCAACAGGGCGTTAAAGGTCGCCAACAATTGGTCAGCTTCAGCCACTGCCCGGCCAACCTGCTCCTGAGCTTCGTCGTTATCGACAGCAATCAGGGTACGTTCAAGCTGGTTGCGAAGGCGGGTCAGCGGCGTGCGAAGGTCGTGGGCAATGCTGTCTGAGACGTGGCGAATCCCCTCCATCAAATAGACAATCCGGTCCAACATCTGATTGAGGTTCTCGGCCAGTTGATCGAAATCATCGTCTGTACCGCGAGTGGGAATACGAAGGGAGAGGTGGCCGTTCATGATACGGCGAGAGGTGTTGTTGATAATCTCTATGCGCCGCGTGGTACTGCGACTCATCAGAAAACCACCCAGCAATGCCAGCGCCAGGGTAATACCCATGCCCCAGTTGATGGCCGCTTCGATCACACGCTTCAGATTGGTGAGATCATCTACATCACGGCCAACCAGCAGGCGGAGCCCGCCCTGCACATCAAAGATTCGGGCACGGGCCTGTCTTTCCGGCCCCTGCCAGCCAATACCGGGTTCCAGAGTGAAGTTGATCCAGCCACTGTCGGTTGAGCGGCTGCCTTCCGGCCAGGTTTCAATGTTGCCTGCCAGCTTCAGAAAATCGTCGGTCGTCAGCAGGTAAACTGATCGGGCATTCGGGTCCCGAGCGACTCGTTCCCGAATAATGGTGATAAGGCCATTAACACCCCGGCCCCGGTATTGCTCTGCCAGCCCGGCGATTTCAGCTTCAATGGTTTCGTCGGTCTGGGCAGTCATAAACCCTGCCGTACGCCAGTATATGAATGCCAGCAGCAAAAATACCGAGGTGGCAAACACCACCATGTACAGCAGGGCCAGCTGGAAAGACGATGTCCTGAGCTGACTAAGCAGTTTCACGCAACATGTATCCCGCACCCCGCACGGTCTGCAGCAAAGGTGTATCGAATTCCTTATCGATCTTGGCACGCAGACGGCTGATGTGCACGTCGATTACGTTGGTTTGGGGATCGAAATGGTAATCCCAGACCTTCTCCAGCAACATGGTCCGGGTAACCACCTGGCCAGCATTGCGCATCAGGTATTCCAGCAAACGGAATTCCCGGGGCTGCACATCTATGCTCTGACCGGAACGTTTAACGGTCCGTGCCAGAAGATCCATTTCCAGATCGGCGACTTTGAGTACGGTTTCGGTTTCCGCAGCCTGCCGGTTGCGACGGATCAGGGACTCGATCCGGGCCAGCAACTCGGTGAATGAAAACGGCTTGGTGAGGTAATCATCACCGCCACCCCGCAAACCTTCTACCCGGTCATCCACATCACCCAGGGCACTGAGAATAAGTACCGGCGTCTGATTGCCCGTCGCCCGCACGGTTTTGATGATGGAAAGGCCATCCATACCCGGCAACATACGGTCGACAATCATGATGTCGTATTCTTCACTCGCCGCCATCATCATGCCTTCCTTGCCGTCGGCCGCATGATCCACCACGAAGTCGGATTCCTTCAGCCCCTTTACCAGGTAACTTGCTACATCCTGATCGTCTTCGATTACCAGCGCTTTCACCGGTGACTCCTCCTGATAGCGGATTACATTACCCGTAAGGTTACGAATAACCGCCAGACCGGGCCAGTTACCATCTTGTAAGAGGGTGTCGCCTATGACGACGGTCAAACTCTTGCTTTGAACCACCCCAGGGAATCTTCGGTCATCGCCGAAGGCCTGTATTCAGCGCTCACCCAGCCGTCATAGGTCATTCGATCAAGCGCTGAGAAAACATTAACAAAGTTAATCTCGCCTGTACCCGGCTCCTGCCGGCCCGGATTATCCGCAAACTGGATATGCCCAATCCAGGGCAGCAGGCATTCGATGGAACGGATCAGATCCCCTTCCATAATCTGCATGTGATAAATATCGTACTGCAGGCGCACATTGTCCGAATCCACGGCTTCAATCAGGGCCATCACTTTACCGGTGGTATCCAGCATGAAGCCGGGCATATCCACCCGGGAGTTAATGGCCTCCAGGCACAACACCAGGCCCGCCTCGGAGAGGCGGTCGGCGGCATACCGAACATTGGCCAATAACGTGTCCCAGGCCTCTTGCTCACTCAGCGCTTCAGGCTTGATGCCCGCCAGGCAATTCAGCTGCTTGCAGCCCAGAGTCTGAGCATAGGCGATCCCTTGATCCACACCTGCCCGGAACTCCTCAACTCGATCCGGCAAACACGCGATACCCCGTTCCCCTGCCTGCCAGTCTCCCGGTGGCAGATTGAACAACACCTGTGACAGCCCATTCGCCGTCAACTCAGCCGCAACCTCCGCTGCCGGCCACTCATAGGGGAACAG
>Ga0209075_1003117_pt1 | contig 14042 bp, 15 predicted proteins | sample Stecom2011_FD_187523 | JGI IMG/M metagenome (GOLD analysis project Ga0209075, IMG submission 187523) | Agricultural soil microbial communities from Utah to study Nitrogen management - Steer compost 2011 (SPAdes) (version 2) | ecosystem: Environmental > Terrestrial > Soil > Agricultural land... | reverse complement strand
AGAAGTAGAATTTGTAGTGGCAGCTGATAATACATTAGTAAGTTATGAGTTTATAACCTATGATCATACTGGTGGAAACTTTAAAGATATAACAACAGCATTCTTAGATAGTATGATTGGTGCAGATATTTTTAATCCAACAGCTGGATTAGGCCAAGATGGCGATTTGTATGATGGTCAAGCAGAAGCAACCAATTCAACTAATGCAATATTAGATTTATTAAATGAACTAGCAACATTTATCGAGGAGGAAAATTAACATGGAATTTAAAGATAAAAATTTATTAAATGTTTTTAATCCGAGCAAAGTAACTGCTGAATCACTCTCTAGCATTGCTTTGTCATTACTTCCAGCGGCATTTGTTGCAAGAACTATTGAATCAGCTTTAGTTTATCTATTATTAGCTTTAGTATTCTTTATTATTACAACAATGTTAATGAATGCAGTCCAAAGACTTGTACCAGTTACATTTAACTATATCTTTATACCACTTACTTTCGTATCAGCAGCGATTTTTGTATCATTAATATCTAGTGCATTTTTTGTAAATTTTGCAGAACAATATAATTCTTATGTAGTTTTATTATCTGTTAGTGCCCTACCTTACATGTTAGATGCTGACAATTTAGATAAAAATATTCATTTAAGTTTATTAAACACTTTGCAAACATTTATAGGATTTTCAATTGTAATGTTATTAATTGCAATATTTAGAGAAGTACTAGGAACAGGTATGATTACATTTGGAACATTTACAGATATTACATATCAAATTGATTTATTTAGCAAATATGCGCTAACAGTTTTAAATGAACCACTAGGATCATTTATTGCACTAGGGTTTATAATTGCTATTGTAAAAGGTAAGGGGGACTTTATATGATTTTCTTATCAACTTTATTTGGAGCGATTTTCGTATCTAATATTTTATTAGTTAAATTAGATGGTATGAAGTTCTTTAATAGAGAATCTAGTTTTAAAATATTAATAACTAGAGGCTTAAAGGTTATTGCTGTTACTATTTTAACAGTTTTAGTAGAATATCCAGTTACAACCTTCTTACTAGAACCACTTGGAATTGAGTTTTTAACACCATTATTTGTAATTGTGTTTTCATATCTTTTCCATATTATTATTCATAAACTTTTAATATATTTTAATATTGAAGATACCGAAGAAATTTTTGTTGATCATTATGTATTTGCCAACTCAGTAATTTTCACTGCAAGTATTATTGCCGGTTTAAGTGATAGATTTGTTGAATCAATTGCATTAGCATTAGGTTTTACAATTGGACATTTATTATTAATGTTAGTAATGTTCACATTAAGACCAAGGCTTGATTTACCAGGAAGTCCAAAAAGATTTAAAGGTAAAGCTGCAATGCTAATTTCAATGGGAATTATCGCAATGGCCTTTATGGGATTGGCTGGAATACTTTGATTATTAAAAAAATAATAATATCATTTTTAACAACTCTTGTTTTAATATTTAGTTTTACTTCAGTAAATGCTGAAGAAGTTCAACAACAATATTATGCAAGAGTTGTTACAGATGTTTTTGATACTCGTTTTACATATAGAATTAGCGCTCATGATCCGGCAATTGATCAAACAAAAGCAGAGGTATATTTAGATGAAATTGAACTTTTAACACGTGTAGTTTCACATTTAACCGATAATTTTAAAACTATGGATGTTAAAGTTTTTGAAATAAAAGAAAATAGCAAGGTATATCAAGTCACCAAAGAAGACTTTGGCTTTCCAGTTGGTAATGGTACTCAAGATGGAAAGATAATAATAAAAATAGAAATCGATAATAATGGTTTAATAATGGGGTATGAAGAAGTTTATTTTGAAATAGAATCAAATGAACTAACCTCATTTTTAAATCTAATTATTGGTGAAAATATAAAAGGAATAAAAAGTAATAATAATGATTCAGTAGCAAAAAAAGCAGTAGTCAATATTATTAATTATATTAAAATTGAAAATCTAACTAGTTCAACCGTAAACATTTATCAAATTAATAATAGACCAAATGAAAGAGTTGAAATTGATAAATTATTGTATGATATATTAGTTTTATCAGAACAATATAAAAAAATAACTAATGGTTATTTTGATATATCAATTGGTTTAGTAATTGATGAATGGAAAGAAATAATTGATTACAATAATAAATATACTGAAGAGGAATTAAATAAAAAAATTGATAACATTTTAAAAATTCCTGTTATTAAAGATGGTATTTTACTTGAAGAAGAGGAAGGTAAATACTTTGTAACTATTAAAGATGGTGTTAAAATTGACTTAGGAGCTGTTGCCAAAGGTTATATTGCAAGTCTTGTTAATGATTACTTTAAAAGTAAAAATCTAACCTTTTATAATATTTTGGGAAGTGATAGTTCATTAATATATGGCGAAAATTATTACCGTGAGGGCAATGTTTATAATGTTGGATTTAATAATCCTCTTGATGCAACTGATAAAAGTTATGTAAAAGTTAAAAATACAAGTATAACAACTAGTGGCGATACAGTGCAACATAGAGTGCTTTATGGGAATTTATATCACCATTTAATTTCACCAAAAACAAAAAGACCTGAAAATAATTATCGTTTATTAACAGTTATTCATGAAGATCCAATCTTTGGTGAAGCACTCACGACAGCAATGTTTGCTATGGATGAGAAAACATTAAAAGAATTTACTGAAGAAAATGGTGTTGAAGATTATATTATATTTAAATCAAATGGAGATATTATCGAAGTATTTAACAATTATGAGTTTGTTATAGATAGAAATGATGATCCAATTTCTTCAACATTAATAAAATGGGTTGTTATAAGTGTTGTTGTTATATTTGTAGCAGGAGGCTTATTGTTGATAACAAAAGAAAAGAAAGATTGAAGGTGATAACATATGAAAACTAAGCTTAAAGATATTATTATTATTGGTGCAATTGTTATTATTGCAGCAAGTGGTTTTTATATGTTTAATAAAGTATTTAAAAATACAACCTTCAATAGAGCAACTGTAGTTCAATTGAATTTAGATTCCGGTAATTATGAAAAAATTGTTGAAGTTGATTTTGTTAATAAAGAAGTTGTTGTTATTGACAATTATATCGTTAATGACATAACATATCCTATTATTGATGAGTCTAATAATACAATAACTTTATTAGGTTTAGAACAAGTAGGTATTAGATATGAATTTGTTATTAAATATAATATGGATAAAAGAAGTATGGAAGTAATTGAAGAAGAAAGTCCTAAAAATTATAGTTCAAAAGTTGGAGAGCAAACTGCCCAACCAATAATATCGGTTCCGAATGCTATTCAAATTCATTTTTCAAATGATGGAGAAATTGATATAGATGATACCATTTAAAAATAGTAGAATTAAAAAAATGATATTGCTTGCTAACTTAGCGGCAGTAGCTATAGTTTTAGGAATAGTAGAATCAAGGCTTGAAATAGCAATTGTACCGGGGGCTAAATTAGGACTTGCCAATTTAATAACTTTAATTGTTTTATATTTGTTTTCTTTTAAAGAAGCATTTATAGTAACAATTGTTAGAATTTTAATGGTTGGAATTTTATCTGGGGTTTTAGGACCGCCATTTTGGATGGGTTTTGCTGGTGGGATTTTTTCAGTAACAATAATGTCACTCTTTAAAAAAGCAAAACTAAGTACAACCTTAGTAAGTTTATTTGGTTCAATTGCTCATCAAATTGGCCAAATATTAGTAGGTGTTCAACTACTAGGAGGAAAGCAAATCGCTTATTATTTATATATAATGATTCCTTTAGGAGTAGTTTCTGGAATAGCAATTGGGTTTATTGCAGAAAAGTTTTTAATTCATTATAATAAACGATTTGAAATGGAATAAAAGGCTTGCTTATTAAATATATGAGTGGTATAATATGCAAGGAAAACTTATCATGACTTAGTAAAACAAGTTATGGCGGAAGGAGATAATAATATGAAAGCAAGTATTCAACCAGAGTATCATTTATCAAAAGTAACTTGTTCAACATGTGGAGAGGAATTTGAAGTTGGATCAACAAACCCAGAAATTAAAGTTGATACATGTTCAAAATGCCACCCATTTTATACAGGTTCACAAACATTTGTTCAAGCTCAAGGACGTGTTGAAAGATTCAACCGTAAGTATGGAATGAACAAAGAACAAGAAAAAACTGACGAGTAATCGCAACGTGGCTTTTGCCGCGTTTTTTTCTATTAAAAGGGGGAGGGTTATATGTTTCACAACTTTGATGGTGGTCATATTGAAGTAGTATGTGGCCCAATGTTTGCGGGAAAAACAGAAGAGTTAATTAGAAGAATTAAAAGATTAGATTTCGCTAAGAAAAAATATTTGGTTTTTAAACCTAAAATTGATAATAGATATGGTGATAATGTAATATCATCACATAATAAAAATACTAAAAAAGCTATTAATGTTGAAAAAAGTACTGATATTTTAAAACATGTTACTGACGAATATGATGTTATTATAATTGATGAGGCACAATTTTTTGATGATAAAATAGTTGCTGTTGTTGATAAGTTAGCTGATGATGGTTTTAGAGTTATTGTTGGGGGATTAGACCGTAACTTTAGAGGTGAACCGTTTGGTCCGATGCCACAACTTTTAGCAATCGCTGAAGTTGTAACTAAATTAACAGCAATTTGTCAAATTAGTGGTAAACCAGCAACTAGAACGCAAAGAATTATTAATGGAAAAGAAGCAAAGTATGATGATCCAATTGTTTTAATTGATGCTGAAGAATCTTATGAACCTAGATCAAGAAATAAACATAAAGTCCCAGGTAAACCAAATGGATTTTAAAAATCTAAATTGGGATAAAAATGATTTGGAGAATTTCTATAAGTTTTTATTAACTTATAAAGAAGGATCAAATAGAATTGAAAGAAGTAAAACGATTGTTAATACAAGTATGCCAGTACTTGGTATTTACATGAAAGAAATTAATGAAGTAGCTAAATTAATTATGAGTTCTAATTATAATAAATATTTAGAAAATATTAACTTTAAGTATTATGAAGAAACATTAATCTATGGCAAAGTTTTAAATAAAATAAAAGATGAAAACTTATTTTTTAAATATTTAGATAACTTTGTTTTAACGATTGATAATTGGTCAACTGTTGATAATATTAAGTTTAATAATATGTATAAGAAAAATAAGAAAATGTTGTTTGAAGTGGCTTTAAAATATTTAAATTTTAAAGAGCCATTTGTTAGAAGAACAGCAATATTAATACTATTTAATTATATTAATGATGAAGTTTATGAAAAAGAAATTTTTAAAATACTTGATTCATTAAAAGATGAAGAACATTATTATGTTAATATGGCTGCAAGTTGGTTACTTTGTGAGCTTTTTATTAAATCAAAAACGAATACTTTAAAATATTATGAAAATAATCAAACTAATAAATTTGTTATTAATAAAAGTATTTCTAAGTGCAGGGATAGCTTTAGAGTAAGTAATGAAGATAAAGAAAAGCTTTTAAAGTTTAAGGTGGTTTAATGAAAAAAAAGTTTATGGAAATGGCGTATGAAGAAGCATTAATAGCATATAATAAAGGTGAGGTTCCAGTAGGAGCTGTTGTTGTATGTAATGGTTCTGTTGTTGCTAAAGCCCATAACTTAAGGGAAGAATTACAACAAGTTTCAGGTCATGCCGAGTTTTTAGCTATTGAAAAAGCATCAAAAGAACTAAAAACTTGGCGCCTTAATGATTGCGATTTATATGTAACTTTAGAACCATGTGCAATGTGTGCTGGTGCAATCATCCAAGCTAGGATTAATAATGTTTATTATTCAACGAAAGACTTGAAAAGTGGCGTTGCTGGTAGTATAATAGATTTGTTCGAAATACCATTTAATCATAAAGTAAATGTATTTCATGTTGATGATAATAAACAAAGTGAGAAATTATTAAAAAAGTTTTTTAAGAATTTAAGAAATAAATAGTTCCCATTAAGCATCACCATTCAATAGAGATAGTGTGAACCTGGTCAGGTCTTGATCGAAGCAGCCATAAGCATTATCTTTATGTGGGTGGTGATGCTTAATGGGAATTTTAAAAATATGGGAAAGTATCAATATATTTAAAATATATTAACATAAATGTTATAATATAGAAGAATTGGAGGAGAAGCTATGAAATTAAATTATAGGGTTTACAAAAAATTAGTCGATGAGCCATTTTTAATCCAAGAGATTAATGGTAAAGAAGTAGGATTTTACTACATGAATGACACACCGTTTTTACAGCAGTTTGTTATGAGAGGTCGTTTTTATGTTTGGACATCTGATGGTAACAACTATAAACTGTTAGTTGAAAGAGGGTTTTATGAAAAAGTATCGTATTTCTTTGATACAAAAATTAATGAGGTTTGGTTAAACTTTTTAATGGATGTTACTAAGTTAAACAGTAAAATGTCAAAAACTTATTTATTTGCATCACTTGGTATTTCTATAGCTGTTGTTTTTGCATTTACATTAATACCTGCCTTACAACCACACTTAACATGGGGGATTGTTGGTGCATTGGTTGTAACATTAATTGGGAATGTGGTTCATTCTAATAAAGTTAATAACATTGTTAGAGAGAAAAACTTCCAAGCACAAGAAGATATTAGAAATATATTAACTGAAGAGAAATTTGAACAATTTTTAAATGACCAAGAAGAATATATGAAAGAATACTTTGATTTTGAAGATGAAGAATTTGCGGATGAAGAGTTTGAAAATACTGAGGGTGAAGTTTTAGAACTTGAAGATTCAAGCGAAACAGAGGAAATTGAAGAAGTCGAACAAGTAGAAGAAGTTGAAGTAGTCGAAGAAACAACGTTTGATTATAATGAGTTAACGGTGGCTGAGTTAAAAGAACTTGCTAAAGAAAGAGGTCTTACAGGTTACTCAGCACTTAGAAAAGCAGAACTTGTAGAATTACTTGAAAGGAATGAATAGCAAAAATGATAAATAAAAAGGCTGTTAATGCAATTAGGTTTTTAGGAGTAGATGCAGTAAATAATGCTAATAGTGGGCACCCTGGAATTGTTTTAGGTGCTGCACCTATGGCATATAGTTTGTTTGCTAATCATTTAAATATAAATGTAGAAAACCCTAGTTGGTTTAACCGAGATCGTTTTATTTTGTCAGCTGGACATGGCTCAGCATTACTATATGCTATTAATCATTTAGCCGGTTATAATGTTACGATTGAAGATTTAAAAAGGTTTAGAAAATTTGGTAATACACCAGGTCACCCTGAGTATGGTGATACTGATGGAGTTGAAACAACTTCTGGCCCTTTAGGACAAGGTATTTCTAATGCGGTAGGGATGGCTATTGCTGAAACTCATTTAGCAGCAAGATTTAATAAACCTAATTTTAATATCGTTGATCACTATACTTATGCATTAGTTGGTGATGGTGATTTACAAGAAGGGGTAGCTTTAGAAGCTATTAGTTTGGCTGGTCATTTAGGGTTAGGAAAATTAATTGTTTTATTTGACTCAAATGATATTCAATTAGATGGTCCAGTTGAATGGGCTTTAAGTGAAAATCATAAAGCAAAATTTGAATCACAAAACTGGCACTATGAGTTAGTTGAAGATGGTGAAGATTTAAAAGCTATTAGTAAAGCAATTAAAAAAGGCCAATCAGTTTTAGACAAACCAACAATTATTGAAATTAAAACTGTTATCGGAAGAGGAGCAACTAAAGAAGGAACATCAGCAGTTCACGGTGCTCCACTTGGTGATGATGTTGATAATTTAAGGAAATTTTACAACTGGGAATATAAACCGTTTGAAATAACAAAGGACGTTTATGATCAATATGAGGAAGTAGTTAAAAATAGAGGTCTTAAAGCTTATAATGAGTGGAATGAATTGTTCAAAGACTATGCTAAACAATATCCAGAAGATGCAAAACTGTTTAATGAGTTTTTAGCAAATGATTATAAACTAGATTTAAATGATTATAAAGATATTGATCAAAGTAAAAAAACAGCAACGAGAAATATTAACGGTGAAGTAATTAATATTACATCAAAGAAATTTTTAAATTTTATTGGTGGATCAGCTGATTTGACAGCATCAACTAAAGCTAAAGGTGCTGATGGTCATTATGATAAAAATAATCGTTTAGGAAGAAATATTAATTATGGTGTTAGAGAGCATGCAATGGGTGCAATCGCTAATGGTATTACACTTCATGGTGGCTTAAAAACATTTACTGGTGCATTTTTTGCATTTAGTGATTATATGAAACCGGCAATTAGACTTGCTGCAATTATGGATATTCCAACAACATTTGTCTTTACACATGATAGTGTTGCTGTTGGTGAAGATGGTCCAACGCATCAACCAGTTGAACAACTAGCTGGACTTAGATCAATACCGAACTTAAATGTTATTAGACCAGCAGATGCAAATGAAACAATTGCTGCTTGGAAAGTTGCATTTGATTCAAAAACAACACCAACACTTTTAGTCTTAACAAGACAAAATGTTGAAAACTTTACTGAAACTAATTATGAAGGTTTAAGTAAAGGTGCTTATATTGTTTCAAAAGAAGAAAAGAAATTGGATGGTATTTTATTAGCGGCAGGTTCCGAGGTTGAACTAGCAATAAATGCTAAGAAAATATTAAAAGAAAAAGGTTTAGATATTAGAGTAGTTTCAATGCCTTCGATGTATTTATTTGATTTACAAGATGATAAATATAAAGAAGAAATCTTACCTAATGATGTAAAAACGCTAGCAGTTGAAATGGCTCATCCAATGCCATGGTATAAATATAGTAAAGAAGTCTTCGGCTTAGAACGCTTTGGTTTAAGTGCAAGCGGTGATGCTGTAGTTGAAGAATTAGGTTTTACTCCAGAAAAAGTTGCGGAGCGATTTTTAAAGATATAATTAAAAGAAGTGATTTAAATGATATATGACAGTATTGTTGTAGGTGGTGGACATGCCGGGATTGAGGCTGCCATTGCATTAGCAAAAATGAATAAAAAAACGTTATTGGTAACAGGCAATCTTAATAAGGTTGCCTCTTTACCTTGTAACCCTTCAATTGGTGGTCCAGCCAAAGGTGTAGTTGTTAGAGAAATTGATGCGCTTGGTGGGGTTCAAGCTAAGATTGCTGATAAAGCCCAAATCCAAATGAAGTTGTTAAACGCATCAAAAGGACCAGCGGTTAGAGCTTATCGTGCTCAAGTTGATAAAATAACATATCCTCAAATAGCTAAAGATTTTTTATTAAAACAACCTAACTTAGAATTGTTAGAAGAGTTTGTTCATGAACTTATTATTGAAAATAATGAAGTTAAGGGTGTAACTTTAGAAAATGGAATTAAACTATATAGTAAAACAGTTATTATTACAGCAGGAACTTATTTAACAAGTGCGATTTTAATTGGTCACACTAAAAAGTTTTCAGGACCAGACGGTGATAAAACAACTTATGGTATTAGTGCGCAACTTAGAAATAGTGGTTTTGATATTTTAAGATTAAAAACCGGAACACCAATGCGCCTTAAAAAAGATAGTATTGATTATTCTAAATATATTGTACAACCTGGTGATGATGAAAAGTATACTTTTAGTCATAATAGTAAAAACTTTAATGAAGAAGCTCCAAAAGAGGTTTGTTATTTATTACATACTAATGCTGAAACACATAAAATTATTAATGAAAACTTAGATAAATCAGCAATGTATAGTGGTAATGTTGAAGGCGTTGGTCCAAGATATTGTCCCTCAATTGAAGATAAAATCGTTAGATTTAATACGCAACCACGCCACCAAATCTTTTTAGAACCTGAAAGTGTATATTTAGATGAAATTTATGTTCAAGGACTTTCAACAAGTATGCCTAAAGATGTTCAAGATCAAATGTTAAAATCAATTCCAGGTTTAGAAAATGCTGTAGTTACTAGATATGGATATGCAATCGAGTATGATGCAATTAATCCATTAGATTTAAAACCAAGCTTAGAAACTAAGTTAATTAACAATTTATTTACTGCAGGTCAAATAAATGGAACTAGTGGTTATGAAGAGGCAGCAGGCCAAGGTATTATGGCAGGTATTAATGCCGCATTAAAAATTGACAATAAAGAACCGTTTGTTTTAAAAAGAAATGAAGCATTTATTGGTGTTATGATTGATGACTTAGTAACAAAGGGTGTTGAAGATCCTTATCGTTTATTAACCTCAAGAGCTGAACACCGTCTATTTATTAGAAATGATAATGCAGATTTAAGATTAACAGAGTATGGTTATAAACTTGGGCTTGTAAGTGAAGAAGATTACAAATTATTTAAACAAGAACAAGAAGCGTTTAATAATTTATTAAAAGAGTTAAAGGATTTTGAAATATATCCAACTGATGAAAATAACGCTTATTTAGAAAGTCGTAACTCAGCTAGAATTTATGAAAAATTTAGTTTATATAAATTGTTGAAAAGACCAGAAATTAATAAAGATGATATAAAACATTTTATTGAAACTAAATATAGTGAAGATATTTATGAAAAAGTTGAAATCCATGTTAAGTATGAAGGTTATGTGCAAAAAGCTCAAAGAGAAGTTGATCAACTATTAAAACTTGAAGATAAAAAAATACCACAGTCAATTGATTATGATAATATTAAACAATTATCACATGAGGCAAGAGAAAAGTTGAAAAAGGTTGCACCACTAACACTGGGTCAAGCATCAAGAGTATCAGGAGTTAATCCTTCAGATATATCAATATTGTTAATTTATTTAGAATCAGGGAGAGCAAACGCGTGAATTTTAAGGAAGATGTAAGAAAACATTTTGCAATTAATTTAACAAAAGAACAAGAAAATTTGTTTGAACTTTATTTTGAAGAATTAATATCATATAATAAACATACAAACTTAACAGCAATTACAAAAAAAGATGATGTTTATTACAAACATTTTTATGATTCTTTAACATTAATACCTTTTATTGAAAATAAAGGTGGTTCGTTATGTGATATGGGTAGTGGTGCAGGATTTCCATCGTTACCACTTAAATTAATATATAATGATTTAAAAGTTACTATAATAGATTCATCAACTAAAAGAATTAAGTTTTTAGAAGGATTAGTTGAAAAACTAAATTTAAATGATGTAGAAATTGTTAATAGTAGAATTGAAGAATATGGGGTTAATAATCAAGAAAAATTTGATTATGTTTCAGCTCGTGCTTTAGGTAATTTAACACTTATAACAGAAATGGCATTACCAATGCTAAAAAAAGGTGGAAACTTTTTAGCGATGAAGGGTAGTAAAGTTGATGAGGAAATTAATGAGGCTTTAAATGCAATTAATCTTACTGGAGGTAAAATTTTAAATCAAATGAATTTAGAATTGCCATATAATTATGGTTTTAGAAGTATAGTTGTTATAAATAAAATTAAGAGCATCAAGGGTTATCCAAGAAGATATCAAGAAATGATTAAAAAACCTTTGTAAATTTAGAGGAGAGTTTTAATGGGGAAAATTATTGCTATTTCAAATCAAAAAGGTGGTGTTGGTAAAACAACAACTAGTGTTAACTTAGCGGCCTCGCTTGCATATTATGGCAAGAAGGTATTGTTAGTTGATATGGATCCACAAAGTTCATTGACAACAAGTTTGGGAATTAACAGAAGTATGTTATATTCTTCGATTTTTCAAGTATTAATTGGTGAAAAAACAATTGAAGAGACAATTGTTACTTTAGATAAGTTCAAACTTGATGTTATACCAGCAACAATTGAATTAGCAACAGCAGAAATTAAAATTACCCAGGAAGAAAGAAACTTTGTTTTATATGAAAAATTAAAACATTTAAAAGATCGCTATGATTATATTTTAATTGACTCGCCTCCTTCACTTGGACTTTTAACCTTAAATGCGCTCTATGCTTCTGATTCAGTTTTAATTCCAGTTCAATGTCAGTTTTTAGCAATTGATGGATTAACACAACTTCTTAATACAATTAGAGTTGTTCAAGGTAATTTAAAGTTATATAACCGTAAATTTACTATTGAAGGAGTTTTGTTAACAATGTTAGACCGTAGAACAAAAGCGGGATGGGAAATTGTTCATGAAATTAAAAGTTATTTTGGTGAAGGTGTTTTTGATACTATTATTACTAGCAATGTAGCTGCTCAAGTAGCGCCGACATATGGTGTCCCAATCTTGAACTATAAAGCAAGTGCTCCATCGGCAAAGCTTTATAAATCTTTAGCAAAGGAGATAATTAAAAACAATGGTAGAAAAAAAGAAGCGTAGCATTCATGATTTAATTAAAGAACATAGTTTAGATAAAGTTTTGGATGGCGAGCAAATTTATGATGTAAAATTGTCAGATATTACTCCTAATCAAAACCAACCTAGAAAAGTATTTGATGGTGAGTCAATTAAAGAATTGGCTGAATCAATTAAAGAACATGGTGTTTTTCAACCAATTATTGTTAAACCAACTGAAAATGGTTATTTAATAGTATCGGGTGAAAGAAGATACCGTGCTGCTAAAAGTTTGAATTTAGAAACTATTCCAGCGGTAATAAGAAATTATTCAACATCTAAAATGGCTGAAATTAGTTTGGTTGAAAATCTTCAAAGAGAAGATTTATCACCAATTGAAGAAGCTCAAGCGTTTGAATTGATGATTAGTGAATATGATTTAACACAAAATGATGTAGCTAAAAAGATTGGAAAAAGTAGATCTTATGTTACAAATGCACTAGGGTTATTAAAATTACCTGAAATTGTTAAGCAAATGTTAGTGGATAAATTAATCACAGCTGGACATGCTAAAGCATTAAGTAAATTAAAAGATGAAGATGAAATTATTAAAATAGCAAACCAAATTATAAATGAAAATTTAAATGTTCGAGATGTTGAAGAAATTACTAGTGGAAAAAACAAAAGAAAAGAAGTCAAAAGAGTTAATTATAATAGAGTATATAAAGATGAAAGAAACATTTTAGCAAAATATTATAATTCTAAAGTTCAAATTAAAAGCGATCGAATCGTATTTAAAATCGAAAATGAAAAAGAGTTACAAAAAACGATTGAAAGTTTGATTAAAAATGCGTTATAATATAGATGATGTAATTACTTTTAAGAAAAACCACGCTTGTGGAAGTAATATGTGGAAAATAATTAAGCTTGGAGCAACAATTAGGCTTGAATGTTGTGGTTGTAAGAGGCAAATAACGCTCTTACCAAGCGAAATAGACCGCAGAAAAAAATAAAATTTAAAAAAGTTCTTAAAAAGGTTGCATTTTTTAAAACCTTGTTATACAATAGATAAGCAAGCCAATTTTGGGGGGGTAGCGAAGTGGCTAAACGCGGCAGACTGTAAATCTGTTCCCTCAGGGTTCGGCAGTTCGAATCTGCCCCCCCCCACCATTAAAAATAAGCCTTTGTTGCATTAAATTAAATTATTTCGACTTTTAATGTTGACAAGGTTATTTTATAATGATAGAATAGTTAAGTGCTCGGAAGAACACATAGCGAAAATCTTTGAAAACTGAATAATGATGAAAGCGTAAAATACGAATTTATAAACAATTCGAAAACAAATAATAAGAGCAAATCAAACAAACAAATAAAATAAAAATTTTAAATGGAGAGTTTGATCCTGGCTCAGGATGAACGCTGGCGGCGTGCCTAATACATGCAAGTCGAACGAGAGACTCCTTCGGGACGATCTAGTGGCGAACGGGTGAGTAACACGTAGGTAACCTGCCCTGTAGTTTGGAATAACCACTGGAAACGGTGGCTAATACCAAATATGAAATTTTGTGGCATCACGAAATTTTGAAAGAAGCCTTAAAGCTTTGCTACAGGAGGGGCCTGCGTCGCATTAGTTAGTTGGTAAGGTAACGGCTTACCAAGACAGTGATGCGTAGCCGGACTGAGAGGTTGAACGGCCACACTGGGACTGAGACACGGCCCAGACTCCTACGGGAGGCAGCAGTA
>Ga0209075_1003116_pt1 | contig 14045 bp, 15 predicted proteins | sample Stecom2011_FD_187523 | JGI IMG/M metagenome (GOLD analysis project Ga0209075, IMG submission 187523) | Agricultural soil microbial communities from Utah to study Nitrogen management - Steer compost 2011 (SPAdes) (version 2) | ecosystem: Environmental > Terrestrial > Soil > Agricultural land... | reverse complement strand
TTTTCATTGATGTAAGTGCGCACTTCCTCAGTTTTCAGCACTTCGACCAGTTTCTGAATCGCATCAGCCTGCTGGTTGTCTTCACGAGTTACCAGGATGTTGACATAAGGCGAATCGGCGCCCTCAATGGCCAGTGCGTCTTTTTGTGGGTTCAGGCCGGCCTCCAGCGCATAGTTGGTGTTGATCAGGGCTACGTCCACCTGGTTCAGCACTCGTGGCAGGGTCGCTGCTTCCAGCTCACGCACGCGCAGCTTTTTCGGGTTATCAGCGATGTCACGTGGTGTGGCGGTAATCCCGGCTTCGTCTTTCAGGGTCAGCACGCCGGCAGCCTGCAGTAACAGCAGTGCACGGCCGCCATTAGTGGCATCATTGGGAATGGCTATCTGGCTACCCTGCTGCAGCTCGTCCAGACTGGCTACTTTGCTGGAGTAGGCGCCAAAAGGCTCAATGTGGATACCGGCCACACTGACCAGTTTGGTGCCCTTGGTGGCATTAAACTCGTCCAGGTAAGGCTGATGCTGAAAAAAATTGGCATCCAGGCGGCCTTCAGCAACCTGAATGTTGGGCTGAACGTAATCAGTAAACACCTTCACATCCAGGGTAACGCCCTGTTCGGCCAGTTTGGGTTTTACGAATTCGAGAATTTCGGCATGTGGCACCGGGGTGGCCGCGACCTGCAGCTTTTCAGCCTGGGCAGACAGGGAGAAAGCGGTCAGCGCGGCGGCGGCCAGCAACAGTGTTTTCTTCATTGGATACTCCTTGGGTTTTCGTCCGGCTCCCGGCAACGTACGCGGGCCGCAGACATTTTTATTTGCGGGAAAAATGCACAACCAGGCGGTCGCCCAGCATTTGCAGAATTTGTACCAAAACCAACAATAACACGACCGTAACCACCATCACATCCGTTTGGAAACGCTGATAGCCAAAGCGGATTGCCAGATCACCCAAACCACCGGCACCCACCACACCGGCCATGGCGGTGTAGGAGACCAAGGTAATTGCAGTGACGGTCACTGCGGCAATGATGCCCGGACGCGCTTCGGGCAGTAACGCACTCCAGATGATCTGCCCGGTAGTGGCCCCCATCGACTGGGTCGCCTCAATGATGCCACGGTCCACTTCACGCAGTGCCGTTTCCACCAGCCGGGCGAAAAACGGCGTGGCACCCACCACCAGCGGCGGAATGGCACCGGCCACACCCAGCGAGGTACCGGTAAGCAACACGGTAAAGGGAATCATCACAATCAGCAGGATGATGAATGGCAGCGAACGCAACACGTTCACCACCAGCGACAGCACCGCATAGGCACCACGGTGGGCAAACAACTGACGCGGACCAAGCAAAAACAGCAAAACGCCCAGCGGCAAGCCCAGCAACACGGTGAACAGCAGCGAGCCGCCCAGCATCAGTAGTGTATCCAGTGTTGCCAGCCAGATCTCGTACCAGTCGATATTGACAATCATTGCACTCATGCGCGGATCACCTCCAGGGTTACACCGGCAGCCTGCAACTGTTCGCGGGCAGCCAGCGCCTGGCTTTCGCTACCACTCAAGGCAACGGTGAGCTGGCCACAAGGCTGATCCTTGATGCAACCAATACGGCCAGCGAGAATGCTGTAATCAATGCCGGTTTCGCGGGCCACACGTCCCAGCACCGGCGCATAGGTGCTTTCACCCAAGAAAGTCAGGCGCACAATACTGCCCTGTACCTGCAGCCAGTCCTCATCAGTCACCAGGCCACCCTCGTCACCTTCCTGAACAAACCTGCGGGTGGTTGGGTGCTGCGGATGTAAAAAGACATCAGCTACGTCGCCCAGCTCAACAATCACACCGGCATCCATCACCCCAACCCGGTCACAAACCCGGCGAATTACATCCATCTCATGGGTAATCAGCACAATGGTCAGACCCAGCTCACGGTTGATCTCGGCCAGCAACTGCAACACCTGGGTAGTAGTTTGCGGATCCAGGGCGCTGGTCGCTTCATCGCACAACAAGATATCGGGACCGGTGGCCAGCGCCCGGGCAATACCAACCCGTTGCTTCTGGCCACCCGATAGCTGAGCCGGATACTTATCAGCATGGTCGGACAAACCAACCCGCACCAGCAGTTCACGGACGCGCTGTGCAATCGCCGTACGGTGCGCATCGCCGGCCAGCTTCATCGGCATGGCAACATTTTCCGCCACAGTTTTCGATGCCAGCAAATTGAAGTGCTGAAAGATCATGCCAATTTTGCGGCGAAAACTACGCAATCCATTGGCATCCAGTGCAGTTACCTCGACACCATCAATGAAGATACAACCGCCACTGGGTTCTTCCAGCCGGTTGATCAACCGCAGCAAGGTACTCTTGCCGGCACCGGAGTGACCGATCAGGCCAAATACTTCACCACGCCGGACCTGCAAGTCGGTTGGCTGCAGCGCCGGGATCTGCCGGCCCTGCACGTTATAGGCCTTGTGGACCTGTTGAAATTCAATCACTTGTGTTCCTTTGACTGCCTGTTAACCGGCACAGCCCGCAACCATACCCTGTGCGAATGTACTCGCCCGGAAAGGCCGAATATTTTGTACGAACCAATTCGCAGCTGCGTTATTCTTGTGCGGCCACCTTGAGCACAGTATCCGCCACCCAGAAACGGTAACGCACCTCGATGTTTTCCGGTGCATAGACCACCACCGGCAGCTTGCTGTTGTAACGCAGCAAGGTACCTTCACCCTGTACCGGTACAAAAGCTTCGGTAGTGCTGTTGTCCGGACAAGCCATCATGGTGCTCATCGGTCCTTTTACATCACTCAGTTCATAATAAGTGTAGCCCCAGCCCTCCAGGGTACGCTCCTTGAGCGTTCCGGCCATGGCACGGGTGTTACAGTCGGTCTGCATCAACTGACCAGGCACAATTTCCAGTTTGTACATCCCTTCGTCGGCCTGCTGTGGCAACCAGATAACATGACGCAGGTAACCATCACGAGCTACCGGGTAAGGAGCAATATCGCTCAGCACCTGATTACCCGTGGTCGCACAGGCGGCAGTAACTACTGTGGCGGCGATAGCTGCAGCAGAGAGAGCTTTTTTCATTGCGGTTTCCTGGTTCCGAAAAATAACACCCTATTGTCTCTGAGCAGGCTCCGGCTGACAACAGGCGAGCTTGCATGCACAGGACTGTCAGCCAAGAGTGCTTCCTGGCTTAATCAAGCACATGGTCGCACCAACCCTGGTGGCAATCCTGCAAAAAGCTCTTTTGCAGGCATGTCCGCACCTACAGACCACTCAGGCACTGCTGCATGTCGTGGGCCAGATTGCGCAGCAGCTCGGCATAATTGTCGGCTTTGCTGCCCAGCGGATCAAGCTCCTGCAAACGTACTGGCAACTCTCTGGCCAGGCTTTCTGCCAGCCGTGGTGGTGCCGGTGGCTCGGTAAAAATACAGCTGGCACCTGCCTGTTCCAGTGCCAAGCGCATTTGCTGCACATGGCGCGCCCCAGGCTGTATCTCGGCGCCCAGCGTCAACACTCCACGGTGCTGCAGCCCATAGGTACGCTCCAGATAGTTGAATGCCTCATGAAAAACAAAAAACGGTTTTTTACGTACCGGCAACAGCAACTCGCCCAGCTCTTGATCAAGCCGGTCCAGCCTCTGGTTGAATGCCTGCAGATTAGCCTGATAGTGATCAGCCGCATCCGGCTGCAGGCGGGCAAACACTTGCGCCATGTAGTCGGCAATGATCCGTGCATTCAGACTGGACAACCACAGGTGCGCATCCAGTCCGCCCGGCAAGTGATGATGATCGTGCTGCCTGAGTACCGCTGGCTGGCCATCATGCTGCAATGCAGCATGTCCATCAGCTCCGCCACCGTTGTAGTACAGCAACTCAAGCCCGGGCAGATGCTGAACAGCATGACTATGTTCCGGCCGCCGGGCTGCCAGCTTGACCAAAAAATTTTCCATATCCGGGCCAATCCAGAAAAATGCATCCGCCTTGGCAAAACGCCTGCTGTCAGAAGGACGCAACGTAAAGGAGTGCGGTGAAGCTCCGGGCGGTAACAACACCTCGCTAGTACCTTGCTCACCAAGGATTTCACTGGCAATCAACTGCAATGGCTGAATGCTGGTCAGCACCACCGGAGCAGCAAATATAGAGCGAGCCAAGATCAGCAGAACAAAAAACCACAAAAAACGGCGCATACGAATACCCCCTGCAAATGAATTGTTATATAATAACGTTTCATTCACGACCTAATGCAAGTCATGTCAGAAAATATTTTCCCTCTCGACACCAGTGGCAACCCAGCCCTGTGCTCCGGACCCGAGCATCAAGCCTGTATCGAGCAGGCACTGGCTGCTGCAACCGAGCTGTGCAACCGCCTGGGTTTACGCCTGACCCCGGTTCGCAAGCGTGTGCTGGAGCTGGTCTGGCAAAGTCATCGTCCACTGGGTGCTTACGAGATTCTTGCCCAGCTCAGCGAAGGTGACGCAAAGCCTGCGGCACCACCAACCGTGTACCGTGCGCTGGATTTTTTACTCGAACACGGACTGGTTCACCGTTTGGCATCCCTGAATGCGTTCATCGGCTGTGATCGCCCGCACCAGGCACACCAGGGGCATTTTTTAATCTGTCGGCTATGCCGGGTTGCCCACGAATTACCCCACGACGATATTGATCGTGCCGTCGAGCAAGCAGCTGCAGCACTGGGTTTTGCTGTCGAGCAGCAAGTGGTGGAAGTCTCCGGCATTTGCGCACCGTGCAGGATGCAAGCATGAGCCAGCCGCTGATTCGTATCGAACAGGGCAACGTTGCTTTTTCCAGCCAACCGGTGCTGGAAGACATCAGTCTTGAGCTGCAACAAGGCGAGATTGTCACTCTGGTCGGGCCTAACGGCTCCGGCAAAACCACCCTGGTACGTGTGCTGCTTGGACTGCTACCACTGGATAGCGGCACGGTCTGGCGCACGCCCAAACTGCGGGTCGGCTACATGCCGCAAAAGTTGGGCGTACACCCTACTCTGCCCTTAACGGTAAAACGCTTTTTGCAGTTGGTGCCTGGAGCCGGAGCAGCAGAAATACGCTCGGCATTGACCGAAACTGGCGCCATCAAAGTATTGAACAGCCCGCTGCAGCGCATTTCCGGTGGCGAATTGCAGCGAGTTTTGCTGGCCCGCGCCCTGTTGCGCAAACCACAACTGCTGGTGCTGGACGAACCGGTACAGGGTGTCGATGTCAATGGCCAGCTGGAACTGTACAACCTGATTGGCCGCCTGCGTGACCGCTATGGCTGCGGCGTGCTGATGGTCTCCCACGACCTGCACCTGGTCATGCGCGCCACCGACCGCGTGCTCTGCCTCAACCGTCACCTGTGTTGTACCGGCAAGCCGGAGCAGGTCAGCCACCACCCGGCCTTCATTGCGCTGTTTGGTGACCAGGCTGCGCGTGATCTGGCGGTTTACCATCACACACATGACCACCAGCACGACCTGCATGGCTGTGTGCTGGATGATAACGAATCCCACGACCACGGACCGGACTGCACCCATGCCTGAATTTCTTCTTTATGCCCTGCTCGCCGGTCTGGCACTGGCACTGGTCGCCGGCCCACTGGGCTCTTTTGTCGTCTGGCGGCGCATGGCCTACTTTGGCGATACCCTGTCACACTCGGCACTGTTCGGCGTTGCCATCGGTTTGCTGCTGGATGTGCAACCGGCACTGGCAGTGGTGGTCAGCAGCCTGCTGCTGGCCTTGCTGCTGGTCACCCTGCAACAGCGCCAGCCACTGGCTTCCGATACAGTGTTGGGCATCCTGGCACACAGCATCCTGTCACTTGGCCTGGTCATGCTCAGCTTCATGGACTCGGTGCGGGTCGACCTGATGGGTTACCTGTTTGGTGACCTGCTGTCGGTGACCGGCACTGACCTTGCCGGCATTCTCGCCGGCAGCACGCTGGTGGTGCTAGGCTTGCTGTGGTTGTGGCGGCCGCTGCTGGCCATGACTGTGGACGAAGAGCTGGCACGGGTCGAAGGCATACCGGTGGCCGGCCTGCGCCTGGCCCTGATGCTGCTGATTGCGCTGGTGATCGGCGTGGCAATGAAAATCGTCGGCGTGCTGCTGATCACCTCGTTGCTGATCATTCCCGCTGCCACCGCTCAACGGCATGCCCGCAGCCCTGAGCAAATGGCGCTGATTGCCACCCTGCTGGGAATGGCTTCGGTCTGTGCCGGGCTGGCCATGTCCTGGTACCTTGACACACCAGCCGGCCCATCAATTGTTGTCTGTGCAGCGGCCTGGTTTATCCTCAGCCTGATCCGTCCGGTACGCTCGTGAACCTGTTACCCGGGCAGGTTACTGACCAACGTGCACATAGTGTGCCGTTACCTGATCCATCTGACGGAAAATTTTCTCGGCCGCACGTGCTACCAAAAACGGTATGTACTTTCCCTCTCCATCATCATGCAATTGAAAGCTGGTACGAAAGATAATCCATTGTCGCTCCACTTCCTGCAGTCCCCGGGTAATTTCAGACGTGTTTTCTGGTGCCTGCAACAAATGTGCAAGGGCACCTTCAAACTCGTAGCGCGCACTTTGCAACTGCTGATCCAGCCCGGCCGTACGAACACCGCCACTGGCCAGCGTGTACAGTTTTGCAATTCGCTGAGACAGCATCCGCTGACGCCCGGCAGTATTAACCAGCCGTGCTGGAGCGGTCCCTGCATATGCCTGCAACTCAAGCACAACATCATGGGTTGCTTCGAGCAACGATTCATCCAAGCTTAGCAAGACATGCAACCCCTTCATGCTGACAGGCGCCTGCATCACTGGCTTGAACTCCTGCCAGATATCGTCAACTTTTTGCAGGGCTATCAACACCTTCTGACTGGGAGCCTGTTTCGTTAGTCCATCCAGCTGCTGATCAAACAACAGGACTGCATCTTCCAGTTGCTCCTGTGCGCCCTCAGGATCAACCTCAAACAAAATTTGTGCATACGCCTTGAGCATCCGCTGCGACAACATCCGCTGCAGGCCCGACTGATCAATCATGGCCCCAATGGGCTCGACAGCCTGCACCTGTAACGAAAATATTGAAATTGCCAGCAAAAAAAATAGCTGTTGCATACTCTTTAACATACCCGCACTCCTGTATATCCGGGTGTCAGCCGTTTTTGTACAAGACCGCATGTCGCCAGACGCAGGCTCATACAAACTGACAGTAATACTGGAAGCAACCGGGAACAATCCTCATTAATAGGTATCAACCAAGCTTGCAGGTAGCAAAAACCATCCGGCTGCAAGGCAATTTGAAGCCTTGCTGCTAAAGGTTATACTTGCAGCTTGGCGATGCAGGCAGTACATGATGTACAACAATGGCTGCATGGTTGGCATAGCAAGCCCATCAGGAGACCCCATGGGACTACACACCCCGATGTATGACATGCACCTTGCCCTGGGTGCTAAAATGGTTGACTTTCATGGTTGGGACATGCCGTTGCACTATGGCTCCCAGGTTGAAGAACACCACCAGGTACGCAATGATTGCGGCGTATTCGATGCCTCACACATGAGCACCACGGATGTATCGGGTGCCGATGCCCAGCGCCTGCTGCTTCGACTGCTGAGCAACAATGTCAGCCTGCTGCAAGAGCCTGGTGCCGGCCACTATAGCGCCATGCTTAACAATAACGGCGGCGTTATAGATGACCTGATCGTATTTCGCATGGAGGATGGCTTTCGCCTGATCAATAACGCCTTCACCCGCAGTGCAGTGCAGCCCTGGCTACAACAGCACGCTGCCGGGCTGGACGTAACCATTGACCCGCGCAACGATTTGGCTCACTTAGCCATCCAGGGCCCCAATACTATTGAACGACTGGGCAGTGTCCTGAACTCCTCCCGTATCCAGATCACCGGCAGTCTGGCTGTTTATCATGGCCACTGCGATGGCGACTGGTTCTTCAGCCGTACCGGTTACACTGGCGAGGACGGCATAGAAATCCTGCTGCCAGCGGATCAGGCCGTGGATTTTTTCAACGAGCTGATTGGCGCCGGAATTACCCCAATTGGCCTGGGCGCACGCGATACTTTGCGTCTTGAAGCCGGATTTACCCTGCTGGGCAATGATATGAATGACCGGGTCAGCCCGTACTCTGCCAATATGCATCATGTAGTTGCTATGGAGCCGGCAGAACGCAACTTTATTGGCCGCAAGGCACTTGAAGAACAACTGGCCAAAGGTGTTAACGAAAAGCTGGTTGGCCTGGTTCTGGAAGAGCGCGGTGTATTACGCCACGGGCAACCAGTACGAATTGATGGTGTAGGTGAAGGTACCATTACCAGTGGCAGCTTTTCACCCACGCTGGGCAAGGCGATTGCACTGGCACGTGTGCCTGCCAATACAGCCGAGCGTGGTGAGGTGGAAATCCGTGGCCGCTGGTTTCCGGTACGCATTGTACGCCCACGCTTTGTCCGTCACGGAAAAATTCTTATCTAACACTTAACAACAAGAGATGACTGCCATGAGTACCGCACCTGAAGAACTCCGTTATGCCGCTACCCACGAATGGCTTCGCCTGGAAGCCGATGGCACTGTTACCATAGGAATTACCGACCACGCCCAAGAAGCGCTGGGTGATATTGTCTACCTGGAACTTCCCGAACAGGGCGCACAACTGACCGCAGGCCAAATCGCCGGCGTGGTTGAGTCGGTCAAGGCCGCCTCAGACTATCACGCGCCCGTCAGCGGTACCGTTACCGAGATTAATGAAGGCCTTGTGGATGCACCGGAAGGCATCAATACTCATCCGTACCAAAGCTGGTTCTATCGCATGCAGCCATCCGATCCTGCACAAATCGAGCAACTGCTGGATGCTGCCGGCTACCTGAGGCAGTGCACTGCCTGAAGACACTCCTTGGCACGCATACCCGAGCCCTGCAACTGCATTGCGTGCAGCTGGACAAAAACACCGCATAGGCAGCAACGTTTCCGTCCCAGATGCAGGTGCGAACAAATTCGCACCTGCAGGGCTGCGGTAGTATCACCCGACGCCTGGCATAGCCATTACAATCATCCGCCATTTACTGCGCTGGTTCCCGCCGCTCCCACACCTCAAAGGTATACGCCGGCTGGCCGTCCTGTTCAGGTTGCGGCTGGGCATCGACCCGCTGCCATTCGTCAAAGGGCAACTGCGGAAACCAGGTATCGCCTTCCAGCTCCACTTCAATACGGGTCAGATAAACACGACTGGCCTGCGCCAGCGCCTGATGATAAAGCTGGCCACCACCGATCAGCATCACTTCATCCACGCCCTGTTCCTGCGCCCACTGCTGGCCACGCTCAATGGCTGCCGGCAAATCGGCAAAGACTTCGGCACCTTCCAGCTGCAAGCCGTCCTGGCGGCTGACCACAATATTCAACCGCCCCGGCAGCGGGCGGCCCAGTGATTCCCAGGTCTTGCGCCCCATGATCACCGGCTTGCCCAGCGTACGCGCCTTGAAATAACGCAAATCGTCCGGCAAGTGCCATGGCATGGCATTGTCACGCCCAATGACCTGATTACGGGTAGCGGCTACAATAAGACACAAAGGCAAACTCGACATCGACAGGCTCTGCTTTGATTCAACATGGCCGCCATGATGCCGCTTAAACAGGTTCCAAACAATGCTTTGTATATTTTATGCATAACTCCGCGCATTCCGGCCCAAGCTCGACCGCGTGGTCACCACTGCAGCGCCTGTGGCTGAGCGAAAGCATCCGCCTGCACGAACAGCACAACCCGTTACTGGAAGACAGCGAGGCTTGCCGTCTGGCCCGCCAGCAGGGCAGCACCCTGCAGGAGCGCATTGAGTTGCGCAATCTGGCACTGGCCCGCCGCGACGGACTGGACCGGGCACTGCTGCAATGGCTTGCCGCCACCCGCTGGCTGGCCATAGTGCTGGCCGGTGCCGCCCTGCTGACCGGCTACGGACTGGCCACTACGGCACTGAGCCGGCAGGCAGCAACCATCAACATTGTCTGGGCACTGTTTGGCCTGCTCGGATTGCACCTTGTCACCCTGCTGTTCTGGCTGGCAGGCATGCTGCAGCGGTCCGGCCAGCCCTCCCAGTTCATGCAGCTTCCGCTCGGCCTGCTGGAACGCCTCAGCCGCAGCCCCCATGCTGCCCGGCTGAGCAGCGCACTGTTTGCCCTGCTCAGCCGCAATCGCCTGCTGGCTGCCGGACTAAGCCGGCTGGTGCACGGCTGGTGGCTGCTGACCCTGCTGGCCGCCCTGCTGGCTTCACTGGTGCTGCTGGGCACCCACCGCTACGTCTTCGTCTGGGAAACCACCATCGCCAGCCAGGACAGTTTTGTTGCCCTGATCCATCTGCTGGGCTGGCCGGGACACTGGCTTGGTTTTGCCCTGCCCGACCCGGAACTGATTCGTGCCAGCGGCGAACAGTTGCTGAACGACGAGCTGTCCCGCCAGACCTGGGCCAGCTGGCTGATGGGAGTTCTGGTGGTTTACGGACTGTTGCCCCGGCTGCTGCTGGCCCTGTTTTATCAATGGCGCTGGCTCAAGGGCAAAACCCGCCTGCAGCTGGATGCCCATTCCGCCGACTGGGCCTACCTGCATGCCAGACTGCAACCGCCAACCCATGACAGCAAGGTTGTTGACCCGAGGCCACAACACTTGCCCACACCCGCTCAGTTGGCAGGCCGGCATGCAACCGGCACAAGCCAGCTTGTGCTGGCCGGGCTGGAGCTGGAACAGCCCCTGAACTGGCCGGTGGCCCTGCCGGCAGAGGTGACAGTACTAGGCAATCTGGACGGCTATGCCGACCAGCAACACCTGCTGGAACAGCTTGCTGCCAGTTCTGACACACCCCTGGTTCTGGCCTGCGATGCCCGCCGCTCGCCGGATCGCGGCAGCCTGCACTTTATCAGCGAACTGGCCCGCAGCGCTGCCAGCCTGCGCATCTGGTTGCTGCATGGCGACAGTGATCCGCAGCGCCTGCAGGGCTGGCAACAGGCATTGGACGAGCTGGACATCAGCCACAGCACCAGCGCTCCCTGGCTGACAGCAGGAGCTGACTTGCATGACTAAACAGCCCGTAATGCAGCTGGCCGTGGTGGGTCACACCAATGTCGGCAAAACCTCGCTGCTGCGTACCCTGACCCGTGACAGCCGTTTCGGCGAAGTCAGCCCGCAGCACAGCACCACCCGCCATGTTGAGCGGATTCGCCTGGGCACCGACAGCCAGCCGGTGCTGGACCTGTTTGATACCCCTGGCCTGGAAGATGCCATGGCCCTGCTGGCCTACACAGAACAGCTGACTGGCACCGACAAACGCCTTGACGGCCCTGCCCGCATCAGCAACTTTCTGGCCAGCAGCGCCGCCAGCCAGCGTTTCGAACAAGAAGCCAAGGTACTGCGCCAGCTGCTCAAGTCCGATGCCGCCCTGTATGTGATTGATGCCCGCGAGCCGGTACTGGCCAAATACCGCGACGAGCTGGCCCTGCTCAACATGTGCGGCAAGCCTTTGCTGCCGGTGCTCAACTTTACCCGCAATCCGCAGCAACAAACACAGCAGTGGCGCGACGCACTGGCACGCCTTGGCCTGCATGCCGTGGTGTGTTTTGACACCGTCAGCCCGCCGGAAGATGGCGAACAGGGTCTGTATGACAGCCTGGCCCTGCTGCGCCAGGATTACCGCGCACCCCTACAGAGCCTGCAGCTGTGGCACCAGCAGCAAAGCCGGCAACGCGAACAGGCCGCCCTGCAACAGATTGCCGGGCTGCTGGTGGATGTCGCCGCTGCACGCATGGCGGTCAAACCGGAACAGGCCGAAACCGAACTTGAACACCTGCAGCACTGGGTGCGCCAGCGCGAACACTTCTGTGTTGAGCATTTGCTGAGAATCTACGCCTTTGATCGCAACGAAGTTAGCGCCGATGACGTGCCTTTACAGGAAGGACGCTGGTCCACCGACCTGTTCAGCAGCCAGGCTCTGGCTGATGCCGGCCTGAAGCTGGGCGGTGGCGCAGCCGCCGGAGCCGCAGTTGGCTTTGGCATTGACGTAGTGACTGCCGGTTTTTCCCTTGGCATGGGCACCTTGCTTGGCGGTCTGATTGGCGGTACCGCACAACTGGGCCGCCGTTACGGCAAGCGCATGGTTAATCTGGTGCAGGGTTATGAAGAACTGACCGTCAATGACAGCATTTTGCAGCTGTTGCAGGCGCGCCAGCTGCACCTGCTGGCAACCCTGCGCAAGCGTGGCCACGCAGCCAGTGACAGCATCCGCATCGCAGACATCGCAGCCGGCCAGGACAAACTGCCAGAACCACTGAAAACGGCACGAAGCCAGCCGCACTGGTCCAGTCTATCAGGTACCAGCCATCTGCAAGATGGAGACCGGAGCAAATGTGTGGATCAGCTGGCCGACATGCTGGCCGGATAAATTCCACTAAGCTTTCTTACCTGTAACCGATTGAAGCCCGCTGTAGCTAAAGTGGTGGCCATAGCTAAAGCTGTCGTGCAGCTCCTTGACCTGGCGCCAGTCCACATCGCCGCGCTGTTGCATAGCCTTGATCCAGGCCAGCTGCGGGTCGGCCTGCACCATGGCATCAATGGTCTGGTTAATGCTTTGCTGGTTAACGTCCTTGATGTCGATCTGGATGCGCTCGGCAGCACGGATGGCCAGTTCACCTTGGGCCTGTAACTGGCTCTGGATCAGGGTTTCATCGGTATTGCCTTTACCCTTGGCGCTTTGCCAAGCCCAGCTGTTTTTGCTGCGGATACGGCTTTGTTGCTCTAGGTCTTTGACGCCTTCAAACACGATACCGGCCCCGCTGTCGAGGGTCAGGCCAGCGCCGCTGGACAGCTGTGCCGCCTGATAACGCTGCTCGTCACCGCTGATAATGGCCAAATCGCCGCCGCTGGTGATGCTGCTGCCAACGTGGGTCACTTGCGTGCGCTCGTCACTTTTGAAGCTCTTACGCCCAAAGCTGCCTTTTTTCTTTTTCTCGGAGAAGCTGTAGTCCAGATCCTGCTCGGCCAGTAGCTGTACTTTGCCACCGGCGACCAGGTAGGCTTCGTCGTTGCAAACCAAGCTGGCAAGCATGGCTCACTCAACTGCCTTGCAGCGCTTATTTAGATTCATCATCAACATCCTTGTCAGCATAAAGGTCTTCTTTGGTCAGACTGTCGGTGTCATACCACTGGCCTTGGGCGCTTTTCTTTGCTCTGCGACGGCGCAGCTTTTCGCGAATCAAGAAAAACAGATAAGCCCCGTGAGACAGGACAAGGGACACAAACAAACCAATTGCTGATGCCCTTCGTGCCCTAATTTGCCCTTCGTTATCAAGCTGATAACCATATTCAATTCCCAACACAGTATTATAAAACCACACACTAACTTCTTCTGCGTACCATATATAAAAACAACCAATACTCCATACAATGAAAGATAAACAAACACCAGAGATGCTCTCTCTAACTGGAAAGTACCTTCTTAGCTTACGAAGCCGACTAGTCATTTGCTGAACCCTGCCTATCCAATACCGCAGGAATAGCCCACTCAGTAACCTGCTCTACACTTTTACCTACATACCCTGGATAAGGATTTAAAATCCCTATATTTTGCAACAAGATAGGTTTATTTTGATCAATAGCAGCTCCATTTATTCTTCTAGGTAAATATCTAGAAGCTAATGCTCTCGTATAAGAACCTGTTAAATGGCCAGCTCCACCCGCAACAGAACCCGCCCCAGCACTACGCCATACATCCCTATCTTCATCATAAACATAGTTATTCAGTGCTCGGTTTGCTCCACCATAAGTTCCGCCAAGAGCCATGCTGCTCAGCAGCCCGCCACCGGCCAGCGGATAAGTCAATCCGCCCGTTACACCAGCAATCACAGTTTGTCCCGGGCGGTATTCATTGCCGCCAATCAACTGACCTGCTGCATCAAAGCCAGCGCCCAGCGCTGTGCCTGTTAAGACCGCTTTTGACGGCAGTACATACCAGCCAACCGGTAAAGACAGCGTTGAGGCCATGCCCAAGGTTAATGCGCGTTGGCCTGCAT
>Ga0209075_1003114_pt1 | contig 14049 bp, 10 predicted proteins | sample Stecom2011_FD_187523 | JGI IMG/M metagenome (GOLD analysis project Ga0209075, IMG submission 187523) | Agricultural soil microbial communities from Utah to study Nitrogen management - Steer compost 2011 (SPAdes) (version 2) | ecosystem: Environmental > Terrestrial > Soil > Agricultural land... | reverse complement strand
GCGCACATTCTCGACCTTGGCTGTGGTACCGGCTGGTTTACCCGGCACCTTGCGCGCCGGTACCCCGAAAGCACCATCACCGGGGCCGACCTGGCCCCGGGTATGCTGCATCATGCCCGGGGCCGGGGGCCTGAACACATCCGCTGGCTCAATGCCGACGCCGAACACCTGCCTCTGGCCAGCAACAGCACAGACCTGATCTTCAGCAACCTGATGATTCAGTGGAGCACCCGCCCGGAACTCATTCTCAACGAATGCCGCCGCATTCTCAGGCCCGGTGGTACCCTCGCCATTTCCACCCTGCTCGACGGCACCCTGGCCGAACTCCGGCAAGCCTGGGCCCACGCCGACCCCGGCCAGCCCCACGTTAACCAGTTTGCCACCACCGGCGACTGGCAGCGGGTAACCCGCCAGTGCCTGCCCGGCTCAACACTCGATACCCACACCCTCATCCTGCCTTATGCTTCACCCATCAGCCTTAACCGGGAGCTGAAACAGCTGGGTGCGGTGTTCAGAGGTAAAGAACGCCGCCGGACCATCACCGCTCCCGGACGCTTCAAAGCGATGTGCGCGGCTTATCCTGGCGGAGAAAATGGCCAGGTGTTCGCCAGTTACCATGCCGGCTGGCTCTATTGGACAAAACCCCGCCACATCGCCACTCTGCATCAGAGGTAGGTCCGATCATTTAACGGGAGAGCCATCATGGCCAGGAAAACATATTTTGTAACCGGTACCGACACCGGCGTCGGCAAAACAGTGGTGGCTGCGGCCATCCTGGAAGCCGCCCGGTCTCAGGGCAAGCGTACCCTGGCCATGAAACCCATCGCCTCCGGTTGTCACCACAGCCCGGAAGGCCTCCGTAACGACGATGCCCTCCTGCTCCAGCGCAGCATCACCGAAACCCTCGGCTACGACGTCATCAATCCGGTCGCCCTTGGCCCCGCCATCGCCCCCCATGTGGCGGCGATCCAGGCCGGCAGACACCTGACCGCCCAGCGCCTCGTCGGTTTTTGCCGGGGTATGCAGATGCGCGCGGCCGATCTGCTTCTGATTGAGGGCGCCGGCGGCTGGCGGGTGCCCCTGAACGACCGGGAAACCTATGCGGCGGTACCACGGGAGCTGGGCCTGCCGGTGATTCTTGTGGTCCCCCTCAGGCTCGGCTGCATCAACCACGCCATGCTCACCGTTGAGGCCATTGCCCGGGACGGACTCACTGTCGCAGGCTGGGTTGCCAACCACCCGGAGCCCGACGTTATGAGCTGCGAGCCGGAAACCCTGAGCTACCTTACCCGCCACATCCCGGCACCCTGTCTGGGTGTACTGCCCCGGTCGTCCGGAGTAACGGCCGAGCGCCTGCCCGTCGCCCTGGCGGAATTCCTGGACATTGCCCCGCTATTCGACCAGTGACCATCCGACACTCTCCGGGTCACAAGCCACCCTCCGGATGACATAAAATTTGCTCAGGACTATTGACAATTCCGTACCTCGAAACGTATGTTTCAAACAAGTGTTTAATTTAGGCCGTGGCGCATGGCGTCATGGCATCTGAGCAAACCCAAGGCCGAAGGCTGTTATTGCATTCAGCCAGAGCAAACCGAGGTGGATTCCATGCCTGAATACAAAGCGCCCCTGCGTGATATGAAATTCGTACTGAACGAGCTGCTGGACAGCGAGCAGCACTACGCCAGCCTGGAGGGCGCCGAAGACGCGACTCCGGACATGGTGGACGCCATTATTCAGGAAGGCGCAAAGTTCTGTGAGCAGGTGCTGTCTCCGCTCAACGCCGTGGGCGACCAGGAAGGCTGTACCTGGAGCGAAGAAGGCGTCAAAACCCCGACCGGCTTCAAACAGGCCTACGACCAGTACATTGAAGGCGGCTGGCCCTCAATCGCTGCCGACCCCAACTTCGGCGGCCAGGGCCTGCCGCACTCCCTGAGCCTGGTGATCAGCGAAATGGTCGGTACCTCCAACTGGGCGTGGGGCATGTACCCCGGCCTGAGCCACGGGGCTACCAACACCATCGAAGCCCACGGCAGCGACGAGCAGAAGCAGATCTACCTGAGCAAGCTGGTGAGCGGCGAGTGGACCGGCACCATGTGTCTGACCGAGCCACACTGTGGTTCAGACCTGGGCACCCTGCGTACCAAAGCTGAGCCGAACGCCGATGGCAGCTACAGCATTACCGGCACCAAGATCTTCATTTCTGCCGGCGATCACGACCTGACCGACAACATCGTGCACATCGTGCTGGCACGTCTGCCTGGTGCGCCGGAAGGTACCAAAGGCATCTCCCTGTTCATCGTGCCCAAGCAGCTGCCTGACGCAGACGGCTCGGCCGGTGAGCGCAACGGGGTGTCCTGTGGCTCCCTCGAGCACAAGATGGGCATCCACGGTAACGCTACCTGTGTCATGAACTTTGACGGCGCCAAAGGCTGGTTGATCGGGCCGGAAAACAAAGGCCTGAACTGCATGTTCACCTTCATGAACACGGCCCGTATCGGTACCGCCATCCAGGGTCTGGGTGCTGCCGAACTGGGCTTCCAGGGCTCACTGGCTTACGCCCGGGAGCGTCTGGCCATGCGTTCGCTGAGCGGTCCGAAGAACCCCGATGGCATCGCCGATCCGATCATTGTTCATCCGGACGTGCGCCGCATGCTGCTGACTCAGAAAGCGGTCGCCGAGGCGGCCCGTGCCCTGATCTACCTGGCCGGCCAGCAGGTGGACATTGTTCACTCCGGCAAGACCGAAGAAGAGCGTAAACAGGCGGATGCCCTGCTGAGCTTCCTGACCCCCATCGCCAAAGCCTTCCTCACCGAAATCGGTTACGAGTCGGCTAACCTGGGCATGCAGGTGTTCGGTGGCCACGGTTACATCAGTGAGTGGGGCATGGAGCAGAACGTGCGTGATGCCCGTATCGCCATGATCTACGAAGGTACCACCGGCATCCAGGCGCTGGACCTGCTGGGCCGCAAGGTTCTGATGACCCAGGGCGAGGCCCTGAAGCTGTTCACCAAGAAGGTCCATGTGTTCTGCAAGGAAAACGCGGACAATGAGCAACTGAAAGAGTTCATCGAGCCACTTGCTGCGATCAACAAGGAGTGGGGCGATCTGACCATGAAAATTGGCATGAACGCCATGAAGAACCGCGAAGAAGTCGGTGCTGCCTCGGTCGACTACCTGATGTACTCCGGCTACGCCGTCTTCGCCTACCTGTGGGCCCGCATGGCCAAGGTGGCTCAGGACAAGCTGGCGGAAGGTACGTCTGAAGAGTCGTTCTACCAGGCCAAAGTCCAGACAGCGCGTTTCTACTTCAAACGCATGCTGCCGCGCACCAAAACCCACGCCGAGACCATGCTGGCGGGTGCCGACACCCTGCTGGACATGCCGGAAGACGCCTTCGCGTTCTAGAACCTGGCGCCGGGCCAGCCGGCAAAGGCAAGGAAAAAGCCCGTTCTCCCGCCGGAGGCGGGCTTTTTTTGTGAGTTTGGCTGGCTAATTGGGGTAGAATATCGCCCCATAAAAACACAACCCGTTTCGGACACATAGCCGAGTGGGAGGACGAGAAGATCTTCGGTCAGAAGGCGTTCGTATCAAGTCCCCCGACAGACTGACTGTATTTTGGAGAGTTATACATGGCTGATTATCAGGCTCCCCTTCGTGACATGCGTTTTATCCTCAACGAAGTATTCGACGCGCCGGCCCTGTGGGCGTCGCTGCCGAAGATTGCCGACAACGTAGATCCCGACACCGCCGATGCGATTCTTGAAGAAGCCGGCAAGATTACCAGCGGCGTACTGGCGCCCCTGAACCGCGAAGCCGACGAACAGGGCTGTCAGTGGAACGATGGCGAGGTCACCAGCCCCCACGGCTTCAAGGAAGCCTACCAGACCATCGTTGAAGGTGGCTGGAATGGCCTGGGCGGTAACCCCGAGTTTGGTGGCATGGGCATGCCCAAGACCCTCGTTGCCCAGTTTGAAGAAATGATGCAGGGCGCCAACATGTCATTCGGCCTGGCCCCGATGCTGACGGCGGGTGCCTGCCTGGCCCTCGACGCCCACGGCAGCCAGGAACTGAAAGAAAAATACCTGCCCAACATGTACTCCGGCGTCTGGGCCGGGGCCATGGACCTGACCGAGCCCCACGCCGGTACCGACCTGGGCATCATCCGCACCAGGGCCGAGCCCAACGGTGATGGTTCCTACAGCGTAAGCGGCACCAAGATCTTCATTACCTGGGGCGAGCACGATATGGCGGAGAACATCATCCACCTCGTGCTGGCCAAACTGCCGGACGCCCCCAAAGGGCCCAAAGGCATCTCCCTGTTCCTGGTGCCCAAGTTCATGGTGAACGACGACGGTTCCCTGGGCGAGCGCAACCAGTTCAGCTGTGGTTCGATTGAGAAAAAGATGGGAATCAAGGGCTCTGCCACCTGCGTCATGAACTTTGACGGCGCCAGAGGCTGGCTGGTGGGCGAAGAAAACAAGGGCCTGGCCGCCATGTTCACCATGATGAACTACGAGCGTCTGGGAGTTGGCATCCAGGGCCTCGGTGCTGCCGAAGCCTCGCTGCAAAGCGCCCGTGAATACGCTAATGAGCGCCTCCAGAGCCGTGCACCCACCGGTGCCCAACAGCCCGAAAAAGCCGCTGACCCGATCCTGGTACACCCGGACGTACGCCGCATGCTGCTGACCATGAAGAGCTACGTAGAGGGTGGCCGGGCCTTTTCCACCTACGTGGCCCAGTGGCTGGATATCTCCAAGTACTCCGATAACGACGAACAGCGCAAACACGCCGAAGGCATGGTTGCCCTGCTGACTCCCGTCGCCAAAGCCTTCCTGACCGACCGCGGCCTGGACACCACCATCATCGGCCAACAGGTCTTTGGTGGCCACGGCTTCATCCGCGAGTGGGGGCAGGAACAGCTGGTACGGGACTGCCGCATCACCCAGATCTACGAAGGTACCAACGGCATCCAGGCCATGGACCTGATGGGGCGCAAAGTCGTTGGCAGCAAGGGTCAGTTGTTTGAGCTCTTTGCTCAGGACGTCGCCGGGTTTATCGAGGCAAACGCTGGCGAGGCCTCGCTCAAACCCTACCTGGAGCCGCTCTCCGCCGCTCTGGAGCGTTTGTCGGATGTCACCGAGCACATCATCAACCAGGCCGCTGACAACCCGAACGCCATAGGCGCCGCCGCGGTCGACTACCTCGACATGTTCGGCTACACCGCCCTGGCCTACGTTTGGGCAAGAGTGGTCAAGGCTGCTGCGCCAAAAGCGGAAGGCGACACCTCAGGCTTCTACACCGGCAAGCTGAAAACCGCCCGTTTCTACTTCGACCGCCTGCTGCCTAAGACCGTGTCTCTGGCCGAAGGCATCCGCAGTGGCAGCGACGCCATGATGGCGCTGGCAGCTAACGAAATCTGACTAAGGTTTCAAAGCTCCGAGACAAAAAAGCAGGCCCAGGCGGCCTGCTTTTTTTATGCCAGGAACATTGTCTGGGCGGTGGTCAGGGTGGAGCTTTCCGAAACCTTGCGGAGCCAGGGATGGCGGAGCAGAGCGTACAAGGACGTATTCACAGCGTGTTTCGGAAAGCTCCACCCTGACCAGCGCTTGCACTTTTTTGCGAGTTTAGAGGCGATTAATCAGCCCGGGATTAACCACAAACGGATTCTCATTACCCTGAATCTCGGCAATCTGGTTATGCCGGCTCAGTTCGCCGTCATCCGGCGGGTCCAGCTCACTCCAGCCCTGGAACAGGGCCGTCGACCCCAGCCAGGGCAAGTCGTAGGTTGTCACCATATAGGCCATGGTCCGCGCCACGTCACCCTTGGCATGGACGGGGGGTTCAAAAAAGTGCGTGCTGGTGCGAATACCACAGTCATCAGGCTCGCTGGCGTTTTCCAGATTCTCGTAGCGGACGCTCCGGCGCCGAAGTTCAATCCGGCTGGTGACCGGCACCATATTGTGCAGATCTGATGCAATCTGGCGGTAGCGGTTGTCCCGCTTGCACTGGGACGTGGTACCGCAATCCAGGGCCGTGCGGATATCGGCCAGCGGATAGACATAACCTTCGGTCAGGGTAAAGCCTTTAGCGGTAAAAGGCCGGTCGCAGAAGAAAGACGAACCGCCATGGGCGTAGAGGTTACCCCACAATTCGTCCCTGATGACGGTATCCGGGTCGCTGAAGCGGGTGTTCTGGCCGGTCACAACACCGGCGGACAGGCACAGCAGCAACGCTGCCGGGACAACTCTTGTTATTTTCATATGACAGTTATACCTCACAGTATGTGTCATATCCCTGCTCGAAAATCGGTCAGGATGATCACAAAATGAACGGGCGACAAAATTATGACGCCGCGTTCAGTTGTTACTGTGAAGTATTGCACAAAGCGAGCGTGACGACTGTCTCTAACGTTGTTGCAATGTATCAGTTTGTTAACGGGTTAACGTTTAGTCGCGCTGGTGGGAGCGGGCGGGCTGGCCAGCAGTGCCGCTAATTCCCGCAGGTAATGCCAGGGCGACAGGTCGCCGTAGCCTTTGGCCGCGCGGTCGGTCTGGCTGCACAGGGCAAGGGCCTGGTTCAGCGCCGGCAGTGACAGCCGGCGGGCCGCGCCCTGGAGGGCAGAGGCCCGGCGGGGCTGGAACACGCCGCGTTTCTTCAGAAAGCCCGCCGGGTTGTCGCCGGGGGGCAGGGCGGTTTTCAGCTCCATCACAAGGTGCAGGTCGCGCACCAGAACACTGAGCAGGCCCAGCGGATTTTCGCCTTCCTGCACCAGCACCCCGATAATCCGCGAGGCGTGGCTGGCCCGGCCGGCAAGTAACTCCGTTACCAGCTCAAAGCCGCTGAAGCGGGCGCTGTCCTGCACCGCCTGCTCAATGGTTTCTTCGTCGATGGTCTTGCCGTTGGTGAACAGCGCCAGCCGCTCCAGCTCCTGGCTGGCGGCAAGCAGGTTACCTTCGAGACGCTCGGCCAGCATGGCCAGGGCCCCCCGGGTAAGGCTCAACCCCCTGCTGCTGGCCCTTTGCTGCAACCAGCCGCCAAACTTGTCGGCGTCTACCGGCCACACCGGCACATGCACACCGGCTTTCTGCAGCTCCTTATACCATTTGCGCCGGGTCTCGGCGGCATCCAGCCGGGCACTGATCAGTAACAGGATGATGTCTTCCGGCGGGGCCTCAAGCACCTGCTCAAGAACCTTACGACCATCACCCAGCCTGCCGGTGGGCAAATGAATCTCGATGCGTCGTTTTTCAGCAAACAGGGACAGGGCGTTGCACTCGTCGGCAACGGCATTCCAGTCAAGCTGCTGGTCGGCATGGTAGGTAAGGCGGTCGCGATAGCCCGCCTCCCGCGCGGCCTGACGGATCTGATCACAGCACTCCTGCACCAGCAGGGGTTCGTCACCGGAGATCAGATAAACCGGGGCCAGACCTTTTTTCAGTAACTGCGGGAGCTGGCCGGGCTGGGTTTTCATGGCTGTTCAGCCTGCTCCTGGCCGGCTTCGTAATCCGCGAGGATGGCGTCGATACGCTCCCGGGTCATGGGGGCCAGCCGGAAGATAACCTGCTGCGCCAGTCGGTCACCCAGTTGTTGCCGGAGCTCGTCTTCTTCCCGCTGCTTGGCCAGAACGTTGGTTTCATCGTAGCGGTAGGTCTCGCTGGCGTTCAGGTCCGTACTGGCAATCAGCGGCACCCGGTCGGCGGTCAGCAGCTCGATGGCCACGGTGTGGCGCAGGCGGTATTCGGCCGCAGCGGCCTGCGCGGTAATGGCAGAGGCCCGGCGATCGGTGCGATAGTCCCGCAGACGCAGCACGTAGGCGGCCTGGCTGGCACTGTCGGCCAGCTGCACGCCACCAAGGCTTAGCTGTTCCCGTACCGACTGGCAGAATCTGGCGGGCAGGGTGTCGGGGCAGTCGACCGCCAGCGGTTGCAGGGTGGCCGGCACCGGCGAGGTGCCCCGCAACTGAAAGCCGCAGCCGCTTACCAGCGCGGCAGTTGCCAGGGCCAGGAGTAAAAGCCGGGCGGATTTCAGAAACGGAGCAGAGTGCGTCATATCAGTTGGCTACCACGTTGACCAGTTTGCCAGGCACCACGATGATCTTGCGAACCGTGTTGCCTTCGGTGAAACGCCGGACGTTCTCGTTGTCCAGCGCGAGCTCCTCCAGATCGGCCTTGCTGATGTCGGCGGGCACGGTGGCCTTGGCGCGAACCTTGCCGTTCACCTGCAGGACCACCTCGATCTCGCTCCGGACCATGGCGGCCGGATCGGCCACCGGCCAGGGCGCATCGACCACCGGCTCATCGTGGCCCAGCGCCTGCCAGAGCTGATGACAGATATGAGGCACGATCGGAGCCAGTACCCGCACCGCCGTCTCCAGGGCTTCCTGACGGACGGCGAGGCTCTGGGGCTCATTGCCGGCCAGCCTGGCGGTTTCGTTCAACAGTTCCATAACCGCGGCGATGGCGGTGTTGAAGGTCAGGCGGCGGCTGATGTCGTCACTGACTTTGGCGATGGTTTCGTGGGTTTTACGGCGCAGGTCTTTCTGCGCGCCGGCCAGTGCCGCCACATCCAGAGCCGGTACATCCCCTGACGCCAGATGCTCGTGCACCATCCGCCATACCCGCCTGAGGAAGCGGTGCGCACCTTCCACGCCGCTGTCAGACCACTCCAGGGACTGTTCCGGGGGCGCGGCAAACATCATGAACAGGCGAACGGTATCGGCACCGTATTCGTCAATAATGGATTGTGGGTCGATGCCGTTGTTCTTCGACTTTGACATCTTGGTCACGCCGCCGATTTCCACCGGCTGGCCGTCGGCGTTCAGAGTTGCCCGTACCACGTGGCCCCGGGCATCACGCTCCACGGTCACGTCGGCCGGGTTAAACCAGGTCTTACCGCCATTGGCTTCGTTACGGTAATAGGTTTCAGCCAGCACCATGCCCTGGGTGAGCAGGCGATTGAAAGGCTCGGAGCTGGTCACCAGCCCCACGTCACGCAGCAGCTTGTGGAAGAAACGGGCGTACAGAAGGTGCAGGATCGCATGCTCGATGCCACCGATGTACTGGTCCACCGGCAACCAGTAGTTGGCGGCGGCCGGGTCGAGCATACCCTTGTCGTAGTTGGGGCTGCAGAACCGGGCGTAATACCAGGACGACTCCATAAAGGTGTCGAAGGTGTCGGTTTCCAGCTTTGCCGGCTGGCCGTTGTACTCGGTCTTGCACCACTCGGGGTCCGCCTTGATGGGCGACTGGACACCGTCCATCTGCACGTCTTCCGGCAACCGCACCGGCAGCTGATCGTCCGGTACCGGCATCTCGGTGCCGTCTTCCAGGGTCATCATCGGAATGGGTGCGCCCCAGTAGCGCTGGCGCGATACACCCCAGTCCCGGAGCCGGTAATTAATGGTGCGCTTGCCGATGCCGCTGGTTTCGAGGTGGTCGGCGATCTGCTCAAAGGCCTCATCACTGGTCAGGCCACTGTATTTGCCGGAGCTGACCAGAATGCCCTTGTCGACATAGGCCTTTTCCTGGACATCAATGTCTTCCTTGCCGACCGGGGCAATGACCTGCCTGATCGGCAGTTTGTATTTGCGGGCGAACTCATGGTCGCGCTCATCGTGGCCGGGGACCGCCATCAGGGCGCCGGTGCCGTAGTCCATCAGCACAAAGTTGGCGACCCACACCGGAATTTCCTCCTGAGTGAGCGGATGAATGGCCTTGAACCCGGTATCAATGCCTTTCTTCTCCATGGTGGCCAGCTCAGCCTCCGCCATTTTGTTATTGCGGCAGAAACTGACAAACTCGGCGACGTCCGGATGGCGCTCGGCGGCGGCCAGGGCCAGCGGGTGCTCGGCGGCAACCGCCATGTAGCTGACCCCCATCAGGGTGTCGGGGCGGGTGGTGTAGACGGTCAGGCCGTCATCCCGGCCTTTCAGCGGGAAGGTCAGCTCGGTCCCGACCGACTTGCCGATCCAGTTGCGCTGCATGGTCCTGACCTGTTCCGGCCAGCCTTCCAGATCATCCAGATCCCTGAGCAGTTCTTCGGCATAGGCGGTGATGCGTACAAACCACTGGGGGATTTTCTTGCGCTCTACCAGGGCGCCGGAACGCCAGCCCCGGCCATCCACCACCTGCTCGTTGGCCAGAACCGTCTGATCAACCGGGTCCCAGTTGACGGTAGACATCTTCTTGTACACCAGGCCTTTTTCGTACAGACGGGCAAAAAACCACTGCTCCCAGCGATAATATTCCGGGTCGCAGGTGGCCAGCTCACGGCTCCAGTCGTAGCCGAAACCCAGTTGCTTGAGCTGGGTCTTCATGTACTCAATGTTGGAGCGGGTCCAGCCGGCCGGTGCCGTCTTGTTCGCAATGGCCGCGTTTTCAGCGGGCAGGCCGAAAGCGTCCCAGCCCATGGGCTGCAGAACATTCTTGCCCTGCATGCGCTGATAGCGGGAGATCACGTCGCCGATGGTGTAGTTGCGGACGTGGCCCATGTGCAGCTTGCCGCTGGGGTAGGGAAACATGGACAGGCAGTAGAACTTGGGCTTGCCTGGATCTTCGGTCACCTTGAAGGTGTCGTTGGTCTCCCAGTACGTACGGGCGGTCTGTTCTACTTCACGTGGGTTGTATTGCTCGTCCATTCCTGCCATTGCCAAAAGTACCCTGAGTGAAAAAGGATGTGCGAAAAGGTCGAATATTCTACCGCACCGGGGCCTTAACAGGTAGTCTGCGAAATCCGGCAGCTTGTGCCAGACTATGAGTTATAGCGAAGCCCGGCCGCCCCGGCCCCGGCATACTCCCCCAAAAGGAGCCGTTATGACCGAACAGGAACGCCGTCACCTGTCAGGAAAAGCACTTGAAGCCTACGACCGTATGCTTGAGCGGGTCCAGACCCGTCTGAATGAATTGCAGACTACCTCCCGCCAGACGCTGGATGAGGAAATCCGCAAGGCTGTCGAGTTTGAGTATGAGCTTGCGGAGATGAGCCGGGAGGAAGCCGACCTGCTCGGTGCCTACCTCAAGCGCGACCTGCAACACCTGATGGACTTTGTTGGTGAGACCGGGGAAGGGCTCAGTGAGTGGCTGCAGCTGGACCTGTCGGTACTGGAGCAGACCCTGGTGGACCGGCTGTTGTCGGTGGCAGACCAGACCCAGGTAGAAACCCTGGAGCTGAACCAGAAGCTTGAGAACGAGAACGTGAGCCACTACATCTCCGGCGAAGTCGCCACCGCCGGCATGTTCCGCTGCCTCAACTGCAATCACATGCTGTGCCTGACCAAAACCAGCCACCTGCATCCGTGTGAGGCCTGCGCCTCCCACTACTTTGAGCGGGTTACCAGCCGGTGGCCACCTAAGGAGGGGTGATTCTGGCGATCACCCGCTCCCGTACAAAAACGATCAGGATCACCGCCAGGGTCAGCACCGGCCAGGAGCCGGCCTGCATGTAGGGGGTGTTGCCGGTGGCGGTGTAGACCTCGCCGGTCAGCACCGCGCGCTCAAACTGCGGGATGCGCCCGGTGATCTGGCCCTTGTCATTGATGATCGCGGTCACGCCGTTGTTGGTGCCCCGCAGCATATAGCGCCCGGTTTCCAGCGCCCGCATGCGGGCCAGCTGCAAGTGTTGCAGGGGGCCGATGGAATCGCCAAACCAGCCGTCGTTACTGATGGTCACCAGCAAACCGGTGTTACGGGCGTTAAACGCCACAAAGTCCGGATAGGCGACTTCGTAGCAGATGTACGGCATTATCCGGGACTCCGACGCCGTCAGCCCGGGCTGGTTACCCGGGCCCCGGCTGAAGCTGCTCATGGGCAGGTCAAAGAAGCCAATCAGGCCCCGTAACAAGCCTTCCAGTGGCACATACTCCCCGAAGGGCACCAGCTTCTGCTTGTGATAGATACCGTCACCGGCGCCCGTGGCCATGATGCTGTTGTGAAAGGTAAAGTCATCCATCCCGCTGCTGTAGCCATACCAGGGAATACCGGTAATGAGGGTGCTGTTCCCGCCCAGCCGCTTCTCAATGTGCTCAATAATGGCACCGGCCTTGTCCTGGGGAATGGGGATGGCGGTCTCCGGCCACAGGATAATGTCCTTGTCCCAGTGTGCTTCGGTCATGCTCAGGTAGGCAACAATCTGGTCTTTCAGAAACTCCGGGTCCCACTTGACCTGCTGCGGAATATTGCCCTGCATGCTGGCTACGCTTTTGGGCTCGGTGCTGAGGGTGGTCCAGCTTACCTGATTCAGTGCCGGTGCCAGCAGCCAGGGCAGAAGGGTAACCCCGGCGGTGAGGGTGGCAGCCCCTTTGCGGCCCGACCGCAGCAGCCACCAGATGCCGTAGGCGGCAGCGCCGCTGGCGGCAATCCAGAAGGTGATTCCGTGCACTCCGGTGAGTGGAGCCAGCCCGGCCAGCGGGCCGTCGGTATGCGCAGTTCCCAGATACAGCCAGGGGAAACCGGTCAGCAGCCAGCTCCTCAGCCAGTCACCCAGCACCCAGATGGCCGGGAACAGAATCAGCCGGCGTACCAGGCTGTGCCTGGCCAGCTTGCCCCAGAACCAGAACGCCAGGCCATGAAACAGCGCCAGGCCCGCCACAAACAGCACCATCAGCAGCACCGCAACCGGGATGGGCGTATTGCCATGCTCACTGATGCTGATGTAAACCCAGCTTACACCGGAGGCAAACAGGCCCAGCCCGGTCAGCCAGCCGGCGCGGAACAGCTTTTCCGAGGGCAGGTGCAGGGTGGCAAGCAGGATCAGCAACACCGACACCGGCCCCAGGGCCCAGAGGTGGAAGGGCGAAAAGGTCAGCGTCTGCAGAGCGCCGGCGATCACAAGGATCACCGGGCCCAGCCAGGGCCTGGTGATCAGTTTCAGATTCAGCGGATGGTTAGGGGCGGATTCAGGATGCACAGCGGGTTACCTGCAACAAACGGATGACACGGTTATCGGCGTTCGCAATGGTAAACCGCAAACCGCCGAATTCAACCGTTTCTCCCCGTCTGGGCAGGTGGCCAAACTCTTTCAGCACCACGCCGCCGATGGTGTCGAATTCTTCTTCGTCCATCGCGGTTTCAAAGAACTCGTTGAAGTCCTCCACCGGTGTTACCGCCTTTACCGCGAACGAACCATCGCCACGGGCCTTGATGTGGGTTTCTTCATCAAAATCGTGCTCGTCCTCGATCTCGCCGACGATCTGCTCAAGCACATCTTCAATGGTGATCAGCCCGGCTGTCCCGCCGTACTCGTCCACCACAATCGCCATGTGGTTGCGGTTTTCCTTGAACTCCTTGAGCAGCTGGTTCAGCCGCTTGCTCTCGGGCACAAAGGTGGGCAGGCGCAGGGTTTCACGCATGTGGCCCCAGTCGAGCTCGTTGTTCAGCGCCAGCGGCAGCAGGTCTTTTGCCAGCAGAATACCGATCACGTCATCCTGGCTTTCGCCAATCACCGGGAACCGGCTGTGGGCAGAGGCAATGATTTCAGGCAGAAACTCCCGGGGGTCCTGGGCTGCCTTAACGGTGATCATCTTGGAACGGGGAATCATGATTTCATCCACCCGCATATCGATCACCTGCATGGCACCTTCGATGATGCTCATGGAATCGGGGTCAAGAATATTCTGGGATTCGGCATCCCGAAGAATTTCCAGCACGTCCTCGACGGACTCAGGCCCGCTGGAGAAGGCCTGTGATATACGCTCCAGCCAGGACTTTGTGCCCTGACTGCGACTCGAGTGGTCGTCGCTCATGAGTCTTGTTCCGTTTCCTCTGCTTGGTAAGGATTGGCAAATCCGAGTTCAGACAATAACCGGACTTCGAGAGCCTCCATGGCCTCGGCGTCATCGTCCTCAATATGGTCGTAGCCCTGAAGATGCAACATGCCATGCACCACCATATGGGCCCAGTGGGCGACTGGTTGCTTGCGCTGTTGCTGCGCCTCCAGCGCTACCACCGGCGCACAAATAACCAGATCTCCGGCCAATGGCATCGTTATACCCGCTGGTGCTTCAAATGGGAAGGACAAAACATTGGTGGGTTTGTCCTTGCCGCGGTACTG
>Ga0209075_1003113_pt1 | contig 14051 bp, 11 predicted proteins | sample Stecom2011_FD_187523 | JGI IMG/M metagenome (GOLD analysis project Ga0209075, IMG submission 187523) | Agricultural soil microbial communities from Utah to study Nitrogen management - Steer compost 2011 (SPAdes) (version 2) | ecosystem: Environmental > Terrestrial > Soil > Agricultural land... | reverse complement strand
GTCATAAAAATAGGGCTTCTCGCTGAAGCCTTATTTTTTATCCATGTATTGTTCCAAACTAGCTGCGATGCTACTGGGCTGTTCCGCTTTTACCCGGACTTTGTCTCCACAAAATTCCAAGGGGACTAGGCTACCCTTGTTGGTAATGCTCAATTGCCGGAAAACCTTCATGGGCAATAGAGCTTGAAAGCTTACCCAGGGTTCCATATGGTCGATAATCTCATCTACCAGAGCTTGGGTGTTGTAACCGGTGGCGGCCGAGAGGGGGATGAAGATGGCGCTGTCCCGGAATTTGCCATTCAAACTAGAGAGCTGGGCCTCTTCCAATAGGTCGATTTTGTTGGCAGCGATGATCTGCTGCTTCTCGCTACAGCCCAGTTGCTTGAGCACGTCGTTAACCTGGAGCATTTGCTGGTCCATGCCAGGTTGGGAGACATCCACCACATGCACCAACAAATCTGCTTCGGTGACCACTTCCAAAGTGGCTTTGAATGCTGCCACCAAGTGGTGGGGCAAGCCGCTGATGAAACCCACGGTGTCACTGAGGACAACCGGACCTTTCTCTGTGTCCAGCCGGCGGGATAGGGGGTCTAGGGTGGCAAAGAGGGCATCGGCTACATAGGTGTCGGCTTGGGTCAGCTGGTTGAGCAGGGTGGACTTACCACTATTGGTATATCCCACCAACGCTACTTGAAAGAGTCCCTGTCGTTCCCGGCGCTTGCGCAACAGGGTGCGGTGTTTTTCCAGTCGTCTAATCTCCTGCTCCAATTGATGGATGCGTTGGCGAATTCGCCGTCTGTCTACTTCTAGTTTGGTCTCCCCTGGGCCTCGGGTGCCGATGCCGCCGGCCAGACGGGACAAATCCCGCCCTCGGCCTGATAGTTTGGGAAGCTGGTACTTGAGTTGTGCTAGTTCTACCTGAAGCTTACCCTCCTTGCTTCGTGCATGTTGGGCAAATATGTCTAAGATTAGCTCACTGCGGTCCAGGATTTTGGCGGAAATTATTTCTTCCAAATTGTTGACCTGGGAGGGGGAAAGTTGGCCATCAAAGATTACCGTATCTATGCCATTATCTTGAACAAACTGACCAACTTCCTCAGCCTTTCCCGGCCCTATATAGCAACGCTTGTCCGGTGCATTGCGGTTTTGCGTAAACTCTGCTATAACTTCGACCCCGGCGGTGGTGGCTAGACTGCTGAGTTCTAAAAAACTCAATTCCTCTGTTGAGTTGCCCCCCTCAAGCCAAAGGGCAACTGTCACTGCGGTTTCCATCCTTTGCATGAATACACCTCCAGTACAAATCTTACCACATATCAACGGGTTGAGAAAAAAAGTATCCGTAGACCTTTAATTTCTACAAAAATACGATACAATATAGATAAGCGCAGTTGGGCAAGTTAGAGAATAAAGCTCTGCTTAAGGGCTATATTAACTGCGTAAATACATTTAGGAGGTAAGATAATGAAACTGTATGTCGATCAAGATCTGTGCATCAGTTGTGGCGCCTGTATCGCCCTTTGCCCCGATGTCTATGATTGGAACGATGATGAAAAGGCTGATGTAACCGTTGATTCTATCCCCGAAGACTTGGAAGAGGAAGCGAAGGAAGCTCAAGAAGCCTGTCCCACCGACGCCATCAAAGATAAAGAGTAAAACCCGCCGTGGCGGGTTGTTTACAATTGCGACAAGGAGAGTGAGCAGATGTCTCAACTGGTTATTGTCGCCGACAGTGCCGCAGATCTACCCCATTCCATTCGTGACGAACTAGGTATTATAGTTGTTCCATTATATGTGAACTGGAGCGGGAATACATACAAAGATGGTGTGGATCTGGTTCCGGCGGATTTTTATCCTCGTTTAAAGCAAGAGGATAAACTGCCCACCACTTCCCAGCCAACCCCGGGAACCTACCTGGAGTTATTTAATGAACTGTTAGCTGAGGGCAAGGATATTCTCTGCCTCACCCTTTCCTCGGGGCTCAGTGGTACATACAGCAGTGCCATTACTGCCAAGGGCATGCTGGATGACCAAGAGCGGGTAGAGGTTTTGGACACCATGGCCGCCTCCATAGGGGAAGGCATGCTGATTCTAGAGGCCGTCCGACTGGCCAAGCAGGGTCTGGGCCTAAAAGAGATTATACCTCCCCTAAAGGATAAGATCTCCAGACTGCGTTCGATTTTCACCATCAATACCCTGGAAAATCTTGTCAAGGGAGGGCGCCTCAGCTTAATCCAGGGAGGCTTGGGTGCTCTGTTGGACATTAAGCCCATATTGCACCTTGATACTCAAGGTAAAATTGTGCCCTTGACTAAGGTTCGCTCCAGGAAAAAGGCTTTGGCAAAACTGGAAGAGGAATTGCAAAAACAGGGTAAGGACCTCCAGGGCCAAATCATGGGAGTAAGCCACGCCCATGATCCCAAATTGGGAGCAGAAATGGCAAAAATGCTGAAGGATAGATATGGTGCGGAAGAGGTTATTTTAGGTGAAATCGGCGCCGTCATCGGCACCCACACCGGCGAAGGTTGTATAGCACTATTCTTTTACGGCGACCCCATACGCTAATAGTAAACGGAACTAACTCTTCAGGAGCTAGTTCCGTTTTTTTTGGTTACCGTATTACGATGCTTGGGTCTCTTGGAATTCTTTGAAACGCCCATAGTTTATGGCCTGGGCAGGACAAACCCCCTGGCAGGCGGTGCAGATCAGACAATGGGCATTGTCGATTTTGGCTTTACCTTGCTCAAGGGTGATGGCTTCTGCTGGACATACTTTTTGGCAACGGGTACAGCCCGTGCACTGCTCTCCCACCGCCATCCTGAGCAAAGACCAGCCTCCGGTAATTTTAAAGAGGACGTTATAAGGACATAGCCAGTGGTGCCAGGCGGCCGGGGAGAAGGTGAAGGAAATTATCGCACCCAGGGGAATCATGAACAGGAGCAATGGTATGTTTTTTCCCGTTAACCTGGACAGCAAAAAACCTCCGATAACTAACAGGAGCAGGGCATAGCCCCAAAGGGAATTTTGCAAAAAGCTGGGGGTGTGGTTTTTGAGCCCCAGCTTTTTTTTCAGCCAGGTCCCTAGTTCAATAAAGGTGTTGATGGGGCAGAGCCACCCGCAAAAGAAACGTCCTAGAACCAAGGCTAGGAATACCGAGGCTAAGATAACGAACATCCAGATTTGTAATTTGCCCCTTGTCAGAAGAAGGGTAAAGAGTCCCAGGGAAGCCAACATGGTAGTACGACGTAGCATTAAATATCCCTCCCAAAATTGAATGAGTGCTCACTCATGTGCTTCAAAATAAATTACACAATCCCCTGCCGCAGCAATTGAACAATTTCCCGGGTCGCATCTTCCATGTTAAACTCCGGCTGATTTAGTGATTTGGCCATCACAATTTCTATCATCCCAAATATTAAAAGGGCGCTGGTATAAGGGCAGATACCTCGAAACTCACCTATTTTTTGACTCTGCTGCAGGAGTGCTTCGATTATTTGTACCAGGCCGCCATCGGGGCAAAAGCCCTCCGATTGCTTTAAGACAACACTCTTTTCCGCTAAAATTACTCGGGCCAGATCCGGATTATTTGCCAGGGCAGAAAAGTGCAACTGTAGCAGGAGCTCAAGTTTATCTACGGCTGAGTAGGGTTCCTTGTCCAGTTCCCGGGCGTAAGCTTGCCGCTTTTCCGCCTCCAGGGCAAATATTCTTTCCAAAACTTCATCTTTGCTGGCGAAATAATTATAGATGGTCCCCACGGCAACACCGGCCTGCTTGGCAATTTCTGTGGTAGTGGTTTTGTGAAAACCTTTTTCGGCGAAAACTGTGATGGCAGCGTCGAGAATAAGTTGAACCTTGTCCAAATTCATTACCTCCTGAATGAGCTCTCACTCATTCAGTGTAGGGATTTTTTTCTCCCCTGTCAAGGGGCTGGCTCACTTTTGTATAAATAATTTTGCTAGAACTGATACTAAAGCAGGAGGTGTTAAATATGCCATTGCAGCTAAGCCAAAAGGAAAAGATGTTGCTCCAGGACCAACAGAGCCATGAGGAGATCTGCATTCAGAAGTACAGTAGCTATGCTCAGCAGGCCAGTGATCCTCAGCTCAAGGAAATGTTTCAAACCTACGCCCAGCAGGAGCAACAACATTATGACAGTTTGACTCAAATCCTAAATGGGCAGGTCCCCAGCATGCAACAGCAGGGCGGCCAACAGCAGGCTGGCCAGAGCCAGCAGGCAGTACAACAGCAGATGAGCCAACAGATGGGTCAGCAACAGAACCAACAAAGTGATTTCCTTTCCCAGGGTAGTAATGATGATGAGGCCCTGTGCAACGACATGCTGATGACAGAAAAATATGTCTCAGGTACCTACGATACCACAATTTTTGAGTTCCAGGATCACAATGTTCGCAATGCGCTCAACCATATTCAAAAGGAAGAGCAGGGGCATGGTGAAGGCATTTTCAATTATATGAAGGAAAAGGGCTGGTACCAGCCTCAATAAATTAAAGCCGGGCGTAGCCCGGCTTTAATTATTTTCTCTTGACCATTTTTGCAATGTCTTTAAAGGAAGCGGCCGAATCAAATTTTAGCAAACTACCTTGATATATCCGGGCCCCGATTCTGAGGAAAAATAATGTGGAGACCAAAAGAATCAGGGATGTAAGCGCTAGCTCCCATATTGGCACTGTGCCAGAGCCCAGGCGCAACAGCATGGTGGCCGGGGTAAATATGGGGATATAGCTGATAATTCGGGAAAAGACGCCTTCGGGAGCCATCATTATGGGTGTCGCCAGCATCAGGGGTAAGAGGGGAATCATAATTACCAGGCCATGTGCCTGACTGCCACTTTCGGCATCCTTCATGGTGGCGGCGGTGGCGGCAAATATGGTGGCAAAAAGGAGGTAGCCTAAGATAAAGTATGGCATGGCCGCCAGTAGTTGCCCTGCATCCAGGCCCAATTCTCCCAAATCCATAAACCTGGTGGCTGCTGCCAACCCAGTGCCCAGCCAAAGCCCAGTCTGAACCAAGGCCAGCACACCAAAGGCCAGGATTTTGCCGGCCAGAAGTTCGCTGGCTGAAACAGAGGAGAGCAGGATTTCAATAACCCGGTTGCGCTTTTCCTTGATGACGCTTTGCATCATAATCTGGCCAGAGAACATCACTGCCATGAAGAGAAAGAATCCCAGCACCAGGGGAATCAAAAAGGTGACAACACTGTCTTCTTCACCACTGAGGGAGTACATTTGCAGCGAGGGTGGGACCAAAAGGGAACCAAACTCCTCGGGGCTGATGCCAGAAGCTTGCAAACGATACTGAGTCAGGGCCGGTTGGAGCAACTGTTCCAGTTCTCCCCGGCTGAGATTCATGGTGTCCTGGCAATAAATCTGCATTTGCCCATCTGTCAAGCTCTGTTCTGTGATGTGGAGAAGGGCATCGGCTTCTCCAGCTTCGATATCTTCTTTGAGCTGGTCAGGGCTTCCTTCGACTATTTCTAGATTATATCTTGACTCAGAAAAACTGGATTCCAACAACTGTTCCAACTGGCCGCTTTCGTCCAGCACCCACAAATCTTGTTCGCTGCTACCAATTTGGCTGGCCAAGAAACCGGGCAAGATTCCAGCCACCAGCATGATAGCTGGAATCAAAAAAGTAAAAAGGAGAAAGACAGGACTTTTTATATGCTTGTTCAGTTCCCATTTGAAAACCGAGGATATGTTCTTTCTATTCATTGTGCAAGCCGCCTTTCACTGTATCGATAAATATCTCATGTAGGCTGGGCTTCTCAATTTTTAAACTCTTTATCTTGCATATTGCGCCCACGTCCTGCAGAAATATATTGGGGTCCACGGCGACATTCATCTTGAACCTAGCTGAATTATTCTGAATGGCCAATTCCCGGATATGGGGTTGTTTGTGAAGATATTCTTCCAGACCCTCTTGGCTGGTATAGGATAGTTCTACGACATTTTCTTCGTGTTGGTCCCGGATTTCCTCCAAGGTTCCATATAGCACGGGCGCCCCCTTGTCGATGAGAAAAATGCGGTCGCATAATTCTTGAACCACATTCATCTGGTGGGCGGATAAGAGGACAGTCATGCCTTGATCCCGTAATCGGAGGATTAAGTCCTTGAACAGGTCTTGGTTGATGGGGTCCAGGCCGGAAAAGGGCTCATCCAGGACCACCAAATCCGGTTGGTGTATAACTGTAGCAATGAATTGAACCTTCTGCTGCATGCCCTTGGATAATTTTTCTAACTTGTGGTTGGCGAAATCAGTGAGCTCCATGGTTTCCAACCACTCTTGGGCCAGGGGCAGAGCTTTGGCACGGGGAGTCCCCTTGAGGGCTGCCATATAGAGCAGAGTGTCCAGTACCTTGGCATCATCGTAAAGCCCGCGCTCCTCAGGAAGATAACCAACCCTTTGTTTGTCCAGGGCTTCTGAGGTTCCGTTCATATAGAAAGCGACCTCACCCCCACTGGGCTGAAGAATCCCCAGAATCATGCGGATGGCAGTAGTTTTGCCGGCACCGTTGGGACCTAGAAAACCCAGGATTTCTCCCTTCTTCATCTCAAAGCTGACCTCTTTTAAGGCAGCAAAGCTATCGTAGTATCTGGTTAGATTCTCAACTGCCAATATTGTCTGGGACATGTAACCCCTCCTTCAGGAGTATAATATACAGTAACTTTATGCAAAATCGGAAATAATTGCAAGCCTATATGCCAAGAAAGTACATTGGGGACGGTTCCTTTTGTCCTTTTTGCCAAGGAATAACCACTTCAGAACCAGTTTTACGTCGCTCATGTAAAGATCATCGAGGTATTTTCTGGCTTATGAAGGATAATTGCCATGTAAAAAGAATTATATGGTAACGGAAAAAGATTCTGAAGAGGGAGGAGTCGTAATGGAAACAGCGGGTAAGATTAGTGGCCAAGGTAGAGTGAAGTTGGCGTGGCGTGTTTGGTTACCGCGAAAGACCAGGGCCGCGGTGCTACTGATTCATGGTTTTGGTGAGCATTGTGGGCGCTATGGCAATGTGGTGGACACCTTGCTCCCCGCAGGATTTAGCGTTTGGGGCATAGACCACCGGGGCCATGGCAAGAGTCAGGGGCTCCAGGGCCATGTGGATTCCTTTATGGATTATGTGGAGGATGTTCATACTTATTATGAAGAAGTCGTATCCCCGGTTACTGGCAGCCTGCCCATTTTTGTGCTTGGACACTCCATGGGTAGCATCATTGCCATGAACTATGCCTGCCGGTATCAAGATGAGTTGGCAGGTTGCGTTCTGTCGGGGACCGGATCCACTTCACCCATCTCTGGCGGTAAAGCAGTAAGAACCCTCACCGCCATCCTCAGTCGCCTAGTCCCCCGGGCCAGGATTAACTTTCCCCTCTCCCCGGACTTTATAAGCCGTGATCCTAAGGTGGTGGACGCTTACAAGGAAGATCCCCTGGTTCACGCTCAGATTAGTTTCCGCCTGGCGCGAAGCATGAGCACGGCCTTGGCTACCGGCGTGGAGGGCATTGGCAAAGTCGACTTACCCATCCTCATCCAGTGCGGCAGTGAAGATGAATCCTTCGCTGGACAGCAGCAGCTTTTCGACGGCCTTCAAGCCCAGGATAAAACCTTAAAGATATACCCCGGCCTTAAGCACGAAGTCTATAACGAGTTGGAATCGGACCGCAAAGTGGTCCTCAGTGACCTAGTGACCTGGTTGCAGCAACGTATCGAGTCCAGGCAGAAGGTAATGTAAAAAGTACAAAAGGGACGGTTCGTTTTGTCCCGACCAGTCTGTGCAACAGTCCCCAAGGGGGTAGAATTATACCCCCTTGTTTTGATTCGTGCATCTAGGGGACATTAGGGCCCGTGGTATTATGTCCTTTTAGTTGGATAGTAGTCTCATGATTAGTCGTTCCAACAGCAAAGGCAGGGTATCTTTGGCAAAGGGGACGTGGATGCGCTCGGTGCTCTTGTGTACATCCCTGCCCCATGGCCCCATGTTCAGGGCCGGTGCATCGATGTGAGCCAATTCCGCCAGGGGCAGGTGGTAAGCTCGGTTCCAGGCGGGGCAGTTTTGCTCCACGCTGTCTACCACGGCTTCGGCATGTTGGAGAGAAGTGTAGCTAAGGTCGGAAATTCCCCGATGGTATTCCTCTTGCTTCAGGTCAAAGCCCAGTTTTCGAGCATAGGTCTGAAGGTCTGTTACAGCGTCCATGACCCTGACTTCCTTTTCCGTCTCCCGGCGATTGCGCACCGGGGGGTAGAAGGGAGGCGCCAGGGCAATTACAATCTTGGGATTCCTGTCGGGGCAATATCTATGGATTTCGTGGACTAGTTCCAGGGTCAGGCGCTGTAAATCTGCGCCCTCAGCTTGCAGTTTGAAGGCCTTTGCATCGATGTGCTCTTGCAGTTTTTGCCCATGGGCCTGAAGGCATTCTTGCCAGAGCTGGGCGAAGGTCAGGACACGGGGCTGCCAGTGGGGCAAGACTACGTCGCCTTGGCTGAGCTTTTCCCAGGTCCGGGCGGAGAGGTTTAGCCTGTCCATGGCGTTGCTGAACGCTTGCTCGCTGAGACGCACCAGCTTGTCCAAGATTTCCCTAGGCGTAGTGGCCAGCGTGAAGACATTAAAGTAGGCCCAGGCCGCTGCAGGAGTGGATACATTGTAGCCTTGCTTCATGTCTCCGGCCCGAAGCACCGTGGGGGGATAGGTAATTTCTCCGGCGCAACTATCGCTGAAACCGGGGTTGAGTTCTAACATTCGCGTCACTTCTGCCAGTAGTAAGTGGGCGTTAAGGCCTTCATAGATGGTTCCGGCATGGGTTTCCTTGCCGAAACAGTAGATTAAGGGCAGGAGCTTCCCGTCGCTGCCAGTTTGGATGACATGACCATCTTGGTCGTAGCCATGGGGCTCGCAGTTAAGGGCGGCGGCGAAATCCAAGTCATACTGTTTTTGTAGCTTTCGGATTGCACCGATGGCATGACGCATGCCAAGAGAGTTGTTTTCTTCATCGGGAACTGACACAAAGAGGATGTTGCCCGGGAGATTTTGAGGATCATCCGCATATTTCAGAGTCTTTACCAATTGAATTGATAACCCATATAGCATATCCATGGTACCGCGACCAAAGATCCAATCCCCACTGAGTAAGTCTTCCTTGGCCGATTGTGGCAAGGTCTGCGGGTCCAGGCTCTGGGTTAATCCCACGGGATCAAAGGCCAAAGGTTTCAGGGTGCCATAGTCCTCCACATCCACCACATCATGGTGGTTGACGAGGAGCACGGTTTTGTTGCCCTGGCCCCGGACCAGGGCAGTGACCACCGCAGGGCTATTGGGAGCGTCAATATCCACCATGCTCAATTGTTGGGGATGCTCCTGAAAATAGTGATGGGCTGCCAGAATCGCATGAACAAAGCGGGCAATTTCTCCCTCACCCCTACTTTCAGAAATACTCCCAAACTTGGTCAACTCCATCAGCAGCTGCCAAGCCCCTTCACCAACATTCATACTTACACCTCCGAAGTACAAAAGGGACGGTTCCTTTTGTCCCTTTTGAATCTGGTTTCTGCAACCATTATACAGTTAATTTGCTTGTTATTATATACGTAATGGAATGTATTTTAAGCGAGAATTATAGAAAAGGACAAAAAGAACCGTCCCCAATGTACTTTACTTGACTTTTCTCTTTGGAAATGCGTAAAATAGATATCAATACGAAATAACGGCGGAGATGGGGAGAGTAGTGCCTTTGAGCCTTTACAGAGACGCGGTCAGTGGCTGAAAGACCGCGATGGCCTTTGGTGTGAAGATCACCCCGGAGTTGGCTGTCTGAATTGAAGTAGGGCGGTCCGCTGGCAGGCGTTACATGCTGAATTGAGCGGCAGGCATTTGCCTGTAAGCAGGGTGGTACCGCGGTAATATCGTCCCTGGGTTTATTAGCCCAGGGCTTTTTATGTTCTGGAGAAAATTACGGAGAAGGTGATTGCAGTGAAAAAATTTAAAGAACTGGCAAAAAAACCTGTGGCCCAGAGGGAAGAGCAGGTTTCTGCCCACTGGGATGAAATCGACCTCTTGGACAAGAGCGTTAGCTCTCGTCCCGATGACAACCCCTTTGTGTTTTATGAAGGTCCCCCCACCGCCAACGGCCGTCCGGGCATCCACCATGTTATTTCCCGGACCCTCAAGGATTCGGTCTGCCGCTTCAAGACCATGGAAGGTTACCAGGTCAAGCGCAAGGCCGGTTGGGATACCCACGGCCTGCCGGTGGAAATCGAAGTGGAAAAACAGCTGGAACTGTCCAGCAAGCAAGAGATAGAAGAATACGGCATCGCTCCCTTTAATGAGAAGTGCCGCAACTCGGTTTTTACCTATGAAAAGGCCTGGCGGAAAATGACCCGAACCATGGGTTACCTATTGGATTTGGAAAACCCCTATATCACCCTGGATAATGATTATATCGAATCGGTCTGGTGGCTGTTGGATCAGTTCTTCAAGCAGGGCTATATGTACCAGGGCCATAAGATTTTGCCCTATTGTCCCCGCTGCGGCACAGGCCTAGCCTCCCATGAGGTGGCCCAGGGTTACAAAGAGATCAAGTCCAATACAGTGACTGTGACCTTCCAACGCAAGGATGCTGAGGAATATTTCCTGGTTTGGACCACTACGCCCTGGACATTGGCTGCCAACGTGGCCCTGGCCGTTCATCCCGATACTACCTATGTCAAGGCCGAAAAAGACGGAAAATTCTACTGGGTGGCCAAGGACCTTGCAGCCAAGTTGCTGGAAGAAGACTACCAGGTGGTGGAGGAAGTCCCTGGACGGGAGCTGGAAGGGGTGGAATACCACCAGCTCATGCCCTTCCTCAATCCCGATAAAAAGGCGTTCTTTGTTACCAATGCCGAATATGTTACCACTGATGAGGGGACTGGAATCGTCCACTTGGCCCCGGCCTTTGGTGAAGATGACTACAATGTTGGTGTGAAATACGACCTGCCAGTGCTGAATCCGGTGGACGAGACGGGCAAATATGTGGAAACTCCTTGGGCCGGCACCTTTGTCATGGATGCCGATGTGGACATCATCAAATGGCTCTTCTCCGAAGATAAGCTCTTTGCCAAGCAGAAGTTGGCTCACAACTATCCCCATTGCTGGCGCTGTTCCACACCCTTGCTCTATTATGCCAAGCCCGGATGGTACATCGAGATGACCAAATTGCGGGATCAGCTGATTGAAAACAATAAAGAGGTGGAATGGTATCCCGACTATGTGGGGGAGAAGCGCTTTGGCAACTGGTTGGAAAACCTCAATGACTGGGCCCTGTCCCGGACCAGGTACTGGGGCACACCTCTCAATATCTGGCGTTGCCAGTGCGGCCATACCGAGTCCGTGGGCTCCCGGGAAGAGCTGAAAAGGCTGGCTGTGGAGAATATCGATGATACTTTGGACCTGCACAGGCCCCATATCGATGATGTGCATTTGCGCTGTCCCCACTGCCAGGCCCAGATGACCCGGGTCCCGGAAGTAATAGACTGCTGGTTTGATAGTGGTTCCATGCCCTTTGCCCAATACCACTATCCCTTTGAGAACAAGGAGCTTTTTGAACAGCAGTTCCCGGCGGACTTTATCTGTGAGGCCATCGATCAGACCCGGGGCTGGTTTTACTCCTTGCTGGCCATATCCAGTTTTATCAAGGGGAAGGCTCCGTACAAGCGGGTGCTGGTCAACGATCTGATTCTAGATAAAGAAGGCAAGAAGATGTCCAAGTCTCGGGGCAACACCGTGGATCCCTTTGACCTCTTCGAAAAATACGGTGCCGATGCCGTGCGCTGGTACTTGCTTCACGTTTCTCCGGCTTGGACCCCCACAAAATTTGATCCTGAGGGACTAAAGGAGGTCCAGAGCAGGTTCTTTGGCACTCTTCGCAATGTCTATACCTTTTTTGCCCTCTATGCCAACACCGATGAGCTGGATCCCAGGGAGTTCTTTGTGCCCCATGAGCAAAGGCCGGAACTGGACCGTTGGATTCTGTCCAAATACAATAACTTGGTGGCGGCGGTTAAGGCTGCCATGGACAGCTATGACTTGACCCGGGCCGTGCGCTCAATCCAGGAGTTTGTGGTGGAGGACCTATCCAACTGGTATATCCGCCGGGCCCGGCGTCGGTTTTGGGCTTCGGAACTGGATGACGATAAGCGAGGCGTGTATAACACCACCTACGAAATTCTCACCGGAGTGGCCCAACTGATTGCTCCCTTTGCTCCCTTCACCGCAGAAGAATTCTACCAAAACCTGGCCCAGGGAGATTCCGTCCACTTAACCGACTTTCCCCAGGTGGATGCGAATCTTACCGATGAAGAAGTAGAGCAGCGTATGGACTTGGCCCGGGACCTAGTGGGTCTGGGGCGAGCCGCCCGGGAACAGGTCAAGCTCAAGGTCCGTCAGCCCCTCCAGAAAATCCTCATCGACGGTAAGCACCGGCAACTCTTGGCAGATTTGGTGCCCCTGGTGAAGGAAGAGTTGAATATCAAGGAAGTGGAATTTGTTGCCGACTTATCCCAGTTCATGGAATACCGGCTCAAGCCTAATTTCCCCGTGGCTGGCCCGACTTTGGGGCCCAAGATCAAGGAATTTGGTAGCGCACTGGCCAGTCTAGATGCCAATGAAGTGGCGCCGAAGCTGGATGCAGGCGAAGAAATCTCTGTTATCTTGGGGGGCGAAGAAACTCCTATTGGTCGGGATTTGGTGGAAGTGACCATCATTGCTCGGGAAGGATTTACCGTGGCCATGGAAAACAATCTCTTTGTCATCCTGGACACCTCCCTGACCCAGGACTTGATTAACGAAGGATTTGCCAGGGAGTTTGTGTCCAAGGTGCAACAGCTGCGCAAGCGTAGCGATTATAATGTCACTGACAAGATTCATGTCTACTATGATGGAGATGAAGAGGTGACTGAAGCTGTAGAGGCCTTCAAAGATTATATCAAGAAGGAAACCCTGGCCCTAAGTATTGAGAGGGTGGATGAATCAAATCTGGAGCGGCAAAATCTCAACGACCATCCCACGGGTATTAGAACTGAAAGAGCCTAGATTGTATGCCCTGCCAAGAGCAGGGCTTTTTAATATCTGAGTATGGGGTTACTGCCCAGAACAGAACCAAGCTGGTTGGCGATGAATATATTACAGTATAAATAGCCAGGGGGGATAGTCTTGAGAGTTCGGAAGGTAACCAAGCGCAAAATCAATAGGGGTAAGCAGGTGCGCCGACCAAAAACCCGGTGCAAGGCCTGAAGACCAGCCCCTCGTTCCTGAGGAACGAAAGTAAGGGAGCATTAGCTCCCTTTTTCGCTTACCGGCAGACATATTCTGACTATTGTTCCCCCCCGTTGTGGACATGTAATTCTGATGGAACCCCGGAAGGTTGTAAGTATTTCCCGGCATATGGCCAGACCTAATCCAGTGCCACTGGCCTTTTGAGTGTTGAAGGGCTTGAAGAGATGTTTTAACACTTCCGGGGGGATGCCGGGACCCTGGTCCTGGATACATATAATCGCCCTGCGCTGCTTTACTAAAATTGAGATATGTATGCTACCTGATTCCATGGCCTCGATGGCATTTTTAAGGAGATTGATCCAGACGCAGCGCAGCAGGAGGGGGTCTGTTCGGACAGCCGCCGATTTGTTTTTCGCCTGTAGCGTGATGGATATCGAGCGCCGGGATGCCATACAGTGAAGATTTTCCACTACTTCTTGAATTGACTGGTAAATATTGACCGCCTCCATATCTGGGTCCAGGCGGGACTTTAATAAACTGGTGAAATTAGATAGAATATCATTGGCCTTTTCAATATTGTCCAAGGCCAGAATGGCGTAATTCTTGTACTTTTCCGGGAGGTCCGCCAGAGCGATCATCTGGACAAAGCCGCTAGCCACCGTCAGGGGGTTCCTAGTCTCATGGGCCATGGAAGCAGTGAGGAGCTGAGCGGTACTTTCGGTATTACAACTAACTGCGATGGAGTTGGCGGCGTGGAGCACCATTCCCACTATAAAAGGCTGGG
>Ga0209075_1003112_pt1 | contig 14052 bp, 12 predicted proteins | sample Stecom2011_FD_187523 | JGI IMG/M metagenome (GOLD analysis project Ga0209075, IMG submission 187523) | Agricultural soil microbial communities from Utah to study Nitrogen management - Steer compost 2011 (SPAdes) (version 2) | ecosystem: Environmental > Terrestrial > Soil > Agricultural land... | reverse complement strand
AAAATGTTTAAAACAACGTTTTTTCCTTTGTAATCGCTCAACGATTTTTCTGATAAATCGCCGGTTGTTAATTTAAAATCGGGAGCTTTAGAGCCAATTTCCGGTAAATTTCCTGAAGTGTTTACCGGGTTTCCTTTAAATGTGATTTGTGCCATAATTTATGGTTTTTTGTTTCTATAAAGTTAGCATTTTTTAAGAAGAAGTCTGGCGAAAAAAGTAAAATGTTTTTGGTTGTAACAAATTTTAATTAGTTGTAGTAATGATCAAATAGCCACTGATGCACAGATTTATTTTATTATACGATATACCGTTTTCACTCCTTGATGTTTAGTCGGATGCTTAACAGTTTAAAAATCTATATAACTATTGTTTTTATCAATCAATTAACTTTAAGAAACCGTAAATTCTCGTTATCTTTGTAATTTAAAATTAATCCATATAAACGTAATCTGTTTATTAAGCACTTTAACAATGAAATTAGACCGTAAAGAAATTTTAGCTGCATTGGAAACGATTTCTGTTGCAGGCGAAGGAAAAAATATGGTAGAAAGCGGCGTGGTTCAAAATGTAATGACTTTTGGCGACGAAGTGGTGGTCGATATCGTTTTAAACAATCCCGCGTTACATATAAAGAAAAGGGCAGAAGTAGATATTATGAAAGTAATTCACGATAAAATCTACGAAAAAGCCAAAGTTAAGGTCAACGTAAAAGTAGAAGCTCCCGAAAAACCGGAAATAAAAGGAAAAGCCATTCCGGGTATCAGCAATATCATTGCGGTTTCTTCAGGAAAAGGCGGCGTAGGAAAATCAACCGTTACGGCAAATCTTGCAGTAACACTGGTTAATATGGGGTTTAAAGTAGGGGTTTTGGATGCAGATATTTACGGACCTTCGATGCCGATTATGTTTGACGTTGAGAAATCAAAACCGATTTCGGTGGAAGTAAATGGAAAATCTAAAATGAAACCCGTTACCAGTTATGGTGTGGAGTTGCTTTCTATCGGTTTTTTTACCAGTCCGGATCAGGCGGTAGTCTGGCGCGGACCAATGGCATCCAAAGCATTGAACCAAATGATTTTTGACGCGGATTGGGGCGAATTAGATTTCTTATTGCTTGATTTACCTCCGGGAACAGGCGATATTCACTTGTCTTTATTGCAGGCGTTGCCGATTACAGGAGCAGTGGTTGTAAGTACACCACAAGCAGTAGCATTGACCGATGCCCGAAAAGGAGTGTCGATGTTTATGGCAGAATCAATCAATGTTCCCGTATTGGGAATCGTTGAAAATATGGCCTATTTTACTCCGGAAGAATTGCCGGAAAACAAATATTATATCTTTGGTCAGGAAGGTGCAAAAAATCTGTCTGATGATTTAGGTGTACCGTTTTTAGGCGAAGTGCCTATTGTTCAAAGCATTCGTGAAGCAGGAGATTATGGACGTCCGGCTGCCTTGCAGGAAGGTTCTCCGGTGGCAGAAGCATTTATCAACCTTGCAAGAAATACGGTAGAACAAGTTGTAAGAAGAAACGAATCATTGCCACCAACGGAAGCTGTTAAGATTACCACTATGGCAGGTTGTTCGGCTGTGAAAAAATAATAATCAGCGTTTTTACTTTTTTATCTTTACTTCAATGATTTTAGAAAAAGTTTTTCGATAGATATTGTTGTCACTTCGAGCCTTTCGACAAATTCAAAACAGTCGGAATATGCTTAGACAAAAAAGCATCTGATAAAAAGTAAAACAGCTACCAACACAAGTTTCAAAATAAAAAACAAAGCAAAATGGCTTCAGAAACTATTAAACAAAATGTAGAAAAAGCACTCGAAGAAATACGCCCTTTCTTAAAATCAGACGGCGGCGATATTACTTTGATTTCTATCGAAGACGATAAGCACGTTAAAGTGCGTCTGGAAGGAGCTTGCATTTCTTGTAATGTCAATCAAATGACCTTGAAAGCAGGGGTGGAAACCACCATAAAAAAATATGCTCCCGAGATAGAGACCGTTGAAAATATTGGTCTGGCATAGCAGAAACAAAATAGTGGTAAACGCAACAGAAGATTTCTTTGGTTTTGCTCTTTATCCCGACAAGCTTTAATACACGACAAAATTTTCAAACAGTTAAAAAGCAATAGTTGATTTTAGCCACAGATATGCCCATAATTTTCAAAAATTGTGTTTTTTCTAAATAAGCATAAACAGATGATATTGAACATTTTGATTTCAATAAATCTGTGAACTTCAGGATAGGTAAACAAGAAAAAATATTTGTGAATCCGGGGTGGCTTGAAATGTCTTTTAAATCAACTTATTATATTTTTTTTGTTGCGTAAAAAAGCCGAAAATAACTGACATTTATCACTGTTTCTGTATTTGTCGGTATGTAACTTTGCACAAAATTATTATTATGATCGAAACAGATATATTGATTATCGGCGCAGGCCCCACAGGACTTTTTGCGGTGTTTGAAGCCGGTTTGTTAAAAATGAAATGCCATTTGATCGATGGATTGCCGCAGCCTGGCGGACAGCTTACAGAATTATATCCTAAAAAACCTATTTTTGATATTCCCGGATATCCATCGGTGGGGGCATCGGAACTTATTGACAATCTGATGGAACAGATCAAGCAGTTTGAACCCGGTTTTACCTTAAACGAAATTGCCGAAACGATAGATAAGTTGGAAGACGGAACGTTTATCGTGACCACCAACAAAGGAACAAAACACCACGCAAAAGCGGTTGCTATTGCCGGTGGTTTGGGAAGTTTTGAACCGAGAAAGCCCGTGATTGAAGGACTGGGATTTTACGAAGACAAAGGTGTGGAATATTTTGTGAAAAATCCTGAGTTGTTTCGCAACAAAAAGGTTGTTATTGCCGGTGGAGGCGATTCAGCACTGGATTGGAGCATCTTTTTGACTGATGTAGCAAAATCCGTAACGCTGGTACACCGACGAAATGAATTTAGAGGTGCTCTGGACTCAGTAGAAAAAGTTCAGGAACTGAAAAAACAAGGAAAAATCAACCTGGTTACACCTGCCGAGATTACTGAAATTCACGGTACAGAACATGTTGAAGCTGTGACATTGGCATTTGACGGAGGAGCATCAACACAAAAAATCGACGCCGATTATTTTATTCCTTTATTTGGTTTAACACCAAAATTGGGTCCGATAGCCAACTGGGGTCTGGAAATTGAAAAAAATGCGATTAAAGTAAACAATGCTTTGGATTACCAAACCAATATTGAAGGAATTTATGCCATTGGCGACATCAATATTTATCCTGGTAAATTAAAGTTGATTTTATGTGGTTTTCACGAAGCAACGTTGATGTGCCAGAGTGTTTACAATAGGTTGAATCCCGGTAAAAAATATGTGTTGAAATATACCACCGTTTCCGGAATCGACGGTTTTGACGGCACCAGAAAAGAAGCTGAAAAAGCAGTTGTTAAAGCAATTGAGTAGTCAGCTTGTTTTTTATAGAAGTGATTTAAACTTTTAGTTTGTCTGTTTTTATACACCCAAACGTTCCGTAGGAAAGACTGTTCGTAGAAAATAAATTATGTAAAATAAAAGCTCCGTAAGGAGCGACCTGTAAAATGAACAGACCGCTCCTCTGGAGCATTACCAAAAAAGTTTATAGAGGTCATTACTTAAATTCTACATATATATTGAACAACGCTGTAAATCAATAGTGTTTTAAAATTAACATTATGCTTGTCATGCTGTAAGCATCTTTACCGGCACTGATAAGAGATTCCTACGGAATGACAAACGTTGTGTTAAAGGGGTTTACAAAGTTTAAAAATATGTAATTATCTGCTGACCTCTAAAAGTTTAAATGAGTTCAAAGTTAAAAAAATCCACCCTTTCAGCGTTCAAAATGCTGAAAGGGTTTTATTTTGCCTTATTTTTCTTTTTTGTGTAACATTTTCTATAAAAGCCTTACTTACTAAAATAAAAACAGATATGAATTTCAAACAATTGATTTCGTTAGAATGGAAAGCCTTTAAAAGAGCGGGCAATTTATTGCAGACCATTTTGATGGGAGTGGGAAAAGCCTATTTCGGAGCTTGTTATTTTATCATAATGGTTGCGTTTTCCTTTGCTATTTTTAAAGTGGACGAATCGGCTGTGGCAATCGAAAGTTTTTTTAAATACGCTATTTACTTTTGGGTCGGCGATTTGATGGTACGTTATTTTTTCCAGAAAATGCCTACGGCGCATATAAAACCTTTACTGGTACAAAACATTCGCAAAAAGACCATTGTTTCCTACGCTTTGTTCAAAGCGACGTTTTCATTTTTCAATTTTACAAACATCGTGATGGGAATCGCGGTACTGATTCAACTGTTGTCTTACAAAAACGATGTGTTTTTAAGCATTGCTTTTGCTTTGTCTTACACTATGTTGCTGTTGGCAAACTGTTATTTGGTACAATTGCTCAATCACGTCAATAAAGTGGCGATTCCGTTTTTAGTCGTGTTTGCAGCTTTGGTGGGGTTGGATTATTGGGGTTATTTTGAAGCCACACGCTTTACCCGACCGATTTTTGCGTTCATTTTTCAGCAGTTTTGGATGGTAGTGGTCATTGCGGCTTATCTCGTTGCATTGTTTTACAACTGTTACCGTTTTTACTTTAAAAATCTTTCGCTGGAAAGTGCTATTGTTCAGAAAACAGAAAACTATAAATATTACGACCTCAATTTTTTAAACCGTTTTGGCGCATTGGCACCTTTTTTAAAGCTCGATTTAAAATTGTTGACCAGAAACAAACGCACACGAACTGTGTTGTATATGAGTCTGGCGTTTTTGTTGTATGGATTGTTCTTTCTTGCCAATCCTTCCGATGCTTTTGGAGGCTCATTCTTTATAGTCTTATCAGGACTGATGGTTACGGGAGGATTTATGCTTTTGTTCGGACAGTATGTACCAAGTTGGGACAGCAGTTATTACCCATTGATGATGACGCAAAATATTCCCTATCGAAGATATTTAGAATCCAAATGGCTGATTATGGTTTTGGGAACAGGGGTTTCTATGATTCTGGGAAGTTTTTATATTTATTTTGGCTGGGAAGTTTATCTGACAATTATTGCTGTCGGGTTTTACAATATTGGCTGGAACTGTTATTTATCTCTGATCACAGGAGCGTTTGTTCGTTCAAAAATCGATTTGACGACAAACAAAAATGCTTTTGGCGACAGCAAAGCTTTTAATATACAGACACTATTGCTCAGTCTGCCGGTTATTCTCCTGCCGATTATTCTATATGTAGTGCTGAGCTTCTTTTTAGAATTTCAATATGCGATGATTGCCTACATTATAATCGGTCTGATCGGGATTTCGGTTAAAAAACCGATGTTTGACCTTATCGAGAGATTATACAAAAAACAAAAATACACCACATTAAATGCCTATAAATAATATGATACACGTTCAAGATTTAAAAAAAGCATACAACGGCGTTCTGGTTTTGGATTTACCGGAACTGGAGATCCCAACCGGGCAAAGTTTTGGTTTGGTAGGAAACAACGGAGCCGGAAAGACCACCTTTTTCAGCTTATTATTGGATTTGATTGAACCAACAAGAGGATTTATCAAAAACAATGAAGTGGTAGTTAATTCAAGTGAAGACTGGAAAACATTTACTACGGCTTTTCTCGATGAAACCTTTTTGATCGGTTACCTTACCTGCGAAGAATATTTTTATTTTCTGGGAGAATTGAGAAATCAGTCCAAAGCACAGGTCGATGAATTTATCAGTAGTTATGCCGATTTCTTCAACGATGAAATCTTAGGAAAAAACAAATTTATCCGCGATTTGTCAAAAGGAAATCAAAAGAAAGTAGGAATCATCGGTGCACTGATTGGAAATCCAAAAGTTGTGATTCTCGACGAACCTTTTGCCAATCTGGATCCAACGACACAAATCCGCCTGAAAAAGATTTTGAAAAATATTGCGGATACCCGACAAACCACACTTTTGGTTTCAAGCCACGATTTGAATCACACTTTTGAAGTTTCGGATCGCATCGTGTGCTTTGAAAAAGGAAAAATCATCAAAGACATCCACACCAGCGAATATTCTTTTGCAGAATTAACCGCCTTTTTCGATGTAGTAGTATAATTTGTTTTAACCACAGATTCACAGATGTATCCTGCAAGACTTTCAGTTTCTAAAAATTTTGCCACGGATTAAAGGATTTTTAGGATTATAAAAAATCTGTGTAAATCCTTTAATCCGTGGTTTTTTTTCAATCAGACTTTCAGTTCATAGTGGTTTAGTTTATAGTTGAATCTGCCCTCGTTACAATGATTTAAATCATTTTTTTTATGCTTTCCGAATCACTACCTTTGCAAAAACAATCCGTTATGAACGACATAAAGATTACAATAATTGACCGAAACGGCAATTCTCATACAGTGGACGCGCCAACCGATATGAATATGAATGTGATGGAAGTGGTACGGGCTTATGAGCTTGCCGAAGAAGGAACCATCGGCATTTGCGGAGGAATGGCAATGTGTGCTTCGTGTCAGTGTTATGTTTTGAATGAAGACGAAGTGCAACTTTCTGAAAAAAATCCTGATGAAGAAGCTATGTTGTGGGAAGCATTTAATGTAAAAGACAACAGTCGTTTGGGGTGTCAGATTCCTGTTACACCCGAATTGGAGGGCTTGGTGGTAGAATTGGCGCCGGAATCATAAAAAAGCAGATTTAATATTTGGTATTGAAATATTATAGCTACCTTTATGCGGATGGGTAAAAAATATTTTTATCTGTTTATTAGATTTATTTTATTTTAGTTGAAAACGAGGTCGAGAGGTCTCGTTTTTTTTAATAGCGGTCAAAAACCGCTGTCCGAATCTTACTGTCCCATTATAGGGAAGAAACATGGATGATGGATGTAGTAATTCTATGTGATTGATGTTTTTTTTACTCAATCTTACTTAATGTATAACTTATTGAATTACAATTGTGTTTTTTTTTGTAAGGAATTGGTCTCTGATTATTAACGGACTATTGTAAATTGTATTCATAAATAATATATATTTGGAAGGTTTATTGTGTCAACTCCTTTAACTTTTTTAGTTGGTGTATAAAAATTAATTGAGCTTACTATGGTTTTTAGTTCGACCGTGTTTCTGTTTATATTTCTTCCAATTGTCCTGACAATTCATTTCCTTTTGGCTCGAAATTATCGAAATCTGTTTCTTTTGATAGCCAGCTTGTTTTTTTATGCTTGGGGAGAACATATTTTGGTTTTATTAATGATGGCTTCAATATGTATCAATTACATATTTGGAATCGTGGTGTGGTATCTTGGAAAATCAGAACGGCAGAGATGGTCAAAATTGGTGTTAACCATTGGGGTTCTCCTAAATTTACTGATGTTGGGATATTACAAGTACATTCATTTTTTATTAGATACTTTATCTCAAGTAGGTATAAAACTGGATGTAGATGTTTCTAGCGTTGTGCTTCCTATTGGTATTTCATTTTTTGTTTTTCAGGGTATTTCGTACTTGATAGATGTGTACAGAAAAATCATTGAAGGGGAAAAAAGCCTAATCAATCTCGGAATGTATATATCGTTATTTCCTCAGTTGACTGCTGGACCTATAGTCAGGTATGAAGATATTATCAAAGAGATAAGAAGTAGAGAGATACTGTTTCCATTGTTTAAAGAAGGGGTTTTTCGTTTTATCGGAGGGTTTGCGAAAAAAATATTGATTGCTAATAATGTTGGATTAATCGCAGACGAAATCTTTGCTATACAGCCAAACGATTTATCGACTACACTTACTTGGATAGGAATCGTTTGTTATACGTTGCAAATCTATTATGATTTTTCGGGGTATTCCGATATGGCTATAGGTCTGGGAAAAATGTTAGGGTTTAACTTTAAAGAAAATTTCGATTATCCTTATATATCAAAATCTATTCGGGAGTTTTGGAGGCGGTGGCATATTTCGTTATCTTCTTGGTTTCGGGATTATTTATACATTCCATTAGGAGGAAATCAAAAAGGAAAATACAGAACATATGTAAACCTTTTGATTGTTTTTTTTCTTACAGGTTTATGGCATGGAGCGAGCTGGAACTTTGTAATATGGGGTCTTTTCCATGGTTTTTTTATCATTATAGAGCGCTTGAACATTATAAAAGTTCCGACACGGTTTTATGTCATAGGAAATATTTACACTTTATTGATTGTGATGATTGGCTGGGTGTTGTTTAGATCCGAAAACTTGGAATACGCTGTCGGTTTTATCCTTAAAATGTTTTCTTTTACACCTGGAAATAACAATTATCCTTACATATTTTTAAACAAATACACGTTTACTGTGTTATTTATAGGAAGTGTTTTAGCGTTGCCCTTGAGGGAATTCATTAAAAAGAAAGCAAATTTTGTTATTACCAATCAAAATATTAGAAATATCTTGAAACAAAGTTTTTTTGTAGTACTGTTTATTCTCTGTTTAATGGAATTGGCGCAAACGACTTATAACCCGTTTATCTATTTTAGATTTTAATACTATGAAGAAATATATCGTACCTTTATTTTTTTCAATTTTGACGTTCTTTGCAGTGTTTTTTTTGTTAAAACAACTCAAGGTAACGCCCGATGAATTGAGGCTTGAATTAGATGCTTTGGTGTTGGAAAATGATGTTTTTCAATTGTTTTATTGTTTAGAAGGAGCAGATAATTTTACAGAGAAGCATAGCGTGAAAACGATAGTTTTAGGAAATAATAAAACTCAAAAAATCGAATTTCTACTCCCTTTCAACACTCCAATAATTAAACTTAGAATTGATATAGGTGAAAATGAACAGCAAAAATTGATGAAAATAAATAGTGTGCAATTAAAATCTGCAGTAAAAACTTTTCAATATGATGTTTTTAAGGATTTTACTTCAAGTACTTTTGTTCAATCTGAAAAAAAAGGAATTAAGACTTATGTAGTTAATAATCAGTATGATCCATTTTTTGAATCAGATTTTGAAGTTAAAAATGCTATTGAAACTTTGAATAAACCAGGTGCAATGCTTAATAGTATGAGTGTTATTTTTTTGTCACTAACTTTTGCTTTATCTGTATTTTTTGTTTGTTATTATCAGGAATCTTTTTTTAAGTTCTCAGATTCTCATTTCTTGATTATACTTTTCTTTATGATTCTATTTACCCCGATGTTTGTAAGCCTATTAAATATAGACGTTCATTCAGCTGCAGAAGAAAAAAGAACACTTGCTTCAAAGCCGGTATTTAATATAACAAAGGATTATCCGAAGCAATTTGAAGAGTATTATAACGATAACTTCGGTCTTCGAACATTTTTAGTGAATTTAAACAGTAGAGTGAAATTAGATCTTTTTAGAGTTTCTCCTAAACCTTCTGCAGCTCTTTTAGGTAAAGAAGGCTTTATGTTTTACAACCTGAAATCGGATGATATATATAAAAGTTATACAAATACTAATCTGATGAGTTACGATGCTTTAAAAGATGCTTTTCAGAAACAAAAAGCTATAAGTGACACGTTAGCTTCAAAAAACATTCAATATGTCTTAGGCTTTTTTCCAAATAAACATACTGTCTATCCCGAAATGATGCCTTTTGCGATGAAGAAACAAATTAGAGGCGGAAAATCTTTTGCGGATCAGGTAGTAAGCTATTTTAATGCTGAAAACTTTAATTTAATAGATGTCAGGGAAGAGCTTTTCTCCGCAAAAAAAGAAAACCAGTTATATTATAAATTAGATACGCATTGGAATTCGTATGGATCCTATGTAGGATATCAGGCTTTTTGCAATCAAACCTTTCAATTGTTAGGTTTAACTTCTTATGGGATAGAGGATTTTAATATAAAATATTCACAGGAGAGTTCTGGAGATTTGACTGACTTTATTGGAGTGGATAAAGTGAATTATTATTTCGATAAGGTTCCTGTTTTCGAATTGAAAGATCAGGCAAAAATGTTTGAGGTTTTGGATGCCAATACAGAATATCCACCGAGAACTATAGTTACACTCAACAAAAACTGCAACAACAATGAAACGGTCTTGGTATTCAGGGATTCCTTTTCTACGGCACTTATCCAATTTTTGTCCCTGCATTATAATAAAGTTATTTATATCTGGAGTCCCACAATTGACATGGAAATGATAGAGAGAGTAAAACCTGAAATAGTTATGTTGTTGTGCGTGGAGAGAAATTTGAATGAAGTATTGTCTTGTTGTTGAATATAAATAAAAAAAACTTGTTAAGTCTGTGTTAATTTCTTCAATAACTGATTTTTATCAGTACTTTATTAAGCGTTTATTGCGAAATTTACCTTGAAAATTAAACCCAACCAAATCAATGGAAAAATTTATAAAAATGACCTTTAAAAAGGAAAGCGATGCTTTCAAAGCTTCTCAAAAAATCAGGGAAGTGGTCAACGATTACGATATTTCGCTCAACGGAATCATCATCATTACCAAAGATGCTGAAGGAAACGCCGAGATCAACGACACCAAAGGAGAACGTATTCCTTTCACACTAGGTGGTGCGCTTACCGGTTCTTTAATCGGTGTTTTGGGTGGTCCGTTTGGAGTGATCTGGGGGGCGTCGTTAGGAATGCTCGCAGGGATGACCGGAGATATGATCCGTTCCACGGCGATTAAAAACAATCTGGATTTGTTGGTGCAACGCTTAGACAAAGATGCTACCTATATATTGATGTACAGCAACGAAATGTGGGAAACGCCGCTCAATGTTATTGCCGAAGAATGCAACGGAACACTGGAACGTTTTGATATAGAAGTAGTAGAAGAACTGCTGGAAGAAGAATATGAAAAAATAGAGCAGGAAATCGAAGAGAAAAAGCAGGCTTTAATGGCATCTGCTGAAGAACAGGAAAAAACACAACTGCAGGAAGAGCTGGATGCCCTGAAAAAGAAACGCAGGGAACTGGGAAAGAAAATCCAGACCAAAACCGAAGCGCAAAAAAAGCAATACAAAAACTGGGTTGCCAAACTGAAAGGTAAATACGATAAATGGCGCAGCAAGGCTAAGGAAGAGATCCGGGAAGAGAAAGAGGAATTTAAAGAAGATATAGCCGAATTCAAAAAAGAAGTACGTGAAGAATGGAACGAACTGAAAGATAAATTGAAGTAAATTCGTCATAAGAAAAGTAGTTATGAAGAAAAATCTGCCGGGCATTTGGCAGATTTTTTTAGTATAAGCTGTGAGTGTGAAGCAGATAAATGCCGGATTTTATAAAAATAAGAACAGTATGTTTGTATAGTAAAATAAAATATGTAATTTTGCACTCCCTTTATTGGGAATGGAATGTTTAATTAAAATTAATTTTATTGTGGAAAGTTTAAGCTACAAGACAGTATCAGCAAACAAAGCGACCGTTCAGAAAGAATGGGTTGTTGTAGACGCTGAAGGTCACAACTTGGGACGCTTGGCTTCTAAAGTAGCAATGTTGCTTAGAGGCAAGTACAAGCCAGGTTTTACGCCGCACGTGGACTGTGGAGATAACGTTATCGTTATCAATGCAGAAAAGATCAACCTTACAGGTAACAAATTGAATGACAAAACGTACATTCGTCACACAGGTTACCCGGGTGGTCAGAGAGAATTAACAGCTAAAGTAATGCAGCAAAAAAATCCTGCGTTATTAGTAGAAAAAGCTGTAAAAGGAATGTTGCCTAAAAATAAATTAGGAGCACAATTATTCCGTAATTTAAATGTTTATGTAGGTTCGGAGCACAAACATGAGGCTCAACAACCTAAAACCGTTAATCTAAACGAATTGAAGTAATGGCAGTTATTCACAAAATCGGTAGAAGAAAAACCGCAGTAGCTCGTGTATATGTTTCAGAAGGATCTGGAAACATCACAGTGAACAAAAGAGAATTTGCAACTTATTTCCCGACAGCAACGTTACAATACAAAGTAATGCAGCCTTTGACAATGACCGAAAATGCTGACAGATACGATGTAAAAGTAAACGTATATGGCGGTGGAACCACAGGTCAGGCAGAAGCTGTACGTATGGCTCTTGCCCGTGTAATGTGTGAAATTGATGCAGAAAACAGAGCAATCTTAAAGCCAGAAGGATTATTGACTCGTGACCCTCGTATGGTAGAGCGTAAGAAATTTGGTCAGAAAAAAGCTCGTAAGAGATTCCAGTTCTCTAAACGTTAATATTTTATATTATTTATTAAAAAATCTAAGTTTTTGTTGTCGCCGGCCGAGGCCGGAGGTAGTTTAGCATCTAAATGAAGCCTGAAGCTTAAAAGCTGGACGGAACATTGCTAATCACAAGAACGTAAACTATTACAAAAATGGCAAACAAAGTAGACGTAAAAGAATTACTAGAGGCAGGTGTTCATTTTGGACACATGACTAGAAAATGGAACCCAAACATGGCTCCTTACATCTATATGGAGCGTAATGGTATCCACATTATCAATCTATATAAAACTGCAGCAAAAATCGAAGAAGCAAACGAAGCTTTAAAGAAAATCGCTGCATCAGGTCGCAAAGTATTGTTCGTTGCTACCAAAAAACAAGCAAAAGATATCGTTGCTGAAAAAGCAGCAGCAGCAAACATGCCTTACATCACTGAGCGTTGGCCAGGTGGTATGTTGACCAACTTCGTTACGATTCGTAAAGCTGTGAAAAAAATGGCTTCTATCGATCGTATGAAAAAAGACGGAACATTTAACACTCTTTCCAAAAAAGAGCGTTTACAAGTAGATCGTTTACGTGCAAAATTAGAGAAGAACTTAGGTTCTATCGCTGACATGACACGTTTACCGGCTGCATTGTTTGTAGTTGATATCAAAGCAGAACACATCGCAGTAAAAGAAGCTCAAAAATTAAACATTCCAATATTTGCTATGGTTGATACAAACTCTGATCCTCGCGAGGTAGATTATGTGATCCCGGCAAATGACGATGCTTCTAAATCAATCGATAAAGTATTATCTTTAGTGTCAGCTGCTGTCATTGAAGGAAATTCTGAGAGAAATTCTGAGAAAGCTCCTGAAAAAGACGAAGCTGCAAAAACTGAAGCAAAAACTACTGCTCAAGAGTAATCTTAACAGTACCTTAAAGTCGTTATGCTGATGGTTTCATATTTTTGATGCTGTCCGTAACGGCTTTTCTTTTTAAAAAAATAAAATACTAATTATTTAAATCTCAATACAATGGCAAATATCACTGCTGCAGACGTAAATAAATTAAGACAAACTACAGGTGCCGGAATGATGGACTGTAAAAAAGCTTTAGTAGAAGCTGAAGGAGATTTCGACAAAGCAATTGAAATTCTACGTAAAAAAGGACAAAAAGTAGCTGCAAACCGTTCAGACCGCGAATCGGCTGAAGGAGCTGCTGTAGCTTTTGTAAACACAGACAACACTAAAGGTGTGGTGCTTACTTTAAACTGTGAAACGGATTTTGTTGGTAAAAACGAAACTTTCGTAGCTTTAGCTAAAGAATTGGTAGAAAAAGCCATCAACTTCTCTTCTAAAGAAGAATTCCTGGCTTCTCCTTATGATGCTTCAATGACTGTAGCCGAAAAATTGATCGAGCAAACCGGTGTTATCGGTGAGAAAATCGAAATCGGCGGATTCGAAGCTTTAGAAGGTGGATTCATCGGATCTTATGTTCACGGAAACAAAATTGCAGCCATCACTGCATTGTCTAAAAACTTTGACAAAGCGGAAGCTTTGGCAAAAGACGTTTCTATGCAAGTAGCTTCTATGGGTGCCGATACATTGTCTTACAAAGATTTTGATCCTGCATTCGTAGCAAGTGAAACAGACGCTCGTATTGCTGTGATTGAAAAAGAAAATGAAGAATTGGCTCGTTTAGGAAAAACATTGAAAAACGTTCCTAAATACATTTCTTACGCTCAGATTACAGAAGATGTTTTGAAAGAAGCTGAAGAGACTGCAAAAGCAGAATTAAAAGCAGAAGGAAAACCTGAGCAAATCTGGGACAGAATCCTTCCTGGAAAAATACAGCGTTTTATTTCCGACAATAC
>Ga0209075_1003110_pt1 | contig 14058 bp, 13 predicted proteins | sample Stecom2011_FD_187523 | JGI IMG/M metagenome (GOLD analysis project Ga0209075, IMG submission 187523) | Agricultural soil microbial communities from Utah to study Nitrogen management - Steer compost 2011 (SPAdes) (version 2) | ecosystem: Environmental > Terrestrial > Soil > Agricultural land... | reverse complement strand
CGGCATACACATGTACTTCCTAATAATTGAATGCCTGTTTATATTACCCATAAGGACTCATTTCTAATAAATGATATATTGTGAATAAGTGAGATTTTAAGAGAAAAATGAAGATCATAGAGGGAGGAATTCTTATGAAAAGGGCAGGGCTAATAGTATTATTTATCGGAGTTTTACTTCTGTGTACTAACACTTACGTATTAGGAGAAGTAGAAGACTCTCTTGATTTATCCCAATATCAAGACAAAGTATCGGAACTAGGAGTTCCTACATTAGACTCAGTAACCGGATTAAAAAATCAAGCAATACAGACTTTCGAAAGTGGAGATTACGAGCAAGCACTACCTCTGTTGGAGGATTGGGCCAAACAGGCGAATTGGTTGGCAAATTTAATTTCAGGTGGATTAGAACCTTTTTACTCTGCGTCTTACGATGATCGCAAAGAATTTCCATACTCTAAAATAAGTATATTAGTTAGTTACGAGAGTACTGCCAACGATCTTAAAACTCAAAGAGATCATTCACTAGTTATGCAGGCAGAGTGTTTGTCTCATTTAGGAAATAAGAAAGACGCTGTAGCCCGGTATATGAAGGCTTTAGATTTAATTGGTATCGATGATTGGGAATGGTGGGTAAGAGCTACCAACGGATTATATGAAATAATTGGTATCCCTAGTATGAAAGAGTAAGCGGGGCTTAAACTCTATTTTCCAAAATAGGCGCCGGAACATATTTGTTTTTTATAAGTTTTTATAAAAAGATATATAGATACCCCATATCTATAAAGAAGTCAAACATAAACCAGGAGGGAAGTGTTATGCCTACAGGTGCAGACGCAGGCTTAAGTGGCATCCATCAAATTATGTTAGGATTAAAAGTGATTATTAAAAATAATGGAATCGCTGAAATGAGCCAAATATATTCACCAGTTAATCAAATAGTTATAAAGCGCACTGGTGATACTCTTGATGAGCAAGGTAAAGCAAGTTTGCGTTTTTTTATCAATCGGAAAGCTGTCGAAAAAGGGTATGTTATAAAAGCCCAAGAAAAACCTGGATGGCAAATAACACAAGCCGGAAAGGAAGTTTATTATAATTGGCGAAAATCTGAAGAAGGCAAACGCATATTGGCAGAATTGAGTGGAGTTAAACATGTGCCTGACAAAAAAGAAGTCGCAGCAGCTACAGAGATGAACAAACATCGATTACACGAAATATTAAAAGACTACATCTCGGAAATAGGAGATATTTGAAAAATACCCACAAAAGGAATTTCACGAGCCTCCTTATTTCTATGACGTAATCTGGAGAGAGTTTGATGGAGCACCTAGGGCAAGTCATGTCTTTGAGATTCAAGATAAAGGCAATTTAATCGCAGCATTAGCAAAAGATATTTGGGGAAGCAAACCCTTCCTTGTGATAGTTGGGGAAAAAGATCGTCAAAAACTCTCTCAAATAGTAGGACCTTTACTTGCTGGAACTTTTCACAGATTATCTCGCGATTTGGTGGTTCTTAACCAAGAGGACACAGAAAGGCTTCATGGAAATGTAAAAAATCAAAAGGAGATACTTAGATGCCTTTTAACCTAAAAATAAGCATAAGCATTTTACTTGTAAACCAGCAGAATATCTGGTAATGTTTTAAATAATACCGCAAAAAGGCGCCGGGACTAATCACCAAATAGGGCAATTCATGAACCTGCTTTTTTTTATATTGAATATGTTAAACAACTGTTATTGCTCTAGAAATAGCCGTAATGTTGTTGATTCGATTATGAGGAATCTAATTTCTCAAAACTATAAAACCCCATATTAATAAACATCGGGTAAGAGCTAAAAACCCACATCAGCCCGGTTGGAGTTGGCATATATTCAATCATAAAAATCTGTGCACCGATAACTGGTTTCCCATTGGCAATTAAATTGAATTTACACTCTTTTATGGACATAAAATCTTCTATCTGCTGCGGTCTGGGATTTTCAATGGGAAAAATTTTCTAACGCCACTTCTCAATCTCCCGGTACTGAATCGCTTCGGCCAAATGGGTGCCGGTTATCTTTTCGCTGTCGTCAAGATCGGCGATGGTGCGGGCTACTTTTAAAAGGCGGTCACAACCACGGGCGGAAACTCCGTAATTTTGTACCGCTTTTGCCAGCAGCCCGCGGGCTTTGGGGCCCAAGCGGCAAAATTTTTTCAGCTCCCGGGAACTCATATGCGCATTACAGTAAATACTGCTCCCGGCAAACCTCTCCTCCTGGAGAACCCGGGCCTTAACCACCCGTTCCCGAATACGGGCGGAAGTTTCGCCTTCACCGCTTCCCAATATTTCCCTGTGTCCCAGCCGGGGCGCTTCAACTTGAAAATCAATCCGGTCCAGCAGGGGACCGGAAATACGCGCCCGGTACCTTTGCAATTGCCGGGGAGTACAGGAGCACGGATGCACCGGGTCTCCGAAAAACCCGCACGGGCAGGGATTCAGGGAACAAACCAGCATAAAACGGGCCGGATAAACCAGGGAAAGCAAAGCCCGGGAGATGACAACCACGCCGTCTTCCAGCGGTTGACGCAAAACCTCCAGCACCTCGCGGCGAAACTCGGTGAGTTCATCCAAAAAAAGGACACCGTGGTGGGCCAAAGTGACTTCGCCCGGCCGGGGATGGCTGCCCCCGCCGGCCAAACCGGCCCTGGTTATGGTATGATGCGGGCTGCGAAACGGGCGCCTGGTGATAAGGGAAGCTCCAGACGGCAAAAGCCCGGCAACACTGTATATCTTGGTAATCTCTACTGCTTCTTCCCGGCTTAAAGGAGGCAAAATTGACGGGAGTCTTCGCGCCAGCATTGTCTTGCCGGAACCGGGAGGCCCGTTAAGCAAGAGATTATGCCCGCCGGCGGCGGCGATCTCCAAAGCTCTTTTCGCCGTCTCCTGCCCCTTGACTTCAGCATAGTCCTCTTCCCCGGGATTGCTTTTTTCTTCCTGTTTTGTCTCCGGAAACGCGGGTGTAAGGCCGGAGTTTAAAAAAGCCACCGCCTGAAGCAGGTTACGAACAGGGACAACTTCAATCCCTTTTACTACGCGGGCTTCAGCATAATTGGCAGCCGGAAGCAGAATATACTTTTTCCTTTCCTTCCTGGCGACAAGCGTCATGGCCAATACCCCGCGGACCGGGCGGATAGAACCGTCCAAAGCCACTTCTCCTGTTGTCACGCCCTCTTCCAGACGGCCGGGAGCGACTATATTCTCTGCAGCCATGATCCCAAGGGCAATGGGCAGGTCGAAACCGGCGCCTTCCTTTTTTAAGTCGGCGGGCGCCAGGTTCACCACGATCTTGTGTGCGGGGAAAGGATAACCGGAATTTTTGACGGCCGCTTTCACCCTTTCCTTGGCTTCTTTTACAGCAGTATCGGCCAAACCAACCAGATCAAACGAAGGCAGGCCGCGGGAGATGTCCACCTCCACTTCCACCAGGTAACCGTCGATACCCAGCACTGCCGCGCTAAAAAGCCTGGCCGGCATCAACAGTTCTTCCCCCTCTCCAGCATAAAGGCATTACGTAACAGCTGGTAACAAAGGAGCTTTCCCTTTTTGTCCAAACGGAGGTCGAGCAGATCGAACCGGCAGGGGCGGTCGTGATAACCCTTGCGAAACAGGTAATTAAGAGCCGCCCGGATCATATGGCGCTGTTTGGTTCTGGTCAGAGCGGCGGCGCCGGAGCCGAAACTCTGCCCGGTTCTGGTCTTTACCTCAATAAAGACCAAAGTCTCCCCATCCCCGGCCACCAGATCCAGTTCCCCGTAACGGGTACGAAAGTTCTGTTCCATAATTATATACCCTTTTTCTTGCAAAATACCCCGGGCTAAATACTCCCCATAATCCCCCAACCTTTTTCCCCACACAATAGTCACCTTTTCTTACATATATTGTTTTGTTTAATTCGCTTTCTATCTTCCTTTTCCTTCCTGCTTTGCAAAATAAAGAACAGTAGGGAAATAATACGCTGAAAATTGTTGGTTAACCTTTATTCCCCGGGCAGGTATCTTCCTTTTTATATAGAATAAATAAAGCTTGATTAGGAGAAAAAATATAAATTTAAATCACCGGCAGACAACACGGCATAGAAAGGAGAAACGGAAGCAATGGGTCTGAGAGCTTATTTTTTACTCAATGTAAAAAGCAACACCCGGCAGGACGACCTGCGGAACGGATTGCTGGAACTGGAGGCGATTCCCGGCGTGGACTTTGTGGAACCTGTAGCCGGCGAGTACGATATTCTCATCATGGTCGAAGCGGCAGACAGTGTGGAAGAAATCACCGGCAAAATCAAAAACCACCCCTGGATTGACAGGGTGACCATGCTCAAAGTCGTCAACCTTTTTGACCACCGTCATACCTCCGAGGAGGTAAAATAGATGGTCCAAGGAAAAGTCTCCTATTTGGAACCCCGCGGGCTGTCCCGGCAGAAAATTGACCGGATCATCAACCGGCTTGAAAGCAGTCAAGGCGCGGCAATACCGGTTCTTCAGCAGATTCAGAAAGAATTCGGTTATGTCCCGCCGGAATTTTTCCCGCGGGTCTCCGCCTTGACCGGAATACCCGCGACCGAGCTGTACAGCATAGCTACTTTTTATTCACAGTTTCGCCTTCACCCCATAGGCGAAAACCTTATTCAAGTCTGTCACGGCACCGCCTGTCACCTGGCGGGGGCGGAAGAGATCACCGGCGCTCTACAACGGGCGCTCGAGATTGAAGAAGGCGATACCAGCCCGGACGGAAAATACACCATCCAAAAAGTGGCCTGCCTGGGGTGTTGCAGCCTGGCGCCTGTGCTTACAATCAACGGCGAAACTTTCGGCCGCTTAACCCCGGATAAGGCCCTCCGGTTAATCCATAAGTAAAAGGGGCGGTTATTCTGATGAAGACAGCATCGCGCACGAAAAAAACAGTCAAGGTTGGCCTGGCCAGCTGCGGTATTGCCGCCGGCGCCCGTCCGGTCTATGACTTTTTTCAAGAAGCTTTAAAAGACGATGAATTTCAACTTATGCGGACCGGCTGTATAGGGATGTGTTTTTGTGAACCCCTGGTCGAAGTGGATGACGGGCACGGCGTTTATCTGTATGGTGGAATTGACCCGCAGAAAGCCCGTTCCATCCTGGATGAACACCTGCACAACGGCCGACCCTGTACGAACTGGCTTGTTTATTCGAACGTCACGCCGGGGCGGGAGCAAGATTTCTTAGACCGCCAGCACCGGGTTCTCCTTAAAAACAGTGGCAAGATCGATCCGGAAAGTATCGACAGTTATTTGGCAACCGGCGGCTACCGGGGCCTTAAAAAAGTTGTCACCTCTCTTTCCCCGGAGGAAGTCATTGCCGTAGTCGAAGAATCCGGCCTGCGCGGGCGCGGCGGCGCGGGTTTTCCCACATTCCTGAAGTGGCAATTTACCCGCCGGGCGCCGGGTTCTCCCAAATACGTGGTGTGCAATGCCGATGAAGGCGACCCCGGCGCCTTTATGGACCGGAGTATTCTGGAAAGCGACCCCCACAGCGTGCTGGAAGGGATGATTATTGCCGCTTATGCTGTCGGCAGCAATGAAGGATATATCTATATCCGGGCGGAATACCCCCTGGCTATTCACCGCCTGCGGGCGGCCATCGCTCAGATGGAGGAACGAAACTACCTGGGCGATCATATTCTCGGTTCCGAATTTTCCTTTCGCATTCGCATCCGTGAAGGCGCCGGGGCTTTTGTCTGTGGCGAAGAAACCGCCCTGCTCGCCAGTGTAGAAGGGAAAAGAGGCATGCCGCGCCCGCGCCCTCCTTACCCCGCACAGGAGGGACTCTGGGGTAAACCCACAGTAATCAACAATGTGGAAACTTTGGCCAATGTCGCCCGGATTTTCGGTGAGGGGCCGGAAGTATGCAATAATTGTGGGACACAAGAGAGTAAGGGAACCAAGGTATTTGCCCTCGCCGGCAAAGTCAAACGCGGCGGCCTTATCGAGGTGCCGATGGGAATTCCCCTCCGGGAAATTGTCTTTGCCATCGGCGGGGGCATCGCCGGTGACAGGCCCTTTAAGGCTGTGCAAACCGGCGGTCCTTCGGGCGGCTGTATTCCTGAACGCCTGGCGGATACCCCTGTGGATTACGAATCATTGACAAAAATCGGCGCCATCATGGGTTCCGGCGGCCTCCTGGTCATGGATGTGGATACCTGCATGGTGGATGTGGCGCGGTTCTTTTTAAATTTCACCACTGAAGAATCCTGCGGCAAGTGTACCTTTTGCCGCAACGGCACGCATCAAATGCGGGAAATTTTAAACCGGATTTGCCGGGGAGAAGGCTGCGTGGCTGACCTTGAACGCCTGGAAGAGCTGGGAGAAATGATTAAAGAAGGTTCTCTCTGCGGGTTGGGACAGACCGCGCCCAACCCCGTTCTTACCACCATCCGCTACTTCCGGGACGAATATGAAGCCCATATTGACGAAAAAAGATGCCCGGCTAAAATATGCAAGGATTTAATCAGTTATAAAATTTTGACCGATAAATGTATCGGCTGTGGTCTATGCGCTAAAAAATGCCCGGTGCAAGCCATTACAGGCGAAAAAGGCCAACCTCATCTTTTGGACGAAAACGCCTGCGTGCGCTGTGGCATGTGCCTCAGTTCCTGCCGTTTCGACGCCATTGTCGTTACCTCAGACGGGCATAAGATTACCGGCGAGACCGCAGTTTCCGGGGAGAGAAAATAATATGGCAAATATAACTTTAAAAATTAACGGAATTGATGTAACGGTAAACAAAGGCGCCACCGTATTGAAAGCCGCGGAGCAAGCCGGGATAGACATTCCCAGCCTGTGTCATGACCCGCGGGTAAAGCCTTTTGGCGCGTGCCGTCTCTGTTTTGTGGAAATCGACGGAACAGCGAAACCTGTTACCGCCTGTTCAACCGAGGCGAAAGACGGTATGGTTGTCCGCACCCACACCCCGGCGGTCAACCGGCTTCGCCGGTTTGGCCTGGAATTGTTGCTTTCTTATCATTACGGCGATTGTATTGCCCCCTGCCAACTGGCCTGTCCGGCCGGTATCGACATCCAGGGTTTTATCGCCTATATTGCGGACGGCCGCTTCCGGGAGGCCGCCCGCCTGATCATGGAAAAGCTTCCCTTCCCGGCCTCGGTCGGCCGGGTCTGTCCCCGTTTTTGTGAAGCCGAATGCCGGCGCAACCGCGTAGACGAGCCGGTGGCAATATGCGCCTTGAAACAGTTTGCCGGGGACTGGGAATCTGCGGCCGGTGACGCGAACTTCCTTAACCGCCCGCCGGATAGCGGCAAACATGTAGCTGTCACCGGCGCCGGTCCCGCTGGCCTTACTGCCGCTTATTACCTGCGCCGGGCCGGTCACCGGGTTACTGTTTTTGAGGCGGAAAAAGAGCCGGGCGGAATGCTCCGCTATGGAATCCCCGAATACCGCCTGCCCAAAAAAATATTGAACCGCGAAATCGAGCAGATCCTCAGTTTAGGCATTGATTTACACCTGGAAAAAGCTCTGGGAAAAGATTTCACCATCGAAAGCCTGCAAAAAGAAGGTTTTGACGCCGTATTCATCGGCATAGGCGCCCAGTTGAGCCGTGAAGTAAAACTGGAAGGAGACGCCTCTTCCAGGGTTTTATCCGCGCTGAAATTTTTAAAGGACCCTCAAGCGGGCGCGGTCAATCCGGGCGACCGGGTGGTAGTGGTCGGCGGCGGGAACACAGCAGTTGATGCCGGCAGAACCGCCGTAAGGTTGGGGGCGGAAAAAGTGACCATAGTTTACCGGCGAACCGAAAAAGAAATGCCGGCCGCGGCCGAAGAGATCGAAGAAGCCCGCGAGGAAGGTGTGGCCTTTCATTTCCTGGCCAATCCCAAAAGTTATATTCCGGGAAAAAAGAAGCTGGAACTTTTAAAAATGACCCTGGGTGAACCGGACGCCGGCGGCCGTCGCCGCCCGGTCCCCCTGGAAAATTCCGAATTTCTCTTGGCCGCCGACCGGGTAATCCTGGCGGTCGGCCAGATAATGGACCAGCATACGCTGGAGGAAAGTAAATTGCCGGTAGAAAGAGGATGGATCCGGGCCGACGAAAAAACTCTGGCCACTCCAATCCAAGGAGTATTTGCCGCCGGCGACTGTGTAACCGGTCCGGCAACAGTGGTGGAAGCTGTCGCCGCCGGAAGAAAAGCAGCCGTTTCTATTGACAAATATCTACGGGGGGAACCGGTACGCGCGGAAAAAAAACCTTACAATTGTCGCAAAGGAGAACTCAAGGATATCGATCCCGCGGAATTTCAGGACGTAGAAAAAATAAACCGCGCCGTACCCAAAGTTCTTCTTTCCGTACCCGAGCGCAAAAAAACCTTTACCGAATATAAAACCGGCCTGACGAAAGACCAGGCTGTGCGCGAAGCAAAGCGCTGCCTGTCTTGTGGTTGTACTGAGGTATTTAACTGCCGCCTGCGCGATCTGGCCACCGAGTACGAAATAGACGACGAACAGCTGGTAAAATATAGACAACCAAAACAGGTTGACACTTCCCACCCGTATATCAACCACGATCCCAACAAATGTGTCTTATGCGGCAACTGTGTTCGCGTTTGCCGGGAAGCCCAGAAAACCAACGCCCTCGGTTTTGCCCACCGGGGTCTTCAGACAATCATCCTTGCTCCCGGCCGGTTCCCGGCGGAAACCGCCTGTGAAAATTGCGGTTTATGCGTATCATCCTGCCCCACCGGCGCTATGACCAATAAAAGTCTGCCGGCAAAGCCGGGACCGTGGCGCACCCGGAAAACCACCGCTGTTTGTCTGCACTGCGGAACCGGCTGCACATTAACAGTTCATACTGCCGGAGGGAAAATGACACAAGTCACTGTCCCTGCTGCCGGTGGGGTTAACAACGGCCTGCTTTGTGACAAAGGCGCCTATCATTACAGTTTGTGTCATAATGAAAAACGTTTGACCACTCCCTTTGTCCGGGAAAACGGGGCCCTGCAGGAAACAACCTGGGAAAAAGCTCTAACCGCAGCCGCACAAGGTTTTACAAACCTGGCGGAACGTTACGGCCCGGAAAGCATCGCCTTTTTCCTCGCGCCTAAAACACCCAATGAAGCGGCTTTACTCGCCGCCAAGCTTGCCCGCGAAACGCTCGGCACGAACAACCTTTTTACCACACCCGGAAAAGGTTGGCAAGATTTTCTGCGTCGTCGAAAAGGTGATTTCGACACTCTGGCGAAAAGTGATTTTATCCTTTTGTACCGGGTAATGCCGGCTGCGGATTATCCCGTTGCCTGCCGGCAAATTGAAAAAGCGGCCGCCGCCGGAGCCGGGCTAAGAATCATTCATCACCGGCCTACCGCCCTTGATCCGGCAGCCCGGGCTGTCCTGCGGGTAAGCCCGGAAAAATGCTCCCGGCTTCTGGCGGTTTTATCCGGCTGTCTTAAAGAAAAAAACCCGGACACAGCAGGCATAAAAAGTAAAGAATTTAACTTGTCCCACGCCAAGATTACCGCTTTTGTCCGGGCTTTTTCCCAGGCCAAAAACCCGGTTATCATCTGTGATACCCGCAGCCTGAACCGGCACGAGCTCCGGCATATGCAAGAAATTTCATCTGCCCACAAAAATACCGCTTTCCTTCCCCTGGTACCGTGGGGTAACATTTACGGCCTCTATAAGATGGGAATAACTGGTTCGGGCGCCACGGATAACGCCAACCCTTCTCCTTTTCACCCGGAAGCGGCTTTCTCGGAAATCCCAGTGGGCGACGGGGAAAAAATCAGAGGCCTGCTGGTGGTGGCGGACGAGGACCGGTTCCCAGCCGTTTTTTGCCGGCCCGGGCTTTTTACTGTTTGTATTTCTCCCTTTTACCGGCAAGAACTCGCCTCCGCCGCCGTACTTCTGCCGGGGACAGCCTATCCCGAAACACGCGGAAGCTATATCAACGGCGAAGGGCGTCTTCAGTGGTCGGCGCAGGCTCTTACTCCGCCGGGCGGTAAGGAAATATGGGAAATACTTTTGGGATTGGCCCGAAAAACCGGCGCCCGCTGGGAACTGACGGATTTTCCGGCCGTTGCCGCGGAAGTGAAACGCCTCAGCAACGACTAACCAAAAACCCCCTTGTTCAAGGGGGTTTTTAACGTTCAGGGTTTTTTTTATCTTCTTGTTCCAAGCGGCTTTCCAGCCGCATAATAAAGGCAATAATCTCCGCCGCCAGGGTATATGCCTCCGGGGGAATATACTCCCCCACCTCCACATTTTCCAGGATCTGTACCAGTTCCGGTTCTTTCAAGGCGGGAACTCCGGCAAGGCGGGCCAGTTCCAAAATAGCCTCCGCCAGGCGCCCCCGGCCTTTGGCCAGGACCACCGGGGCATGATCCTTATCTTCTTTATACCTTAGGGCAACAGCCTGCAGCCGGGCTAATTCTTCGTTCATTTCATATCCACCCGTCGATGCGGGGAGGGATAAATGACCTTTCTTGTTTCTTTCCGTTTAGTTGGGAAAAAAACAAATTTTTAACCTTCCAACCCCTGTTTTCCAGATAAGATTGAATTTCTTTGCATCCCCTCAGCACCTCCGGACGCGATTCCATCGCGGTTCTTTCCAAGCCAATCAATAAATCCAACTCCTCCTTTCTTTCCACCCCCGTAATTTCCACCTGTCCCAGGACTTTCGAATGCCAAGTCAACCGGAAAGAATAACCTTTTTCCCCGTCTCCTTCTCCCGTCCCGCGTCCCACCCATCCGGCCGCCTTTTCCGGCCGGGGGGAAAGGTAAAAGGCCAAATGCGGAAAAGCCTCATCCTGACAGGCCTGGCCGGTTAAGAACTTCGCAGCCGCCCGGAGGATCCCGGTCCAAAGGCCGCGCCGGCCTTCGCCGCTCTCCTCCCGTCCGGTCGCCTTGGCCAGTCCGGAAGTGATAAGCTCCAAAAGCTGCCGGCCTGTCTCTTCATCACCTCTCTGTTCTCCTTTGGGACGAGGCAGGGCGTTAAGCCAGACCTCCTTTTGCACCCTGGGAAAGAGCAAATACAGAGACAAAAGAATACTACCCGGAGTAACGGGAAGATTTTTACGGAGAAGAAAGGCAAATACTTCCGGGTCGACTTTGATGCCCCAATTTTTTTCCGCTGTCAGGGACCGGCGCCGTAGAGATAATAAAACCTCTTTATCCAGGGGCAAACCCTGCCGGACAGCAGCCCGGATCCAGCTCTCCCATTCCTTACAACCGGAACCGGCTCCGGGCAACTCTTTCAGAAACGGAAGAGCCTCCTGCCAGTACTCCCACTGCGATAATGGTGTCAGGATCACCCGGCCCGGCTCGTGCCGGAGAAACTTGAAAGCAAACTCCTCGCCCAAAGGGATTGACTGTCCCTCCAGTTGAACAGGGAAAGAGCCTTTAGGGGTCTTTAAAAACAACTCTCCTTCTGCCGACTTCAACACCCGGCCGCGAAGCAGGCGTGGAATACCGGAAGAAAAAACGATTGGGTTCATCCAGTCTTTCCCTCCTTTTTCACTTCATCCTTGTTTCTTCGGCAAAAGAAAAAGAAACCTGCTGTGATTTGGGATGGAAACTCCGCCGGTGAACCGCGGAAGGCCCCAGCCGGACCAGGGCGGCCAGGTGTTCACGGGTGGCGTAACCTTTGTGTTTAGTGAACCCGTAACCCGGGTATCGCCTGTCCAAAAAACGCATCAAACGGTCCCGCGTCACCTTGGCGACAATTGAGGCGGCGGCAATGGAGAGGCTACGGGCGTCACCCTGCACCAATCCCCGGTGCGGCAGGTCTATTCCGGGCCAGGCGTAACCGTCAATTAATAAAAAACCCGGTGTTACGGGAAGTCTTTCCACCGCCCGTATCATGGCCATCCGGGAGGCTACGAGAATATTATACCGGTCAATCTCTTCTACGGACGCCGCTCCGAGTCCGACCGGAACCTTTTCCTTTTTAATCCGGCGGTAAACCCGTTCCCGCTGGATAGGAGTTAATTTCTTGGAATCATTAATTCCCTCAATGACAACTCCGGGCACTAGAATAACAGCGGCCGCCACCACCGGTCCGGCCAAAGGCCCCCGGCCGGCCTCATCCACTCCGGCAATAGCTTCATACCCTTCTTTCAACAGCTCCGTCTCGATTATGTACATTCTTGCGCGACGGTCACTCTCTTTTTCCCGCTGCCTTTTCAATCATCTCACCCTCTGTCGCAACAGTTGTGAATCATTTTGTCGTATAGACACGGGGAAAAAATAGCAAAACAAACAACAAGTTTTAGTAGAACTTCGCGGGCAAAATGGGTAATCCCTTCCTTAAACCCGGTTTTTCTGTGCAAAAGTACGTTTGCCTGATTCTGCGCCCGAAAGTTTAACCAGCGGTAAATAAGAAAAAACCCCTTGAATTAAACTTCAAAGGGTCGAAACAGGTGGGTTTTAAAAAATCAATTAATTAATTTCCGTCCGCAAACAGGACAAAACCGGGCGCCTTCCGGTATTTTGTGGCCGCAATTTTCCTCCGGAGCATTCTCCTTAACTTGTTGTTCTTGGTTTGCTTCTTCAGCAGCCAGGCGAATCTGCACAAGCTCTTTTTTCTTCTCGTCAATTTTCCGGTCATAATCCAGGACTGCGTCTGCTGTCTCCCGGATTTCGGGTATGTTAATCTTCGCTTCTCTTACCAGGATACAGGCTTTCTCCCCGACCTGTTTTACCTTTTCTTCCCGGCCTTGCTGCAAAAGTTTTAATTCATTGTTTAATTGCGTAACCATCATCATTTTTTTTGATTTGGTCCTGACTACACTGACGCCCTTATTAACGCCCTTTTTAATCGAAGAAGTGATATTATCCAGTTTGGACATAACACCACCTCCTTTCATATTTTTTCTGGTTACTAATAAAACGCCAAATGATTTACGGCTCACCGGAACCGTCGCTCCAAAATTCCTTTATTCCCGGCGTTTCCGTCACCCGGCCGCTAGAATCCACCACCAAACCTTCCACCACCCAGTGTTCTAATAATTCCTGCCTGTTCCGACCTTCGGCCACAAAAACCGCAGTGGAAAAAACATCTGCTTCCAGTGCTTTGTCAGTTATTACTGTAGTGGAAAATAAATCGTCCGGAGGATAACCGGTAAAAGGATTAAAAAGATGAGAATACCTGTGGCCTTCTACTATGATAAAACGCTGGGTATCAGCGGAAGTTCCTACCGCTTTCCCAGAGGGTAACTCCAAAACACCCAACCGTTCACTTTTTCGGGGATGGGCGACCGCCACGCGCCAGGGCCCCCCGCCGGGTCGTTCCCCCAAAACGCGAATGCTGCTTTCCCCGGCATTAATTAAAGCCCCCCGAATCCGGGAAGAATTCAATACTTCCCAGGCCCGGTCCACGGCATATCCTTTTGCCGCCCCGCCCAAATCAAGTTTCATTCCTGTTTTTGCTAAGTAAACGGTCTTCTTTTCCGTATTAAACTGGACTTTATCAGGAGCCAGCAAAGGAAGAACTGCTGCTATCTCCGCCGGAGCAGGAAGACGCCCGGCGCCCCCGGGACCGAAATCCCAAACCTCACTCAAAGGACCAATAACCGGATTAAAATAACCACCAGTGCGTTGAGTCTGCTCAAAAATCCTCTGCAGCAAAAAAAATAACTCCTCTTCCACCTCCACCGGTTCTATACCGGCTTTACTGTTAATCTTCGCCACCGAACCTGTTCCGGTTCCCGTCCACTGTTCAATTACGGCCATTTTATCCAGGGCTTTGTCCATAGTCGAACCGGCGCCCGGGCCGTAAGCGGTAATCCGGATTAAAGTGCCGAAAAGAAAAGCCTCTTTAGTAACAGGCCGGTTCGTGTGAGAAAGATAAAAAATTATTGCAACCACTACCATCACTGCAGGGACGATAAAAAACTTTTTTCCCGCCAACCATAGATCCCCTTCTTTTATTATTATACATCTGCCACAAATTGATGATAAAAAAAATATTAAACCGGGCTCTTTTCTAGTTTACTATATGAAACTGCCCTAATTCTTTCCTAATAACCGCAATATCTCCGTTTACTT
>Ga0209075_1003109_pt1 | contig 14063 bp, 12 predicted proteins | sample Stecom2011_FD_187523 | JGI IMG/M metagenome (GOLD analysis project Ga0209075, IMG submission 187523) | Agricultural soil microbial communities from Utah to study Nitrogen management - Steer compost 2011 (SPAdes) (version 2) | ecosystem: Environmental > Terrestrial > Soil > Agricultural land... | reverse complement strand
TATCCAGTTCTTTTAAGACTTCGGCGGTGTCGCCTTCCAAAATGTACACCTCCATAAAATTCGTGTGTTTATACGGGTTGACCCCCTGGATCATGGAGATCCGGTCCTGCCGGTCGGCAAGCTCCAGGTTGTAGACAGAGTAAATCCCGTAGGTGTCGGCCACCCCTTCGATTGAGCGGAGGCGTTGTTCCAAAAACCGGTCGGCCTGCCAGGACCACAGCCAGATATCAAAGTTAAAATCACGGTAGGCGTTGGTAACTTCCAGCCCCATACTGAAACTGAGGGTGCTGATCATGAGCATGCTTGATATCCCAATGGTCAGCAGGGAAATATTATTGAGGACACTCTTATTCTCCCGCAGGTTTTTTGCGGCCAGGCTGCCTTCGTTGCCAAAGAGCAGCAAGAAAAAGCGTTCAAAGAGTTTCAGCAGGACGGATGTAATGGTGGGAATTAACATGACCAAAGCGAACACGGAAAGGAGCATGCAGCCTGCGGCGATGATAAGCCCGGGGCCGAGGGGGATAGAGTCAAGGAGATAAAAGGGAGCCAGCAGGGAAAAAAGGAGAAAAGCCAGGCCCAATAGGGGACGAAGACGGCTTTTTTTTCTTTTTTCTTCATATGACTCGAGAATGATCTCCCTAATGGAAAAACGCGCAATCCTCTTCACCGGTAGGGCTGCACCAGCCAGGCACAAAAAAATGGCCAGAAGAAAAGCGGCTACCGGTTGCCAGTAGCTGAACCGCAGGGAAAAATCCAACCCTTGCAGTGAAGGGGAGAACAACAGGCGGGACATGACCGAGAGGATGACAAACCCCAAGCCACAGCCCAATGTCCCGCCGATCACACCATACATGAGACTTTCGGCCCGAAGGATCCGGCCTGTTGTTTTTTGGGTCGCGCCGATACTGCGGAAGACGCCGATCACCGGCAGTCTTTCCGTGGTAATGACTTTGAAGGAAGTGTAAATAATAAAGATGCTGATAAAGACAACCAGGGTCAACATCATCAAAAAAGGGGTGATGATCGTGGAAGCGTACTCCCGGAATTCCTGCCGGGAGAACGGTTCGCGCACCTGGTATCGCCGGTAGGTGTTGGTAAGTTCCTGGAGCATGGGTTGAATCAGATCACTATCTCTTAGCTTTATGTAAAGAAGGCTGACCCGGCCCCGGGCGTTATAAAAGGAACTGATCATCTCCAGGGGAATGACGGCTGTCTCCTCAGCCTGGCCGTCATCTTGAAATGGCCCTGCCGGTCCGGCAATGCCGGTGACCCGGAAGCGCTGCCGGGTATTGTTAATTTCCAGTTCAATGGTATCGCCGGCCTTTACGTTCTGGGCCTGGGCAAACCTCTGACTGACAACAATCTTTCGCCCTTGAAAAGGCAGTAGACCGGAATCCGCAACCAGCAGAACAGGATTGAGTAATTGCAACTCTTGCCAGTCGAATCCCTTGAGACTGAAACGAACGGTCTCGTTATTCCGGGAGAAATAGGCCGTGGCTTCCAACGATCCCACCATATACTCAAAATAGCGCCTGTACGGTTCAGCCTGTTCAGTGTGGAAAAAAGCGGAAGGGGAACCTTCTTGGCTGTGGATTACCAGATCAGCGTCACCAAAGTATTTTTTCATTCTCTGCAGGTACATTTCTTCCACCGTGTCGGAAATTGCGGTGGAAGCAAAAAAAAGAGCGGTTGAAAGGGCAACGGCCGTTAAGATCAAGAAGGTACGCAGCTTTTTCTCTCTGATATTGCGAAGAACATATTTTATGATTATAAACACAAGGGAACAACTCCAAACGCCCTTTTTATTCATGCAAAGTATAGCAAAAGCTGTCAGCTCTGTCAATTACACAATAAATGCCGTATTATACCTGAAGCAGTCTCTTTAATTTTTTTTAAACTTTACCAATCTACTTCCAATATTTCTATAAAGATTTACGATAAATAAGTAATGCTAATTGTGGGTGAAGCCTCTCTTTCTAAGTAGAGCTCAAAAGCTGCCACGGACGGCAGCCTCTTATTTTAATCATACTTAACTTCTAAATACATATACATTAACGGTTTAAATTACTATATCATTGGCAAGAATGTAAATAAAAGCCAAGCTGGAGGGGAGTGGATTTATTAATGTACAATTATAGATATCTAAATAAAAAAAACATAACCGTTGAAGATTTAAGCTTTGAATATGATTTTATTCTTTGCATAATTAAAAAAATAAGCGGTTACTTGATTATCTATAAACCTCTATAATAAGTTTTTATTCAAAATCTTACATAGCGGAGTAAAATCCTTTTTATTTGTAGTGAAAATCAATGAATCATCTGGAGCTTCTAAAACAATAATTGTATCTCCAAGAGTTCTACAATTGTTCCCATATGGTAATGAATCTCCTTTAATAATTTCTTTTATCACAGACCTGACTTTTACTTGTTCGTCGGATAAATTTGTTAATTTCTTTAAGTCAACTTTTTTATCTTTTAACAAAAAAGAACAAATGTTGCATTTAGGTTGAGGGTTTTGTCTACAACTCACATCAATAGTCCATACATTATCTTTTTTCATCGGTTTGGCATATGATCTTATGCATTTTGTGTTATCTATCAATACTTTATCTATGCTATGAAAAAACCTCTTGACTAACATATCTTCAATATAAATTTCTAATCTATCAAGGATTTCTTGTTTATCATTAGCACATTCTTTAAGCAAATTCCCAAATAATTTTGCCATTCTAGAAACAATGCGGCTTTTATAGTATCTTTCAAATCTGATTACTGCATCCCCAACTTCTTCACAATCATTAATTAAATTATACAAAGCGGTAGCATCTTTTAAAAATGTACTTTTAAACTCTCCCAAAATATATGTAGAACTGATCGCTCTTTTCCCATTCAAAATTCTTCTAATATTTTCTTTTTTTTCTTTATCAGATAAAAATTTGTCTGCCTGAATCGTTGTATCTAAAAATATTATATCCATCGTTAATTGTCAACTTCCAGAGCAGGAACCCAATCTAAATTGTTTTCAACTAATATAGTATCTATGTCGTAATACTCTTCTTTATCGATCGTTTTTTGTTTTAATTTATTTATTAAATATTGCAATGTATCCACTTGTTTTATTGTTAATTCTTCAGATTTTATGTGCAAAATTGAATCGTGAATAATTATACATGCTCTATAATAATATTTTTCGGTGTTTTTATCTGCACAAGATTTAATTTGATGAATAACTATCTTTAGCAAAGAAATTATCTCTAAACGGTTTAACAAATCATCAAATTCATTTCTAAGTCTATCTAGTAACGTATTAGCTTTGTGTAATAAAACTTCCCTTTGAGGAAGAATCTCTGCATTTTCTTTATTTACATACTCAACTTTATTTCTTTGTTTCAATTTTTCTTCAACTTGTTTAGTTAATAATTTTTCAATATAATCTAGCTTTCCTAATTTATCCAAACCTGCTGATTCAAAAGCGTAATCCGTACCAATATATGGTATCTTTTTTACTAATTTCATATAAAACACCTCTACTTAATTTTTTCAAGTTTTTGTTTGATTTCTTGAAAAAATTCAATTAACTTGTTAATGTCATAGACGTCACAATCAAAATGTATCTCGTCTATTTTATATTCTGATTTAAGAAATGGAAACAAATGTATAACTTCTTCTTCCAACTCTTTTGTTAGTTTAATATTTACAGTTGCATAGTTAAAATTTATATCATTGTTTCTACTATTAAATAGTTTTTTATTTATTTCCCAAGAAAGTTGATTTATTTTAGATAACTTTGAATATTTTTTAATTAAGTATCGTCTTTTCAATTCATCTTTAACTAAAATTTCCTTTATTATGTTTATCTTGGAACGTATATCATTTTCAAATTTATCTTTTTCAATTTTACTTAGTTTTTCTTTATTTTCTCTTATTGTAAATGGAACTGATAATGCAAATTCTTCAGCGTCATCAAGAACACATTCAAGTAAAAACATAATTTCCGAATTCAAAATTTTATTAAATTGTTTTTTGTCAATATCAAGCTTCTCTAACGCAGTCTCATCAACGATAATATTAATATTGGATTCAAATCCAAATAATACTTTTATCTTATCCTGATTTAATAATTGACCTGCAGCTTGTACAACTTTCTCAAATTTTTGAACTGTCGAATTTAGCTTAGGAATTCCATATTCAAATTTTGACATTATTGCATCCCCCCAAATCTCATACATAAAATAATTTCCACAAATTTCTTTGAAATTCCTTTTTAATAAAAAAAATTTTTGCACCCGCCAGGACAACAGGCTTAACCGCCCCCTTCGTATATCGTGCGCCGGGTTTGGTCGGGATATAAACCGGGCGGGCACACTTTAAGTGCCACGTTTCCCGGAGCCCTCTACGATCCCGGACGGTCGGATTTCCCGAGTCCGGTTCTGACCTTGGGTGCGTTTGCTCATCTATCAAGCCTTCCCAAATTGTGACCAGGTTTAAATACTGGTGCGTATATTCTCCCAATCCCAATTGCTTAATAGACTGTCCCACAGATGCTGTGTTCTCAGGTCCTACAATGTCCTGCACACTCTGCTTTACGGACCTCCCAAGTGCCCAAAGGACCTTCGCCTATTTAAGGTGTTGCCATCCCAGCTAGAATTGGGACCTTCCCGTCGTTATCTCTGAGAATCTTTCTTTACATGCCAGAACCCCTACCCCGGCTGCCTTTGTGGTGCATTTGTCCATTTTTTCCCACAAAGCTAAGGTTTTCCCCGAACTTCGAACGGGGCAACGCTTGGCTATTTTCCTTTAAAACAGTTTCACGAAGGGCCTCACTTTCGGGGCTGCAGTATTCGTTCCTTTCCTTCTGGCCTGTAAATTTGCTCGCCATTCTGACTGTTCAGACTATGTATTCGCCTACAGTGACTTTTCCCTGAACACCCCATGATTCGTTACCTCCTCATATCCCGGATATGCTGGTCATCCTAACCGGCAATTGATGACAGAGGACTTTCACCTCATTAGAATAAAAAATCTCCCCTTCTCAGGTTCTAAGTCATTCTGGATTAACCGGGATAGGAGCAATTGTTTTAAACAGGAATATTATAACATACTCCGCCCGGATGAACCATCTTTCAATATCGGAATGGATCTTTCCGGCCGCCTTTTTCGCAGTTGTTCCTTCATTGACGGTTCAGGCTTTGAATTCGTCCTCGCCAACCGTAAAAAAGGAGATTAGGTGCAAATGCCGGTAGACAGTCCGCTATAAAGCGTACTCCTTATTAAGTTTTTTATGCTTAAAGGTACGGGAACGGTTGGCGTATTCCGCGACAATATGGCCGTGGCCCGCCAGCCGGTACTTGTAGATCACCAGTCCCTCCAGGCCCACCGGGCCCCGGGCGTGGATCTTGCCGGTGCCAATCCCCACTTCGGCGCCGAAGCCGTAACGAAAACCGTCACTGAAACGTGTGGAACAGTTCCAAAGAACATTTCCTCCATCGACATAGTCCATGAAATAGGCGGCTTTTTCCTTGTTTTCTGTGATAATACTGTCCGTGTGCCCGGACCCGTATGTGTTGATATGGTCAACAGCCTCTTCAACCCCGGAGACTACTTTTACCGCCAACTTATAATCGAGATATTCGGTCTTCCAGTCCTCTTCCGAAGCGGGAGCAACAGAAATCAACGCCCTGGTTTTGGGGCACCCCACCAACTCCACTTTTTTGTCGTCCATTTGTTCTTTTAACAGCGGCAAAAAATCCGGCGCCGCCTTTTCGTGAACCAAAAGGGTTTCCAGGGCATTACATACCGCCACATATTGTATTTTTGAGTCCAGGACAATATCGGCCGCCGTCGCCGGGTCGGCTTCATCATCCACGTAACAATGGCAGATTCCATCGGCATGTCCCAAAACCGGAATTCGCGAGTGGTCCATGATATAACGGACAAAATCATTGGAACCCCTGGGAATAATCAAATCAATGTAACGATCCATTTTCAGCATGTCATTTACATCCGCGCGCGTCTCCAAAAGCGCAGCCCAGTTCATGGGAATCCCGGTTTTTTCCGCGGCTTCAATTATTATCCCGGCCAAAATCCGGTTGGTTTCTCTCGCCTCCGAACCTCCTTTAAGGAGGACTCCGTTTCCACTTTTCAAACAAAGGGTCGCGATCTGCACCAGGGCGTCAGGCCTGGACTCAAAGATCACCCCAATAACCCCAATCGGACAGGTTACCTTGTACAGCTCCAGCCCGTCGTCGAGTTCGGTGGCGAACAGCGTCTTGCCCACCGGGTCTTCGAGCTTGATTAGACTATGGATGCCGTCAACCACTTCGGCGATTTTTCCTTCATCAAATTTTAATCTCTTCAAAAGAGGCGCAGACAATTTTTCCCTCTCACTTCGCGCCAGGTCCTCCCGGTTGGCCTTAATAATCTCTTCTTGTTTTACGATTAATGATTCAGCAATTTGCGCCAACGCCTTATTTTTGAGTTCCGTTCCGGCCGCGGCCAGTTTGACAGCGGATTTTTTTACCGCGCGCGCCAGTTCGTCCATGTTCATGCCAATTTCCCTCCCCCATATTTTCATTCCGGATTCCCCGGCAGGCATCAGGCCCACCGCAGCTCCGATTTTCATCTTACAAGGCTAACTAATCTTTATACCAGTATAAACAGAATCTTTGCCCCCGTCAATAATCGAGGCAAGAGATAACGCCCGGGAATAAAAAAAACCTGCCGGCAATTTTACGGCAGGTTTTTTTATTAAAACTCTCTTTTTATTCTGGCTGAGATTCAATTTCCGCCAAAAATTCGTCTGTTACATCTTTCACCGGTCCACCGGCTAAAAGCATGTCTTCCGCCACAATATAGTCGTAACCTTTTTCACCGGCTATCCGTTGAATATCATTTTGAATGCTGTCGATCGCTTCGTTCTGCAGTTCAATGGCCCGTTGCTGCAATTGCTCTTCTATCTCCATCTGCAGCTGTATAGCCTCTTCCTCGTCTAAACCCTCCATCTTTTCTTCCATCTCTTTCTGTAACTGCGCTATCTCGTTTTGGTATATTTGGACGACTTCTGCAAAAGCAGGGTGCGCTTGAGCAATTCTGTCCAAATTAACCGAGGCAACCACCGGTTTTTCGGCGGCTGTTATGCTTAACGCCCCGATTACGAGGAAGGCAACAAGTAGAACAAAAACGACTATTCCGGCAAGTCTCCGTAGGTTTGTTTTAGACATTAAAGTATAAACACTCCTTTGGGGTTTAGGATAAAATTTCAACGCCTTTAGGACTTTAGACAATATGCTTATTGTATAACTCATTAAAAGATATTTGGCAAGTGAAACGCTATGTTAAATACTTACTGTAAGCAGAGTCTTTCATCAATTTTTCCCGAATCTTTTCATATACTTCTTCCTCTCCCATTTCTTTAATCTTTTCCAGCTGCCGCAGGCGATACTCCACAGCCCCGTTGGTCATCACCGTCTCGTTGGTAAAGCAGGCTAAAAGTTTGGCAACTTCATCCATATTATCTTTATTTTTTAATAATAATAAATAACCATACATTTTTCTCCCTCCCATAGGCCTCAATGCCTAATTCTTACATCTCTGCTTCTTTCACACCCGTACCGGCCTAATAATTTAATAAACAGGTAACCGGTAAGTTAATACAAATTAATCAGTAACAAAGATAATTCTACTTTGGTCACTATAAAACCTTTTTTAGGCCCAGGCAAATTTGTTCGTGTCTATCTTTTTTGACTTCCGGCAATGATTGATGTCGAAAAACAAAATCAGTTGCGCCAAAAAAATGGGTTTGTCGTCAATCTAAGAATTGGAGTTTCTAAGCCTATGTGATATAATATATGAGAATCGAATTCATATTTTTATTGGTTAATAATATGAAAAGGAGTGCTGGGATTGACTGAGGAAAATAAAGAAACTGAAAAGATTGTTACCGGGGAAAATCTTCCCGAAGCCAAAATGGACAATATAAATATCTCACCGGAAGTAGTCAGCAAAGTAGCAGGCATCACAGCCGCTAAAGTTGCCGGTATAGCCGGCATGAGTGTCGGTTTGGTTGGTGGTATTGCCGAAAAGCTGGGTCAGCGCGATCTATCCAAGGGGATCAAGGTTCAGCAGGTGGATGACGAAATAAAGCTGGATCTTAACGTCATCGTGGAATACGGCGCTAAAATACCCGCAGTGGCTGAAAAATTGCAAGACTCTGTTCGTCGTGCGGTTGAAGATACCACTGGTTTTAACGTCACTGCCGTGAACATTCATGTACATGGTATTCAATTACCCAAAGAAAAAGAGGAAAAACCGGCAGACAAAGAAGAAGACCAAGAAGATTAAAAATACATAGAATACAAGCCTGCGGTAAAAAATGATACACATTGGGATTTTTTATAAAATCAAAAAAAATCCGCAGGCCGGTTCCTGAAAGCCGGCGGCCGGCGGATTAAACTCACACTAAAAGGTATACTGCAGGTTTTGCAGAAGTTTCTCCTCTTCATCCACTGCCTCCGCCAGTGTGGTAGCCACGTCAATCAAGGCCAAATGGGAATAACCTTGGGGGAAATTCCCCAGCAGTTCCTTGGTTTCAAACGACAGGTCCTCACTAAAGAGTTGCAAGTGATTGGCATACTGCAAAACCCGGTGAAACATCTTTTCCGCTTCCTCTTTTTCCCCAATCAAACAAAGACTTTTAATCATCCAAAAGGTACAAATAGTGAAGGACGATTCGGGGCGGCCGAAATCGTCTTTATTACGGTACCGGTACATCAGGCCGTCCCGGGACAGATCCTTACGGGTTTTTAGAACTGTCCGCACGTACCGGGGATCCCGCGGATCAATAAAACCGTACACGGCCGTCAAAAGGTTGGCGGCATCCAAATCCCTGCTGCCGTAAGACTGGGTAAAGGCGCCCACTTCCTCATTCCAACCATGCTTCAGGATATCGGCTTTGATCTGGTCCCGCACTTTCGACCAGGGTTCAACCATCGCCCCCCGCCGTAAAAGCCTGGCAATCTTCACCCCGCGGTCCAGTGCCACCCAGCATAGAACCTTGGAAAAAACAAAATGTCTTTCCTGACTCCGGTACTCCCAGATTCCCCGGTCCGGCTTCTGCCAGTTATTAATCACCGTCCGGACCAGGCTCCGTACTATAGTCCACAATTCTTCACTGTTGGCCACTGTGCTGCGGAAAATCTCAAAATGCTTGTGAATGATATCAATCAATACCCCATAAATATCATTTTGTTTTTGACGGTAAGCCGCGTTACCGACTCGAACCGGCCGGGAACCTTTGTACCCGGTCAGCCAGGAGAGTTCCCGTTCGGTTAAAGCCTTTTCCCCGCGTATTCCGTACATGATTTGAATCTTTTCCCCTTTTAGGGGCGCCAGGCCGATCAAAAAATTAAGAAATCTTTGCGCGCTGTTATAATGTCCTATGCTTTTCAGGGTGGAAATCATCATGGAAGAGTCCCGAAGCCAGCAAAACCGGTAGTCCCAATTTCGGACGGCGCCCACTGTTTCCGGAAGGGAAGTCGTGACCGCAGCCAGGATCGCCCCGCTGGGCTGGTAGGTAAGGAGTTTCAACACCAGGGCGCTGCGGGTGATCTCTTCGTTGTACCGGGAAAAACGAATGGTCCGCTCCGCCCAGTTCAACCAGTAAACCTTGGTCCTCTCGAAAAGTAAATAGATCTGTTCTATATCCACTGACAACAATTTTTGGTTGTAGCTCAAAAGAAAATAATGGTCCCGGTCGATAACAACTTCTTCCCCCCGTCGGATTTTCTCCAGGGGAAAACTGGAATAAAGGTAAATGGATTCATAAGTTCCTGCTGTGGTATAGCTCTTAAAATAATCATCTTCCATAACATGAGCTGCCGGGTGTTCGGCATAAGCGGGGCGGGGCCGGTAAACAAAACGTACCGCCGGCCGGCCGGAAAGAAGCCGGATATACCGGACTATATCCGGGGGGTAATAATGCCTGCCGTTCTTTGTTTTGTAACGGGGCATAAAATCAATAACCTCAAATGCCCCCTCTTCGCCGGTAAAACGGGTAACCAAAATATTGGTCATCGGCAGATATTGCTGGGTTATTTCAAAGCAACCGTCAGTCTCAATGCCAAATTCCCCACCCTTTTCCCTGTCCAAAATCTTGGCAAAAAAAGACGTGGAATCAAAATACGGCAGACAACACCATTCAATGTTTCCTTCCGCGCTGACCAAAGCCGCAGTCCGGCAGTTACCAATCACTCCGTATGACATATTCTTCATAATTTTTTCATCCTTTGCCCGTGTCATTACTTATTATTTTGTAATAGAGTCTTTTAAATATTATACAATAAATATCTTCTCCATGATATATTATTCTTGTAAAGACCCGGCATGGACAACAACCTGCTTCTTTTGGTATATTATAAACAAAACTTATGCCTGGAGGTAAGCATGGAAAAAAACCAGTCACGTTTCAGCCGTACGGGGGTGCTATTGGGTCCGGAGAATCTTTCCCGGCTTTCTAAAAAAAGGGTGGCCGTAATCGGACTGGGAGGTGTGGGGTCTTACACCGTGGAAGCTCTGGCCCGGGCGGGCATCGGCCGCCTGCTTCTGGTGGATCACGACATAATTTGTCTGACCAACACCAACCGGCAAATTCACGCCCTGGAGGGAACCTACGGAAAGCCAAAGGTTGAGGTAACGGCCGGGCGGGTTAAGGCGATTAATCCCGGCGCAGTGGTAGAGACCAGGCAGGAATACGCCGGGCCGGAAAACATCCCGGACCTTCTCTCCGGCAGCTTCTCTTACGTGGTGGATGCTGTGGACAGCGTGGCGGCCAAGATATCCCTGATCTGTTACTGCCGGGAAAAAGAGATCCCTCTCATCTCATCAATGGGAACAGGAAACAAACTCAACCCCCTGGCTTTCCGGGTGGACGACATCAGCAAAACACATACCTGCCCGCTGGCCCGGGCGGTCCGGCTCGCCCTGCGCAAAAAGGGAATCACCCGGGGCGTTAAGGTAGTCTACTCCACGGAAAAACCGGTCAAGCCCTCCCTGCCCTCTTCCGTACCGGGAAGCGTCTCCTATCTCCCGGCAATCGCCGGCCTGATCCTCGCCGGAGAAGTTATCCGGGATCTGATAACTCTTGACCAAAACGGGAAGACCTAAATCCTCACCGCCGTAACGGGAGTACCGTCCTTTCCGTACAAAACAGCCATAACTTCACCTTCACAGGTTTTTTCCCGGTGAAAACAAGTGCCGTCGGTGAAAAACAGCTTTACTGTACCATGATTCAGTTCGGCCTTTTTAACAACCTTTCCTTCCAGCATTTTCTCCAGTTCGCGGCGTTCCATACCCTCTCCCCTCCTGTCAGTCTGCGTTTTTTTATTCTACAGGACTCCGCTTCCCGTCGCCGCCCCGGCAATGAGCGGGGACGGGTCATGACCGGCGGCAGTGACCAGCAATAACTGTTGTAGAAATAGATCCTCCATTACTTTGTTCACCTGGTCTGCCGCCTCCTGAAGCCGGAGTTTTGCCTGGTCCAGATCGAACCCGCGGATCTCGCCCTGGCTGAACCGGATCTTCGCCACTTCCACCTCTCTTGTCGCCAGTGCAACCTGCCTTTGGGCCAGGTCCAGCCGACGAAGAAGAGATTTGTACTCTTCCAGCAGGCCAAAAATCCTGTCATGTAATTCTCTCTCCGCCCGGTAGTAATTCTCCTCTGCCGCCTCCAGATCGTAAGCGGCGTTTTTACGCTCCTCATCCGTGGCGCCTGCCGGGTCCTGCACTGCCGCCCACTGCTTTCTGCTTACGGCCAATGTTTTCCGGGCGGAATAATAAGCGGCACTGGTCTTTTTTGCTCCCTGCAGGCAACGGGCGAAATCATACTCCTCCGGTTTTATGCCGGTCAGGTCGACCCCGGCAAGAAAAGTAAAAGTAGTCTCGTCTTCCTGCTCTATTCCCCGGAGAAAAGCCTGCCGGGCTATGATGTACTCATATTTTGCCGTCTCCACCTCTTCTTCCGCCGCCAGGCAGGCATTCTTTTGCTGCAAAAATTCGATTTCCGTGTTCAGACCGGCCTCGTAACGCAGGCCGGTAATCCGTAATTTCTCTTCCTCCAGGCGTAAGGCCTCTTCAACCGTTGTCAGTTCCCGGCGGGCCTGCAGGTATTGAAAATACCTCCGGACGGCTGACACCGTCTCTCCACCTCTTCCTTCCGCCAAGGCCAACCGCGCGGTACCGGCCGTTGTCTCCAGCCTTGTCAAGTGCAAAGAGGCAACCCGCTCATCACGGGCCTGCCGGTAATTTCTCTCCGCTTTCTCCAGTTCTCTCGTCGCCTCTTTAATGCTCACTGAATGCGCCAGGTACATCTGGACGTATTCTTCCAAGGCAATAAAGACCAGAGCCTCTTTTTTTTCCGCTTGTACCGGCAAGACCGGTTTCTTCAGACCCAACAAAATAATGACTATTATAATTATTCTATTTATAATTTTCCTTTTTAAGGATGAAAGAACCATCTCAAGACCCTTCCTAAACTTTTTTTAAGCTTCAACTAAACGGCAATAACCGCCAGTAAAGAGTACCAGGCCTGCCAAAGATCATTCCACCCGCTGATAAAATCATCCTGTGTCGCTTGGGCCTCCAGCCGCGCTCTTTCCAGGTCAATCAAGAAAATCTCCCCGTGTTCATATTTTCTTTGGGCGTCGGTATAAGCCTTGACCGCCAGATTCTTTTTATGTTCCAGTAATTCCATATTCATGCGCTGCAGCTCAAAATCCCCGGCCGCGGCGGTCAAGGAATCTTCAACCGTTTCCACAGCCGCCTCTACCGCTCGTTCCTGCTGTATTACTTCTGTTTCCGCCTTTTCCACCCGCCGGGGATACGCCGCGCTGATCGTCCAGGTGAGACCGGCTGACAATTTCAGCTCCCAATCCTCGGTATCCGTTCCGGCGCCGATGGCGATGACCGGCTTGTTCTTCTTTACCCGTTCCAGATTCTCCCGGGCAAAAACCAGCAACAAACGGGCTCGCTTCAAATCAACATCATTCGCCAGCGCGTTTTCCAACACCCCATCCTCTGTGGTATAATTCTCGGGAAACGCCGGCAGCTCGGCAAAGTCCGCCCCGGATAAATCTTTCTTAAGCAGGCGGGACAGGGAACGCCGGGCGGCCTGTTCGCTCATTTTCGCCGACTCCAGCCGCATGTCGGCTTCCAACACCGCAGTCTGTGCTCTCGCAAATTCCGCCTCTCCCACCAGCCCGGCCTGGAAACGGTATTCAGTGATCGCCAACGTCTCCGCGGCCAGGATGCGATTTTCCCCGGCCTGCCGTAGACTTTTTTGTGCGGCCAACAGCGCGATATACCGTTTCCTGGCTTCCAATTCGGTTTGCACCATGGTCTCTTGGAATTCCAACTGTTGAAGGGAGAAATCCAGCTGAGCCAGGGCTTCTTCCACGTTTTCCGCCAGGGGGTAATAATCAAGCCGGACCAAAGCCGGCCCCCCCACGGTCAGGGAAGATTCCACCACCAGCTTGGGAGTTAGCGGTATATTGAGCGTAATTTCTTCCTCCCCGAAAATTTCATACTCACCTGTTAAAGGATTCTTCATTCTTGTTCGGTCGGCGCTGACCGTAAAAGTGCTTCCACTGACGGCGCGAACCGTCTGGAGATCCAATTCTTTCTGCCGCAGTTCCTCCCCGGCCCGGATCATTGTCTCACTGTTCTGTAAAGCCGTTTCCACCACTTTCTCCATATCCCATTCCCCGGCGCCGGCGGCGTGAGAAAAAACCGCGACCAACAGCACAAGACAAAAGTGCAGAAACAGTATCCTCTTTTTCGATTGAAAATTTTTCATCTGTTTTCTCTCCTACGACAACCAGACCAAATTATTACAAATAACTCTTTCCATATATTCTCGGCGAAGGTTAATATTCCTCCTTTCCGCCCCTGCGGTCAGTTCTTCTGCTTAATCACTTCTTCAACAGCCAATATCTTCATGCTGAACGCTTTGGCCACTGCTTCACTAATAGACCTTGCTCCCATCACCTGAAAAATCCTTTTTTTATGGTA
>Ga0209075_1003108_pt1 | contig 14065 bp, 11 predicted proteins | sample Stecom2011_FD_187523 | JGI IMG/M metagenome (GOLD analysis project Ga0209075, IMG submission 187523) | Agricultural soil microbial communities from Utah to study Nitrogen management - Steer compost 2011 (SPAdes) (version 2) | ecosystem: Environmental > Terrestrial > Soil > Agricultural land... | reverse complement strand
TCTATCTCAATCCGTGAGGGAGTCGCGTTTAAGGTGTTAAAATCGGGATATGCCCGTACCACCTTTGGTGGATCCACGTCGTAAGCTCCTCCCGTGGGTGCGGCCATATTCGCGCATGAATGTACCGCGACACCCAGCAGGCACGAAAGAAACAGAGATAAAAAAAATGAAATAATCTTCTTGAGCATGATCACTTTGTATGATTTACATTGCCATTCACTCACGATGATAGTATAGGCCGAAGCCTCCTATCGTATGCAAAAGTACAAATTAATTTGCTTCATGGCTCATTCCGGTACCTGTTTGTGAAGAGGAGAGCAACGCGTGCCCGATTCTACAAGAGAGACATTCGCGCTTATCGCAATACTCCTTTTTAAGTTGTATAATCGCCTGCGTGTCGAATGCATTGTGTGCAACAACCCCTGCCTCTTCGAATGTTCTTACTATCCTGTTTTTCTCGGGTTTCATCAACTCCAAAAAATAAAGTGCCCGGTCGGTATAACTGTCATCCGAAACACTTTTACCGTACGCGAACAGTATCGGGACCACCGTGTTAATTATAATAATTTCGAGAGATGGGCGACCGAGCTTCTTAGGGGTACTCTTCGATTTTCTTCCGAACCCGTAATGAGTTTGCCAGTAGAGTGACGGCCCCGTTTGAAAAAGTTCCATCACTCGTTTACAATCATTTTCTTGCACCACTGCCGAGAAAAGCCGCCCGGAAGAGTGAAGCAATGAAGCCAGTTGTGCCAGCCGCAATTCAGGGAAGGAGCGAGGCCGTACTCGCGATCTTTTAAAGAGGAATCCCTCCAGGTTTTTCAACGAATATTTCTTTTTCAAGAAAGCATACTCCTCCCTTAACATAGCATGATACGGATCGTTTTCAAACGAATGATCAAGGAGCCCCGCCTGTCCAAACAACAGTGCTTCCACGTGCAGTATATCCACGCGATGCTTCAATACGTACTTAAAAGGCAGCGAGATTGCCAGACGTTCGAAAGCATCGGCATTCACTCCAAAGCCAAAGTTTCGCGAGAGCATCACGTAAAACACCTCATCCCACGAGTGATTGAAACGTTTCAAGAGAGTCTGCACGTCCTTTGTTTTTCGTTCCAACCGCTCCGTCGTAAGACGAGTAAGGAAAGTTCGGATCAGCCCTTTCGGCAGCGTCCCAAGTTGGTGTTTACACGGTAGGCCTCTATCGCTATAAAGCAGGAAGTTTGCACTCTCCCTGAGTTTATCGGGCACCGTTATCCGGCACTGTGCCACTGTTTGCCCCGCCTCATTCACGATCTCCTGATTCACCTTCTCCGACAAATGAAGGATTACCGAGTTATACGCCTTGTCGCGGTGGTGCCCGTGCGCCATCCAGTCGCTCGACGCCAGATGTATTTCCACATTCCCGGCCCAGAGCTGCCCTCCTATTTTAATTTTCGCGTTAAAAAAATCGGGGCCGGCATCTCTATTTTGGATTCCCGGGTCAATCACCTCAACCACCCGTCCGTTGGTAGTAATTAAGCAATCAACCGGGTACAACTTATATTTCCATAGGTATTGCAACAGTTGTTCGTCGTGTATCATAGATATCGGGCATGAAAATCAAATTTAGGGCTAATTATCGAAAATGCCAAAAAGCAACCTGTAAAGTAGCTGAAAATTGGGATGAGTATGAGGGATTTTATGTACATTTGCACGGGATCAGGTTATTTAGGTTAGTTATATTTTGCAGACGAAGAAAGAATTAGACTTCCGGACAAAGAAGATCAGCAAGCTTGTTTGGGACTACGCGTTGCCGGGCATTGTGGGAACAATGGTCAACGTGCTATACAACGTGGTCGACCGGATATTTATCGGACAGGGAGTGGGTGCGTTGGCTATCTCGGGCCTAGCCATCACGTTTCCGATGATCAACCTCACCTCTTCATTGGGCATGCTGGTCGGTTCCGGCGCGGCCTCCCGTATCTCCATCAGCCTTGGAAAGAAAGATCATGACACTGCAGAAAAAATCCTAGGGAACTCCCTGCTTCTCACCATAATACTCAACGCGGTATTTATCACGTTGTTCTTAATTTATCTCGATCCGATCCTTGTCGCTTTTGGAGCAAGCGAGCTCACCCTTCCTTACGCGCGTGGTTATCTTGAGATTGTACTCTTGGGGAATATTTTCGTGAGCCTATGTTACAACTTCAACGCGATGATGCGGGCCTCCGGTTATCCGAAAAAGGCCATGATTACCATGTTAATTGGCGCGGCACTTAACGTGATTCTCACCCCGCTTTTCCTTTTCGGTTTTAACCTGGGCATGCCGGGAGTGGCTTGGTCCACGGTAATTTCGATGTTTATTGGCATGCTGTTCGTGATGAATCACTTCACTCGCCGGAGCAGCGTTATTCGAATACGTTGGAAAAACGTACGCCTTGATCGAAAGATCGTCCTCTCCATCCTTTCCATCGGCTTGTCACCCTTTAGCATGCAAGTAGCCGCTTCGGGTGTGGCAGTACTTATGAACACCTCGCTGATGCGCTATGGATGTGACTTGGCCGTTGGTGCTTACGGCATTTTTAACACCATTATGATGCTCCTGCTTATGTCGGTTATGGGATTGAATCAGGGTACACAGCCCATTATCGGGTACAACTACGGTGCACGTGATTTTAAGCGGGTACGCGAAACCTTCTACTACTCCGCCAAGGTAGCCACAATTATCACCACTACCGGCTTCCTCGTGGGGCAACTGTTCCCGCGGCTACTCTCTTACGCGTTCACTTCCGACCCGGAGCTCCTCGATATTACGGAGAGAGGTATTCGTTTTGGAGTGGCCGCTTTACCCTTGGTAGGTATTCAGATCGTTGCCTCCAGTTTTTTCCAGAGCCTGGGGTATGCCGCTAAGTCCATCATACAAAGTCTCAGCCGCCAGCTAATTTTTTTAGTGCCGGGCCTCCTTATCTTTCCTCGATTTTGGGGATTGGATGGAGTTTGGGTAGCCATCCCCGTATCCGATACACTCGCCACGATGTTATCTATTTACCTGCTCACCATTCAGATGCGGCTACTAAAGCGGATGGAGGAAGAGGAGAAATCTTCGAGAAAACCGGGGAGCGGATAAAGTGTCATTCGCCCGCGCCATATTTTCGCTCTTCATGGCCGAAAATCGATAAAATTTATGTAGATTTGCAAAGCTAGATAGGATCAATCATCAATTTATAAATAGAATCATTATATGAAGAAAGTAGTCTTGATTCGCCACGGCGAAAGCGTATGGAATAAAGAGAACCGTTTTACCGGGTGGACCGATGTGGACCTTACCGAAAAAGGAGTTGAAGAGGCCCACAAGGCTGGAAAACACCTTAAGAAAGAAGGATTTCGTTTCGAAAAAGCATACACCTCATATTTAAAGCGTGCGGTTAAAACACTGAACGTGGTGCTCGACGAAATGGATCTGGATTGGATCCCGGTGGAGAAGACCTGGCGTTTGAACGAGAAACATTACGGGATGCTGCAGGGTTTGAATAAGGCCGAAACAGCAGCCAAGTATGGCGATGAGCAAGTGCACGTGTGGCGCCGTAGCTACGACGTACCTCCTACTCCTCTCGACAAAGAGGATGAGCGTTCACCCTTTCAGGATGATCGTTACAAGGAAGTAAATGAAAAAGAACTTCCCCTTACCGAGGCATTAAAAGATACGGTAGAGCGAATTCTCCCTTACTGGAACAACACCATTGTGCCGGAAATGAAAGATTACAACGAAGTAATTGTAGCTGCACACGGGAATAGTTTACGCGGTATTATCAAACACCTGAAAAATATTTCGGATGAAGATATCGTGAGTTTGAACCTGCCCACCGCCGTTCCTTATGTCTTCGAATTCGATGACGATATGAACCTGCAAAAGGATTATTTTTTAGGCGATCCTGAAGAGATTAAAAAGCTCATGGAAGCGGTAGCGAACCAAGGGAAAACAAAGTAATCAGCTTGGGTTAGGGAGCATTTGGCCTCCTCCTAAAACTAAAAAAACGGGCGCCGAAATAGAGATCGGTGTCCGTTTTCATTTATTTACTCACAATTTAAAGAAGTTCACTTGCGTTAAACATTTTCTCGCAACGGTATAATCCAAGTAAACTCGTCTTCTACCCATTGCTTAACGAAAGTGCTCCTTTAAGTCTACAGGGCTCATGTTCATAGCGGCGATCACCCCGTTCTCGCCGATTAAGTAGTTTCGGAAACCTTTATCGAGGTTAAACTTCTTGTAAAGTTTCGAACCTGTTCCATTTATTTCGCGAAAGAGCGAAACAGTCTCCATGCCATCGAGCGCCAGCGTCCGTTCTACCACATTACGGTTTTCGTCAAACGAAACAGAAAGGAAAGCCACATCTGCATCTATCATCTTTAAAGTGTTGTGCAGTTGCACATTGGCAGCTCGCGATTGAGCATCGTAAGATGCCCAAAAATTGACCACTACTTTTTTGCCTTTGTAATCGTGCAGCTGATGCCTGTTTCCTTCCAAATCCGTCAAAACGACATCTGGAATCATCTCGCCGGGATAATAACCCGCGAAAGGCACGCTCACATTCACCGATGTTGCTAATAACGCGAATGTTATGGTTACAGCAAGGCAAAATTTCACGTACTTCATAAAAAAAATTTTGATTAGTAATTGGGTTGTTGCCCTACGCCACGTAGGACTGTAAACCCCTTAACTTGAACGACTTTTCGCTAAAAGTCGAAATTGTAGCCTGCAAAAGTACGTCGCATTTTTGGATTGCAAAATATTTTGGCCAAAAAGTTTCCTTTCAAATGTTAAACATTCCAATCTCCCGACCACTAAAGACTGTATATCACACACTTGCAGAAAAGAACGATTCCACGGCTTCGATCGATGTGTCTTTCAATATCACGTTTTTATCCCTGTCTAAAAGGTAAATCGTGGGAATTGCCTTTATATCGTACAACCGCTTTTGGGTAATTTCCATCCCCTTATCATATCCATGTACCCATCCGGCGGGCATACCATTCAAGTGAGCGAGCCACTCCTCTAAATCGCTATCGGGATAGATCGTTAAAATAGTGAGCATGGTGCGAACAGATGTGTTGAAAGATAATGCCTCATTCAGCTCTTTCGATTGGTTGAGGCGTTTGATTACTGCCTCGCAAGTGCTGCATCCGGGGTTTGAGAACAGGAGCAGCGTATACTCGCTCTTCAGCTCATGAAGATGATAGGATTGTCCCGAAGGCAGCGTGTAAGCAAAATCACTTGCCCTTTGCCCCACTCTATTTTTCATCACCATCTCCAGTTGAAAAAGATACGACGACCGCTCTGCTTCCGTAAGCATTGGTGACCGGTTAAGTTCCTGCAACACCGGAATATAGAGTTCCTCATTTCGGAAAGGAGAGTTGGGATCGTAGAAGTATTTTTCGAACATCCTTACAAAGTGCTTGTACATAATTGTATCTACGGTAGCTTTGTCGAGCGTGTAAAGGAGCGATTTATCAGCATTCTCTTTAGGAACATGGTTAAGTATATTGATATAATCCACGAAAGCCTGTTCAGTAATATCGGGACGATCGATCATCCTTCTATTTGTAAAATCGAACCGGTCCCAATAATGCATCGTTAGGTACTTGGCCCTCTCCGACGGGTCGGTAATTGTTTTCGGAATCGTGGGCAGCACGAAAGTATCCGGAACAACCGTATGAACGGTTTCAGGTAGTTCTTCGACGGGCATGGTACTTTCCTCGCTTCTATCCGGGTTACTCTTTCTCGTGGAAAAACAGGAAACGGTTCCCCCGATCACTCCTGTCAACAAAATCAAATAGAGCGTAAAACACTTCATATTTTTAACCATTTACATATCTTTTAGATGGGTGCAATCACTGGTTCATTTTGCCCACTAATTGCACCGTAAAGATATAAAAAAACCGACAGAAAGGTGCACATACCCTGTAATGAGCGTTGACAAAACCGATATTTTTCGTACATTTGTACAATATGTGTGCGCCAATAAATTGCACCTCTTTTGTTTGATTCGCTTATGGAACCATTTATTGTTTCAGCCAGAAAGTACAGGCCATCTACTTTCCGTTCCGTGGTAGGTCAGGAAGCACTGACCACCACTCTAAAGAATGCCATCTTGGGAAACAAGCTGGCACATGCCTACCTGTTCAGCGGCCCGCGAGGTGTGGGGAAGACCACTTGCGCCCGAATTTTTGCCAAAACAATCAACTGCCTCTCCCCCACGGCCGATCACGAAGCGTGCAACGCGTGCGAATCGTGCGTGGCATTCAACGAACAGCGTTCATACAATATTCACGAGCTGGATGCCGCCTCCAACAATGGGGTCGATGACATTCGTTCTTTAATCGACCAAGTACGAGTGCCCCCTCAAATTGGCAAATATAAAGTATACATTATCGATGAGGTGCATATGCTATCGCAAGCCGCGTTCAACTCCTTCTTGAAAACGCTTGAGGAGCCCCCTGCACATGCTATTTTTATTTTGGCTACCACCGAGAAACACAAGATCATTCCTACTATCCTGTCGCGTTGCCAGGTATATGACTTCAATCGTATCCAAATAGCGGATATCGTGGAGCACCTGCATTACGTGGCACAGCATGAAGCGGTGCAAACCGAACCCGAAGCACTTAACGTTATCGCGCAAAAGGCGGACGGAGGTATGCGGGATGCTCTTTCGATATTCGACCAAACCGTGAGTTATACCGGTGGCAACATCACCTATCAGGCGGTTATCGAAAACCTGAACGTGCTGGATTATGAATACTATTTCCGCTTGTCGGATGCGATTCTCAAGGGGAGCGTGGTTGATTGCCTACTTATTTTAAACGATATTCTGAACCGCGGTTTCGAGGGCCAATATATCATCAGCGGCATCGCCTCTCATTTTCGAGACCTACTGGTATGCAAGGACCCTGCCACCGCGCATCTCTTCCAAGTGGGTGCAACCATTCGTGAACGTTATGTGGAAACTGCCAAACGATGCGATCACCTATTGCTTTACGAAGCGATAGAAATTGCCAACAGTTGCGATCTAAACTATCGTATCAGCAAAAATAAACGATTATTGTTAGAGCTTACCCTCATCCGTTTATGTCAACTATCGGGAGAACCAACACGCCCTTCGAAGGAAAAAAAAAGCGAACTTAAACCAATAGTGCCTAGTGAGGAGGCTGCCTCCCCCAAGGACAGCACGCCCGCCCCAGCCACTAAAGAAACATCCGCCGAGGATACACCTAACCAAACCGGAAAAACGGCATCCGCAACGGGAACACCCACTCAAACTACCAGGGAGGTGCCCACCACGGGAACACCCGTTCAAACCGGCAAAGAGGCACCCGCGACGGGAACACCTTCCTCTCCCAAAAAAAAGGACCTTTCCCAGACGAAAATGGGCGTTTCAATCGCGTCGTTAACGAACAAAAAAGCAGACGAGGAAACAGAGCCTCAAACAGAGGCTTCACCCAACACGGGAAACGGGAGCAATCTATTTACAGAAGAACAGTTGATAGCAGCATGGACAGAGTATGCTGATCAATTAATAGAAGAAAAGCTGCTCAAAAACACCATGTCGCTCTACCTACCCAAGATGAAGAGTGAAACCCTTTTCGAGGTTGAGGTAAATACCGAGCTAAACAAACAATACATCACGGACAACAGCAATGCCATTCTCGCGCATTTGCGTGAAAAACTGAAAAATGACGATATATCGATGACGCTCACCATCGCGAAGGTGAACGCGATAAAAAAACCAGTTACCTCTCATGAGATTTTTGAGGAGATGGTAAATCAAAACCCCTCCCTACAGAAACTTTCTGATGAATTTGGACTTGAATTGATTTGAGTTAAATGAGATTACTTCTCCCCCTTTTTTTAATTGTTGGTTGTTTCCTGACCTGCTCTCTCCCTTCCTGTTATCACTCTCAGAAACAAACTTCTGACGCCGAGAAAACGCCCATTCCAATAGTCAATAGTCCGCAAGAATCGGGAGACCCCCAGTTGGAACAATTGGTTGTTGCTCCCATGTACCCCGACACCATTGTAGATGCTCGATACACCTTCGATGAAGCAATAGCAGGGTCAAGTGCCCCGCCGGAGGTGATCCAGCAATTGGAGTTGATTGATGTAATTTACCTCTCCACCGATGGGAAAATACACAAAGGACAACTGGTTGCAAACCGGAAGATCGCTGATGATCTAAAACATCTTTTTGAGTTCATGCTTGAGGAAAGCTTCGTGATTGAGAAAGCGATCCCGATCGTTTATTACGAGTGGAGCGATAGCCTTTCGATGGATGACAATAACAGTTATAGTTTTTGTTACCGCGATATCTCCTATTCAAAACACGCCCACGGCATGGCGATTGATATCAATCCTCGTTTTAATCCATTGCGGTGGAAAAACGAGAATCGCCCCCATCAACCGGAAGGCGCAGTGCTCGACACCACGGTAAATGGCACCCTCTACCCCGCACACGCCGTGGTAAAGGAGTTTCGAAGATTAGGATTCCGCTGGGGACACACCTTTACGCGGTATTGGGACGACCATCATTTCGAGAGAACATGGTAAAATTCCCAGTTGGCTCTGCTCATCAGGCTTAACGATGTAGAATTCTGAACTGCTACCTAGACCAAGTGTCGCTGTCTAAGTTGCGGTAATTAATTGCCTCGGCTATGTGATGCGGTTCGATATGGTTACATCCTTCCAAATCGGCAATCGTACGAGATACCTTTAGAATCCGATCATACGCCCGCCCCGACAGTGAACGCCTCTCCATCGCCGTTCGTAAAAGCTTTAGTCCCCTTTCGTCCGGGACAGCATATTTTCTCAGCGTGCTAGCCCTCATCTGCGCGTTGCAAAAGATCCCTTTCTCTTTTTCTTTTCGGAATCTACGAGATTGTATCTCGCGTGCTTTAATAACCCTGGCACGAATCTCCGCGCTGCGCTCAGCAGGAATTTCGTTGGACATGTTTTCGAAAGAAACGGGAACTATTTCGACCTGTATATCTATCCGGTCTAACAGCGGCCCCGATACCTTGTTCAAATAAGAGTGTACTGCCCCGGGCGAGCAAACACACTCCCTTGCCGGGTGATTATAATAGCCACAGGGACAAGGATTCATGGCAGCTACCATCATAAAGCTCGCGGGGTAATTCACGGTGTATCGTGCACGGGAGACAGTAATTTTTCTATCCTCCAAGGGTTGGCGCATCACTTCGAGGACACCCCTATTAAACTCGGGAAGCTCATCCAAAAAAAGCACCCCGTTATGGGCGAGGCTAATCTCACCAGGTTGCGGGGAAGCACCTCCTCCGACCATCGCGACATTACTTATGGTGTGGTGTGGCGATCGGAACGGCCGATGAGTCATCAGCGATTTATTCAAGTCCGTCATCCCTGCCACACTATGGATCTTTGTGGTCTCCAATGCCTCTTCGAACGTAAAAGCCGGCAAAATCGAAGGCATTCGTTTTGCCATCATCGACTTACCGGCTCCGGGAGCTCCCACCATTATAACATTATGGCTGCCGGCTGCTGCCACTTCCAATGCTCGCTTCACGTTCTCCTGCCCCTTCACTTCAGAAAAGTCAAACTCGAATAAAGGCCTATTTTGATTGAGTTCTCGCTCAATATCTACCACCGTTGGCGGTATCGTATGATCGCCGTTGAAAAAGTCAACAACCTCTCGGATAGTATGCACACCATAAATATCCAGTCCTTTTACTACCGCGGCCTCTTTCGCGTTCTCGGCAGGCAATAAGAATCCCTTAAAGCCATTTTCCTTTGCCATAAGTGCCATGGGTAACGCTCCTTTCAGCGGGAGAATGCTCCCATCGAGGGACAACTCTCCCATGAGCAGGTAACGATTTAATCGCGATGATTCAATAGAGCCTGAGGCAGCAAGTATTCCTACTGCCAATGGTAAATCGTAGGCCGACCCCTCCTTCCGGATATCGGCGGGCGACATGTTAATGACAACTTGTTGACGGGGAAATTTCAACCCGTTTACCTGGAGTGCCGATACGATACGCTCGTGGCTCTCCTTCACGGATGCATCCGGTAATCCCACCAAGAGAAACCGAATACCTCTGGAGCAGTTTACTTCAATGGTTATTAGTTTGGCATCAATACCCTGTACAGCTGCTCCAAACACTTTGACCAGCATCTGTTTGAGTTTTTATTCTAAATCGGTTATTATTAAATTTTCAGATGATTTTTTTATTTCGTCCACGATCCCTTGTGCGGCAATATTTCTCACCTGAATCGTTCGATCGGGAGAAATCAAAATATTAAATGGCACGTATTGAACATTGTAATTATCCACGATGTCAGCCCCCCAGCTTCTCTTTTCCGCTACCACTGTCCAAGGAATAGAATCACTCTCGACATATTCAATGGGATGTGATTCAGAGTCGATATAGATCGTAATAAATTCAACGCTGTCTCGTTGTAAATGATCGTAGGCATTTTTCAGCAACTCCACGGTCTCTCGCGACTTGATTCCTGTAGTGGAGATGAACGAAAGAAGCACGTATTTCCCCGAAAAGTCCGATGATTGAATCCTGTTCCCCTCATCATCTGTTAGCTGAAAATAAGGCATGGACTCTCCTTCCGCCGATCGGCTTAATTTATCAGAGTAAGCGTTGAGGCTGACCGCCATTGCTGTTTTCGTCACATCCCCTTGCAAGTATCCCAACACCCTCTCTAGTGCCGCGGGGTTATCACTGTTCATGAAAAAGTTACTGATAAGGATCAAGCTGGATAACTTCGTGGGATTCTCCTTGATACGCTCCTCGGCTTTCAAGGTTAATTCATGGTTAAGTGAATTCAATTTACCCATCTCTTCGTGACGGTTGATCGAGCTATTGAATGAGGTGTCGTTTTCATTCACTTCCCGCTGATTATTTAACAACTGCCCCCTCTGCATGAGCAGCTCCTGATTCTCGGTCTTGAACGAGGTAAGGTCGTCATTGATATCGTTTCCGTTGATACGGATTAAATCTGAAAAGCGAGCATCCCCTTTAACCGTCAATTTTTGATCTTCATCCGCGAAAACCACCGCTGCACTCTCGTAATCGTTCAAATAAAGTGAGAAGGTTGTCAACGTATCCACATCGATTGGATATTTGAACTTTCCTTTATTCCCCACCGAAATAGTATCTATGACCAAGCTATCTGCCGCGAAATAAGACGCAAGAATATAGGGAGAATCTAAATTTAAGATCTCTCCTTTTATAACGCCTCCTTCATTTTTACAAGAGGCAATGCCCCACAAAATGAAGCAAGATATTATAAGAAAAAAATACTTTGTCATAGCCGATCTACTTTACACAACTTCGTACTGCTTTTCCGCGTTTTTTATTGTCTCAACTTCGATACCCGAATACGCGATAAAGACTATCATGTAAGAGCTGACAAAGATATTCTATTTTTTTAATTATTCAATGATTTTCACATTTATTTATTTGATTTTAATTTTCACGCGAAGGATTGAATATGCTCAGTTCATTTTCACGCGAAAAATAGTTAGCTTCGCGAAGCTAACTAGTGAAGTATGTTTTTTTCGATCATTATCCCGGTATACAACCGTCCCGATGAGGTGGACGAATTACTCCAAAGCCTTTGCGAGCAAACTTATAATCAGTTTGAAGTGATCATCGTGGAGGATGGCTCTTCCCGTGATAGCCAAGAAGTAGTGGATAAATACCGCGAACGGCTCAGCATTCGATACCACGAGAAAACCAATTCGGGCCCGGGGCTATCGCGAAATGCCGGAGCCGAGTTGGCATCACACGATTACCTGATTTTCTTTGACTCCGACTGCATCATCCCCCCGACATATCTCGAAAATGTTTCTCTCTTTCTTGATGACCAGCACGTGGATGTTTACGGTGGCCCGGACGCGGCACTGCCAACCTTCACCACCGTTCAGAAAGCCATCAATTACGCGATGACCTCTTTCTTCACCACCGGTGGCATACGTGGCCGGAAGCGATCGATGGATACCTTCCTTCCGCGCGGCTTCAACATGGGCGTGTCAAGAGAAGCATTTGAAACGGTAGGTGGTTACCGTAAAATGCGGTTTGGTGAGGATATCGACTTAAGCTTGCGCCTTATTTCAGCCGGTTATGCAACCGCGCTTATTCCCGATGCACACGTGTACCATAAGCGGCGAACAAACTACCGTCAATTCTTTAAACAGGTATATAACTTCGGGATCGCGCGCATCAACCTTTTTCTACTGCACCCCGACTCGCTAAAGGCGGTACACTTACTACCCAGCTTATTTGTAATTGGCATGGCCTTCACGCTCCTTCTTGCCCCACTTTTTCCGCCTCTCTTGTTAATTCCGGGGACTTACTCCCTTCTGCTCTTCATCGACTCATTCACGAAAAATCGTTCCGTGAAAGTGGCGCTTCACAGTATAATCTCCTCTTGGATACAATTGATCGGGTACGGCACCGGGTTTTTAGTAGCGGCATGGAAACGCTTGGTACTTCGAAAAGGAGAATTCAGGGCGTTCGAGAAAAAATTCTACGATTGACCGGTATTTTTGCAAGTGGCGTTCACTACTCTTTCTGCCCGTAGGCCAGATCGCCCGCGTCGCCAATACCGGGTACGATATAGGATGATTCATTGAGTCCCGGGTCAATCACGGCGGCCCAGATGGTGGTTTTATCGGCCGGGAAGTTTTTCTGACAATATTCTATAGCCGGTTGACTAGCAATGATAGTTGCTATGTGTATATGGGCAGGTGTTCCTTTGGTAAGCAGTGCACGATAAGTAAGCTCCATGCTGCTTCCCGTGGCCAGCATCGGGTCGGTTACGATCAATGTTTTCCCCTCTATGGAAGGTGATGCGATGTACTCGATATGGATATCGAACGATTGATGTCCGGTCTCTTTGTATTTTCTGTAAGCCGATACGAACGCGTTATCGGCGCCGTCGAAGTAATTCAGCATACCATGATGAAAGGGGAGCCCTGCACGCAATATAGTAGCAATAACCACCTCTTCATTCAGCACGTTCACCTCTGCCACATCAAGAGGGGTATCCACCTCTATTTTTTTATAATCCAGCGTTTTGCTGATTTCGTACGCCATGATTTCGCCAATCCGTTCGATGTTTCTACGAAATCGAAGGCGGTCGCCCTGGATAGAAACGTCCCTGATTTCACGAATGTAGGAGCTAAGCAACGAGTTATTTTCCGAAAAATTATACAGTTCCATAGATTTGTTCGCTAAATAGGTCATCTTTTACAAAGATTCTCCCGGTTTTTATGCCGGGCCGTGAAAGAAAACCAGTAATACATTTTCGGAAAACAAAGGTACTCTTTTTCTCTTCTCGCTTGAACTTTTGGCCCTTTTTTTTGTTCAAAAGAATGGTTTTTGCCCTAAAAGGCGCGCAATTAAAGAAATTTTTCTTTAATTCTTTTACATGTCTCAAGAATTTTATTATTTTTGTGCCTTGTTTTAGGTTATCGCGAATAGTGATTACGCATTCAAATAAATAAACCCTAATTTTTTCAAGATGGTAAATTTAGATTTAAGCAAGTATGGCATTGTGGGTGATTTCGAGATCGTTCATAATCCCTCCTACGAGACCCTCTTCCAGGACGAGATGAATCCTGCCAATGAAGGATTCGAGAGAGCCAAGTTGACAAAAAGCGGTGCAACAGCCGTTTACACGGGCCAGTTCACCGGGCGTTCTCCCAAGGACAAGTTCATCGTGGAAGACGACATAACCAGAGATACTCTTTGGTGGGACGGCACCATCAATCGTCCCTGTACCCGGGAAGCGTTCGACTACTGCAAGGGCCGTGTTGCCGACCAGTTATCAACAGCTAAGAAGATTTACGTGGTTGACACGTTCTGCGGCACCAACGTTGACACGCGCATGAAGGTACGTTTCGTTATGGAGGTAGCATGGCAAGCCCACTTTGTTACCAATATGTTCATCCGTCCTTCGCACTACGAGCTGAGCCGCTACGGCGAGCCCGATTTCGTTTGCTTGAACGGCTCCAAGACCACCAATGACAAATGGCAAGAGCAC